>JAESFP010000077.1_pt1 | contig 160478 bp, 152 predicted proteins | sample 9266181 | NCBI WGS metagenome assembly JAESFP01 (sample SAMN14502547, study PRJNA617102) | algae metagenome | isolation source: Pegethrix bostrychoides GSE-TBD4-15B and co-occurring heterotrophs from... | place: USA: Grand Staircase-escalante National Monument, Utah | collected 2006-08-15 | reverse complement strand
CCCCGTGCTGCTTCAGGGTCGAGAGCCAAGTCTGTTCGACAAACTGGAAGAGACCGGCGGCCGACGACGTCGGCGCCTTGGCCTTGGGATTGTACCCGCTCTCGCGAGCGGCCGTGCCCATCAGGATGCTGAAATCCACGCCAGTCGCATTGGATGCGCGCTGAATCGCGGCTTCGACAACACCTCTGATTCCATGGACGGCCATGGGCAACATGTGCCCGCACATGGTTAACGCGGTGCTAACTATATTCGACCCGCCAGGTCCTACCGACAGCCAGCAAGCGCCGAGCGCAGGCGCCGATGACCGCCAATGCCGGTCTTCATTTCTCGGCTTCGACAGCCCTATGTTTTGACAGGGAAGTCAAAAGCACATTGCGCCACCCGCTCTGGTGGCTGTTCGCCCCGGCGGAAGCTGCAGCACAACCAGGGCTCGTAAAAATTATCTGATTTGTCAGTTTTCACCGCTTGCAGGGCGCGAAAACACGGCTCAACACTTGCGCAACAAGAAAAACCCTGGGGATTTTTCATCGTGAACGCCAAAAATATGCTGGCTGGTTCCAGCGCACTTGCCTTGATCTTCGCGGCCGTCGGCGCGCAAGCGCAAACGACCACGCCTGACGCCCCCCGAACCGTCGACGAAATTGTCGTCACTGCACAAAAACGAACTCAGAGCTTGCAGGACGTTCCGATCGTGGTGACCGCGGTCAACGCTCAGCAGCTTCAGGACGCCGGCGTCCGGGACATCAAGGACCTGACCGTGGTCACCCCCGGCCTGACGGTTACGACGACGGGCAGCAACACCTCGACGACGGCGCGGATCCGCGGCATCGGCACGGTCGGCGACAACGTCGGCCTCGAATCCTCGGTCGGGGTGGTGATCGACGGCGTCTACCGGCCCCGCAACGGCGTGGCGTTTGGCGATCTTGGCGACCTAGAGCGCATCGAGGTCCTCAAGGGCCCGCAAGGCACGCTGTTCGGCAAGAACACCTCGGCCGGCGTCATCAACATCCTGACCAAGCGACCGGAGTTCCAGGCGCGCGCGAACAGCGAGGTGACCGTCGGCAATTACGACGCCGTCGGCGCCGCCCTCTCGCTCACCGGTCCCATCGTCGCCGACAAGGTGGCCGGACGACTGTTCCTGGCCGGTCGCGCCCGCGACGGCATCTACAACGTGGTCGGCGGCGTCCCGACGAACACCCAGAACTTCTACACCGCGCGCGGCCAGGTGTTGTTCCGCCTGAACGAAGACGCCGAGATCAACGTCATCGCCGACTACACCGACAAGAGCGAGCGTTGCTGCGGGGCGGTTCAGATCAAGAACGCCACCGGTCCCACAGCGGTTCTGAACTCCATCGTGCCCGGCGCGATTCTCAATCCGCCAAACCCGGAGGCCTACACCGCCTTCGGCACCCACGACGATCTCAAGCATGTCGTGGACAAGGGCGTTTCGGCGACCGTCGACTGGACCACGCCGTGGTTCAACGGCGCGCGCTTCACCTCGATCACCGCGCTGCGCGACTGGAAGAGCCAAGGCGGCGGCGACACCGACGGCACCCTGGTCGACATTCTCTACGGCCCTGTGGTGGACGGCCCGAATCCGGGCTTCGTCCAGTTCCGCCAGTTCAGCCAGGAATTCCGCCTGACCGGCGACACCGAGCGCCTGAACTGGCTGGTCGGCGCCTTCTTCACCGAAGAAGAGCTGACCCAGCACACCCGCCTTGTCTACGGCACGCAGTTCGAAAACTACGCCAACGGCCTGTTCGGCGGCGCGCTGCCGCTGTTCACCGGCCGCCCGGTCAACGGCTCGACCTTCGTGGCCGGCCAAGGCCAGAACGACACCTACAAGCAGGACGAAAGCGGCGCGGCGATCTTCACCAACAACAGCTTCAAGGTCACCGACAAGCTGACCCTGACCGCCGGCGCGCGCTACACCTGGGAGAAGAAGGACCTCGACACCACCTGGAACAATACCGACGGCGGCATCGGTTGCCTCACCGCCCTGTCGCGGGTTCCGACCCTGGGCGCACCTGGCGCGCTCATCTGCGGGACCTTCCAGAACCCCGCCTTCTCGCAGCTGGGCTCAAACAAGCAGCGCCTGCGGGAGGAAAAGCTCACCGGGACGCTCAAGGCCGACTACCGCTTCACCCCGCAGATCCTCGCCTATGCGTCCTACGCGCGGGGATATAAGGCCGGCGGCTTCAACCTCGACCGGATCGCCCAGCCGACCCAATCGGGCGGTGTGCCCGCCGCTCCGATCCTCGACACCAGCTTCAAGCCTGAGATCGTGGATTCCTACGAAATCGGCATGAAGAACACGCTGTTCGACCGGACGGTCCTGCTGAACGCCACGATCTTCTATCAGGACTTCTCGGACTTCCAGCTGAACAGCTTCAACGGGCTGGTCTTCAACGTGACCTCGGTGCCGACGGTCATCTCCAAGGGCGTCGACGCGGACTTCATGTGGTTCACGCCGATCAAGGGCCTGAGCGTGAACAGCGGCGTCACCTACGCCGAGACCTATTATCCGAAGAGCACCGCCAGCGTCCTGGGCAGCCCGCCCCCGCCGCCTGCGGTCCCGACCGGCAACCAACGCCTGCCCGGCTCGCGTCTGTCGCTGGCCCCGCTCTGGTCGGCTTCGCTCGCGGCGACCTATGAGCACGAGATCACCGATAACCTGGTCGGCCGCGTCGCGGTCAACGCCAAGTACCAGTCGTCCTACAACACCGGCTCGAACCTCGACCCGGTGAAGAACCAACCGGGCTTCACCCTGGTCAACGCCCGGGTCGGCATCGGCCCGGACGACAGGAGCTGGCAGGTCGAGGCCTGGGCCCAGAACATCTTCGACGAGTACTACACCCAGGTCGGCTTCGACGCCGTCGCACAGACCGGCTCCTACAACGCCTTCCTCGGCATGCCCCGCACCTACGGCATGACCCTGCGCCTAGCCTACTAGTCACAATAACGGCCGCCGCCCCAGGCGGCGAAGCCTTCGACTTGATGCGCCCGATCCCCTGGATCGGGCGCTTTTTCGTGGCCCTCAGCGCCCGCGCCTACTCCACCATCGGATGGTCACCGCTCGGCCATGGTTCAGCTTCTCCATAGCCAAGCTTCAGACACGATCTCGGCGCGACCCTTTGTTTCGGTGACGAAAAAAGAAAGGGAGGTCGCCATGGTCATTCGCCAATTCCTGCCTGTTTTCGAGGGCCCGCAGCGCCGGCCGCGCTCGCCGGCGGTCAAGACCGCCATCATCCTGTCGATCGCGGTTCACGGGAGCCTGGCGACCTATCTCGCCATCCAGACCTGGACGCCGCCGGAGGCAGTCGTCCTGCCTGAAGGTCCGATCATCAATGTGCAGACCTTCACCCCAAGGCCGAAGATCGAACCCCTGCCGACACCCCAGCCCGCGGTCTCGCCCAGAGCGAACGCGCCTATAAACCCCGCCATCCCTACGCCGACGCCGATCCCGATCGCGCCGTCTCCGGTCCCCGTCCCTCCGCCGGCGGGACCGGTGGCGAGCATGGTCCCGACGCCGCCTGCGGCCCCCGCGGCTGCGCCCGTCATTCGCGCGCCAAACTGGCTCGCCAGGCCAGGGGCTCGCGAGTTCGCCCGGTTCTATCCGGACAGCGCCCTGCGCCGGGAAATCGGCGGCCAGGCCACCCTGGCCTGCACGGTAAGTGCGGGCGGCACGCTCAGCGGCTGCAGCATCGTCGGCGAGACGCCGGAGGGCGAGGGCTTCGGCAAGGCGGCCCTGCGGCTCGCCCCTTACTTCAGAATGAGCCCGCAGACCCAGGATGGGCAGGCCGTCGACGGCGGCAGCGTTCGCATTCCGATCCGCTTCAACGTCGGCGGCTAGGCGCGAGGGGCCTGTTCAGTAGCTCTTGGGCAGGCCCAGAACGCGCTCGGCGATGTAGTTCATCACCATCTCGCGGCTGATCGGCGCGATCCGGGCGATCATCGCCTCGCGGAAGTAACGCTCGACGTCGAACTCCTTGGCGTAGCCCATGCCGCCGTGCGCGAGCACCGAGGCCTCACAGGCGTTGAACCCCGCCTCCCCGCCCAGATACTTCGCCGCATTGGCCTCGGCTCCGCATTCGCGGCCGGCGTCGTAAAGCGCCGCGGCCTTGAAGGCCATCAGGTTCGCCGCCTCAAGCTCGGCCCAAGCCTTGGCCAGCGGGTGGGCGACGCCCTGGTTCTGTCCGATCGGCCGTCCGAACACCACGCGCTCCTTGGCGTAGGTCGTCGCCCTGGCCAGCGCCGCGCGGCCCAGGCCCACGGCCTCGGCCCCGAACAACACCCGCTCGGGATTCAGCCCCTCCAGCAGGTAATAGAAGCCCCGCCCTTCCTCACCGATCAGGTCGTCGGCCGGGATCTCCAGATTGTCGATGAACACGGCGTTCGACTCGACCGCCTTGCGGCCCATCTTCGGGATCACCGTCGCCGAGATTCGGCTGCGGTCGAAGTCGGTGTAGAAGAGGCTCAAGCCCTCGGTGGCCTTCTTCACCTGATCCTTCGGCGTGGTGCGCGCGATGATCAGCATCTTGGTCGCCCGCTGCGCCATGGTGGTCCACACCTTTCGGCCCGAAATCACGTAGCCGTCGTTGGTGCGTACCGCCTTGGTGGTCAGGCTGGTGGTGTCGAGCCCGGAGTCCGGCTCGGTGATGCCGATGCAGATCTTGTCTTCGCCAGAGATCAGCCGTGGGATCGCCCGTTGCTTCAGGGCTTCGGAGCCGAACTTGGCGATCGGCATGGGGCCAAAGATGTTCAGGTGGACGGCGCTGGCGCCGGAGAACCCCGCCCCCGATTGCGCGACGGCCTGCATGACAAGGGCCGCTTCTGTGAGGCCAAGCCCCGCGCCGCCCAGTTCGGTGGGCATCGCCGCGCCCAGCCAACCGCCGGCCGCCATGGCCGCGACAAAAGCCTCGGGAAACTCGCCGGTTTCGTCGGTCTTGCGCCAATAGTCGGCGTCGAAGTCAGCGCAAAGGCGGCCAACGCTCTCGACGATCGCCTGTTGCTCGTCGCTCAGCCAGAAACCGCTCATCACGCCCCTCCGCTACTTTCCGGTCGCGTTGAACCTCGCCGGGCTCAGCCGCTCGGCATAGGGGCCAGCCTCCCCCTCCGTCACGCAAGCCACGATCAGCTTGGCGACGAGCGGCGCCAACAGCCAGCCATTGCGCCGAGCGCCGACCGCCAGCAGCACCCCATGGTGACGACCGCGCCCGACCATGGGCAGGCCGTCGGACGTCGCCGCGCGGATGCCCGTCTCGGCCACGAACTCCGTATCGGCCAGGACCGGGAACAGCCGAGCGCCCGCAGCCTGCAAAGGCGCCACCTGTGCGGGATCGACCGAGCGATCCTCGACGCCGGCCTGCATTGTGGCCCCGATGGTGAGGTCGCCCGGCGCGCCGGTCACATACGCCCCCTGCCCCCGCACGACGACGCCGTCGTAGGTGCGGCCCCGAGCGCGCAGGATATGCCCCTTGATGGGGCTGAGGTTGTCCAACTCCGGGGCCACGACAGCCAAGTCGCGGCCGTTTCCGGTCGCGATGACCAGCCGCTCGCCATCTTCGAAGCCTGTGGCTTGCGCCTGGCGGAACACGACGCCGGCGCTTTCGGCGGCGCGTCGCAAGGCGCCCAGCGTCTGCGCCGCCTCGATACGCCAATCTTCACGCACCAGCAGTCCGTCGGCCCAACGCGGCGCAAGGCCAGGGGCCAGGCCATCAAGAGCGCGGCGTTCCAGCTCCACCGGGTGGAGACCTAGCGCGCGCAGCCCCGCTTCGGTCCGAGCAAGATAGTCGACGTCGCCGACGGCCACCGCCCCGGACCTGTCCACCCTTACCCCGATCCGCGCCTCCAGGGCGGGCCACAGGTCGCGCGCGGCGCTGAGCAGATCAAATTGCGGGGCGGCGGTGTCGTCCAGTACAGCCTCGAAGGCCGGCGCCAGCATGCCCGCGGCGACGCCAGAGGCGTTGTTCGCGCTCGGCGCAGGGTCGAAGACAGTGACCTGAGCGCCGGCGTCCGCCAGTGCCAACGCCGTCGTCAACCCGAGTGCGCCGGCTCCGGCCACAGTGATCTTCGCGCCTTTGCTCATGGGCCTAACGACGGGTCTTCGCGCTCGAAATCAAGCGAAGAACGGCAAAAATCGCCGTTCTCGATTCAGGCCAAAGACGCGCCGGACCGGTAGCGCTTGAGGCCCAGATGGAACAGCATCGCAGCCAGAGCGGCGTAGGAACCGGCCGCCGCCAGCACGATTGCAATGCTTCTGAGACCCGGTTCGCGCAACATCTCGACCGGCGCCATCACCACGAAGCCGGCAGGCAGAATGCTGTAGGCGACCACCTTGACCGCGCCTTGATAGATCGATCCCGGATAGCTGGAAAACAGCAGGGTGAAGTCTGTCAGGTCACGCGCGAAGCTGCGCGCGCCGGACGCCCAGAACGCCAGACACGCGAACGAGACTGCGGCCGACAAGTAGACCGTCAGGCCTGTCGATAGCGCCAGGATCAGCAACGGCAGGTCGCCGAAGCTCACCTTTGCGAACAGGCTCAGCACAACAATTCCACCGGCCAGATCGCCCCAGGCGGTGGCCAGGCTCTCGCGCGCCAATAGCCGCGAGATCAACCCCTTGGGCTGAGTCAGCAGCGCATCGAGTTCACCCCGCAGGATCGAGATCGCCATGTCCCGGTAGCCGCCAAACGCCACGCCGCAAGTCCCAACGATGGTCATCGTCAGCCCGAGCAGCAGGGCCATGTCGGCGAAGCCCCAGCCGCCCACGCTCTTGAAACCGGCGAAGAACAGCACCCACAGCGTCAGGAACACGGCGTTGTTGACGGCCATGCCGGTCACCTGAAGCGCGAAGTTGGCTCGGTCGGCGAAGCTCATTCGCACCGCTGTGCCGACCTGGAGCGCATAGAGCCGCAGGAAGGCGATCATACCCCGCCCTCCCGCAGCACCTTGGCGAGCCCGGCCCGCCACAGCCACAGGCATGCCGACGACATCGCGACGATCCAGACCCCCTGCCAGGCCAGGCCCAGCAGGAAATCGCCTTGCGACATGGCTATGGCCTGGACGCTCGGCCAGTAGAGGTGCGCGGCGAAGGGCGAGGCCTTGGCCACCGCCTCCAATACGGGCGGATACAAGGTCACCGGCGCATAGAGACCGCCTAGCAAGAACATGAGCTTCTGGATCACCAGCTGGAAAGGCAGGGTTCGCCGCGCCCAGAACGCCATCAGTCCGGCCAAGGCATAGAGCAGTATGCCGACCACCACGCCGAGCACGCCGAGCGGCACGATATAGGCGAACGCCTCCAAGGGCGGCGGCTCGCGGCCCGAGACCACCAGCAAGACAAGCCCGGTCACGCCCAGCGCGCCAAGCCTTACCACCGCCGCCCCCAGGCTCTGGCTGAAGGTCTGGGCCAGGTACGACTTGGGCCGCAGCAGATGCGGCTCCAATCCGCCTGAGCGAATATCGTCCTCGAGTTTCAGATGCACGGCAGGCAGGGACAACGTGATCCATTCGGTGACGCCGATGTAGAGCGCCAGCCCGCCGGGCGGCAGCTCCCTGGCCAGCGTGCCGGGCAGGCTCTCGGCGACCACCTTGTCCCAGAGCGCCGACAGGACGATCAGCAGGATCACATAGAAGATGCAGCGCCCGGCCAGCACCGGCCAGCCGGCGAGGGTCTGGTCAGCGCCGAGCCGAAAGGCCGACAGCAGCGCGCTCGCCGCGCGGCTGATCTCAACGGGGCGCGAGGGCAGATGCGTAGATGTCATGGATCACCTCCTCCATCGGAGGGTCTTCGATGGTGATGTCCTCGACCCCGCCTTGGGCCAGCGCCGCGGTGATGACCTGCTCGACGCGAACCAAGCGGGTGTCGACATCCAGGACCACCGCGTGGGCGTCTGTCGCCCGCCGCGTGACGCCAGGGAGATCCAGGACGGTTTGCGGGCCGCTGGACAGCAAGGTGACCACCTTGCGCCCCAGGAACCGTCGACGCAGTTGGTCTGTCGGCTGATCCACCACCACCCGGCCGGCGTTGACGACGATCACCCGGTCGCACACCAGCTCGATGTCGCGGGTGTCATGCGAGGTCAGCAGCACAGTCTGGCCGTGATCGCGTGCATGATCGCGGATGAAGTCGCGGATCGCGGCCTTGGCCGTGACGTCGAGGCCGATCGTGGGCTCATCGAGGAACAGCAGGCCCGGCCCATGCAACAGGCTGGCCGTGATCTCGCAGCGCATCCGTTGGCCCAACGACATCCGATGGACCGGCTGGTCGAGCAGCTCCGCCAGAGCGAAACGTTCAACCATCTCGCCCAGGCGCTTTTCGAAGACCGCCTTGTCCTGATCGTAGATGTGGCGAAGCTGGTTGAAGCTGTCGCGGGCCGGCAACTCGCCCCACAGCTGGGAGCGTTGGCCGAAGACGACTCCGATCCGGTAAGCCAGCGCCTTCCGATCGCGCCAAGGCGTAAGGCCCAGAACGCTGGCCTCCCCCGCGGTCGGCTCCAGGATGCCTGACAGCATCTTCAAGGTCGTGGACTTGCCCGCGCCATTGGGGCCGATCACCGCCACGCGCTCGCCGCGCGCGACCTCGAACGAGACGCCGTCAACGGCGTCGATGCTCACATGTTCGGGAGAGAAGCCGCCAAACAGGCCGCGCCCACGCTTAGCGTAGCTGTACTGCTTCCTGAGGTTCGCGATGGTGATGACGGCTGACATTTGAAATTTCGATCTTCGAGAGGGTGCGGACAGCGGCAGGCAGGCATGCAAACGGGTAGAGGCACGGGAGGCCGAGCCCATTAGCGTTGCGCATCTGTCCGGTTAGTCCGGTCATCGAGATTAAAATCCGAGTCAGCCGCGACACAGGTTCGCGGAACGGCGGTAGCTGTATTCGAGACTTTTCAGCGCCACAACCACCAGATGAGCAAAAGCGGGCGAGTGTGTCCGCCGCGCCATGCCCTATGAACGCCTAGCGGCGGCCAAACAGGGCTTCAAGGCCCTGGATCACGTCTTCCATGAGGGTGTCTGCGGCGGCCGTGCCCTCCGCCAAGGTCAACGAAGCCGCGCCGTGACCGCAGGCCCATACGGCCAACGCAACCTTGTGAATGGTGTCCTCGTCACGGCTCTGCTGGCTGGGGGATTGGCTGATGGCTGCCTCCAACACCGCGAACGCGCTGTTGCGCGCCGCCGCCACCTCCCGATCGCTCATCATCGCGGCGTCGAACATCAGGTCGTAGAGCGCCGGTTGCGAACGGGCGAAGGCGAAATAGGCCAGGGCGCAGGTGCGGATCGGGGTGGCTTGCGGGGCCGTGGCCGCCGCATCCTTGAGAATGGCCTCCAGATCGCGGAAGCCGACCGCAGCCAAGCCGGCCATTAGCGCGGCCTTGGAGGTGTAGTGGTGATAGACCGAACCGGCCGCGATCCCGGCCCGCGCCGCCAAGCCGCGCAGATTCAATTCCGAGCGCCCGCCGCTCTCCAGCAGTGCGCGCGCTTCATCCAGGAGCTGAGCGCGCAAATTGCCGACATGATAGGGACGCCGGCTGCGTGCGGAGTCGGTTGCGGCCCAGGACATCGGCACCTCCCTTTGGACGGCCGCAGCATCAAGACTGCGACTCATGGCGGGCTCTGTTCACGTGACCCGACGGAACCTTTCCCAAGCTTGAGGGAACTTGTCGAGGCCGCCCAGTTTGCTTGGGCTCAAACTAACCATTGATCACTTACGATGTGATCGCTAGCCTTTCGCGATAAAAAGCAGTCGAGGGAACGAGGGCATGGGCGCTGACCATAAGGTCGCCATTCTGGGCGCGGGCTTTGCTGGCCTTTGCATGGGGCTTCGACTGAAGGCCCAGGGCGAGACGTCGTTCGTCATCCTGGAGAAGGCCGACCGGGTCGGCGGCACCTGGCGGGAGAACGTCTATCCTGGATCAGGCTGCGACATCCCCAGCCACCTGTATTCCTATTCCTTCGAACCTAATCCCGACTGGCCCGAGATCTATTCGGCTCAGCCCGATATCCTCGCCTACATCGATGGCGTGGTCGAAAAACATCATCTTTCCAACCACATCCGCTTCAATTCTGAAGTCGTTGGCGCAGCTTGGGACGAAGCTGGCGGCTTCTGGCGGATCGCCACGGCCGGCGGCGCTTCGGTCACCGCCGAGACCTTCGTCACCGCCTGGGGCCAACTCAACCGTCCGAAGCTGCCGCCGATCGAAGGGCGCGACGACTTTGCGGGCCCGGCCTTCCACTCCGCCCATTGGGACACGACCGTCGATCTGACCGGCAAGCGCGTGGCGGTGATCGGCAATGGCGCTAGCGCCATCCAGTTCGTGCCGCAGGTGGCCAAAGCCGCCGCGAGCCTGACGCTCTTCCAGCGCTCTCCCAACTGGATCGTGCCGCGCATGAACCGCCCCTACACTGAGGCGGAGAAGGCGCAATTCAAAGCCCAACCCGCGGCGATGGAGAAGGTCCGGACCGAGATTTTCGAGATGGCCGAGGCGCGGCTGGCCGCCAAGCGGGCCGGAACCTTGCCCGTCGAGGATGTTCCGATCCCCCTGGCCCACCTTCATAGCCAGGTTTTCGATGCGACGCTGCGGGCCAAGCTGACGCCCGACTACGAGATCGGCTGCAAGCGCGTGCTGATCTCCAACGACTTCTACCCCGCCCTCACCCGCCCGAACGTGGAACTGGTGACCGAAGCGATCACGCGGATGACGCCGCAGGGCGTGGTCGATGCAACCGGCCGCCTGCACGAGGTGGATGTGGTGATCTACGCGACCGGCTTCGAAACCAAGTCGTTCGCGGGTGAAACCGCGATCACCGGCCTGGGCGGCGTCAGTCTGGCCGACGCGTGGCAGGACGGCCCCGAGGCCTATCTGGGTTTGGCGGTCAGCGGCTTCCCCAGCCTGTTCATGCTGTATGGCCCCAACACCAATCTCGGCCACAACTCGATCATCTACATGATCGAGGCCCAGGTCGACTACGTGCTCCAGGCGCTGGCCGCCGGCCGGCCGCTGTCGGTGAAGGCCGATGTCATGGCCCGCTATAACGACGAGCTTCAGCAACAGCTCGCCAACACGCCCTGGGCCGGGACCTGCACCAGTTGGTACAAGACCGCCGACGGCAAAATCCTGAACAACTGGCCCGATACGGCGCGAGCCTACGCCGAGGCCGTGGCGGTGTTCGATCCCGCCGCCTACGACGCGGTGAAGGCCCCTGAGCCTGCAGAATAGCTAGGCCACGCGGACAGCCGGCTGATCTTCGAGGACCTGCTGCAGGGCCTCGAACAGCCGGCCCACCTCGATGGGCTTGGGCACGAAGCTGTCCATGCCAGACCCGAGGTACTCGGCGACCTGGTGGGCCATCGCGTTGGCGGTAAGGGCGATAATCGGCGTTCGCGCCCGGTCCTCCGCCACTTCGCGGGCGCGAATGATCGCCGCCGCCGTGGGACCGTCCATCTCCGGCATCTGAACGTCCATGAGGATCACATCCCATGGCTCTCGCGCCCAGGCCTCCACGACCTGGAGACCATTTTCCACGACGACCGGATCGATGCCGATCTGATGCAAAAGAGTCTTCAGGACCAACTGGTTCACGGTGTTGTCCTCTGCCGCCAACACCCGCAGCGGCGGGCCTTCGCTCATCTCCACGGGATGAGCGTCTATCGATGGCGGAGGCGGCAGAACAACGCTGGCTCCGATCCACGGCAACGGCAGGGTGACAACGAAGGTCGTCCCCTGCTCCAGTTCGCTGACAGCCGTGATCGCGCCGCCCATCAGGCTGGCCAGTTCGCGGCAGATCGCCAAGCCCAGGCCCGTCCCGCCATAGCGCCGCGTGGTCGAGGCGTCGGCCTGCTCGAACTTCTGGAACAGGCTGGCCAATCGCGCCGGCGGGATTCCGATGCCGGTGTCCGAAACGCTGAGCCGCAGCCCGAACTCGTCCCGGGCCACGCTGACCCGCACCTCGCCCTCCTCGGTGAACTTCAGGGCGTTGGACACCAGGTTGTAGAGAATCTGGCGAACCCGGGTGGAGTCGCCGCGATAGACGCCCTGCGCCTGGGGCTGAATCACCAGATCGAAGGACAAGCCCTTCTTGTTCGCGATGGCGGTGAAGGCGGCGTGCGCACCGCGCGCCAACTCGGTGACGTCGAACTGGGTCTCCTCCAACTCCAGCTTCCCCGCCTCGATCTTCGACAGGTCCAACACGTCGTTGAGGATCGCCAGCAGAGTCTCCCCAGACTGGCGGATCACATCGAGCCGGTCCCGCTGGATCTCCGACAGGCCATTGTCCACCGCCATCGCCTGGGCCATGCCCAGCACCCCGTTGAGCGGCGTGCGGATCTCGTGGCTCATCGTGGCCAGGAAGGTCGACTTTGCTCGGTTGGCGGTCTCGGCGTCCTCCTTTGCCTGCAACAAGGCGCGCTCGGCGGCTTTGCGCTCGGTCACGTTCTGCAGCGCCCCGATCAGGCGGGCCGGCTGGCCTTGGTCGTCGGTGATCAGGCGGCACGTCCCGGCCGTCCAGACCTCGCGGTCGTCGTTTCGCACCAGCCGGTATTCCGGATGATAGGGCGCGCCCTCCTCCACATGCCGCCGCCACGCCTCGATCACGCCGGGCCGGTCGCGGGGGTCGGTGGTGGCGTAGATGTCGCGATAGAGCTCCTCATAGGTCTTGGGCTCGGTGAAGAAGGTGTCCTCCGCCCCGACCTTGATCAGTTCCCGACGCACGTAATCGATCTCGAAGACGTGGATGTCGGCGATCTCCATCGCCAACGTCAGGCGCTGTTCGGAACGCTCCGTCGCCTCGAGCGCCTCGACCATCTCGGTGATGTCGTGGCTGGCCATCACCAGCCCCCCGACCTCGCCATCGGCGTTTCGCCATGGCGCGAGTTCGACATTGAACCAGCGGCGTACCGCCTCATCCTCCGGCCCAGGAACGCGGTCGGCCTTGATCGCCTCCCCGTTCAAGACCCGGGCGTGGGCCGCGCGCCACGGCTCGAACATCTTCGGCGCCAGTTCGTAGAGCGTGCGGCCGTAGACCTCCTTGTGCTCCAGATCGAGCGACCGGACCCAGCGCGGGCTGGCCCCCAGCACCCGCATCTGGCGGTCGGTGAGCACTAGCGCGACAGGCATGGAGCCGACGATGGACCCCAGGGTTCCCTGGATGGCGTCGCGTTCGCGCAAGCTCTGCTCACGCGCTTTCACGGTCTGGGCGCGATCCCAGTCGCCCGCGATGATGTCGGCCAAATCCTGCAGCCGCGTGGCGAGCCCTGCGTCGTAGGGCTTCGGCTCTCGCCCGCCTACCGCCAGGATGCCAGGGCTTGAGCCGTCAGCCAGCTTGATCGGCGCGGCGGCGTAGAAGCGCAGGAAAGGCGCGCCGATGACCGAGGGATTGTTTCGGAACTCAGGATCGGCAGGCGCATCCGACACCCACAGGACCTCGCCCTTTTCGCAAACCTGGACAGCCACCGGGGCCACGTCCTGGACTACACGCCGGTCGGGATCACGGCTCCGCCAGACTTCCTCCCCGCTGACGAAGACCACCTGAGCATCGAGAGCGCCGAACAGAGTCTTTGCGATACGCGTCGCGCGATCGCAAACGGCTCGGGAAATATCCAAGCCAAACGGACATGACTCCGCCGCGTCTCCGGCCATCCTGATCCCCCCTGGTTATGTTTATCGGTATCAGTCCGGGGAGGTTCGGCCTCTAAGGTTAAGGCTCGATTTAAGAGGTTGTAAGTGTTGCGAAACTCAACCGCGCGCAGTCGCCGCAGGCCACGACCATTCGGCGAATTCACGGGGATGAACGAAGTCGGGGCGGAACCATGGGCGCTCGCGGGCGTCGAAGATCCCCGCAAGCCACTCCACGACCCTGGCCACTCGCGCTGACTTGACCGCCTCACGGTGGTGGCAAAGCCAAAGCGTCGCCGACGCCAGCGGCGGGATATCCAGCATCACCAGATGCGGCGCATAGGCGACGATGGCGGTCGGGATTGCGCCGATGCCGGCCCCACGTTCAATCGCGTGGAGCATGGCGGTCGAGGAATTCACCACCATCGACGGCGCTGACAGTTCCAGGAAGGCCGAGGTTTTCTTCGCCCAGTTGCCACGATCCTTGACCTGAGCGGAGTGGTGAACGAACCGGTGGCCCACCGCCTCCTCGATCCGCGTGGGGGTCCCATACGTATCCAGGTAATCACGCGAGGCGAACAGGGCGTAGTGGAGCGTCGCCAGAGGCGTGGCCGCCAGTTCCGGCGCGCCCGCGGCGTCGCTCAACTGCACCGAAAGGTCGATATGCGGATCGACCGGGTTCTCCGGATAGAAGCCGCAATCCAGGCCCAAGCGGATTCCTGGGTTTTCTCGGATGAAGTCCGCGACCTCCAGCCCAAGCAGATATCCGCCGATCCCCTCAGGCACGGCGATCGTGACATCGCCAGTGTCCGGGGCGGTGCTGTCGAACGCCAGGCGCTCGATGTCGGCGGACGCCCGCTGCATGGTCAACGCCCGATCGTAGACCAGTTCACCGGCTCTGGTCAGCGTCACCCCGCGTAGTCCGCGGTCGAAGAGGCGCGCGCCCAATCGGGCTTCCAGATCGTCAATTCGGCGGGTGATCGTGGGTTGGGTCGTGCGCAATCGCCTGGCAGCGGCTCCGAAGCTGCCCGCCTGGGCGGCCGCCACGAAGGTCTTCAGATCATCCCAATCGGCTAGGCCGCCGTCCCGATTGTCCATGCGACACCTAGAAGACTGTGGCGCCCCCATACGAAGTTGGTGGCTGCACGTGTGAGGCTTGACGCTCTACCAAAACCTATCTTCGCACAAGAAAGCGGTGAGATGACAATCATTCGCGACTTCGCTGAACGCTGCCGACAGGGCCTGGGCGAACTTGGCATGACGTTGGCCGACAGCGGTGAGATCGTGCAGGGCCGCGCCTTGGCCGCTCGGACGGTGAGCCCCCACATCGCCACGGTCGAGACCTTGGCTCGCATCCAACGCCTGACCAACGCCTCCTGCTTCACGTCGAGAGCGCCCGACGGCTCCATCGCCGGCGTCATCGCGATCATTCCCTTGGCCTTGGCCGCGAGGCCGCACCTGACGGCTGGAGTGTTTGATGGCGTCACCCCGCCGGATGAATTGGTGGCACGGCCGGGAGAACCAGTCATCGCCATCTACGGCTGGGGCATGGCCGGCGCAACATGGCGGGGCCGCGCGACGGTGATGACCGGAGCGGTCAAGCTGCATCGCGAGATCTTCCCCACCCTGGCGCTCTACGGCCGCGCGGCCACGCCAGGCGGCGAGCGCACCCTGCTGCGGCGGATCGGCGCCGAGCCGGTTCCGGGGCCTGGAGGGCTGGTGGTCGCCCAACCCTGGGCTCTGACCAAGAAAGCGGCCTGACATGAACGCCAATGTCCGCATGCCGCTGGAAGCCCGGCCCGCCGCTGAGGTGGACGAAGGGCGGCTTGAGATCGTGGTCTGCCGCACACTGCCCGACATCATGCAGGCCATGGCGGTGCGCACCCTGGTCTATGTCGGCGAGCAGGCCTGTCCGTATGACGAAGAGTATGACGGCAACGACTTTGCCGGGGCCACGCACTTGATCCTGCGCCGCGAAGGCGAGCCGATCGGAACCCTGCGCATTCGATGGTTCGCCGATTTCGCGAAGGTCGAACGCGTCGCCGTCCGCCGCGAGTACCGCCGCGGACGAGCAACATTGATGCTAATTCTTGCCGCCAAGCGGCTGGCGGAAAAGAAGAATTATCGGAAGATCCTCGGCTACGGCCAGGTCCGGCTGATCCCGTTCTGGGAGCAGTACTTCAACGCTCAGATCCGTGAGAACCGCGACGGATTCATCGTTTCCGACCACGACTATGTCGAGATGATCGTGGAAGGGGTCCCGCCGCCAGACGCCCTGACTCTGGATAGCGACCCGTTGGTGCTGCTGCGGCCTGAGGGCGCCTGGGACGAGGCCGGCGTCCTCGACATGTCGGCTTCACGCCCGGCCTCCAATCTGGGGGGCTTATCGAGATGAGGACGCCACCGCCAGCGGCCCTGGTGTGCCTTGACCTTCAGCGGGCCCGGATCACTCACGCGATCTCACCGGCCAGCGTCGCGCGCACCGCCAAGGCCTGTCGGCAGGTGCTCTTGCGGGCGCGGCGCGCTCAATGGCCGGTTCTCCACGTCCATCGCCGCGAAAGCGACCCGGAGGGCGCGAGACCGATCGCAGGACTGGAGCCGCTCCCCAGCGAGCCGATCTATGTCCGCTCGGGCCCGTCGGCCTTCTCGCACCCGACCTTCTCCCAAGCGGCTCTGGCGCTCGGCGGTCCCTTGGCCCTGATCGGCTTTTCGCTTTGCGACAGCGTTCTGGCCACCGCCTTCGCCGCGGCCGATCGCAAACTCTCCATTGAAATCCTGCAAGACGCCGTTGCGATCAACGCTGCGGACGAGCGCCTCCAGCGGATGGCCATGAGCGGGCCCATCATGTCGCTGTCGCCACTATGCCGAATGATCACATCAGAAGAGCTATTTCAGGAGAACGTCTCGGCTTTGGCTGCGGCGAACACACCATGACCCAAATCAAGCTCCCCCGTGACCCGCTCCTGATGGGCTCTCGCAGTTTCAAACGCGAGGTCGACGATATGGGGAGGCTCGACGATCCCGACGCGGCCGAACTCCTGCGCATGGCCAGCCTGCTGGGTCCGCGCGATCTCGCCGCGCTCTCCCACATCATCCGCCGAGCCAGACAGATATGCGAGAGCGAAGGGGAAGAGACCGCCCTGGCCGTCCTCGACCAGATCGGAGCGATTCTGGAGAACCGCCCGTCCGACGCGTAACACTCTCGCGAGAACATTGTTTACTTGTGGCGTTCGCGCCGAGCGCGAATTATTAACGCTCCGCTGCGACGCAAAGTCCGTTTCACCATAAAGGTGTAGCGGCAGGCCTTACGCCTATGCGAGATAGCGAAAAAGTACGTTGCCGCATCGTCAGTAAGGATTTTTCAGTGAACGAGAACTCCGAAGATCAAGGACCCGACCCCATTGACGTGGCCGTTGGCCATCGCATCCGCGTTCGTCGCAAGTGGCTCGGAATTTCTCAATCGACCCTGGCCGATCATCTGGGAGTCAGCTTCCAGCAGGTCCAGAAATACGAGCGCGGCGCCAATCGCGTCTCGGCCTCAATGCTGGTGAAGATCGCCCAGAAGCTCGACACCTCGGTGGGCGAACTCGTCGGCGAAACCGCCGCACCGCTCGGCGATGAGAGCCTGTTCGAGAAACTGGCCGTTCCGGGCGCCGTCCAGCTCCTGGAAGCCTTCGCCAGCGTCCAGCAGCCAGCCATGCGCACCGCGATTCTGAACCTCACCCGTTCGCTCATCGAAGAATCCTCCGACGAGCGCACCCTCAGCATTCGCCGCGCGCGTTAACTACTCCGCCTCGCCGCGAAGGCGAGGTGGTGCAGGACGATCCCGGCGGTCACCGCCACGTTCAGCGAGTCGAAGCCGTCCGCCATCGGAATGCGGACGGTCTTCGCCCTGGCCAGCAGGTCTGGAGCCAGACCAGGCCCTTCGGTTCCCAGCACAACAGCGGTCCGGCGGGCGCGAGCGGCCTGGGCGAGCGTGCTCTCCCCCCGCGGGCTTAGCGCCACGGTCTCGAAGCCGTGGCTTTCCAACAGTTCCAGTAGATCGGCCCCAGGCGCCATCCGTGCGAACGGGGTGATCAAGGCCGCTCCGACCGAGACCCGGATCGCCTTGCGGTACAGCGGATCGCAACAGTCGGAATCCAAAATCACCGCGTCAGCGCCAAAGGCTGCGGCGTTGCGGAACAGTCCGCCCATGTTGTCGTGGTTGGCTATGCCTGAGAGCACGAGGACCAGGGCGTCCTGAGGCAGCCCGCTCAGCAGCTCCGCCGGATCTGGCTCGGCGACCCGGCGGCCGACCGCCAAAATCCCGCGATGGATGTGGAAGCCGACCACCGCGTCCATGACCTCCTGCCCGGCGGCGTAGACCGGGACATCATCCGGCAGGGCCTCAAGGATTTCGGACAGCCCGGCGATCCGCTTCTCGGCGATCAGCAACGACACCGGCCTATGCAGACGCGAACGCGCCAGCACGCGCAGCACGACTTCGCCTTCGGCGATGAACAGGCCTTGCCGTCCCACCAGGTCCCGTTCCCGCACATCGCGATAGGGGGCGATGCGCGGGTCGGCGAGATCGTCGATCCGAGCGACTACCAGATCTTCACCCGCTGGTCGGGCGCCAGATAGAGGCCCTGCCCCGCCTTGACGTCGAAGGCCGGGTACCAGGGATCCTGGTTGCGAACGGTCTGAGCGCGGTATTCGCCCGGCGAGTGGACGCCCGACAGCACGTTGCGGCGCAGGGAGGCTTCGCGGAACTTGGAGCGGTAGTTCTGCGCCCAGCCCAGATAGAATCGCTGGTCGGCGGTGAAGCCATCGATCACCGGCGCCGCCTGGCCCTTCAGCGACAGGTGATAGGCGTCATAGGCGCTGGCTAGGCCGGCCAGATCGGCGATGTTCTCGCCCAGCACCTGGTTGCCGTTCAGATGCAGGCCGGGCAGCGGCTCATAGGCGCTGTACTGCGCCGCGAGCGCCTGGCTGCGAGCCTTGAACTGGGCCATGTCGGCCGGCGTCCACCAGTTCTTCAGGTTGCCCTTGGAGTCGAACAGCGCGCCGGTGTCGTCAAAGCCGTGGACGACTTCGTGGCCGATGACCCCGCCGATGGCGCCGTAGTTCACCGCCGCGTCGGCGTTGGGATCGAAGAAGGTCGGCTCCAGGATCGCGGCCGGGAACACGATCATGTTCTGCATCGGCAGGTTCAAGGCGTTGACCGTCTGGGGCGTCATCCACCATTCGTCACGATCCACCGGCCCGGCCAGCTTGGCCACGTTGCGGCGGTACTCGAAGGCTTGGCTGCGTTCCCAATTGCCGTAGGCGTCGCCGCGGACGATCTGTAGACCGGAATAGTCCCGCCATTTGTCGGGATAGCCGACGCCGACGCGGAAGTTGGCGAGCTTCTCCTTGGCCTTGGCTTTGGTCTCGGGGCCCATCCAGTCCAGGCGGTCGATACGGGCGTCGAAGGCGACCAGGATGTTCTTCACCATCTCCTGCATCTGCGCCTTGGCTTCCGGCGTGAAGTGGCGTTCGACATAGAGTTTGCCGACAGCCTCGCCGAGGGCCTCGCTGGTGTTGTCGACGCCCCGCTTCCAGCGGTCACGCTGCTGCGGCGTTCCAGCCAAAGCCGTGCTGTTGAAGGCGAAATGTTCGTCGACCAGCGCCTTGGAGAGGTAGGGCGCGCCGCGCTCGATGGCGTGGAAGGCCAGATAGTCTTTCCAGGTCGCTATCGGTTGCGATCCGACCAGCCCGGCGATCTCGCTGATGGCGGAAGGTTGCCACGGCCCGAATGTCGGCTGCTGCGCCATGCCCGCGGCCTGCAGGAACGCGGTCCAATCGATGCCTGGCGCCTTTTTGGCCAGGTCGCCTCGGGTCCAGACCGTGTTGGCCTTGGCCATGTCCCCGGTGGCGTCGACGGTCCAATGAGCGCGCGCGATGGCGGTTTCCAGCGCCAGGATGCGCGCGGCCCGCGCCTGGGCGTCGTCATAGCCGGCGAGGGTCAGCATCTTGGCGATATGGGCCTGATACTTCTCGCGCAGCTCCTGGAACCGCGGACTGGCGTCCAGGTAGTACTCGCGATCCGGCATGCCCAGACCGCCCTGCATCAGATAGGGGCGGTACTTGCTGGTGTCGTTCATATCCTCGGCCACCCACAGGCCGAAGAGGCGGTCAGTCGTGTAGTCGGTGGCGTTCAGGGCGTCGACATCGGCCCGCAGGCTTGCGCCCAGCTCGCGCGATAGGTCGGCGCGGGTATTGATCGCCTTGATACGATCAAGCTCCGGCTGCAACGGCTTCAGACCGGCGGCCTCGATCGCCGCCTCATCCATGAAGCTCGCATAGTAATCGCCGATCTTGCGGGCGTCGGAACCCGCAGGCGCCTCGGTCTTGGCCGAGTCCTCGATGATGGCGCGAGTACGCTGGGCGGCCACGTCGGCGAGCACGCCGAAGGTGGCGTAGCTGCCTCGGTCGGCGGGGATTTCGGTCGTCTTCATCCAGCCGTCATTGGCGTAGCCGTAGAAGTCGTCGCCAGGGGCGATGGCGCGGTCCATGCCTGCGGTGTCGAAACCAAAGGTTCCGTACTTGGGCTTGGGCTTAGCCGCATCGACCACGGCCGGCGTCTGCGCCTTCGGCGGCGTCGCGGCCATGGCGGGGGCCGATAGAAGAACAGGCGCGCACGCGCCCAGCAGCAGGGACTTCCAGGTCGTCATCAATGGCTCCATGCGCGGCGCGACGCGCGCGCCGTCTGCGTTTGGAGACTTTCTTACACCGGCGACGCGCGTCCGCGCGCTGCGGCGCATTAAACTTCCGTCATGGTCGTCGGCGACGGCTCTGCGCGTTACGGACGAAGCGCCACGGTCGAGTTGCGAACCATCAGCTCTGGCACGATTTCGCGCGGCGTCGGAGGCGTGTCGTGCAGCGCATCGGACGTCAGCATTTCGCCGGCGATGCGCCCCATCTGGCGCAGCGGCAGTCTGACCGAAGTCATGGTCGGCCATAGCCGCGAAGCGATCGGGGCGTCGTCGAAACCGACGATCGATATGTCGGCGCCTACGACAAGCCCACGCTCGCGGGCCGCCAGATATGCGCCGGCCGCCATCTCGTCGTTTAAGCAGAAGATCGCCGTAGGCCGGGGCTCGAGCGCCAACAGTTCCCGGGCAGCCTCGACGCCGGATTCGTAGGTGTATGCGCCGCGCCGAACAAGGCTCGGATCCAGGGTCAGGCCATGCTCGGCCAGGCCCCCCTCGAACCCCCTCATCCGCACGCTGGATGAGCGCCGCCCTTCCTGGCCGGAGATCAAGGCGATGCGGCTATGGCCGAGCCCCGCTAGATGGTGAGCAGCCTTCGCCGCCCCCTTGCCGTCATGACTGACCACCATCCGGTCAGACTGATCGAGCGGCGTGGAGGATATCCGCACATAACGGCGGTCGAGCGCCTTCAGCAGGTCGACCAGCCGCTCCTCCTCCGAGACCGGCGAAGGCAGCACCACGCCGAACAGCTTCTGGCGCTCGATGAAGGCGCGCATGTCCTCGACCAAGGTCGGGCTTGTCCGGTCCACCCGGCGCACGACCAGCTCGAAGCCTGTCCCCGCCATGGCTTCCAGCAATCCCTGCTGATGGTCGATGGTGTGCTGGGCGTTCGGGTTGTCGTAGATCAGCCCGACCAGGAACGAGCGGCGGAACGCCAGGCCTCGCGCCTGAGGATCAGGGACATAGCCCGTGTCCTGGATGATCGCCTGGACGGCGCGGCGAGTGTCTTCCTTGACGAACTGGCTCTCGTTGATGACCCGGGAGACGGTCTTCTTGGAGACGCCCGCCAGGCGCGCGATGTCGTTGATCGTCGGGCGGCCCGACGGCCCCTCCTTCGCAACCCTCTCACGCCCAGTCACGATTTCGGCTTCCCGCTGAACTCAAGCGCAGTTCATAGCGTGCGCCTGCTCGCGGCGCCAAGCGCCCTAGGCTGCGCGGGCGCGTCTTAGACGGCCGAGTATCGCCTGGGCCGCCTCTGCGGCCTGGCTTCTGATGTCCGGCACCGAGGTGATCTCCCAGAACGCGCCGCGCGTCAGCGGCCCCACGGCGTAGAGCCCCGGCTCGGGCGCTCCGCCGGTTCCGATCAGGCGCGAGGTCCGATCAACTTCCGCGCCAAGCCGGCAAGGGTCGGGGCGGATATACCCGCGCGCCATCAACTGTTTCAAAAGCGGTTCGCGAGCGCGGTCCAGATCGCCCAGAAGGCCCGCGCAGTTGACCACGGCGTCCACGGTCAGGCGCCGCGTGATCGTTCCCCCGCGCGGCCGCCAGGTCACCTCGATGTTCTCGCGGTTCGGGGCGAGGCTGACGATCTGGCCGGCGCGCACCACCAGCTCCCGTGATCGCATCAACAGGCCGACCCGCCGCGCTACGCTGGGCGCCAACCGGTGGCGATGAACATCCCACCAGGGCCGCAGGTGGCGCAGGAACGACTGGCGTTGAGCCTGCCTCCACCCTTCCCAAATCCCACGGACCTGCGGTCGCAAGGCGTCGATGGTCTCGCGCCACTGGCCATCGCCCGAAGCCTTGCGCACCGCAGCCAGGACCTCTCGAGGGGACCCGGCGGCCTGGAGTTCTGGAATATTGGCTGCGACCGGAGCGTGAGCGCGCGGGACCAGGCCGCGGCGTGATATCGCCCAGAACCGCCGCCCCGGCCGCCATAGCGTGACCGCCGCATCGATCATCGTCAGACCGGTTCCGGTCAACAGCACATCATCGGCCCTTTCGTCCAGCGAAGCGGCCGGGTCCCATGGGTCGCCGACATACCGCGAGGATCCCAGCAAGGCGTCGGTCGCCGCAGCCGGAGGCGCGGGGCGCAGGACCCCGAGCGCCAGCACCACCGCTTGGGCCTCGATCTCGCGACCGAGCGCCAACCTCACCCGCCATCCCTCGCCGGCCCGCCGGACGTCCACCGCCTCGTCCTGTTCGAGCAGCAGCCGCCCGGCTGCGGTGTTCTCCAGCGCCTCGCGGAGCAGGTCCTGAAGGTAGTCGCCATAGACCCCTCGGGTCACGAATCCCCCGTGGGAACTCCAGCCCTCGTGTGTCGCCAGCCAACGGGTGAAGTGTTCCGGATCGTCGGGATAGGCGCTCATATTGGCCACCCGGACATTCAGCAGATGGTCGGGATTTCCCGTGGAGTACGCCGCGCCGCGCCCGAACGCCCTCGCCCGCTCGATCAACCTGACCGTCGGCCCTTCCGGGTCGGCGACGAGATGCAACGCCGTGAGCAGGCCCGAGAAGCCGGCTCCAATCACCACAACAGTCGGCCGTTGGTTCATGGCTCGTACTCCCTCGATCCGTGAATTTAATTCCTATCATTTTTGTGGGATTTTAAACGAGAGAAAAACTTCACCTGAACGCAGATCAGTTAGAGACGCTCGACGAAAGGCGCGCTAAACTTGACGCCAGCGTCATCTTTGGCTGGAGACCGGGAGCGCTATAGGACCGGAGGAGATATCTATGAGCGACGGCAACATCGATCTAAGCCAGGACGCCCGCGCACGGGCATACGCCTTGCCGTTGGATCAACTGAACCCCGGCGATCCGGCGCTGTTCCGCACCGACGCCCACTGGCCTGTGCTTGAGCGCCTGCGCAAGGAAGATCCGGTCCACTACACCGCCGAGAGCGAGTACGGCCCCTACTGGTCGATCACCAAGTACAACGACATCATGGCGGTCGACACGAACCATCAGGTGTTCTCGTCGGAAGGCGGCATCACCATCGCGTCCCAGGACGGCGACGAGGGCCCGCTGCCCATGTTCATCGCCATGGACCCGCCCAAGCACGACGTTCAACGCAAGACGGTCAGCCCGGCCGTCTCGCCCATGAACCTTCAAATCCTCGAGCCGCTGATCCGCGAGCGCGCCGCTGCGATCCTCGACGGCCTGCCGATCGGCGAGGAGTTCGACTGGGTCGACAAGGTCTCCATGGAACTGACGGCTATGACCTTGGCCACCTTGTTCGACATGCCGCAGGAAGACCGCCGCAAGCTGACCTATTGGTCGGACGTGGTCACCGCGGTGCCCGGTAAGAGCCCGCTGGTCGATACGATCGAGCAGAAGATGCAGATCTTCGTCGAGTATCACGCCTACTTCACCGAACTGTGGAACCAGCGCGTCAACGCCCCTCCCGGCGGCGACCTGATCTCGATGCTGGCCCATGGTCCTGAGACCCGCGACATGTCGCCCCGCGAGTATTTCGGGAACATCGTGCTGCTGACCGTCGGCGGCAACGACACCACCCGCAACACGATCACCGGCTCGATCCTGGCGCTGAACCAGAACCCCGACCAGTACAAGAAGCTGCGCGAGAACCCGTCGCTGATCCCATCGATGGTCTCCGAGACCATCCGCTGGCAGACGCCGCTGGCGCACATGCGCCGCATCGCCACCCAAGACTACGAACTGGGCGGCAAGACCATCAAGAAGGGCGACAAGGTCGTCATGTGGTACGTCTCGGGCAACCGCGACGACGAGGTCATCGAGCGTCCGAACGACTACATCATCGACCGCGAACGCCCCCGCAACCACATGTCCTTCGGCTTCGGCATTCACCGTTGCGTCGGCAACCGACTGGCCGAGCTGCAGTTGCGCGTGATCTGGGAAGAGATCCTCAAGCGCTTCCCCGACATCAAGGTCGTGAGCGATCCGGTTCGCACCTATTCGAGCTTCGTGAAGGGCTATGAGTCGCTGAAGGTCATCATCCCCGCCCGGGCCTAGACCCTCCACGCACGGCTATAGATCTGACGGCGGCGCGAGTTATCTCGCGCCGCCGTTTTCGTTCCTGCCTTCTCATCATCGCCGGAACCACATTGGTCGATGATCTGATGACGCCGGGCGTTGGCTCGCCATAAGCTCACCGGCATGAAGCAGCTTCCCTTCGATCCCACAGACATCGGCGCCGTGGTCGATGCGATGTACGCCATGATTTCCGGCCCGAAAGGGCCGCGCGACTGGGCGCTCCAAGGCGAGATATTCCACCCGCAAGCCCGCCAGATGCGCACCGGGCTCGGCGAGGACGGCCGACCCTGGATCAAGATCATGGCGCCAGACGACTACAGCGCCGATGTCGCCCCGTTCTTCGAGGCCAACGACTTCTACGAGGTCGAGATCGGCCGCCGCATCGACGAGTTCGGCAACATGGCGCAGGTCTGGAGCGCCTATGAAGCCAGGAGCGCCCTGGGCGACGCCGAGCCGGAGCGACGCGGGATCAATTCCATCCAGCTGTACCGTGAGGCCGACGGCCGCTGGCGCATCATGTCCATGATCTGGGACAACGAACGCCCTGGACTTGCCCTGCCGTCATTCGGCTAGACTCCTCCCAAACATCAGGGAGGCGACCGACGTGACCACCACGCCGTTCGACATCGAAGCTCACGTCCAGCGCCTGACGCAGGATGGCTTTACAATTATCGAGGACTTCGCCGACGCCGCGACCCTGGAGCAGGCTCGCGAAGCGCTGGCGCCCCACCTGGGAAGCCATCACGGCCGCAACAGCTTCGAGGGTTTCGCGACCGAGCGGGTCTACACCCTGGTCGCGCGCGGGCAGGTTTTCGAACGCCTGACCGAGGAGCCCCGGCTGCTCGCCCTGCTCGACCGCTTCTTGCAGCCCGGCTACCTGCTCACCGCGAGCCAGGCGATCTGCATCTATCCTGGCGAAGCGGCGCAAGGGGTCCACAGCGACGACAGCTTCTATCGCCAGCCCCGCCCACGCCCCGCCATCAGCCTTTCGATGATCGGCGCCATCGACGCCTTCACCGACACCAATGGCGCCACAGACATCATTCCCGGCAGCCACACCTGGAGCGACGAGAAGATCGCATCGATCGACCCGCGTGAAGCGATGGCGATGCTGCGCCCCGTAACGATGCCGGCCGGCGGCGCCATCGTCTTCCAGGGCACCCTCCTCCACCGCGGCGGCGCCAATCGCAGCCAGGCGCCGCGCCTGGCCTACACCAACCAGTATTGCGAGCCGTGGGGCCGCACCCAGGAGAACTTCTATCTGGGCGTTCCGCGCGAGCGGGCCAAGGCGATGTCGCCACGGCTGCAAGACCTGCTCGGGTACAACATCTGGCCGCCGTTCATGGGCCAAGTCACCGGATCGCACCCGCTGAAGAGTCTGGAAGACGGCTGGGTCGCTCCCGTCGACCGCTAGCCCAGGTTCCGGCGATAGAGCCCCACCAACCGCTCCCAGTGCCTCTCCGCCGAGGCCTTGTCGTAGGCGGCCCGCTGCGGGAAGGCGAAGCCGTGCTGGGCCGCAGGATAGAGTTCAACCTCGGCCCGGACGTCGCCGGCCTTCAAGGCCACGTCCAGCGCCTGCACCACTTCCAGCGGCGCCCAGCGGTCAATCTCGGCGCAGGCGAAATAGAGCTCAGCGCCGGCCTTTGACGCGACGATGTGAGGGCTGTCGCCTTTGTCGGTTACAAGGAAGGTTCCGTAGATCGACGCCGCTGCTCCGATCCGCTTGGGGTGGCGCGCTGCCGCGTTGATCGCGAACTGCCCGCTCATGCAGTAGCCGACGCAGCCCGCCTTGCCCTTCGAGGCGGCGGGGTCCTTGTCGGCATAGGCCAGCAGGGCGTCGGTATCGTCCATGACCAGCGGAATGGTCAGAGAGTTCATCAATTCGAACACCCGCTTGTGCTCGGGATCGGTGCGATCTTCGGCGGACATCTCCAGGACGCCTGCCCGATAGTAGAGGTTCGGCAACATCACGTAGTAGCCGCAGCTCGCCAGCCTGCGCGCCATGTCGCGCAGTTCCTCCCGGATGGCCGGGGCGTCCATGTAGAAGAGGATCAACGGGTGGGGGCCGCCCCGCTCGGGATGGACGACAAAGGTCGTCGTCGCGCCGTCCCGCGTCGGGATCTCGGCAGTCTGCTCGATCATCTATGCCCCTTAGTGCTTTGGCGGGTTGTTGCGCAGGCGGGTCAGCTCTTTCTCGACCATCTGCTCACGCTGGTCGCCGGCATGGGCGTAGACCGAGAAACCGTGCGCCAGCAGGCCGATCCCCCAGCCCGCCATCGGCCAGACGAACCACAGGTAGCCGGGAGAGGTCGCCAGGTTGATCGCCACCAAGCCCGCGTTGACGATCGCATAGACCGCCAGGTGACTCCGGAATCCCAGCTTGGCGTCCGCCCTCCGTTCGGCGAGCCTGCGAAGTCTCAGTTCTTCGTCTTCAGCCATCACGTCGTCTCCCGACTCGATGTGCGATCTCATCCCAATTAGCTACGGATCGCTAGCCTCGCGGCATTACCGTACAGGCTCGCGCCAGCGAGACGCGCGTCAGCTCCCGACGGCGCAGGAACACCTGCATGGCGTCTGACGTCGGATCGCGAGAGACCTGCCATTCGCCCAGATCGCGGTACCGGGTCATCAGCAGCAGCCTCCGCGCGCCGTCAGCGCGGTCGACCTCGCTCTCGCCTGCGAGGAACAGGCCATAGATCTTGGTTTCGAACCGGCGCTCGAAGTCGGGCCAGGCCTCGCCCGACAGGCGCACGAACTCATCCACAGAGTCACCGTCGATGGTGAACCAGTTGTGGACATAGGTCCCGCCGGGCTCGGGCGGCGCGTCCTGCGTCGGACGCAATGTCGGGGTCAGTCGATCGACGCTATGGGCGGGTAGGTCCAGCTTGGCCCCTGCCCGCGCCAGGACAAGCGCTTCGTTGGAGGCGAAGCCCAGCAGCGGCGCGAACACCGCCACCGTGTCCGGCGCGGCGTGCAGCCGATCGGCGAGCGCCTTCTGGGCCGTGCGTTCACGGCCCAGTCGGAGTTGGAAGTAGTCGTACTCCAAAGCCTTGGCCTCAGAAATTGACGCGTGAGGAGATGGCCCCGTCGACCAGCATGTTGATACCGGTCGTGAAGGCCGAACGCGGGCTGGCCAGGAACACGGTCGCGGCGGCGACCTCTTCCGGCGTCGCCATCCGGCCCATCGGGTTGCGCTTGATCATCTGCTCGAAGAACTGCGGCATGCCGGCCTTCACATTGCCCCAGACGCCACCTTCGAAGAACACGGTGCCCGGCGAGATGACGTTGCAGCGGACATACTTGGGAGCATTCTCGCGGGCCACGCCCTTGGCGTAGTGGATCAGGGCCGCCTTCATGGCGCCGTAGGAGGAGGGATTGTCCGCCTGGGCGGCCGAGACCGAAGAGGTGATCAGGAAGGCCGCGTCGCCGTTCGTCTCGCCCGCCTTCAGCAAGAACGGTTTGGCCGCCTCAAAAGTACGGACCGCGCCCATGACGTCGATGTCGAACATCGCCTGCCACTCGTCCTCGCCGTTGCCCTGAACCAGGGCGCTGGCATTGGAGACCATGATGTCGATGCCGCCCAGGGTTTCGCCGGCCTGTTGGACAAAGGCTTTCAGGGCCGGGCCGTCAGCGATGTCGACGACTTGACCCCAGGCGTTCACGCCCTTGGCCTTCAGCGCCTCGACGGCGGCGGCCACCTGGTCGGCGTTGCGCGCGCAGATGGCGACGTCGGCGCCTTCGTCGGCCAGCAGGTCGGCGATGGCGCGGCCGATACCCCGCGATCCGCCCGTGACGACCGCCTTCTTGCCTTTGAGACCCAAGTCCATGTGCAACTCCCTGATTTTCTCGTTGGCGCTGTTCTAGCGCGACCTTCCGCCGCTGCGCCACAGAAGCCGAGGCTTGACATCGAACGTCCGGCCCATGACCTGTGAGCAGATGCTCACCCCGGCCCTTTCAACCAAGGACAAGCTGCTGCGCGCAGCCCTTGAGATCGTCGCCCGCGACGGCTTCGAAGCCGCCACGACCGCGGCCATCGCCAGCTCGGCCGGCGTCGCCGAGGGCACGCTCTATCGCCACTTCCCATCGAAGGACGACCTGCTGATCGAGGTCTATCGGGGGATCAAGCAGAGCGTGTTCGAGGCGATCAGTGATGGCGAGCACGGCGACGAAGCCCCCGACGCCCGTGCAAAACGGGTCTGGCGCAGGCTCTACGACACCTACCGCGCCGACTCCGACGCCTTCATGTTCGGCCAACGCTTCGCCGAATCCGCGCTGTCCAAGCGCGAAGGCGGCGCAGCGCACGAGGCGATTTCCGGCGCGGTCCGACGTCTGCGGGCGGCAGGGATTGAGCGTGGGCTGTTCAAGGATCTGCCCGGCGACCTGATGGCCAACCTGTTCTTCGCCCCGGTCGGCTACATGCTGAAAACCGAACTGAAAGGCCGCCACTGGACCGAGGCCGAGTTGGACGCCGCCGCCGAGGCTGTCCTGGACTCCTGGCGCGCCTGACCTTTTCGAACCTAGTGTGTCGGCGCGGAGCCCCGCCATTCGTCCTCTGCTCGCCACCGCGACAAGGAGACCGCCATGGGAACAGCGACAAGCAGCGGCTACGTCACGACCGACGAGCTAGACGTCTATTACGAGGTCCACGGCGGCCCGATAGACCGCGCCCACCCACCGTTCGTGCTGTTGCACGGCGGGGCGATGACCATCGAGACCGCTTTCGGCGACCTGCTGCCGAGACTGTCGCCCCTGCGGCCGGTCGTCGCCATCGAGATGCAGGGCCACGGCCACACTGGCGATCGCAAAGGCCCGATCACCCTGGACCAGATGGCGCAGGACGTTTCGAGCGTCCTGACTCACCTCCAGATCGCCAGCGCCCACTTCGTCGGCCACAGCCTGGGCGCCCTGGTGTCGTTCGGCGTGGCCATCAGCCACCCGGAACAGATCGCCAGCATCACGGCTGTCGGCGCGACCTACACCTTTGACGACATGCTGCCGGAGTTGGTGAAGCTACAGCGCGACCCCACCCACGAGCCTTCCGCCGAGCTCATCCCTCTGCTTCCGACAGCCGATGAGTTCGCCGCCTGGACCGAGAGCTTCCGGCGCAGCGCGCCCAATCCGGACGCCTTCGAAGAGATCCTGGGCAAGCTCAACGTCATGCTGGCGGAGTGGGCGGGTTGGCCGAAGCAGAAGATCGCCGCCCTGAGCGCGCCCGTCCTGCTGGTGATCGGAGACAATGATTTCGTTCGGATCGACCGCGCCGCTGACGCCGCGCAGCTCATCCCGGACGCTCAGCTCGCAGTCCTGCCTGGCACAACACACATGAGCATCATCCGGCGCGGCGCCTGGCTGGCCCCGCTGATCGAGGCCCGGGTCGCCGGTGGCTAGATCGGCTTTGCAAGCACGATGAAGGCCAGGTCGTCACGCATGGGCTCGCCGAACCGCTGGTCGTCGTATGGGAACGGCCGCGTCTCGCCGGTCGGCGCGTAGCCCCGGCGCTCGTACCAGGCGATCAGGGTGTCGCGGATCTGCACCACCGTCATGATAATCCGCTGAGCGCCTAGAGCCCGAGCATGCGCCTCGGCCGCCTCCAGCATGCCCCGGCCAAGCTGGCGGTCCTGCAAGTCCGGCCGCACCGTCAGCATGCCCAGATACCAGGCCCCGTCGCTTGCCGGCTCCAGCCACGCACATCCCAGCAAGGGACCGCCGGCCTCCTCGCGCAGGGTCAGCAGCACCGCCTCCGGCTTGGCCGCCAAGTCTTGCGCCAGGATCTGGGCGTCGGTGCGCTGACCGCCCAGATAGTCCGCCTCTGTGGTCCAGCCCTGTCGCGAACTGTCGCCACGATAGGCCGAGTTCACCAGATCAGCGATGGCAGGCAGATCGGACGCAGCAGCGGGAGATATGTGCATGCCCTGTAAGTCCACAGGGTGGACGCGGACGCCAGTCGAAAATCGCGTCGGGAACAAACGCCCTCCCCTTGACGCTTTCGAGCTCGGGAGCTACCTATCGCCTTGTGAGTGAGCGCTCACATCCCCCACATCTGAATCTGCGGAGACCTCCATGATCCGTCGGGAAATCGGCCGAACCGGCCGTGAAGTAAACGCCATCGGCCTGGGCTGCATGGGCATGTCGATCGCCTACGGCGAGGCGATGGACCAGACTGAGGCCGTTAAACTGCTGCACGCCGCCCTGGATCGCGGCGTCGATCACTTCGACACCGCCGAACTCTATGGCTTCGGCGCCAACGAAGAGCTGCTCGGCGCGGCCTTCCACGACCGCCGCGACAAGGCCTTCATCGCCACCAAGTTCGGGCCGGTCGGCGACCTGAAGGAACGCACCGTGCGCGGTGTGGACGGGTCGGAAGCCAATATGCGCCGCGCCATCGAACAATCGCTACGGCTGCTGAAGACCGACCATGTCGATCTCTACTATCTGCATCGCAAGGACCCGGGCCGCCCTATCGAGGAAACCGTCGAGGCGATGGCCAAGCTGGTCAAGGAAGGCAAGATCGGCGCGATCGGGCTCTCCGAAGTCAACGCCGACAGCCTGCGCCGCGCCCAGGCCGTCCATCCCATCGCCGCCGTGCAGTGGGAGTACTCGATCTTCACCCGCGATATCGAGCGCGAGGTGCTGCCGCTGTGCGTCGAGACCGGCGTGAGCGAGGTGGCCTACTCGCCGCTCGGCCGCGGCATGCTGACGGGCGCCTTCACCCGCGATCATAAGCCGGAGGGCCAAGACTACCGCGCCGTGGTCTCCCCCCGCTTCAAGGGCGAGGCCTATGAGGCCAATATCAATCTCGTCGAGGAGATCGAGCGGGTCGCGAAAGCCAAAGGCGCCCAGCCTGCCCAGATCGCCCTGGCCTGGGTGCTGGCGACCAAGCCCAACGTGGTGACCATCCCCGGCACCACGAAGCTGGCCAACCTGGAAACCAACCTCAAGGCGGCGGATATCCAGCTCACCGCCGACGAGACCGCCAGCCTCAATGCGCTGGCCCAGAAGGTCCAGGGCGAGCGGTACGACGAACGCGGGATGACGCTCGTCGACGCCTAGGGAACCCTGTCGCCGTCGTTCCGTTTGCGTTCCCTGGCGGAACGGCGGCAGCTTTCCTTGATGGACGTGACTCACATCCTTGTCGTCAACGCGGCCGTCGTCGCGGCCTGCTTCCTTGTTCTGTGGTTGATTTCAATCCGGCTGAAGGATGTGAGTTTCGTCGATAGCTGGTGGGCCATCGGAATGGTGGTCGTCGCCTGGACTACCTACCTCGTCACTGGCGGACATGGGCCGCACGCAGTGGCGCTGCTCGCGATCTGCACCGTATGGGGCGTGCGGCTGGGCGTTCATCTCTTCTGGCGCTGGCGTAAGAACGGCCCCGACCACCGCTATGTCGTCATGCTCGGCAAGGCCCAGTCCGAACGCGGTTGGAGCTTCGCCAAGGCGTCGCTGATGATGGTCTTCGCCATGCAGGCGCCGCTGCTGCTGGTCGTCTGCCTACCCGTGCAACTTGGCCAATATGCTCAGACGGCCCTGCTGGGTCCGCTGGCCTGGGCCGGGATCATCCTGGCCGTCATCGGGATCGCCTTCGAGAGCATTGGCGATCTTCAGCTCGCCCGCTTCAGAGCCGATTCAAACAATCGCGGCGCGGTCCTGGACACCGGCCTGTGGCGCTATACGCGGCATCCGAACTACTTCGGCGACGCCTGCGTCTGGTGGGGGCTCTACCTGATCGCCGCCGAGACCGGCTGGGTGGGCGCGGCCTCAATCCTCGGCCCCATAACGATCACCTTCCTGCTCACTAGGCTAAGCGGCGTGCCGATCCTCGAAGGTGGGATGCGCCGGAGGCGGCCGGGGTATGAAGCCTATATCCGCCGGACATCGAGCTTCATCCCCCTGCCGCCACGCGCGCCTTAGGGCACGGCTTCCGGTTCAAGCCCCGGGGTCGGGGGCGGAGGCGGTTCCTGGTGACGCCCGACCTTCGGCAGCAAAGCCGCCAACAGGCCGATGGCCGGTAGGAATGCGCAGACGCGGTAGACCGTCTCGATGTCCGTGGCGTCGGCAAGCGCGCCCAGCACAGCCGCCCCGATCCCGGCCATGCCGAACGAGAAGCCGAAGAACAGGCCCGAGATCATCCCGACCCGACCGGGCGCCAACTCCTGTGCATAGACGACGATCGCTGGGAAGGCCGAGGCCAGGATCAGACCGATGATCACCGTCAGCGGCAGGGTCCAGAACTCGTTGGCGAACGGCAGCAGCAGGCTGAACGGCAGCACGCCCAGGATCGAGAACCAGATCACGTACTTGCGCCCAAACCGGTCGCCGAGCGGCCCGCCGGCCACCGTCCCGACCGCCACGGCGCCGAGGAAGGCGAACAGGTGGTACTGCGCGACCTGAACCGAGGCTCCGAACCGGTCGATCATGTAGAAGGTCAGGTAGTTCGTCAGGCTGGCCAGATAGACGTACTTCGAGAAGATCAGGGCCAGCAGGATGGCGATGCCGAACATCGCCTGGCGGGTCGGCACCGGTGCCTCGGCCTCGCCGCGCTTGGCGGCGGCTTGCAGCCGAACCAGCCCATGCGTGCGGTACCAGTTGGCGACATTCCACAAGATACCGCCCGACAACAGCGCCAACAGGGCGAAGAACGCCAGGCTGGACTGCCCCCAACGCACCACGACCACGGCCGCGGCCAGCGGGCCGAGGGCTGAGCCGGCGTTGCCGCCGACCTGGAACAATGACTGCGCCAGGCCAAATCGCCCGCCCGAAGCCATCCGCGCCACGCGGGACGATTCCGGGTGGAAGACCGAAGACCCCATGCCCAGCAGGCAGGCTCCGATCAGCAGCATCGGATAGGAGTGAGCCACCGACAGCACCGCCAGGCCGGCCAGCGAAAACAGCGTCCCGGCCGGCAACGCCATCGGCGTCGGGCGCTTGTCGGCATAGAGACCGACCAGGGGCTGCAGGATCGACGCGGTGAGCTGGTAGGCGAGCGTGACAACGCCGATCTGTCCGAAGGTCAGCCCGAACTCGAGCTTGAGGTTCGGATAGATCGCCGGAAGCAGCGACTGCATCATGTCGTTGAGCAGGTGACAGAAGCTGATGGCCAGAATTACGCCAAAGGCGGTCCCGGCCACCGGTTGCGCCGCTGGTTTCACGGAAATGGTCTGCTCGCTCATCGGAGACTCCAACTTGATGCGCGTCGATTAGGCGCTTCGCGGCTCGCCCGCGTTCCAGTATGGGTCTTTCAGTTTTGCGAGTGGGACAATGACCGCCTGGATCGATCCGAACGACTATCAGGACGTCCCACGGCCGGTCGTTGCGATCGGGAACGACTATCCGCCGTCGCATGAGCTGGAATGGCATTCGCACCGGCGTGGACAGCTGCTCTATGCGGCCAAAGGGGTCGTCGCGCTCTCGACCCCGCACGGGGCCTGGGTCGCGCCGCCCGAACGCGCCGTCTGGACGCCGGCGGGCGTGCCGCATGCGGTGAAAATGGTCGGCGCCGTCAGCACGCGCAGCGTGCTGATCGACCCAGGAACCTGCGCGGCTTTCGGCGACCAGAGCCGGGTGATCGGCGTATCGCCCCTGCTGCGCAGCCTCTTGGTCGAGGCCTGCGAGATCGAACGCGAATACGACCTTGCGGGGCGCGACGGCTTGGTCATGTCGTTGCTGATCACCGAACTGGAGCGAGCGCCGGTCATCCCGCTGGCGGTGCCCTTCCCTATGACGCCGGCCCTGGTCGCCCGGTGCCACGCCTTCCTGGAGCAGCCGAGCCCGCACGACACCATAGACGGCTGGAGCGACGCCCTGGGCATGGGGCGGCGCGCCTTCACACGCCTGTTCCGGCGAGAAACTGGAATGAGCTTCGCCGAGTGGCGGCAGCAGGCCTGCGTGCTGGTCGCACTTCCCCGGTTGGCGGCCGGCGATCAGGTGACGGCCATAGCCCTCGACCTCGGCTACGAGAGCCCCGCCGCCTTCGCCACCATGTTCAAGCGCCTGCTCGGGGTCGCGCCGAGCCGGTATCAGCCTTAGTGGGGCGGTTGGCTACCCGAACGTGCCGGCAAACCGCTCGCGCAGCAGGTTCTTCTGCACCTTGCCCATAGCGTTGCGCGGCAACTCATCGACGAAGAATACCCGCTTGGGCGCCTTGAAAGCCGCGAGCTTCGTTCGCGCCTGGGCTATCAGATCAGCCTCGTCGCCCTGGCCGATGACCACGGCCACCACGGCCTCGCCGAAATCCGGATGCGGGACGCCGATCACGGCGCTCTCGCTGACGCCCGGCAGCTCGTCGAAGACCAGTTCGATCTCCTTCGGATAGACGTTGAACCCGCCGGAGATGATCAGGTCCTTGGCCCGGCCCGAAATCCAGACCCGGCCGTCGGCCTCCTGACGGCCCACATCCCCCGTGATGAAATAGCCGTCCGCGGTGAACTCCTCGGCGGTCTTCTCCGGCATCCGCCAGTAGGCGGCGAACACGCTGGGCCCCTTGATCTCGATGGTCCCGGTTTCGCCGCCGGCGATGCGCAGGTCCACGCCGGGCAAGGGATAGCCGACGCTGCCGGCGATGCGCTCTCCATCCAACGGGTTCGAGGTGATGATCACCGCCTCGCTCATGCCGTAGCGCTCCAGGATCCGCTTGCCCGTGCGGGCCTCGAACTCGGCGAAGGTCGATTCCAGCAGCGGCGCGGAGCCGGAGATGAACAGCCGCATGTGGCTGGCGCGGTCCTGAGTGAAGCCCTGATTGGCCAACAGGCGGGTGTAGAAGGTCGGAACTCCCATCATCACCGTAGCCTTGGCGAGCCCATCCAGCACCTGGGCGTCGTCAAACTTGGGCAGCCAGACCATCGGCGCGCCGGATAGAAACGCGCAGTGCAGGCCCACGAACAGACCATGGACATGGAAGATCGGCAGCGCGTGCAGCAGGACGTCGTCCGACGTGAAACCCCAGGTCTGGTGCAGGGCCTGGGCATTGGCCGCCAGGTTCCCGTGGCTGAGCATCGCCCCTTTGGAGCGCCCGGTCGTGCCCGAGGTGTAGATGATCGAGGCCAAGTCATCGTCGTCCATGACTATGGTGTCGGCCAGCGGCGGACGGGTCCGGGCGTCGGCGACCAGGGCCTCGGCGTCCTCGACGAACAGCACCGGCTCCGCGTCATCGATGAAGTAGTCGACCTCAGCCTCGGTATAGGCGGTGTTCAGCGGCAGGAAGACCGCGCCCACCTTCAAGGTCGCCAAATAGACCGCGACCGCCGCGACGCTCTTCTCCGATTGCAGCGCCACACGGTCGCCGGGCTCTACCTCGTACTCGATCAGCAGGCTCGCGGTACGGGCGACATCGTCCTCGAGCTGGCCGTAGGAGATCGCGCTCCCGTCGGCCAGCAGGAAGGCCGGCTTGGAGCGGTCGGCGGGAAAGCGCGAGGCGAGCAGGTCGTAGAGGTTCATCGGGTCTCAGAGCGGAAGGGCCGTCGTGAACTTGATCTGCTCCATCGCGAAGGCGGAGGAGACGTCATTCAGCGGGGCCGTGGCGATCAGGCGTTTATAGAAGCGGTCGTAGGCGGAGATGTCGGAAACCACCACCTTCAACAGGTAATCGGCCTCACCGGCCAGCCGATAGAATTCCACCACCTCGGGCAAGGCCGCCGCGCCTTTGGCGAAGTCGGCGATCCAGGCCTCGTCATGACGGCTGGTGCGGACGGACACGAAGACCACCAGGCCAAGGTCCAGTTTATCGCGGTCGAGCAGCGCCACCTTGCGCTCGATCACCCCTTCGTCGCTCAAGCGTTTGACCCGCTTCCAGCAGGGCGTTTGCGATAGCCCGACCCTTTCAGCCAATTCGGCGACAGGGATGGTCGCGTCGGCTTGCAACTCCCGCAGGATTCGCCGGTCAATCGGGTCCAGGAGAACGTTCGTCATTCAAATCGCCATCAGTGAAGAAGGATTTTCTCCATACTGACCGAATGACGACAAAATCGACAACGCCTTTCTCGACCGCGCGCGTCATCCTGAACCTCTAGCGATCTACAGGAGAGGCCCATGCTCGACGCGTTCACCCGGCACCCCACCGCCATCGGCGAAAGCTACGCGCAGCATTTGGCTCACGCCGCCACCTTCGGCGCGACAATGATTGTCACCGGCCTCGCCTGCCTGATCCACGCCATCTTCCCGTTCTGGTTCGAGAAGACCGCCAGCGACTGCATCCGGCGGCTGCACGCCAAGATGAGCGCGCGGCTCCGTGTCGAAACGCCAGCGCCCCAAGGCTCAACGGTCCTGGGCTCCTAGACGATCACCGCCTCAAGGGCGGCGTGAGCCGTCCGCGCCTGCGCCCATAGCTCCGGCGACAACAAATCGTCCGGGGTGATGCGTTCTGGCCAGTAGGTCTCCACGACCCGCGACAGCGCCGCCCAACGCTCGGGAGTCAGCAGGAAGCGTTGGTCGATCGCCGCCCGCGCCGGCCCATCGACCGGCACGCGCAGCCGCAGGCAGGCCGGACCGCCGCCGTTGCGCATGCTCTCGCGCACATCGACCACCACCGCGTGCCTGATAGGATTGTCAGCCGCGAGCACCGCCTCCACAGCCGTCCAGGCGGCGGCGTTGTCCTTGGCGTCCGACGGCAGGATCAAAGCCATATCGCCGCCGGGCAGGGTCACCAGCTGGGAATTGAACAGGTAGGACGATACAGCGTCGGCCAGGCTGACGCCGAAGGTCTCGACGATGTGCAGGTTGGGCAACCGCCGGCGAAGCGCCCCGTACAGGCGCGCCGGATCGGCGAACGCCTCGGGATGGGCCAGCAGCACATTGGCGTTGGCGACCGCCACAACATCGTTGTGGAAGGCGCCCGCCTGGACCGCCGCCTCGTTCTGCAAGGCGTAGAGCGTGCGCGCCGGGTCCACCCCCGCCAGCCGAACCACCGCCTCGCTCGCCCTGCGGCTCTGGCGCTCGGGATAGGATCCGCCTCTCAGTTCGCCGTGGGCGAAAACATTGAAGCCGGGGGCGCCATGGCTAGCCGCCAAACGCATGTGGTTGGCCGCGCCTTCGTCACCGAAGTGCCGCGCCGAGGGCAAGGGTTCGTGGACACAGAACCGGTCGGTGTCGGGGAATACCCGCCGCAGGAGCTGGTAGGTTTCGTCAGCCTCGAAACTCCGATGCAGCATGCCGGCGAGATTGGCCGTGACCAGATGCACTCGGCCATCCGCCGTATCGGGCGCAGCCAGGACGCTCGCGGCATTGGCCCGCCACATGCTGGACGCCGAACAGGCCGCGCGGAAGAGGCTCAGGTCTTCGGCCGCCGCGGCGGCCAGAACCTCGTCGTCAGATCCCTTGAAGCCGAACGGGCGCAAGGCGGTCGCAGCAGGCCGCAACGGCGGGGGCAGGAACCCTTGGACGAGGCCCAGCTCCATCACCGTGCGCATCTTCGCCAGTCCCTGGCGAGCGGCGGCGCGGGGATAGGACACCTCGCCGAAATTGGACTGCGAGGCGATATTGCCGACCGACAGGCCCGCGTAGTTGTGTGTCGGACCCGGCAGGCCGTCGAAATTAATCTCGACCGCGCTCACGCGTTCAGCCCTGTGGCGATGCGGAAATTGACGCTGGCAGCCTCCAGGCTAGCGACCGGATAGGCGCAATAGTCGGCCGCGTAGTAGGCGCTGGGCCGGTGATTGCCCGACAGACCCGGACCACCGAACGGAGCGGTGGCCGCCGCTCCCGTCGTCGGACGGTTCCAATTGACGATGCCGGCCCGCGCCTCGGCCCAGAAGCGACGATAGAGCCCCTCATCGTCCGACAGCAGGCCGGCGGCGAGGCCAAAGCGCGTAGCGTTGGCGACGGTCATGGCTGCGTCCCAGTCAGCAACCCGGATGATCTGGAGCAGCGGCCCAAAGTTCTCCTGATCGGGAACCTCGACACCCGTCACATCAATCAGGCCCGGCGTCAGATAGGGACGATCTGGCGCCATCGGCCTCAATTCGCGAATGGCGCGGCCGCCGAGCCGCCCCTGGGCGCGGAGCAGGCCGCATGCGCTGGCCATGTCGATCACCGGCCCCATGAACGGTTGCGGCTCGTCAAATGGCGCGCCGACCTTGATCTTGTCGATCAGGGCCGTGAGCGCCTCGATGATGCGCTCGCCTTCCGCGCCCTGCGGAACGATCAGCCGCCGTGCGCAGGAGCATCGCTGGCCAGCCGAAACATAGGCCGATTGCACGATCAAGTGGGCGGCGCTCTCAGCATCGGCGACGTCCCAGGCGACCAGCGGATTGTTGCCGCCCAGTTCCAAGGCCACGATCTTCTGCGGCTGATCGGCCAGGGCCGTGTGTATCGCCCGTCCCGCCCTCACCCCGCCGGTGAAGAACACCCCATCCGTATCGAGATGGGCGACCAGGGCTTGAGCGATCTCGGCGCCGCCCATCACCACTTGCAAGGCGTCGGCCGGAACCCCTGCCTCACGCCAAAGCTCGGCGAGATACAGACCGCTTGCCGGAGTTTTCTCGCTTGGCTTGAAGACCACCGCATTGCCGGCCAACAGCGCCGGCGTGATGTGTCCATTTGGCAGATGCATGGGGAAATTGAACGGGCCGATCACCGCCACGACGCCGTGCGGGCGGTGGGCCAATCGCGCCCGCGCGCCCGCCGCCTCCCCTATGCGCTCCCCGGCGCGCTCGGCCTGGGCGCGGATCGAGACCTCGACCTTTCCGGCGACCGTGTCGGCCTCGGTGAGCGTCTCCCAATAGGGCTTTCCGGTTTCCTGGCTGATCAGTTTGGCGATGACCTCGCGGCGCGCCTTGGCAAGGTCGACGAAGGCCCGGCCAATACGGTGACGTTCCTCCAGCGGCAGACCCGACCACAGACGGAAGCCCTGCCTGGCGCGCGTCATGACGGCCTCGAGTTCGGAGGTCGGCGTCGCCGGGCCGCGCCAAACCACCTCATCGGTGCAGGGATCGGTCGAAACGATCTCAGAATTCGACATGGCGGACGCTGTCTCCGATCTGCAGCTTCAAGGCCTGGGCGAGCTCAGGGCTGACCCGCAGCTGGTTCTCGGCCCAATGGACGTAGCCACGCGTGGCGCGGAACGCCTGCGCCTCGCCCGTACTGATCAGCACCTCCGGACTATCGCCACACGCCCCGATGTCGGTCACCGTCGAGACTCGGCTGTCGCGAACAGCCTTCAGGCTGTCGATGTCGGCGACCATGGTCGGGCCGGCGTCGAAGATGTCGATACAGCCTTCGAACTTGAACCCTTCCTCGGTCAGCAAGGCGTGGGCGCGAGCGCCATCGGGATGGAACTGCCCCACCGCGAGCGCGGCGTCGGTCGGCAACAGGTTCAGATAGATCGGATACTTTGGGCCCAGGTCGGCGATGACCTGCTTGCCGGCGCCGACGCTGATGCGGTCGGCCTCCTTGAACTCCAGGCCGTAGAACTTGCGGCCGACAGCCTCCCAGAACGGGGAGCGCCCATCGACGTCTTGATAGCCACGCAACTCGGACACCACGCGATCGCCGAACCAGTCGCGATGCTGCGCCATGAACAGGTAGCGACTGCGAGCCATCAACCGCCCGCCGGCCACGCCACGCAGCCCTGGCCGCACGAACAGACCGCCGACCTCGGCCGAACCGTCGTAGTCATTCACCGGGGTCAGGATGGTGTTTTCCACCACCTTGCCCAGCGCCTGTGATGTCTGGCGCAGCCGCCCGATCCGATAGGAGTAGAACGGCCAATCGCCGCCGACGCTCGGGAAGATGCAGCCGGTTCCAACCACCTCGCCGGCCGCCTCCATCACCAGCAGAATCTGGCTGCCGGCCTTACGCTCGCCCTCCAGGGCCGCGACGCTGGCGGTCAGCAAAGCGCCCAAGCGTTCACGGCACGGCGGCAGATTGGTCATGCCCAACCCCGCCGTCAGCGCCAGCGCGTGCAACGCCTCCAGATCCTGAAGTCCAGCCGGTCGGACGACGACGCCGATGGCGATCATGACATCCTCCGCAGAATGATCGAAGCCTTAGAGGCTTAGTGTGATAGGGTTTTCACGAAACAGGCGGCGGAAGATGACACTCTCCACCGCAGAAGATGCGGCGAGGCATGGCGTTGGACGGATATTCTGCGCTCGACCGTTTGGACCTGAGAATCCTCGCAATTCTGCAGGCCGACGGCCGGATCACGAACCAAGCCCTGGCCGACAAGGTCGCGCTTTCTGCCAGCGCCTGCCTGGCTCGCGTGCGGCGACTTGAGGCCGACGGCCTGATCCTCGGCTACTACGCCCGCCTGGACATCGAGCGCATTCGGCCGACCGTGACCGTCTATGGCGAAGTGACCTTGAAGAGCCATCGTCCCGCCGATCTCGCCGCCTTCGAGGCGGTGCTGCTGGACATTCCCGAGGTCGTCGAAGCGGCGCAGGTTTCCGGGCCCTTCGACTACCTGATCAAGGTCGTGACCCCTGACGTCCGCGCCTGGGGCGAACTGGCCGACCGCCTGCTGCAGGAAGGTTTGGGCGTCGACAAGATCGCGTCTCACATCCTCATGAAGGACGCCAAGCCGTTCCGCGGCGCTCCCGTGACGACGGGGCGCTGAGCACTCAGGCCATCGATTCCTTGATCTTCGCGGCCGGAATCTCGCCGGTGGCGAGCTTGGCGAGGATCAGCGCCGAGAGTTGGGCGCGCTCCACAAAGCTGTCCGGCCAGGCGTACTCGGCCTCGCTATGGATATCACCGCCCCGGACTCCCAGCGTGTCGACATTGGGCAAGCCTGCGGCGAACAGGTTGTTGCCTTCGCAAACCCCGCCCGACGGCGCCCAGGTGATGTCCTGGCCAAGCAGAGCGCCAGCTTCCTTCACCGCGCCGAACAACGCCTGCTGCGCCGCATTGAACGGCTTGGCGGGACGGGTGAAGCCGCCATGCAGCTGCGCCTCGATCCCATCAGCGGCGGTCGCCGCCACCGCCTGCTTGACGAAGGCCAAGGCCCAGTCGGCGGCGGCCGCATCGGGCAGCCGGATGTTGAACCGCAGCACCGCGCGGTCAGGCACGACATTCAGCGGTCCCCCGCCATCGATCCGCGCGACATTCAGGGTGACGCCGTCACGTTGGCCGTTGGCGGCGACCAACCGGACCGCCAGGTCCGCGGCCGCAGCGATGGCGTTCCGGCCCTTGTCGAACTCGCGCCCTGCGTGGGCCGCACGCCCCCGCACGACCACATGGAAGTTGCCAGAACCCTTGCGTTCGGCGGCCAGCGCCCCCCCAGCCATGGCCGGTTCATAGGTCAGGCCAACATGCCCCTGGCCCGCCAACGCCGCGAGCAACGGCCCCGAGGCTAGCGAGCCGATTTCTTCATCCGGCGAGAGCAGGACACGGTAGCCGATATTCGCCTTCGCCGGATGCGCCTCCATGGCGCGCAGGGCGGCCAACATCACGCTGATGCCGCCCTTCATGTCGGCGATACCGGGACCGTTCAGGGCGCCGTCGGCGCGCGGCGCCACGCGGGTGAAGCTGCTCTCCGCCGGATAGACCGTGTCGTAGTGGCCCGTCAGGATCACCTGGACCGCCGCCTCCGGACGCACCGTCAGGCGCAGAGCGGGCGTGTGACGCTGGGCCTTCAATTCACCATCGGCGGCGACGTCATGACTGTCCGCCAAGGGGATGCTGTCCACCTCGCCGGGCATGTCACGGAGCACGTCCTCCAGCACGGCTCGCTGAGATTCGAGCCCGGCGAGATTACGACTGCCGGATGGAATGGCGCACCACTCGACGGCGCGGCCAAGGATTTCGGCTTCTTCTCCGGCCAGCCGATCGAGGATGGCGGTGTCTTCGGAATTCAGCTTCATGGCCCGAGGTCACGCCGAAAAGCGCGCGCGCGCAAGCGCGGCCTTGGATGCTATCTGGTCGGCATGACCATCGCGCTCCTCACCCGCCTGCCCGCCGAGGCGGCTCAACTATGGCTTACCGCCCTGCGTGAAGCGCTTCCTGGCGAAGCCGTCACGGCCGGCTTAGCCCAGGACGCCGAGGTCGCCGTGGTGGCGGCGCCTGCGCCCGGTGAGTTGGCGACACTGCCCAATCTGCGCTTCATCCAAAGCGCCTGGGCCGGGATCGACGGGCTACTGAACGACCCGCTGCTTCCCCGCCAAATTCCACTCGCGCGCTTGATCGATCCCAGCCTTGCCGGCCAAATGGCCGAGGCCGTCGCAGCTCATGTGCTGGCCCTGCACCGCCAAGCGCCCGCCTATCGCGCCCAGCAAGCACAGGCGCTCTGGCGGCAACTGCCTCAGATCCCGGCCCATCAGCGCCACGTCGGCCTGCTCGGCTTCGGCGAGATGGCGCGAGCAAGCGCGGCGCTGCTCGATAAGCTCGGCTTCAAAGTCAGCGCGTGGAGCCGCAGCCACGGCGATCTGGCCTCCCTGCTCAGAGGAAGCGACATCGTCGTCAATCTGCTGCCGCTTACGCCGGAGACCCAGGGCATTCTTGGCCGCCAGACGTTCGCTCAGATGAAGCCGGGCGCCGCGATCATCAATGCCGGGCGCGGCGGCCATCTGGTCGAGGCCGACCTGATCGAGGCGCTGAGCGGCGGCCAGCTGTCGCACGCGGTGCTCGATGTGTTCGAGACCGAACCCCTGCCCGCCGACCACCCGTTCTGGAAAAACCCGGCCATCACCGTACTGCCCCACGTGGCGGCGATCACTGATCCCGTCAGCGCGGCCCAACGCATCGCGGCGAACATCGCGCGGTTCCGGGCCGGGGAGCCGGTCGAGGGCCTGGTCTCCCCAGAGCTTGGCTATTGATCCCCCTCTTCCACCGCGGGAGAGGAAGGCCCTCGCACCCTAGACCGGCAATTCGGTGACGGACTTGACCTCTTCCAGCACCGCATAGGTCCGCGTCTCTCGCACGCCGGGCATGGCCACAAGCACTTCGCCAAGGAAGCGGCGATAGGCCTCCATGTCGCTGACCCGCGCCTTGATCAGATAGTCAAAGCCGCCGGCCACCATGTGGCATTCGAGAATTTCCGGCGTACGCTGCGCGGCGTGGGCGAACTCCGTGAAGGTGTCCCCCGTGGTGCGGTCGAGTTGAACCTCGACAAAGATCAGGAGCGCACGGTCGATGGCCTTGGGATCCAGGATCGCGGCGAAGCCGACAATCACTCCGCGCTCGCGCAGTCGGCGCACCCGATCAGAACAGGCCGAAGGCGACAGATTACATTGCTGGGCCAGATCCAGGTTGCTGATCCGGCCGTCGCGTTGGAGCACGCGGAGCAACCGCCGATCAGTGTCATCCAACTGCATATCGTCCGGCATATGCTCAATAGCTCAAAGTTTAGTACGGCCAAGAGCGCCTAGGTCCGCAGGACATCCGCCATCATAAGAGTTACGCCGGACGATAGAAATTCCATTCTTTCAAGGCCTCGCCATGACTTCCTGGACCGCTCTGGACGACCCATCCGCCAAGTACCGTGACGAGACCGAAGCGGTCACCGCCCTGCTGGCCGCCCACCCCCTGTCGCCCGAGCAGCGGGCGGCCGTCGGCGCCCAGGCGGTCGATCTGGTGCGAGCCGCGCGCAAATCCGCCAAGCGCCAGGGCGTGGTCGAGAGCTTCCTGCAGGAGTTCAGCCTGAGCACCCGCGAGGGCTTGGCCTTGATGTGTTTGGCCGAAGCGTTGCTGCGCACGCCCGACCAGGACACCCGCGACCGACTGATCGCTGAGAAGATCGGCGGCGCAGACTGGGCAAGCCACCTCGGCCAATCCGACAGCCTCTTCGTCAACGCCTCGACCTGGGGCCTGATGCTCACCGGAAAGCTGGTTGAGGTCGATGACCAAGCCCGCAGCGATCCCCCGGGCTTTTTGCGCGGCCTCGTCGAGCGCATCGGCGAGCCGGTCGTGCGCAAGGCGGTGGCCCAGGCGATCGGCATCATGGGCGAGCAGTTCGTTCTCGGTCGCACGATCGAAGCGGCGCTGAAGCGGGCCGCCAAGGAAGATCAAATCTGCTCTTTCGACATGCTCGGCGAAGGCGCCCGGACGGCGGACGACGCCGCGCGCTACGAGCGCTCCTACGCCGACGCCCTGGAAGCGGTTGGCAAGGGCTCGAAGGGAGCCGGGCCTGAGGCCGGCCACGGCGTTTCGGTGAAGCTCTCGGCGCTCTGCCCACGCTATGAAGCCACCCACGAGGCGCGCGTCTGGACCGAACTCTATCCGCGCATGAAGCGTCTGGCCCTGATCGCCGCTCGGCACGACATCAACTTCACGATCGACGCTGAGGAGGCCGACCGGCTGGCCCTGTCGCTGAAGCTGCTTGACCGCCTGGCTCGCGAGCCTGAGCTCGGCGACTGGAAGGGCCTTGGCCTCGCGGTTCAAGCCTATCAGAAGCGCGGCCCCCTGGCCGTGGCCCGCATCGCCGAGATCGCCAAGGACAGCGGCCGTCGCCTGATGGTCCGGCTGGTGAAGGGCGCCTATTGGGATTCGGAGATCAAGCGCGCGCAGGTGAACGGCCGGCCCGACTACCCTGTATTCACCACCAAGGCCGCCACCGACCTCTCCTATCTGGTCTGCGCGCGCGAGTTGATCGCCGCGAGCCCCGTCATCTACGCGCAGTTCGCCACCCACAACGCCCACACCCTGGCCGCCGTCACCGCCATGGCCAGACAGGCCGGCGTGCGGATCGAGTTCCAGCGCCTGCATGGGATGGGGGAAGCCCTCTACCGCGCCGCCGACGATCTGCGAAGCGGCGCCGTGGTGCGGACCTACGCCCCGGTCGGCGGTCATGAGGACCTGCTCCCGTATCTGGTGCGGCGCCTGCTCGAGAATGGGGCCAACACCTCGTTCGTCCACGCGCTGCTCGATGAGCGGGTTCCAGCCGAGGATGTCGTCGTCGATCCGATCACGGCGGTCGAGAAGGCCGGCGCCGGACCGCATCCGAAGATCCCGCGCCCGGTCGACATCTATGGCGCGGAGCGTAAGAACTCGCTTGGCGTCGACCTCTCCATTCCTGACGAGGCCGCACGCCTACATCACGCGACCCGGGCCCTGCAGCCCCTAGCGTCCGGCCCGCTGATTCGCGGCGCTCTTCGCAAGGGCGGCGAACTCCAGGCGATCCATAGCCCCACTGGCAATGGCGTCGTGGTCGGCCACGCCGCAGAGGCCTCCGACGCCGATATCGACGCCGCCTTCGCCGCCGGCCGCGCCGCGCAACCCGCCTGGGACGCGATCGGCGGCTACCGCCGGGCCGAGGTGCTGCGCAAGATGGGAGCGGCGCTTGAAGCCAATATGGACCGGCTGATCGCGATCTGCTCGCGAGAGGCCGGCAAGACTCTCGCCGACGGGGTGTCGGAGGTGCGCGAGGCGGTCGACTTCTGTCGTTATTACGCTCACCTGGCCCAGACTCGTTTCGCCGGCCCGGAGGTCCTGAAAGGGCCCGTCGGCGAAACCAACACCCTGGAACTGCACGGCCGCGGCGTCTTCGTCTGCATCAGCCCGTGGAATTTCCCGCTGGCCATCTTCACCGGCCAGATCGCCGCTGCGCTCGCCGCCGGCAACGCCGTGGTGGCCAAGCCGGCGGAACAGACGCCGCTGATCGCCGCCGAGGCCGTGGCGCTCTTCCATGAGGCAGGCCTTCCTCCCGCCCTGCTCGCCCTCACGCCGGGGCGAGGCGAGACCGTGGGGGCGGCCCTGACCGCTCATCCAGATTGTGACGGGGTCGCCTTCACTGGCGGCACGGACACCGCGCGCCGCATCAACCAGACCCTGGCCGCCCGGCCCGGCCCGATCATTCCGTTCATCGCCGAGACAGGCGGACTGAACGGCATGTTCGTCGACACCACTGCGTTAAAGGAGCAAGTCGTCGATGACGTGATCCTGTCGGCCTTCGGATCGGCGGGCCAGCGCTGCTCGGCGCTGCGGATCCTGTTCTTGCCGAATGACACCGCCGACATGCTGATCGCGTGCCTGAAAGGCGCGATGGACGCCCTCGTGATCGGCGACCCCGCCGACCCAGCCACCGACGTCGGCCCGGTGATCGACGATGAGGCTCGCAACGCCCTGGCCGCCCACGCTGTGCGGTTGGAGCAGGAAGCCAAGATCCTGCACCGCCTGCAGACCCCGATCGACGGGACCTTCTTCGCCCCGATGCTCGCCGAGATCCCCGCGGCGAACTTCCTGCAGCGAGAGGTCTTCGGGCCCATTCTGCACGTGGTGCGCTACGATCCCTCCGATCTTGCGAAGGTGGCGGGACAGCTTGCAGCCCTGGGCTACGGCCTGACCCTCGGCGTCCACTCCCGCATCGACGCCTTCGCGGCCGAAGTCCGCGGTCTCGTTCCGGCCGGCAATGTCTATGTGAACCGCTCGATCATCGGCGCCGTGGTCGGCGTTCAGCCGTTCGGCGGCGAGGGTCTTTCCGGCACCGGCCCCAAGGCGGGCGGACCCAACTCGCTGTCGCGCTACGCCATCGAGCGCGCGATCAGCGTCAACATCACCGCGCAGGGCGGCGACCCAGCGCTATTGAATCTCAGTATGTAGGAAGATGTGGAGGAGCCCCGGCAACGGGGCTCTTCGCGATGGTACCACCTCTCGGGTTCGAACCGAGGACCTCTAGATCCACAATCTAGCGCTCTAACCAGCTGAGCTAAGGCGGCTCATCGCGAGGCGTTCTTCTAGTCGCGCCGGGCGAACCAATCAAGCGTTGCTGCGTGCGACCAAGCGATCTTTCCAAGAAATATCAACGGGCACGAAAAAGCCCCGAAGGCTCGCACCTTCGGGGCTCATTATCGTGGTCGACGCTAGAGGCTTGGAAGCCTTTAGCCCTTCGGAAGCACGAAGCGGATCGGGATCCGCACAGTGCCGCCTTCGACGGGCGCGCCGTCCTGGGTCTTCGGACGCATACGGAAGAGCTTGCTCAACCGGATGGCCGCAGAACCGAAGTCTTGGTCAGCGGGTTCCTCGGAAACCACTTCGCAGCTCTCAAGGCTCCCCTTCGCCGTCACCTGACAGCTCAGCGTCGCCCTGCCTTCGATGTTCATCCGCATCGCACGGTCAGGATAGTACCGCGCAATGTCCTCGCCAGAGGGTCGACGAGCCCAATCGGGGTTCGTGATGACCGACGGACGCGGAGGAGCCGGAGGGGCAGCCCTCGGCGGTTCCGGAGTCTCGATCCGCTTCTCAACCGGCGGAACCGGCAGAGGGGGGATCGTAGGCAAGTCTACCGGCACATTCACCGGAGGCCGCGGTTGCAGCTTAGGCGGAGGCGGCGGCGGCGTGTTCGGCGGCGGCGGCGGAGGCGGCGGAGGGGGCGGCGGCGCGGGCTTGATAATAGCCACGTCCGTCACATCATCCGAATACTCCTTATACGTCGGCTCGAACTTCGACTTGTACAGGTAGTAACCAAGAGCGGCGTGCACGACGATGGAACCAACGATGGCGACAGTAACGCCAACATTACGCTTCCGTTTCGGCTCGTCGAAGACGCTCCGCTCGTGGTGCTCTTCCTGGGTAGTGTCGGTGGTTTCAGCCATTCGTCACCCCCCTCTAGTTCTTGTCTTCGCCGATTAGGGCCACGCTGTAGAAACCGTTGTCCTGAAGCATGTTCATCACACCCATGAAGTCCCCGTAGAGGACGTCCTTATCGGCGCGAATGAAGATGCGTTCTTTCTCCGGATTACGTTGCCCGATCGTGCTGCGCAGATCGTTACCGAGATCAGCAACATCCGTGCGGGTGTCACCAAGATAGATGCTCCCGCCTGCCTGAATGCTGATGTAGACCGGCTTAGGAGGGTTCGTAGAGGGCTTAGCGACTGCGGGGGGAAGAGCAACTTGCACAGTCACGGCGGCCATTGGCGCCGCAACCATGAAGATGATCAGGAGGACCAACATAACGTCCACGAAGGGCGTAACGTTGATTTCGCTGTTCGCGTCTACCGCATACCGGCCACCCCCAGAACCTGAGAGTTTGGCTCCCATGTCGGTTAGGCCCCTTTGTCGATCTGCCGGGAAATGGCGTTCATCAGTTCAGCAACAAAGCCTTCCGTACGCGCACCGTAAGCGGAGATGCGGGTTTGGAAGTAGTTGTAGAAGATAACCGCGGGGATAGCAGCGAACAGACCGATACCGGTGGCGAGAAGCGCTTCGGCGATGCCGGGGGCGACGACGGCCAGGTTGGTCGTGTTGGTGTTCGCGATGCCGATGAAGGAGTTCATGATCCCGTACACCGTACCGAACAGACCGATGAACGGACCCGACGAACCGGTGGAGGCCAGGAAAGCCATGCCGCTGGAGAGGCGCTTGGCGAGGGTCGCCTGAACGGCGCCGACGGCCATTTCAGCCCGGTGCAGCGTCGTTTCACGGTGCGCGCCGCTAACGGCGAGACCCGCTTGACGCGACAGTTCGATTTCTTGGGTCGCCGCGGCGGCCATATCGGCCAGCGGGTTGCCTTCGAATTCGTCCGAGAGCGCGATACGCCCCATGTCGTTGATCGACTTGGCGCCGCGGAAAGCTTCGACGAAGCGGTCCGAGGCTTTGTTCAGCGAGCCGAACTCGACAAGCTTGGTGACCAGCAGGGTCCAGGAGAGGATCGAAGCCAGGACCAGGCCGATCATGACGACCTTAACGACCGGTTGGGCGTCCATGAACATCTGCATGACGGTCAATTCGCCGGCATGTTCGATGGTGGCAGGAGCAACGTCAGCCGCCGGGGCGGCGTCTGCGGGGGCGGCGGCCGGAGCGGCCGCGGCGTCAGCAGCCGGAGCGGCCGCTGCAGCGTCGGCGGCGGCGGGAGCGGCCGGAGCGGCTTCCTGCGCGAACGCCGGCGCGCTCGTCATCAGCGCAACGGCGCCGAGGAGAGCGATGAAAGGGATCTTTCGTTTGTTGTCGAGCATCTGTCGCCAGTTCCTGATTGGTCTAGCACGTTTGGACCGAAGGGTCGTCGCGCGAGAGCGTCTCCCACCCTAACTAAACAAGCCCCTCGCCCCGCCTGGTTTGCACCAGCCAAGACGCGAGAGCCGCTTTCGCTGCGCCCGACCCGTGGCGCCTGTTTCCACTTACGTGAAACTGGGCGTTCAGAGGCGGGTGCGAATTCGTTCTCCCCGAGGGAAGCCCGAAATCTTACCGCTATGTTAGACGTGCGGCAGGGGTCCTTTGGCAACCCCTATTCCAGGCGTCAAGGGGGCATACTTCTGCCTGCGACCCCACGAACCAGGTCCGCGGCCGTGTAATGCTGCGACGCACAACGCGCGACCCAAGTAATCCAGGTCGATTTTCTACTTTTGGAGGAATTTTTATGCTGCAACGCAGCAAATCTGACGGAACGCTGGTCTTGAAATAAGCATCCGGCACATGGCCGCAAGTGACCCTGCCGCCTGGATTTCACTCATCCGGCGCCAGCAACCGCGACATGGGATTCTCAGGCGCCCGAGTCAATCAGCGTTCGCCGACGCCATGTGCGAGAACCCGGCGGCGTGTCCTGGGCGCCATGCGGGCCTCCTGGGCGTTTGCCTCTCGCGGACAGTCTCGCACTCAATGAGAGGGCCTTATGGCGACGGAAAAGCAGAAGATGATCGCTGGGGAGCTCTACAGCGCCGCCGATCCCGAGCTGCAGAGAGATCAGGCCCAGGCTGCGGCGTGGATGACCGCTTACAATGCGCCCGCCGTCGCGACCCAGGCCGAGCGCCACACCCTCTTGATAGAAGGCCTTGGGAAGGTTGGACGCGATGTCGTCATCCGCCCGCCGTTCCATATCGACTACGGCTACAACATTACCCTTGGCGATGGCGTGTTCCTGAACTTCGGCTGCGTTGTGCTGGATGTGGTCGCCGTTACCATTGGTGACCTGACGCAGATTGGCCCTGGCGTGCAGATTCTGGCCGCAGACCATCCACGCGATCCCGCAGGGCGGCGCTCAGGCTTGGAGTTCGGCCGCGAGATTCACATCGGCGCAAACGTGTGGATCGGCGGCGGCGCCATTATCCTGCCCGACGTCACGATCGGCGACGACGCCGTTGTCGGCGCAGGCGCGGTGGTGACGCGAGACGTGCCGGCCGGCGCGACCGCCGTCGGCAATCCAGCCAGAGCCCGTTAGGACGGCGACCTCACGTCGGGCGTTGGGCTAAGACAGGCGACATGCAGAGCGCCCCGCCCCAAACGGCCAGCAAGTCCTCATTCCCGGCGGTGGCCGACGCGCGGACCCGCCTGCTGGTCCTGGGCAGCCTCCCGGGGGAAATCTCGCTCGCCCACGCTCAATACTATGCACATCCCCGCAACCAGTTCTGGCGACTGATGGAGGCGGTGATTGAACGCCCGCTGGAGGAGCTCGCCTATGCGGAGCGATTGACGACCCTGCTCTCGACCGGAGTCGGCCTGTGGGACGTGATCGCCTCGGCCGAGCGCATAGGCAGCTTGGACATCAACATCCGGAACCACCGCTCCAATGCGTTAGCCGAGTTCGCCGCCACCCTGCCCAACTTGCGGGCCATTGCGTTCAATGGCGGCAAGGCCTCCAACCTGGGTCGCAGGCAGCTTGGCCCAGAACCCGGCTACGCCCTGATCACCCTGCCCTCCAGCAGCCCCGCGCACGCCGCCGTGCCGTTCGAGCGTAAACGCATGGAATGGCGCGCGCTGGCGGGCTTCGTGAGCACCGACGCTTGACGCCAACATATTGAGGGAAAGGAAGTGGTGCCTGGGGGCGGATTCGAACCACCGACACGTGGATTTTCAATCCACTGCTCTACCAACTGAGCTACCCAGGCCCGGAGCCGTTCCGAACACGTCGGGCAGCTCAAGATCTTTAGTTCGACGCCCTCTTTTGGGGAGAGCGCCGGGCCCCACCTGCGCGGGAGCCGCGTCTATAGAAGAGGTGTTCGCCCCTGTCCAGCGGCTCTTCAGTCTTCTGAATTTTCCTCGTCCGGACCGCTGTCGTCATCCGCCGCCGGGATGGCGTAACGGTTGCTTAGCCAACGCTGCAAGTCCACGTCAGCGCAACGTTTCGAGCAGAACGGACGGTACTCGGGGATCGAGGGCTTTTTGCAGACCGGGCAAGGGGCGCTCATGACGCACTCACATCGAAACGCTCGCGGGGCGAGGCAGGCTCGGGGCGAATCGTAAAGCGGGCTCCGATCTTGGCGGCCAGCTTCTCGGCCAGCGGTTTGGCCGCCTCGGCGACTGCGGGTGCGCAGGTCGCAGACAGCCGCGCGCCGGGTTGGGCCGCGCCTTCATTCTCGATCGCCCGGATCAGGCGAAGGGCCAGCGTCAGGTTCGACAGGGCGCCGTTCGCATCGCACAAGGTTTCGGCCAAGGGCGGCGCGCGACGCGGGATCGTCATCTCCATGGTGCCAAAGCGACCGACCGGTCCGATGGCGACTCCGGGATTGTCTGGCGAGAAGGCGGCGCGCGCGGCGGTCAGCAAGGCGTTTCCGTCATGACCGCGCCCCACGAGATCGATGACAACGATCCCGCCAAGGCTCTTCAGTCGCAGCAGGCGGCCCGAAGCGGCCAGCGCCGCGAGATTCGCAGCTCGGGTGACGCGCTTGACGTCATTACCCTTACGCTCGCCGATATCGACATCAATGGCGACCAGCGCCCGCGTCGGCTCAATGGCCAGGTTTCCGCCGCCGGGCAGCGGATGAATGATCTCAAGCGCCTCGGCCTCGGCCTCATCGGCGACCTGCCGCGCTTCGCGCCCTTCAATGACATCGATGCCACGCGCGAAGCTGGCCAATTGCTCAGCCATCGACGGCGGGGCGGCCAACAGGCGCGGCGCGCCCTGCGCCGGCCCGAGCACACGGACGGTGGCGAGCTTGCCCAACCGAGGCTCGGTGCGAATCTCGACCTCAAGCGACTGGCCCTCGACGGGTCGCGCATCCGGTTTGAATGAGAACAGCGCTTCAACGCCGCCGAGGTCGACGAACGCCGAGGCGAAGGCCGGCTCGACTTTACGCACGCGCGCGATGTGCCGCGCGCCCAGCCGGGTCGCCTGATCATCGCCGTCGCGTTCAATCAGCAGGCGTTCGGGACGACCGTCGAGCAGGACGACGCCGCGCGTTTCACCGATGCCGCGATCCAGGAAGAGGCTGCGCTCGCTCATGTGCGAACAAACCCCAAGCCGGTCAGAAGGTTCATGGTTTCATAAAGAGGCAAGCCGACGACCGCCGGATAGGAGCCCTGGATCGACATGACAAAGGCGCCCGCCTTGCCCTGGATCGCGTAGCCGCCGGCCTTGCCGATCCCCTCCCCGTCCTGGAGATAGTCGTCGATCTCGGCAGGCGTCAGGCGCTTGAAATGCAGGCGGGTCTCGACGAGCCGCTTCATAGCCCGGCCGTCCGGCGCGACCACGGCGACGGCGGTCAGAACCTTGTGCGCGCGACCCGACAGCAGCTCGAGGCACTTGCGACCTTCGACCTGGGTCTCGACCTTCGGCAAAATGCGGGTCCCGACCGCGACGATGGTGTCGGCGGCTAGCACATAGGCGTCACTATTGGTCTCGGCGACCTTGGCCGCCTTGGCGACAGCTAGTCGCAGCGCCGTCTGGCGCGGGGTCTCGGTCTTCAGAGGCGTTTCGTCGATCTCGGCGGCCACGACGGCGTCCGGGGTCACGCCAACCTGGCGCAAGAGATCCATCCGCCTGGGACTTGCGGAAGCCAGCACCAGGCGCTGCGATGTCATATTTGGCAAAAGGCCTCTAACGGACTCGGAAGGTGATACGGCCCTTGGTGAGGTCGTAAGGGGTCATCTCGACCACGACCTTGTCGCCAGCCGAAACGCGGATGCGGTTCTTACGCATCTTGCCCGCCGTGTGACAGATTATCTCGTGATCGTTCTCGAGTTTCACTCGAAACGTGGCGTTGGGCAGGACTTCACTGACCACGCCGGGAAATTCCAGCAACTCTTCTTTCGCCATGCAAGCTCCAACAGGTGGCGGTCAAAGGAACGGCCAACGAAGTGAGTCGCGACGTGAGCCGGGGCTACAGATTTAGCGCTAAGCGCTTTACGCGCTCAAATGGCCAATAGCTAGCGAGGGAAGCGTTCAGCGATCCGCTGCGCCAGACTGTCGCGAACCTCGCGATAAGCCGCCATCCGCGCCTCGCGCGAGCCATCGGCCAGGGTCGGATCGAAGGTGGGCCAGTACTCGATCTCGGCCGACCGGCCCCGTGTCAGCTCGACGGCCCGATGCTGGGCCTCGGGCGTCAGGGAAATGACCAGATCGAAGGATGCATCCTCCAGATCATCGAAGGTCTTGGGCGCATGGCTATCGAGATCGCAAGATATCTCCGCCATCACCGAGCGTACGAAGGGGTCGGCCCCCTCGCCCGCCTCCCCGGCCTCGCGCTTCAGGCCGCAGCTATCGACATAGACCCGGTCGCCCAGCGCGCGCTTGAGCAGCGCCTCGGCCATCGGAGAGCGCACGCGATTGAAATTGCAGGCGAAGAGGACCGCGCCAGGCAAGGGCGGCCGCGATGCGTCAGCAGGCATCGAACCCTAGCCTCGCCAATGCAGGGCGCAGATCAGCGTGAACAGCCGTCGCGAGGTGTCAAGATTGGTTTCGATCTTGCCCTGCAGGCGGGTCCGCAGGAGCTCGGAAGCCTCGTTGTGCAAGCCCCGCCGGCCCATATCCAAGGCCTCGATCTGCTGAGGCGTCGAGTTGCGGATGGCCTGGTAGTAGCTCTCGCAGATCAGGAAGTAGTCCTTGATGAGCATGCGGAACGGCGAGAGCGACAGGATATGGCGCTTCTCATAGTCCGGGCCGCGGACGTCCAGCACCAAGCGGTTCTCCAGCAACCCCATGCGCAGGTCATAGGGACCGGTCAGCGCGCCCTCGGGGAAGAAGTAGTTCTCCTCCAAGAGATCGAAGATGGCGATCTGCCGCTCCTGCTCCTGGTCGCGCGAGACCGCGGCGAGGGAATCCTCGTCGATCTCCACGGACTGCAGGCGGTGATGGGTGCGGTCTTCGTCGGCCATGGCTCAATGGGTGAGGGCTTGCTTGGAGCTTTATTGCAAAGCACCCCCTAACGTCATCCTGCCACGTGCGATCTTCGCAACTGCGCACAAGAAAAAGCGCCCGGCGTGTCTCGCCGGACGCTCTTCTATCCCGGCCAGGGGGACCGGGACGGCGAACTAGGCCCGCCTAGTAGCGATAGTTCGCATTCTGGTAGCCGGCCGGCTGGACGTAGGCGCCGTGGACGTAGCCGACGCCGACGCCGTTCTGCCCGACCAGGATCCATTCGGTGCCCCGCACCCGGGCCATCGCCTGGAAGGTCTCGCCGGCCCGCAGGCTGCCGACTCGAGCCGCCGAGGTGGTGGGGGCCGCCCGCAGGTTCAGCGTCGAGTTGGCGACAAAGGCGCCGCCGTCACGAACATAGGCCGCCGGCGAGAGGTTGCCGTTCAGGCGATATCCGTTCTGGACGTAGGTGGCGGGGCGATAAGCCTGCTGCTGACCGCCGTAGTAGGCGTTCTGGTTCACCGCATCGCGCTGCATCTTGCAGCCGACCCAGGAACCGGTGGCCGCGCCGGCGACAGCGCCGATGGCGGTGCCCGTGCCGCGGTCGTTCTTGGCCAGGTTCGAGCCGGCCGCCGCGCCGACCAGCGCGCCGATCAGGGCGCCGCCGACCTGCTTGCCGCCGGGAGCGTCGCAGCTGACGATGGAGCCGGGGCCGCCGCCGGTCGGGTTACGGTACTGCTGGGCGTTGGCCGTACTCACGGCGCCGATCGCCAAAGCGCCGGTCAGGGTCGCCACGGCCGCGCCGCGCATCATTTTCGAAGTCTTCAGAGTGCGCATAGCCAGGTCTCCGTCCTTGGGGTTCTGCCTGGAGCCTTCCGGCCCCAATGACGAACACCCTAGCGAGGGCTTCCTGAACGGCCTCCGAGACGGAACTGACAGGAACTGTTCAGCTTCGTTGACAGGCGATTCCTCTCCCTGGGGAGCGGAGAAGAAGGCTCAGCCCTGCTTGGTCAGCCGGATGGCGGCGGAGCGCGCGTGGGCCGGAAGACCTTCTGCGTCAGCGAGCGCAACCGTGTGCGGGCCCAGGATCGCAAACGACTTCTCGTCGCACTTCACGATCGAGGTGCGCTTAATGAAGTCATACAGCGACAATCCCGAGGAGAACCGCGCCGCACGGCTGGTCGGCAGGACGTGGTTCGAGCCGGCCACATAGTCGCCGATGGCTTCCGGCGTCAGGCGGCCGAGGAAGATTGCGCCGGCGTGACGGACCTGGTCGGCCAGGCGCTCAGGTTCGTCGAGCGCGAACTCGACGTGCTCGGGCGCGATGTAGTTGACCAGGCGCGGGGCTTCGTCCAGCGGCGCGATGATGATCGCGCCGTGATCGCGCCAGGACGCTGCGGCGTCCTCGCCGGTGTTCAGAGTTTTCAGTTGTTCAGCGATCTGGGCGGCCACCGCCTCGCCGAACGCCTCGTCATCGGTGATCAGGATCGACTGCGCGGCGGGGTCATGTTCGGCCTGCGACAGCAGGTCGGCCGCGATCCAGTCCGGGCGATTGGCGCCGTCGGCCACGACGACGATCTCCGAGGGCCCCGCCAGAGCGTCGATGCCGACCGTGCCGTAGACCCGGCGCTTGGCGGCGGTGACATAGGCGTTGCCCGGCCCGACGATCTTGTCGACCGGCGCGATGGGACCGGCGCCATAGGCGAGCGCGGCCACGGCCTGCGCCCCGCCGACTCGCCAGATCTCAGTAACACCGGCTTCCTTGGCCGCGGCCAGCACCGCCGGCTGCAGGCGCCCAGGCGGCGTCACCATGGCGATGCGCTCGACGCCGGCGGCGGCGGCGGGCACGGCGTTCATCAACACGGTCGACGGATAGGCGGCGCGGCCGCCCGGCACATAGATTCCCACTGCTTCGAGGGCGGTCCAGCGCCAGCCCAACTCGACGCCGGCTTCATCGGTGAAGGCCATGTCAGCCGGACGCTGACGTTCGTGATAGGCGCGGATGCGCTTGGCGGCGAAGGCGATCGCCTCGCGAACCTCGGCCGAGCACTCGGCAGCGCCCGCCTCGATCTCTTCGGCGCTGACCCGGATGTTGCTCTCGTCGACCTCGGCCCGGTCGAACTGACGCCCAAAGCGAAGGACAGCGTCCAACCCATCGGCGCGGACAGCGGCCAGGACGTCACGGACGGCGGTGTCGACTTCTTCAGGCGTCTCGCGACGCTCGTCGATGAACGCGGCGAAGGCGGCCTCGAAGCCGGGATCGGAAAAACGGAAGCGGCGCATGGCGCGCTGTTTAGCGGCCGGGGCCTTGCGGCGCTAGGGCTCAGAGCTCGTGCTTTGGCGTCCGCGGCGTCGGCCAGGGCGCGCTGACATCGGCCAGCACCACGTCCAGGCACTCGACCTCAGCCCGCAGATCGCCGCCGCCGGCGAAGGTGAAGACCACCGCGCCGCCCGGCGCCTCGCCGGGTTCGAAGGCGATGTTCAGCAGCTCCACCACCGCGTCCTTGGCGCCGCGCCGCAGGTTGCGGGCCTGGACCTTCAGCACCGAACCAAGCTGGATCGCCGAACGCACGCGCTCGCCGCCCTTGCCTTCCCAGCGATACCGGTTGAGCGCCACCGTCAATTGGCGGGTCGCCGGCTCGTAGAGGATGTCGCCGATCTTCCCGACCGCGTCCTGTAGGGCGGCGGCGATCACAGCGAGATCTTCGGCGTCTTCCGCCAGCAGGCGCAGACCAGCAGTCTCTGTCATCTCAATCCTCTGGCTCGCCGGTCCCGGCGATACGGCGGACATTGGCTCCGCAAGCGCCCAGCTTCTCTTCAAGGCGCTCAAAACCACGGTCAAGATGATAGACGCGGCTGACGACTGTCTCCCCACGTGCGGCCAGGGCCGCAATCACCAGGCTGACCGAAGCGCGCAGGTCGGTGGCCATGACCTGTGCGCCTTCCAGCGTCTCGACCCCGTGCACGCGGGCCTCACCGCCGGACACCACGATGTCGGCTCCCAGCCGCGCCAGCTCCGGCGCATGCATGAAGCGGTTCTCGAAGATGGTCTCCTTGATGACGCTCTCGCCCTCGGCCAGCGTCATCAGCGCCATGAACTGCGCCTGCAGGTCCGTCGCGAAGCCCGGATAGGGATCGGTCTCGATCTCCACCGCCTTTAACCGCGCGCCGTTTCGCTTGATGGTCATGCCGTCGTTGTGACGGATCACCTCGACGCCGGCCTCAACCATCTTGTCCAGCAGGGTGTCGACGAAATCGCTGCGGGTCTTGGTCAGGCGCACCTCGCCGCCGGCCATCGCCGCCGCCAGCGCAAAGGTGCCGGTTTCGATCCGGTCGGGGATCACCGAATGGCTCGTGCCGTTCAGGTGATCGACGCCCTGGATCCGGATCGTGGAGGTCCCTGCCCCAGACACCTGAGCGCCCATCTTGTTCAGGCATTCGGCCAGATCGCCCAACTCGGGCTCGCGCGCGGCGTTCTTGAGCACCGTCTCGCCCTTGGCGAGCACGGCGGCCAGCATCACGTGCTCGGTCGCTCCCACCGAGACGAACGGAAACTCGATCTCCGCACCGATCAGCCCGCGTGGAGCCTGCGCGTAGACATAGCCCTCGTGCAGATCGATCGACGCGCCGAGCGCCCGCAACGCTTCCAGATGCAGGTCCACCGGCCGCGCCCCGATGGTGCAGCCGCCGGGCAACGAAACCTTGGCATGTCCAGTCCGCGCGATCAGCGGCCCCAGAACATTGAACGAGGCCCGCATCTGGCAGACCAGTTCGTAGGGCGCGAACGCACTGACGATCTCGCGGGTGTGCAGGATGGTCTCGGCGCCGTCGTCGCCGTCCTGTTCGATGATGTCGGTCCCGAGCCGGCGCAGCAATTGGCCGAGCAGCCGGGTGTCGGCGAGGCGCGGCATATTGGTGAGCCGCAGCGGTTGGTCGGTAAGTAGGCTGGCGGCCATAAGCTTGATGGCCGAATTCTTGGCGCCGCTGATGACGATCTCGCCCTCAAGCCGCGCGCCGCCGGTGATGGCGATACGATCCAATCTAGTCCCTCGGAAGGGGGCATGCGCTTAGGGGGCGCTCTCCCAGACCCTTCGCTCGCTATCTAACCTGCGTGGGTCAGCGGCGAAAGCGGCCCCGCTTCACGAGCGCTTGTCCGAATCGTCAGGCGTCGGAGGGGGCTTTGGCGTGGCTTTGCGGCGTCGCAGATTCGCCCTTAGCGCGGCGACCAGCGCAGCCTCCCTCTCCTCAGCGGCCGTTTTTCCCGGTTTTTCCATACGGAATGGGGGTGCGGCGAGACGACTTGCACGTCAAGTTCGGTTTTCGCGATTTTACGCTTCACTCCGGCGCAGGCTTTGGCTATAGCCCGCGCCTCGTCGCCGCCGTAGCTCAGTGGTAGAGCGCATCCTTGGTAAGGCTGAGGTCGGCAGTTCAATCCTGCCCGGCGGCACCAGTGTTCCCCCAACCCCTTCAAAGGGTTGGGGGAACGCCAATCCCCCTCCCGCATCGCGACGACTAGCTCAGAGCAGACGCTCCATCCGGGCGATGAACGCTTCGTGAGTCTCCGACTCTCCCCACTCGCTGATCAAGGGCGCCAGCGAGGTCAGATCGGCGAGTTGCCGCTTGGCGTCGTCGTAGCGCTCGGAGCGGCGCCGCCGGAAGGTGTCGGCGACCATCGCCCGCAGCAGCAGGCTCGCGGCCATTGGATGGCGCGCCTCCAACATCACGGCCGCAGGCTCCAGGATTTCGGTCCGCGTGGGCTCAATCTCGGCCGCGCGCCTCAGGACCAGTTCGGCCGCTGGCCCGGCCGCCGGCCAGGAGACCAGGAAGCCCAGCGCCTCGGTGAACTTGGGATAGAGCTTGGCGGCATCCAGCGCGCGCTCCTCGGCCTCCACGTCGTCGAAGTCGGGCAGCCTGCGCAGGAAGTCCCGCAGTCGCCCCATCGCCAGCCGCGTCTCGAACGCCGTCCAGCGCAGCTCCTGCGCCAGTTCACGCTGACCATCAGCCTCCAAGGCGGCGATATAGACCTCTTCCCAGGCCTCTCCGCCCGTCGGCAGCACCCGCGCGCCGACAGGCGGGGCCGAATGGGCGAGCGCCACCAGCGCATCCTCGGTTCGCCCCGCCGCCAGCAGCCGCCGCGCGATCTCGGCCCCGGCCATGGGCAGTCGCGCCTCAGCCTCCGGAATCGCCGCGATGTAGCCCTCGACGTCGCCTTGCGCATCGGCCAACGCCAGCACCCCGGCGCGCACGCCCGGCCGGCCGCGCGGCTTGGTGTCCAGCACCTGCTGAAGCCGCGAGCGCAGCGCCGCGAGGCCCACCTCGTCCAGGGCGAGGATCAGGGTGCTCACCAGGTCATCGAGAATCTGCTCGCTGTCGGCCTGCAGCAGCGCGGCGACCTGATCGGCCATCGCCACAGGTTCGGGATGTGCGCGCGCGGCGATGTCGCCCGCCGCCGCGACGCCGGCTCGAAACGCTTCTTCGATCTGGCCGCGCCCATCGTCCACCAGATTGGACAGCCCTTCGGCCATGGCCAGGAACCGCCAGAGAAACTGCAGCGCCAGGGCGGGGTCCTTATCAGCGAGCGGCCCCACGATCATCGACCGCTGGAGATCGAGGTCACGCGCGAAGGCCTTGTAGCTCCGCCAATGCACCCGCGAACGCCGATCCTCGATCGCCGTCAACCGCTTGGCGATCTCGGTCGCCAGGTGATCGGCGCCGACCTCGCTGGCCAACTCCATGCGCAGCCGCCGCTTGAGGCTTGGATCGCCCTCGGCGACATCCATCAGGACCGCCGCCAGCCGCTCGGCGCCCAAGGCGACGAGATTGGGCGCGTTCAAGGTCTTGCGCGAACCGGCCCGCTTCACCTCGCGCACAGGGGCCTCATGGAAAACAGACGCAAAGGCAGGCTCCAGAGTCGACAGACCGGCGCTGGGGATCAAGGTCCGCCAGCGCGGAGACGATAGTCTGGATGCACCTAGCCCGTCAGACGCTCTTCGGCGAGGGTCCAGGACCGCGCTAGGCGATGCCCTGCATAGGGTCGGACTTCAAGATATCGACCATGTTGGAGACCCGCCGCCGGGCGGACGAAGCCGATCGCGTGACATTACGGGTTGGCGCCGAGGCCACAACGCGCAGCCCCACCACGCCCGGCTCCAGGCTAAGACGGCCGTCCAACCGCACCATACGCTCGCGCATGCCATCGACCCCAACCCCGGCGGACCGGGCCGAGGGATCGGGCAGACCGACGCCGTCGTCCTCGACCTGCAGCGACACCTCCCGCTCGCCATAACAGAGCAGCAATCCGATGGACCGCGCCCTGGCATGGCGGTGGACATTCATCAGCGCTTCCTGCGCGACCCTGAACAGGGCCAGTTCAAGATCAAAAGTCAGGGGCCGGCGACGGCCGGCCACGTCCACGGAAATATGAAGACCGGTCCGCCGCGCAAAGCCGTCGGCGAAGGCCCGCAAGGTGTCGGGCAAACCGCGCTCTTCCAGTTCCGGAGGATGCAGCATGAAGGAAAAGGTCCGGATCTCGCGTTGAGCGGCCGATAGGGCCATGCGCGTATCGTGAAGGGCAGAACCTCCCTCCTGATGAAGGCTTATCCGGCGCTCGAGAGCCGTCAGCGACAGGTCCATGGCGACCAGATGCTGAACCGTTGAGTCATGCAGCTCACGCCCGACCCTACGCCGCTCCACGGTCTCGGCATGCGCCAAGGCCTGGCTCGCGGCTTCAAGGGCCTGTGACAGGGCATAGTGCTCGCTGACGTCGGTCGCCGTGCCGATGACCTTGCTCACCGCGCCCGCGGCGTCCCGCGCAAATACCCTGGCGCGCGAACGTATCGGAACCCATCGACCGTCACGTCCGCGCATTCGCAACGTGGCCTCGGAGACCGCGTCGTCATTCATGAGCGCCAGTTCGGCCAGATGGGCGATGAGAACCGGGACATCGTCAGGGTGCATGCGCCCGCGGATAGCTTGGAACTCGATCCCCGCCGGCGGAATGCCCAGCAGATCGAGCAACTCCTTCTGCACGTAACGGGTCCGGTGGGCCGCCAGATCGTAGACATAGACCATGCCCATGTTCAGCGGCCCTAACCGATCAAGCAGGGTGCGCCTTTCCTTGGAGAACATGTCTCGGCGGGCTGGCTCTATGGTTAGAAGGATCTGCCCGCCCGCCCGCTCGCCAATCGGGCTGGCCACGACGTCGCGGCGTAAGGCGCTCGTCCCGCTTTTATAAGTGATGGAGGCGCTCGCAGCCTTGGCGCGCTTCTGACATCGCCTGACAGCTTCGGAGACCAGCAGGTAGGTCTCGGTTGGAAAGACGTCGCGCAGAAGACGCCCTCGCACCGCCGCGGCCTTCAGGCCGAGTTCTTCAAGGAATGAAGTGCTGAACCCCATGAAGGCCGGATCCGCGCCCCGCGTATCCAGCACCGCGGCCGGCCGCGGCATCGCCGCTAGGATCGGACCATAGTTAAGCGGTCTAGCTTTACTGATCTTCTGTGTCGACCCCGGCATCGAAAACATCGCCCTCCTCGAAGGACGCCGCATCAACAAACGGCGCCATACGTGGAACTCAATAGTCCCACGGCCTTCGCCCCGCCCCGACGCCACCTATACACATACAGCTAGATCAGGGTTCTTACCTATACGATAATGCCACCATCAGGTGTACTACCTAAGGGATCGCCAAAGCCGATAGGAACAACGATGCTGAGAATTCTCATCGCGGATGATCACGAAATCGTGCGACGCGGCGTCCGACAGATCGTCGAGGCCCATCCCGGCTGGGAGGTTTGCGGTGAAGCGGCCGATGGTCAGACGGCCTTGAACCTGGCGATTCAGGAGAAGCCGGACGTCATGGTCCTGGACGTCTCCCTACCGGTCATGAACGGAATCGCGGTGACCCGGCGGCTCCGCCAGGACGCTCCCCAAACCAGGGTCCTGCTGTTCACGATGCACGACGACGACGAGACCGTCAGCGCCGGCCTCTCGGCGGGAGCCCGGGGCTATATCCTGAAGATGGAGAACGAACAGCTTTTAGAGACAGCGATTTCGGCCCTGGGCGCGAACCGCCCATACTTCTCGTCGGTGGTCTCGGAACTGCTGCTGGACGCGGCGGTCCATGATCGCCGGAAGTCTCGCCTGGAAAGCTTCACCAACCGCGAACTCGAGGTCGCGCAACTGATCTCCGAGGGCAATTCCAACAAGCACATCGCCCGCCTGCTGTCCTTGAGCGTCAAGACGGTGGAAAGCCATCGCGCCGCGGCGATGCGAAAGGCCGGGGTGCATACGACGGCCGAGTTCGTCAGATTCGCCATCAAGCAAAAGCTCATTCAGCCCTAGTAGGGTTCATACCGCCCCGGTCGGACGCACCGCCCGGAGAACCCCTTAGAGGGTTCTACCCCTCGCCGCTTGCTCGCCCCCTGGGGCTTCGCGAGAGGCGCGCTACGCCTCGAATTCTGAACGCTACCCACAGGCCATCCTGAAACTCGGTTGCGGGTTTCGCCCGACTGACGCGGAGCTCCGGCAGGCGAACCATCGGCAACGTTCAGGCACGAAGGAGGCCTCAATGTTCCGCCAGATCGTCGCTCCGGCCGCCGTCACGCTTCTATTGCTGACCGCCTGCGCCAGCGGTCCAGATGTGAAGGTCGATGTCGACCCCTCGGCGAACATGTCCGGCTACCGAACCTATTCCTGGACCTATCACGACACCCCTCGCGGCATGAATCCGCTGGCCTACCAGCGTGTCCGGCAATCCATCGACGCCAACCTGGCCTCTCGGGGCTTTACCCAGGCTGATCCTGGCGACTTCGCGGTCGGCTTCACGCTGGGCGCGCGCGACAAGGTCGAGGTGACCGACTTTGGACCCTACGGCCCCTTCTATCCCGGCTACGGCTACGGCTACGGTCGCGGCTTCCACGGGGGCTGGGCCGCCCCCTACAGCAATGTCGAGGTGCGGAACGTCACCGAAGGCACCCTGACCATCGACATCTACGACACCGGCACCAAGAGGCCGGTCTGGCACGGCGTCGCGACCCAGAACATCGGCTCGACGGTCACCCAGGATCAGATCGACCTCGCGGTGAGTTCAGTACTCGCCAAGTTCGCAGCCGGCCCAACCGCCGCGCCGCCCAACTAATTCAGCACGCCACCCGACAGGTGTCGTTCCTGGCGGGCAGAGACACCCACTGGGAGCAACGCCTATGAGGCAGTTCAACTTTATCGCGGCGTCCGCATTGGGAGCCGGACTGTTGGCGACGCCGATCTACGCAAGCGCCCAGGCGCAGACGGCCGCGCCAGCAGCAGCCCCGGCGGTCGAACCCGCCGCGATCAAGGCTCTCGAAACCATGGGCGCCTATCTGCGCACCCTGACCGCTTTCGAGATGAAGGCCGACGTCGTGGCTGACGAGGTCACCGACGACGGACGCAAGCTGCAGCTCGGCAGCACCATCACCTACCAGGTGCGCAAACCCAGCCAGTTCACCATCGACACGGTCTCGGACCGCAAGGTCCGCAAGCTGTACTACGACGGCAAGCAGATCACCCTGTTCGCGCCCAAGGTCGGCTTCTACGCCCAGGCCCCGGCCCCGCCGACCATCCGCGCGACCCTGGACGTCCTGCACGACCGGTACGACATCGAAGTGCCGCTGGAGGATCTGTTCCGGTGGGGTGAGCCTGGCGATAGCCGCGACAAGCTGACCAAGGGCTTCTACGTCGGCCCGGCCAGGATCGGCGGCGTCGAGACCGACCAGTACGCCTACACCACCGGCGAAGTGGACTGGCAGGTCTGGATCGAGCGTGGCGACAAGCCCGTTCCCCGCAAGATTGTCATCACAAGCCTGTTCGACGAGACCGAGCCCCAGTTCTCCGCGACCATGAGCTGGAACACCGCCCCGAACCTGAAGGACGCGGACTTCGCCTTCACGCCTCCGCCAAATACGAGCTCGATCAAGTTCGCCGCCGCAGCCACAAAGCCAACCAAGTGAGGAGCGCCACCATGACAACCGCTCGTCAAAACCTCTACTTCCACGTCACGACGCTGATGGGCGCCGCCCTGGCGATGACGATCACAGCCATCCCCCACGACGCCTTCGCCCGGCCCGGCGGCGGTGGCGGCGGCCGCGCCGCAGCCAGCAGCGTTCATCGAGGCGGCGGCGGCGGCGGCGGCGCCCAGCGCGCCGCGGCCTCGAGGCCGCAGGCAGGCGCACGGCCACAGGCCGCCGCCCGCCCGGCCGTCAATCGCGGCGGCGGCAATGTCCAACGCGGCGGCGCCAACGTCGCCCGAGGCGGCGGCAACATCGAACGCGGTGGGAACAACGTCGCCCGAGGCGGCGACCGCTATGCGAACCGTGGCGGCAACCGCGTCAACACCGGCAACGTCAACGTCGGCAACAACGTCAACATCGATGTCGACAACGGTTGGGACAATAACGGCTGGGATCATCACCCCGTCGCGGCGGGCATGGCGATCGGGACGGCGGCGGCCGTCACCTCGGCGGTGGTCGGCTCGATGATCTACAGTCTGCCGCCATCTTGCAGCCAGCGATACTATGGCGGCGTCACCTACTCCTACTGCGACGGGGCTTGGTACCAACCACAGTACTCCGGCTCGTCCGTGACCTACGTCGTCGTCAACCAGCCCTACTGACGTCTTCACGTGCGTAGCGTACCCACCGGGCTCGCGCTCGCCCTGTCGCTCGCCGCTGGTTCAGCGGCGGCGAACGGGCCTGAAACAGCGGCGAATACAGCCCAAACCAGCGGCGAAGCCGCCGCCCAGGCCAAGGACGGCGGCAAGCCCAGCTTCGTGATCATGCCGATCCCGCAGTCCAACCCGGCGCTGGGCAACGGCTTGGCCGTGGCGGCCGTGGCGCTCTACCAGCCCAGAGGATCTGGCGGCGTCTGGACCTCCGGCGCCGGCGGTCTTTACACCGACACCGAGAGCTGGGCCGCGGCAGTCTTCCAGAAGGCGCACCTCGCGAACGATCGGCTTCGCGTCATCGCCGCCGGCGGCTATGGCGACATGAACCTGAAATTCTATGGCATCGGCGGGGGAGCCGGCGCCCGAGATTTCTCGATCGGTCTCAATCAAAAGGGGATCTTCGCGCTTGGCCAGGGGCTCTATCGCGTCCACCCAAATCTCTATGCGGGAGCCCAGTACCGGTTCCTGAAAGTCGACACCACGCTCGACCGCGAAGGCCCCCCGCCATTCCCCGATCTCGACCTGCCGGCCTTCGAACTGGAAAGCCAGGTGTCCGGTCTCGGCCCTGCTGCGGAATACGATACCCGTGACGTCGAATACGGCCCGACCAAGGGGATCTACGCCCAGGCGCAGTGGCTGTGGAACGGCGACCTGATCGGCAGCGACTTCGACTATTCGAAGTTCACCGGCGCGGTGAACGGCTATCACAGCATGGGTCAGGGCGTGCTCGCCTGGCGCGGCTCACTGTGTGCCGCCAGCGACGGCGCACCGTTCTACGACCTGTGCATGTTCGGCCAAAACAACGACCTGCGCGGCTACGAGACAGGCCAGTACCGCGACGGCGCCACCTGGGCGGCGCAGGCCGAATACCGGCGCCCGCTGTTCTGGCGGTTTGGCGCGGTGGCGTTCGCCGGCGTCGGCGGCATCGCCCCGGGGATCAGCCATCTGGGCGACAGCACAGTCCTGCCGGCGGCCGGCGTAGGCCTACGCTTCGCCGCCTCGCGAAAATACCGGGTGAACATGAGCCTGGACGCCGCCTGGGGTAAGGACTCTTCGGCGATCTACTTCTACATCGGCGAGGCGTTCTAGCCGGCCCAACCCCATAGAAAAGCCGGCGGGATGGCCGGCAGGGTGACGGTCCGGAGAACACCGACCACGCAGGCGATCGACGACAGCACCGCTAGGGTCATTCGCACCCGGGGCTGCTTGAAGGTCTGGCAAATCCCGCCAAAGAACAGCGCGCTGGCCAGGATCACCGTCGCCTGGACGTAGATGTCGCCGATATCGTTATCGCGCTGGCCCTCATCGAAAGTCGCCTGGGCCTTCGCCTCCAACGCCTGGGCGTGCACGCGCTCCGACAGCTTATATTCCTTCATCACGAACGGCCCCTGCGGCGCGTCGGGGTTCGTCCACGGCTCGAAGACCTCCCAGGCCTTAAACGCCACCCGGAAGTCAGGGCGAAACCGCGCATGGTAAAAGTCCTGCAGCTCGGTATGACCGGACGCCTTCGCGTCGAGCCAAGCCGAGAAGATCGCCAGATCCACGGACTCCAGAATGTCGGCCCGGGCCGAGGCCTTCGAGCCCTCGATCCTCAAGGCGTTCGCGCGGCTGTAGCTCGCGGCCTGCTCGCCATCCCAGAGCGCCGCCTGATAGGTCGACCAGGTCGTGGTCAGCGCCGCCACCGACAGGGTGATGACGATCATCGCCTCCAGCCACGGCGGATCGGCCTGCAACTTGTCATCAACCATTCTCAGGCCTCAGGCTCGGGCTTGCGCTCGTGCATGAAGGCCTCGAGGTCGCGTTCCAGGAAGTAGTTGAGGAAGGTCCGGATCGCGGCGATCGCCGCCAACTGGCCGATGTCGTCCCAGGTCGGCGCGATGGCGGTCCGCACGATGTCGGCGGCCAGGGCGAACTCTAGCGACAGCAGGATCCAGGATGCAAAGCGCACCCAGACCACGCGCTTGATCCCCTGCCCGCTCAGCTTGTTCCAACCCAGCACCAAGCGGATCAAGGCCTCGCCGGCCCCAAGCGCGACCACCAACACCGTGGCCAACTCGCAGGCCAGCGCTACGGTCTCGACGACGATGTCCAGAAGGCTTTCCATGACGCCGACGGCGCCACGAAGCTCGGCGTCACGAAATCAGGCGAAACCCGCAAGCCAACCTTGCCAACGCCTACCCCTGGCCCTCACGCCCCTCCGGGAGTCCCCCGACCCAGGCGTTTCCCCGATCGCCATAGGGCGTCGGCCGGATCGAGCCGATGGTCCCGCAATGGTCTGGTTGCAGACCCGCCACCTCGGCGCCTGCGGATCAAACCCAATGTCGCAAGCCCAGCTCACTCGTCGCAATCTCGCGCTCTTGATCGCCGCTGCGGCCGCTTCGCCCGCCCTGGCCGCGTCGCCTCAGCACCTTCCGAGCTGGCGCGACGGCGCCAGCCGCAGCGCGATCCTCGACTTTGTGGGTCGGGTGACCAGGCCGGGCCCGGACTTTGTGCCGGTCGACCAGCGCATCGCCACTTTCGACAATGACGGCACCCTCTGGATCGAGCAGCCGCTCTATACCGAGGCGGTGTTCCTCGCCGACCGCGTGAAGGCCATGGCTCAGGCCAATCCTGCGCTGGGCCAGCAACAGCCGTTCAAGGCCGTGCTTGATCGCGACATGGCGCAGCTCGCCAAGTTCTCCGAGGTTGAGCTGATGCAGCTGATGGACGCCACCCACTCGGGCATGACCACCGAGGCGTTCGCCGACATCGCCCGGACGTGGATCGACAGCACTCGCAACACCCGCTTCAACCGGCTGTTCCGCGAACTGGTGTATCAGCCGCAGATCGAACTACTGGCCTACCTGCGGGCCCATGGATTTACGACGTTCATCGTCTCCGGCGGCGGGGTCGAGTTCATGCGGACCTTCGCCCAGGCCGCCTACGGCGTCCCGCCTCAGCAGGTCGTGGGGTCCAGTGGCAAATCCACCTTCCAGCTGCAGAACGACGTCGGCGTGATCATGAAACAGCCGGGCGTCGGCAGTGTCGACGACAAGGGCGGCAAACCGGTGAACATCAATCTGCACATCGGACGTCGACCGATCCTGGCCTTCGGCAATTCCGACGGCGACCTGGAGATGCTGCAGTACACGACAACCGGCCCGGGGCCGCGACTGGGCCTGATCGTGCATCACGACGATGCGGTTCGCGAGTACGCCTATGATCGCCAAAGCCACGTCGGACAACTGGCCAAGGCCCTGGATGAAGCGCCGAAGCGGGGCTGGGTGGTGGTCAGCATGAAGAACGACTGGTCGCGGGTTTTCCCGTTCGATCGAGCGTGAGGGTCGAGGCCAAATGGGGCGCGATGGAGGTCAGCCTGGGGTTGTCACCTGATCCCGCGTCTTGCCTGCCTGTGATGTCGTCGCCGCTCAGAACCCTCGAACGGAGACGACCATGCCCAAGGGAAAGCCCAACATCCTCGTCATCTGGGGTGACGATATCGGGATCAGCAATCTGAGTTGCTATTCGGACGGCCTGATGGGCTATCGCACGCCCAACATCGACCGCCTCGCCAACGAAGGCATGCGGTTCACCGACTCCTACGGCGAGCAGAGCTGCACGGCGGGCCGCGCCTCGTTCATCACCGGCCAGAGCGGCTTCCGCACCGGCAACACCAAGGTTGGCCTGCCAGGCTCCGACATCGGCCTCCAGAAGGAGGACCCGACAATCGCCGAGCTGCTGAAGCCGCTCGGCTATGCGACCGGACAGTTCGGCAAGAACCACCTGGGCGACAAGAACAAGTACCTGCCGACGGTCCACGGTTTCGACGAGTTCTTTGGCAACCTCTATCACCTGAACGCCGAAGAAGACCCCGAAGAGGTGGACTATCCGGGCACCAACGGCTTCCCGGATTTCAAGGCGAAGTACGGCCCGCGCGGCGTCATGCATTGCTGGGCGACCGACGTCGACGACCCGACCGACGAGCCCCGTTGGGGCCGAGTGGGCAAGCAGAAGATCAAGGACACCGGCCCGCTGACCAAGGAGCGCATGGTCGGCTGCGATGACGAATTCGTGGCCGCAGCCAAGGACTTCATCAAGCGCCAGCATGACGCCGACACGCCGTTCTTCGTGTGGATGAACACCACCCACATGCATGCCCGGACGCACACCAAGCCCTCAAGCCTGGGTCAGTCCGGACGGTGGCAGTCGCCCTATCACGACACCATGATCGACCATGACAAGAATGTGGGAGAACTACTTGATCTGTTGGACGAACTCGGCCTCGCTGAGGACACCATCGTCATGTACTCGACCGACAACGGCCCGCACATGAACACCTGGCCGGACGGCGCCATGACGCCGTTCCGCAACGAAAAGAACTCCAACTGGGAAGGCGCCTTCCGCGTCCCGATGGTGGTTCGCTGGCCGGGCAAGATCGAGGCCGGCGTGGTCTCCAACGAGATCATCCAGCACCACGATTGGTTGCCGACTTTCCTCGCCGTCGCGGGCGATCCGGACATCAACAACAAGCTGCTCAAGGGCCACAAGGTCGGCGACATGACCTACAAGGTCCATATCGACGGCTTCAATCTGCTGCCCTACCTGACCGGCAAGGAGAAGAAGAGCCCGCGCGAAGGCCTGATCTATTTCAGCGACGACGGCGACCTTGTCGCCCTGCGGTTCGACAACTGGAAAGTCGTCTTCCAGGAGCAACGCTGCCCCGGCACCCTGCAAGTCTGGGCCGAGCCGTTCACAAGCTTGCGGGTCCCCAAGCTATTCAACCTGCGAACCGATCCCTACGAGCGGGCGGACATCACCTCGAACACCTACTGGGATTGGTACTTCTCGAAGGCCTACATGATCATGGCGGCCCAGAGCATCGTCGGGCGGTTCTTGGCCACCTTCCCCGAGTATCCACCACGCCAGAAGTCCGCCAGCTTCGGCATCGAACAGATCATGGCGAAGATGGAAGCCAGCCTGGCCGATCACTAGGCCACAGCCCTCCCCTTGTGGCGTCCCGGAGCCGTCCGGGACGCCATACTGGGATTTGCTTATCGCTGACGGAGCGGTCTCCTCCGGCCCCCTCGACAGGCCTAAACATTCACGGATCCCTGGGGCGCGCTGGAGAGCTACCTAGGGTGGTCACCTGATCCCGCGCCTTCTCCACCCATGATGTCGTCGCCGCTCAGAACATCGATCGGAGACGGACATGCCCAAGGGAAAACCCAACATCCTTGTCATCTGGGGCGACGACATCGGGATCAGCAACCTGAGTTGCTACTCCCATGGTCTGATGGGCTACGACACGCCGAACATCGACCGCCTCGCCAACGAAGGCATGATGTTCCTGGACTCCTACGGCGAGCAGTCCTGCACCGCCGGCCGATCATCCTTCATCACCGGCCAGAGCGTGCTCCGCACAGGTCTGTCGAAGGTCGGCATTCCCGGCGCCCCGATCGGCATGAACGAGAAGATCCTGACGACCGCCGCCGCGCTGAAGAACCAGGGCTACGCCACCGGCCAGTTCGGCAAGAATCATCTCGGCGACCTGAACCACATGCTGCCGACCAATCACGGCTTCGATGAGTTCTTCGGCAACCTCTACCATCTGAACGCCGAGGAAGAGCCGGAGATGTACGACTACTACCCGGACAAGGACTTCCCGAACTTCCGCAAGAAGAACGGCCCGCGCGGCGTCGTTCACTCCTGGGCGACCGACAAGGATGATCCCACCGAGCAGGAACGCTGGGGCAAGGTCGGCAAGCAGAAGATCGAGGACACCGGCCCGCTGACGACAGAGCGAATGGAGACCTGCGATGACGAGTTCGTCGCCGCCGCCAAGGACTTCATCAAACGTCAGAAGGACGGTGATCAGCCCTTCTTCGTCTGGCTGAACACCACCCATATGCACATGTTCACGCACACGAAGAAGTCGAGCCTGGGTCAGGCCGGTCGCTGGCAGTCCCCCTATCACGACACCATGATCGACCATGACAAGAACGTCGGCGAGATGCTCGATTACCTCGACGAGTTAGGCATCACGGAAGACACCTTCGTGATGTATTCGACCGACAACGGCCCGCACCGCAACTCGTGGCCAGACGGCGGCATGACGCCTTTCCGCAGCGAGAAGAACTCCAACTGGGAAGGCGCTTTCCGGGTGCCGATGATCGTGCGGTGGCCCGGTCAGATTGAGGCCGGATCGGTCTCGCGCGAGATCGTCCAGCACCACGACTGGCTACCCACCTTCCTGGCGATCGCCGGCGAGCCAGACGTCGTCGAAAAAGCCAAGAAGGGCTACCAGGCCATCGGGCGCACCTACAAGAACCACATCGACGGCTACAATCTCGTCCCCTACCTGACCGGCAAGGAGAAAGAGAGCCCGCGCAGGCTGTTCGTCTACATCAGCGACGACGGCGACATCCTCGGCATCCGATACGACAACTGGAAGGTCGTATTCATGGAGCAGCGCTGCGAGGGCACGATGCGGATCTGGGCCGAACCGTTCACCCGGCTCAGATTGCCCAAATTGTTCAACCTGCGGACCGACCCGTACGAGTTCGCCGACGTGACTTCAAACAGCTACTACGAGTGGTTCCTGTACCACGCCTACATCCTGTACGGAGCCTACGGCATCGCCGACCAGTGGGCCGCCACCTACAAAGACTTCCCGCCGATCCAGAAGCCGAACTCGTTCACGATCGACGACGCCATCTCGATGCTGCGCGAGGCCTCCACTTCGGGCGCCTCATAGCCATGGCTCAGCCGCTAGCCTCTTGGCGTTCCGGGAAGGTCCGGGACGCCATCCTGACGTTTGTCGAGGCGGTGACCGCGCAAGGCGGGGCGGACTTCGTCCCCCCGCCCGAGCGGATCGCGGTGTTCGACAACGACGGCACCCTGTGGTGCGAGCAACCGGTGCAGGTGCAGGTCGCCTTCGCCCAGGCGCGCATCCAGCAACTGGCCGAGGCCGATCCGACGCTCAAGGACCGCCAGCCCTACAAGGCGTTTCTCGACCATGACCTCGCCGCGATCCACGCCCTGGGCAAGGAGGGGGTCTTCGAGGTCGCCTTCGCCGCTCACGCCGGCGTCACGGTCGAGGCGTTCGATAGCTTGTCAAAGGCCTGGCTGACGGAGGCCCGACACCCCAAGCTCGCCCGCCGCTACACCGACCTCGTCTACCAACCCCAGCTTGAGCTCCTGGACTACCTCCGGGCCAATGGCTTCAAGACCTTCATCGTGTCGGGCGGGGGCGCGGACTTCATTCGCGCCTTCGCCGAGCCGGCCTACGGCGTCCCGCCCGAGCAGGTCGTCGGCAGCACGGTCAAGACCAAGATCCAGGAGACAGACGGCCATCTCGACCTGATGAAGCTCCCCGAACTCCAGAGCTTCGACGACCGCGAGGTGAAGGTGCAGAACATCGGCCTGCACATCGGCCGGCGCCCGATCCTGGCGTTCGGCAATTCCGACGGCGACCTGGCGATGATGCGCTACACCTTGTCCGGACCGGGTCGGCGGCTCGCCCTTTTGGTCCATCACGACGACGACACGCGCGAGGTGGCCTATGACCGTGAGTTCCGGCTCAGTCCGCTGGTCGAGGCTCTGGACAAGGCCGACGACTACGGGATCACCGTCGTCAGCGTCGCCAAGGACTGGGCGGAGGTCTTCCCACCCCAAACCTGACGTAGGTGAACACCTGAGACCCGCTAGGGGGATGGCCTGATCGCTGGCCCCCCGCTAGCGTGGTCAGCTGAATCATGTCCCACACCGCTTCCTCTCCCGCTGAACAGCAAGTCCGCTCCGGCATGGTCTGGATTCCAAGCCGGACCTTTCGCATGGGGTCCGACCGGCACTATCCGGAAGAGGCGCCGGCGCGCGACATGACGGTCGCCGGCTTCTGGATCGACCAGGCCCCGGTGACCAACCGCGACTTCCGAAGCTTCGTCGAAGCGACGGGCTGGATCACCCAAGCCGAGATCGCGCCGCGCGCCGAGGACTATCCAGGCGCGGATCCGAAACTGCTGACCGCCTCGTCGCTGGTGTTCACGCCGAGCGAAGGCCCCGTGGACCTGCGCAACATCGGCAACTGGTGGCGTTTCCTGCCCGGCGCGCAATGGCGCCAGCCCTATGGCCCGGACAGCTCGATCGAGGGCCTCGAAGACCATCCGGTCGTCCATGTCGCCTGGGCCGACGTCGCCGCCTACGCGGAGTGGGCCGGGGCTGATCTCCCGACCGAGGCCGAATGGGAGCTGGCCGCGCGTGGCGGCCTGGAAGACACCGAATTCGCCTGGGGCGACGACTTCACGCCCGGCGGGCAACAGATGGCCAATACCTGGCAGGGCCAGTTTCCTTACGAGAACACGGCCGAGGATGGGTGGATCCGCACCTCGCCGGTCGGGGCCTACCCCGCCAACGGCTATGGCTTGGTCGATATGGTCGGCAACACCTGGGAATGGACCAAGGACTGGTGGTCGTCGCCCACGGCCGATGCGCCCAAGAGCTGCTGCGCGGCGAGCAAGCCGCTCACCGCGACCGAAGCTTCCAGCATCGACCCCAATGATCCCGCCCGTATCGCCCGCAAGGTGCTGAAGGGCGGCTCTCACCTTTGCGCGCCCAGCTACTGCCGGCGCTATCGCCCGGCGGCCCGTCACGCCCAGCCGATCGACACCTCGACCAGCCATGTCGGCTTCCGCTGCGTGTTGAGACCGCCCGCCTGACTTGATCGGGCCTCCTGACGAGAGTGAGGCGGGTAACACCTGATCCTCGCCTCCGCCGCCGCCCGACATTGTTGGGCAACGCTGGTCGGAGACACCTCATGCGAAAACTATTCTCGGCGGTCGTCGGCCTTGGCGCGGTTGCTCTCGTCCCAGCCGCCGCGTCCGCGGCCGAAGGCGGCCAAAGCCCCTATCAAAAGGGCTACACCGACAGCCTGGCCGGCGTCCTCCCCCCATTTCCCGGCGTCTATATGCGTAACGACGTCATCTACTATTCCGGGTCGGCCGACGCCTCGGTTCTGGGCGGCCGGGTCGTCGCGGGCATTGATGTCGAGTCAGTCGCCAACGCCTCGGCCTTCTCCATTGTCACCGAGAACAAGGTGTTGGGCGGACAATATGCGCTGGCATTCGCCCTGCCCCTGGCCAACGCCGACATCACGGCCACCGTCACCGGACCGCGCGGCAACACTTTCGGCCAGTCCGACGACACCTTCGGCGTCGGCGACGTCATCCTCTCGCCGGTGATCCTTGGCTGGCACAACGGCAAGGTCCACTCCAACGTCAATGTCAGCGTCTACCTGCCGACTGGCGAATACACCGCCGGCGCGCTTGCCAATCTCAGCAAGAATTATCCAAGCCTCCAGTTCCAGGGGGCCGTCACCTGGATGGATCCAGCGAGCGGATGGGCGGTCTCAGGCACGGCGACCTACCTGTTCAACGCCGAGAACCAGACCACCGACTACAAGACCGGGCAGATCCTGCACTTCGACGGGGCGGTGACCAAGGCGTTCGGCGAGTGGCGGCTGGGCGCGGTGGGCTACGCCATGATCCAGACAACGGGCGACAGCGGCGCGGGCGCGCGGCTCGGCGACTTCAAATCCGAGGTTTACGGCGCAGGCCCTTTCGTCAGCTACGACGCCAAGTTCGGCGAGCGCCCGGTGACCTTGCTGCTCAAGTGGTATCATGAGTTCGGCGCCAAGAACACGTTCGAGGGCGACACCGTCACCGCCGCCTTTGCTTTCAAGTTCTAGGAAGCGGAACGCGTTAGTGACCAAACCACCGCTCATCGCCCTAGCGGCGCTCGCAGCTTTTCCAACCATCGCCATGGCCCAAGAAGGCGGCGACGCCGAACTGGCCAAGCAGCTGTCCAATCCGGTCGCCAGCCTGATCAGCGTGCCGTTCCAAAGCAACTACGACTGCTGCTTCGGCCCGGAGGACGCCGGCAAGTTCACGCTCAACATCCAGCCCGTCGTCCCGCTCAAACTGACCGAGGACTGGAACGTCATTGTCCGCACCATCGTGCCGGTAATCTGGCAGGACGAGACGGTCGCCGGCCAAGGCGACTCCTTCGGCTTCGGCGACGTGACCCAAAGCTTCTTCTTCACGCCAAGGAAGTCAGACGGCGTGATCTGGGGCGTCGGCCCGGCGATCCTCTACCCGCTTGGCAACGATGAGCTGGGCAGCGAGAAGTGGGGCCTAGGTCCCACGGCGCTGGTCCTGAAACAGTCAGGTCCCACGACGATCGGCCTACTGGCCAACCACATCTGGTCGGTCGCCGGCGAGAAGAACCGCGAAGACGTCAGCGCGACGTTCCTCCAGCCATTCTACGCCTACGCCTACCCCAACAGCACGACCATCTCGATCAATCTGGAGTCCTCCTACGACTGGGAGCGCGACCAATGGACCGTCCCGCTGAACGCCGGCGTGAGTCACATCTACAAGTTCGGGGAGCAACGGGTTTCCCTGGCGGTTCAGGGCCGTTTCTACCTGGAGCAGCCGGACCGAGGGCCCGCGTGGGGCGCGCGCTTCGTCGCCACCTTCCTGTTCCCCGAAAAGTAACTCACTTGCGCCGGGCCTCTTGAAATTGCGCAAAACTACACAACGTTCTCTCGTAGCAATTGACGGAGAACCGCTCATGACCACGCTCGTTTTCGTCGCCCTGGCGCAGGGCGACCAGCAAGCCGGCTACACCGCCAGCTTCCCCGACCTGCCCACAGTCACCGCCAGCGGCGCCGACATGGCCGAACTGGTCACCACCGCCCGCGAGGCTGTCCTGAAGGAACTGCAGACCATCGCCGACGATGGGCGCGAATGGCCCAAGCCCACCCCGATCGAGGACGTCACCCACAAGCGCGGCGTCATCGCGTTCCTGGTCGACATCACCGTCGAGGACACGCCGGTCCGCGTGAACATCTCGATCGGCGAGCGACTGCTGAAGCGGATCGATCAGGGCGCCGAAGCCCGTGGCATGAGCCGGTCGGGCTTTATCGCCTCGGCGGCGCGCACTGCGCTCGGCGACCGGCCTGCGAGCCCCGGCGTCACCGACTTCGACGCCGTCGCCCGCAAGCTACAGGACGAGTGGTCGGTGCTTGGCCGCAAGATCACCGACAGCCTTGGCCCCGACTCGGCGTTCAATCGCAACATGACCGAGTTCGACAACAAGGTGACCGAGACCATCCGCAAGACCGCCGACAACATCTCGGCGGCCATGGCGCGCCGCCGGGAGACCGAGGCGCGCGCGGCGCGGGACGAGGCCGCCCCCAAGGCCGAAAGCTAGCGGCCGATGACCGCCGCCGCGCTGGTCGCCGCCGCAGGATCCCGCGACGACCTGAAGGCGCGCGAACTGAAGCGCATGCAGACCATCGCCACCGGCCTTCTGGTCGTGATGGCGATGGTCTTCGTCGCCGCCAGCCTGGCGGACGACCGGTGGCCGTGGCTGGGCTATGTACGCGCCTTCGCCGAGGCCGGCATGGTCGGCGCATGCGCCGACTGGTTCGCGGTCACCGCCATCTTCCGCCGGCCGCTGGGGCTGCCGATCCCACACACCGGGATCATTCCGCGCAATAAGGACCGGATCGGCCAGGCGCTGGGCGACTTCATCGCCAACAACTTCCTGACCGTCGATGTGCTGGACAGCCGCCTCAAGCAGCTGGAAGTCGCCCGTTGGGGCGGCGAATGGCTGCGCCAGCCGCGCCATGCCCGGCGCCTCGCCCGGCGGCTCTCGGGGCTGCTGCCCGGCGCCTTGCGGGTGTTGCCCAAGGACATGCTGCGTGAGACCGCCGCCTCAATCGGCATGACGGCGGCCAAGGCCATTCCCGCCGCCCCGACCGCATCAAAGGTCCTCGCCGCGATCTGGAACGAGGGACGCTCCCAGGCCCTGTTCGACTGGGGCGTCGACCAGCTCTCCACCTATCTCGCTGAGCACGAGGAGGAGATTGCGGCCAATGTCGAAACGCGGTCCTGGAAGTGGATGCCGAAATTCGTCGATCGGATGATCGCCGAGAAGATCACCGCCGGCCTGGGGCAGGTGCTCGAGGAAATGCGCGCGCCGGACCATCCCTGGCGGCTGGAGCTTGGCGCGGCCATCGAAGGCTTCATCGAACGCCTGGCGCATGACCCCGAGCTCATCGCCAAGGGTGAGGAGCTGAAGCTACGGCTGTTGCAGGATCCGCGGCTTCACGAGCAGGCGCGCGGCGTCTGGAACGAACTCGAGACCCGCCTCAGCACCGCCGAAAGCCCGCTGATCGCCGAGCGGCTCGAACAGATGCTGCTGGCCCTGGGCGAGTGGCTGCACACCGAAGAAAGCGCTCAAGCGCGGCTGAACGAATGGGCGCGCATCCTAGCCCGCCAAGTGATCGCCCCACGCCGCCACGAGATCGGCGGCTTCATCGCTCAAGTCGTCGCCAGCTGGGACACCAAGGGCGTAGTGGACAAGCTAGAGTTTCAGATCGGCAAGGACCTTCAGTACATCCGCGTGAACGGAACAATCGTCGGCGGTCTTGTAGGCCTTATCATCTATACGTTGAGCCAAGCCCTGAACCTTTAACGCGCGGCGAATTAAGAACGCGAATGCGTCGCAAAAACTTCCCTATCGCCACCAGTGCGTGCTAGTGCGAGCCAATCTCAACTAGCTTGACCTGGAGCCGGCATGTCCCTTTCTGTGTTCGCCAACGTCCTCATGAGGACGACAGCCGGGGCCTGCTTGGCGTTGATGGGCGGCGCGGCCTACGCCGAAGCCGAAACCGAGGACAAGCGCCGCAAGGCCCCCGTGGCGATCAGCGCCCAAAGCGCGGCCAGCGACGTCAATGACGTCGAGGCGGTGGTCGTCACTGCATCCGGCTTCGAGCAACGGGTCGTGGAGGCTCCGGCCAGCGTCACCGTCATTCCTCGCCAGGAACTGGAGCAGATGCGGGCCACCAACCTGGCCGAAGTGCTCTCCACGGTCGAAGGCGTCGATATCGGTGGCGCGGTCGGCAAGACCGGCGGCCTCAACATCAATATCCGCGGCATGGGCTCGGACTACACCCTGATCCTGATCGACGGCCGCCGCCAGAACACAGCCGGCAGCGTCACGCCGAACGGCTTTGGCGAAACCTCCACCAGCTTCCTGCCGCCGGTCGCCGCCATCGAGCGCATCGAGGTGGTCCGCGGGCCGGTCTCCACCCTCTACGGCTCCGACGCCATGGGCGGGGTGGTCAACATCATCACCCGCAAGATCGGCGAGACCTGGGGCGGCTCGGCCACCCTGGACGCCACCTTCCAGGGCGATAACGAGTTCGGCAATCTCTACGGCGGCAACTTCTACGCCAATGGCCCGATCATCCGCGATCTGCTCGGCCTGGCCGTGCGCGGCAGCTTCGTGAATCGCGAGGCCTCGGGTCTGACCTTCGAAAACACTACCGGCGCTGAAGTCCCGGTCAGCGGCTTCGGCCGCAGCTCGACCAAGAGCGAGCTTCGCAACATCGGCGGCCGCCTGAACCTGACGCCCCACGCCGACCACGACCTCTGGCTCGACGTCGATGTCTCCACCCAGTGGTACGACAACAGTAAGGGTCAGATGGGCACCAACACCACCGCGGGCGGCTACGCCAACGCGCTGGAGTTCAATCGCGAGCAATATGTCCTGGCCCACGACTGGCGCACGCCGTTCGGCGTGATCGAGAGCAACCTCTCCCAGGCCAAGACCGAGACCATCGGCCGGATCATCCCGAACGGCGTGGCCGGCGCCGGCGGCGCCCGTACGCTGGAATCCACCAACACAATCTTCGACACCAAGCTGTTCTCGCAATGGCGCAACCACACCTTCACGGTGGGCGGCCAGTACTGGGACGCCGAGATGGTCGACGGCGTCGCCCCCGGCACGTTCGAGCACCAGCAGTGGGCGGTGTTCGCCGAGGACGAGTGGCGCTTCACCGACAATCTTGCTCTGACGCTCGGCGCCCGCCACGACGACCACAGCACCTTCGGCTCGCACTTCAGCCCGCGCGCCTATCTGGTCTGGAACGCCAACGACAACTGGACGCTCAAGGGCGGTGTCAGCCAGGGCTTCAAGACCCCGCGGCTGGAACAACTGGCCAGCGGCATCAACGGCTTCGGCAACCAAGGCCGCCTGCCCCTGCTCGGTACGCCGACCCTGAAGCCGGAAACCAGCACCAGCACTGAGTTTGGCGTCTACTACGACAACCTGAATGGCTTCAGCGCCAACGCCACGGTCTTCAACAACACCTTCGAAGACAAGATCGCCACCGGCCAGCCAGTCGCCAACTGCAGCGCCGGCCTGACGCAGGCTCAGTACAATGCCGGTGTCGGCGGCCCCGCCGGCTGCGTCGATGTCGGATTCTTCCCGAACTTCCCGACCTTCGGCCAGAGCGTGAACATCGACGAGGCGGTCACCCGCGGCGTCGAGACCTCCGCGCGCCTGCGGTTCGCCGAGGATTGGAACCTCGGGGTCAACTACACCTACACCGACAGCGAGCAGAAGAGCGGCGCCTCGGCGGGCATGCCGCTGACCGACACCCCCAAGCACATGCTGAACGCCAACCTGCGTTGGGCCGCCACCGATCGCCTGACCACCTGGCTGCGCGGCGAGTATCGCAGCGAACGCTTCCGCTCCGACGCCCCCGTCCGCCAGGTCTGGGGCGACTACAAGGCCTATAGCCTGTTCCACGTCGGCGGTTCGTTCCAGGTCACCCAGAACGTCACCGTCAATGCGACGGTCTACAACCTGCTGAACACCAATTTCGTGAAGCTGCTGCCCTATGGGACACCGGTCGCCTACGCGCCGGAATACACCAACAACCAGGAGCCACGTCGCCTCTGGATCTCGGTGAAGGTAGACTTCTAAGCCACGACAAACGCCTCCGGGGTCCTCCCCCCGGGGGCGTTTTCATTTGGAGGGGCGGCTTGATCGCCACTCCACGCTATTGCGAGTCATTCGCATATATGGCCATATCCATCGCTGATGGAGTGACGCCAATGACCAGTCCCGCCCCGTACAAACTGTTCAATGTGACCTTGCTGCGAAAGGCGCCGCTGTCGCCGTCGCTGTGGCGTTTCACCTTCGGCGGGGCCGAGGTTGCGGCGATGAAGACTTGCGCCGCCGACCAGCGGATCAAGGTGTTCCTGCCCGACGCCAAGGGCCGCCCGCCGGCCCTGCCCGACGCGCCCGACTGGTACGCGACCTACAAGGCACAGGATCCGGCGCAGCGCCCGCCGATGCGCACCTACACCATTCGCCAGCTTCGCGCGGAGGAATCCGAGGTCGACATCGACTTCGTGCTGCATGGCGAGACCGGCCCAGCTTCGACCTGGGCGACCCACGCCGAGCCTGGCGACAAGCTGCAGATCACCGCCCCCAACGCCGCCCACACCGGCGATCCCGGCGGCTATGAATGGAAACCGCCGGCAGGCCTGAAACGCCTGCTGCTGATCGCTGACGAGACCGCCCTGCCGGCGGCGGCGGGCATCCTCGAACAACTGGCTGCGTCGCCCGAGCCACCGGAGACCCAGGCCTTTCTGGAGGTTCCGCACGATGACGATCAGATCTCGCTGGCGTCCTGGCCGGGCCTCTCGGTCGAGTGGATGCCCCGGGACGAAAACGCCCCAGGCGCGCTGATGGTGCTCGCCGCCGAACGTGCGGCTCTTCCGCTGACGGCGCCAGCCCGCGGCGCACCGGCCCTCGCCGACGTAGACGTCGACAGCGTGATCCTCTGGGACCAAGCCGCGCCCCAGGACGGCGGCTTCTACGGATGGGTGGCGGGCGAGGCCGCAGCCGTCCTGGCCATCCGCAGGCTGCTGATCCAAGACCGAGGAATAGACCGCAAGGCCCTGAACCTTATGGGCTATTGGCGCGAAGGCCGGGTGCTCGACTAGGCGGAAACCGCAAACACATCGCGCAGGTCCCGGGCCAGTTGCTCAACGCGGCCCAGGTCGGCGTCCCAGGAGAACATGAACCGAGCCCCACCGCCGATGAAAGTATAGAAGCGCCAGCCCCTAGACCTCAGTGCGTCCAGATGAGCATCGGAAGCCTTCAAGAATACGGCATTGGCCTGGACCGGGAACATCAGGCTCGCGCCGGGCAAATCTCGCACTTGATCGGCCAGGGCGGTGGCGCAGGCATTCGCGTGGGCCGCGTTGCGCAGCCAGGCGCCGTCCTCAAGCATCCCGATCCAGGGCGCGGCGAGGAAGCGCATCTTCGAGGCCAGTTGCCCCGCCTGCTTGCAGCGATAGTCGAAGTCCACGGCCAAGCCATGGTCGAAGAACAGGATCGCCTCCCCCACCGCCATGCCGTTCTTGGTCCCACCGAAACAGAGCACGTCGACGCCCGCCTTCCAGGTGATGTCAGCCGGCTCGCAGCCCAGGTGGGCGCAGGCGTTGGCGAAGCGCGCGCCGTCCATGTGCAGCCGCAGGCCCAGCTCGCGGCAGACCGCTGAGATCGCGCGGATCTCGTCCTGCGAATAGACCTGACCGGTCTCGGTCGGCTGGGTGATCGTGACCACCCGCGGCTTGGGATAGTGGATGTCGCTACGCTTGCCGGCGATCTCGCGGATGGCGGCCGGGGTCAGCTTGCCGTCGGGGCTGGGCGCGACCAACAGCTTGGAGCCGTTGGAGAAGAACTCCGGCGCCCCGCACTCGTCAGTCTCGACGTGCGCGGACTCAGCGCAGATCACGCTGTGATAGGACTGGCATAGCGCGGCCAGGGTCATGGAGTTGGCCGCCGTGCCGTTGAAAGCGAAGAACACCTCGCAATCAGTGGCGAAGAGCGCGCGAAAGGCGTCGGCCGCGCGGGTGGTCCAGGCGTCCTCGCCATAGGCTGGCGCGTGGCCACGATTGGCGGCCTCCATCGCCGCCCAGGCTTCCGGGCAGATGCCCGCATAGTTGTCGCTGGCGAACTGTTGGATGGCGTCGGTCATGAGATCGGGGCCTCTTCATCGGTTACGCATCGAACGGCGTCTGACGTGAGGCATGATCCCGTAGTTTGCCGGACCGGCCACATCCCCCCTTTCGGAGGCGCCACCTTGCTCGGGAGCAGGTTGGCGTTGAGCGTCAGCTCAACTCTTGATGCTTATAGAGGCTCGATAGTCGAGATCGGGGCGGCGCTCAAGAGCGGCCGCCCCCTTAGCCGTTACGTCGCAGGCGTCACCGGCGGCGGGGCCGCGAACGGCTTGATGTTGAGGTGTTGGTAGATTTCAGCCGGATAGTAGGCGACCCCTCCCTTCATGGTCATGCGGACCTCGCGGATCTTGGAGATGTCCTTGGTCGGATCGCCGGCCACCAGGATGAAATCGGCCAGCTTGCCGCGCTCGATGGAGCCGAGCTGATGGTCACGGCCGAAGTAGATTTCCGGGTCCAGGGTCGCCAGGCGCAGGGTCTTAGCGGGCGTGATGCCGGCGGCGACATAGACCTCTAGCTCACGATGAACCGAGAAGCCGGTGCCATCGTCCGTGCCCGGCAGGAGCTGGATATTGTTGTCGTCCAGCAGCTTCAGGACCTCGAGCACCTTCTTGAAGCCAGCCTGGTAGTCGGCGTCTTCCTGAGCCGAGTTGACGGTCACGAAGCTGCGCTTGCGGTAGCGCTGATAGGCGATCGGCACATGGTCGATGTAGTAGGCGTCGCCAGCCTGGACCTGGCCTGACCGGCTGAGCATCAGGCGCTCGAGGATCATCGCCGTGGTGTCCAGCTTCGTGCCCTTGGCCTTCATCAGGTCGATGGTGGCCTGAACGCGCGGGGATGTCAGATCCAGATCCTTGCCGCGCGCCATGCCGGTCAGGCGCAGCGGGGTGCGGGTGTCTTCCTTGGGATCCAGGATCCAGCCCAGCATCAGCTGATTGACGTGAGCGATGTCGTCATAGCCGTCGCGGATCACCCGGTCGGGCGAGGAGAAGGCCGGCACGTGACCGGTGACGCCCATACCCAGGCGGTGAGCCTCGGCGGCCAATGGCGCGACCCACTCTGGGTTCATCGAGTTGTAGATCTTGATCTGCCAGTAGCCGTGGTCGGCATACCAGCGGACGTTGTCCAAACCCTCTTCCAGGGTCGCGGGGATGAAGCCGTGGCGAGCCGAATAGTCGCTACGGCCTTCCAGGAAGCCATTGCGGACGATGCGTGGTCCGGCCAACAGCCCGCTGTCCATGCCCTCGACCCAACCCAGCAGTTCCTCGTTGTGATTGCCCTGGTCGCGCGTCGAGGTGACGCCGGCGGCGAGGTAGAACAGGTTCGAAGACAGCGTGGTATGCGAGTGCATGTCGTGCAAGCCGGGTACCAGCGTGCCGCCCTGCCCGTCGATCACCACCTCGCCCTTGGGCGCCGGAGCGCCGGGGACTTCCGGCATGACGCCTGTGATCTTGTCGCCGAACACCACCACCGACGAAAGTTCGCCAAGCTTCATGGTCTTGGGATCAAAGACTCGCACGTTGCGGATACGCACCGGAGTGGTGAAGCGGTGGGCGAGTTTCTTCTGGGCCTCGATGGCCCGCTGGATCGCGATCTGCTGGCTGACCTCCTGCAGATCCTTCAGGTGGCCTTCGAAACCCTCGCGGATCAGACCGCCGCCGAGCGTGCCGAACAGCTCCCCCTGGCTGTCGACCAGCACATAGGTCGGCTCCAGGTCGATGCCGCTCAGCGCATAGACCGTCAGCGGCGTGGCCGACGCGCCCTCGCCGAGGGTGAGCTTGCGGACCTCTTCCAAACGCATCGTGCCCGAGGGCAACACCGGCAGGGTGTGGTTCGGGGCGTTCAGTAGCGCCTTCACATAGACGCCGAGCATCCAGGGGCTGGCGTCATTGGCGATGTAGAGCGTTGGGGTCGCCGACTTGACCTTGCCCTTGTCGGCCTGGCTGACCCATTCGGCCCGGCCGGGCGTCCAGGTGAAGCGCTCCTGAACCGGGCTGCCGAACAGCGACGAGCCGTCGATCGCCCAGCGGACCGGCAGGCCCTGGGCGTCGAGCTCGATCTGCTCCTTGGCCTTGGGGCCGCGGCCGTTGTTGTTGATGGCGTAATCGACGGTGACCGCGCGCGGCTCGACCTCGGCGGTCAGGTGACCAACCTTCTCGCCATTGGCCATGACGACGAAACGCTGGGTGGCCGCGAAGGCCGAACTTGCCAGGGCCGAGGCCAGCATCAAGGACAGCGCAAATGCGCGCGAACGGATCATGGGACGTCCCCCGACGATGAACATTCTAGGTCGACAAGCTTAAGCCGGTCGCGCTGGGCGATCTTTGCGATCTGGCCCCGCTTTGGTCGGCTGTCGCGCAGTCCTATTCGCGTCCGCCCCGGAACGCGCATAGGCAATTCGTCACGTCAGGCGGTGACGATGAAGCCGTCGCGCGCGGCGACCGGCCAGGGCCGCAGGGCTTGGCCCACGCAGGGCCCGCCGACGCAGGCGCCGGTGTCGATATCGAACAGCGCGCCATGCCAGGAACAGGCGATGAGATCGCCGGTGGGCGTCAGGTAGTCGTCCAGCTTCTGAGCCAGCGGCAGGCCGGCGTGCGGACAGCGGTCGACATAGCCATGCACCTGCCCGCCCCGGCGAACGACGAAGCCGTGAAAACGGGCCTCGCCGATCTGCAGGACGAAGTTGCGCGCCGCGCCGTCCGCCACCGTCTCCAGCGTGCAGAGCTTCACCCCGGCCGGGGTCGCGAACAGCCGAGCGGGCGCGGCGTCTTCGCTCAAAGGGCGGGCTCGATCACGCCCCGGCATTCTCCAAAGCCGATGGAGACCCGGCCGTCGGCCTGCGCACGGGCGGCGATGGTCAGCTCGTCGCCGTCCTGCAGGAAGGTGCGGGTCTCGCCGGTCGGCAAGGTGATCGCCTGGGCGCCGCCCTTGGTCAGCTCCAGCAAGCTGCCAAGGCCGCTGTCGTCCGGCGTGGAGATCGTGCCGGTGCCGAGCAGATCGCCGGGCCGCAGATCGCAGCCGCCGACCGTATGGTGGGCGACTAGCTGGGCCAGGGTCCAATAGAGGTTGCTGGCCGGGCCGCGTGACAGGCTGACGGCCGGAAGGCCCTGCTCGCGCATCTTCGCCGTGGAGATCCGCACTTCGAGCCCGATCCCATAGGCGCCGCTGGCCTGGTCCTGTTCGTCCCACAGATAGGCCATCGGCTGCGGGTCACCCGGGGGACGCGGCGGCTGGGCGATGCGGAACGGGGCCAGGGCCTCGGCGGTGACGATCCACGGCGAGACCGTGGTCATGAAGTTCTTGGCCAGGAACGGGCCGAGCGGCTGGTACTCCCAGGCCTGGAAGTCGCGCGCCGACCAGTCGTTGAGCAGGCAGAGACCGGCGATGTGGTCGCCCGCCTCGCCGATTGCGATGGGCTGGCCAAGTTCGTTGCCCTGACCGATCCAGACGCCCAGTTCCAGCTCCAGGTCCAGGCGCTGCGACGGGCCGAAGGTAGGTGCCTCGGCGTCCGGGGCCTTGCGCTGGCCGCTAGGACGGCGGACCGGCGCTCCGGACGGGCGGATCGACGAGGCACGGCCGTGATAGCCGATCGGCACGTGCTTGTAGTTCGGCAGCAGCGGGTTCTCAGGGCGGAACTGACGGCCGACGTTCAGGGCGTGATGAATCCCCGCATAGAAGTCGGTGTAGTCGCCGATGGCGGCCGGCAGGTGCAGAACGCAATCGGACGCCGCATGCAGCCAGGTCTCGACCTGCGCCTGATAGGGCGAGCCATCCGCCAGCAATTCGGAGAGGCGATGGCGCAGGCTCCGCCGCGCGGCGGGGGCCAACCCAAGCAAAGGGTTCAGCGTGGAGCCTGCGCCGGCCTCCGCCGCCGACTTGGCCAGGCCTGAAAGCAGGTCCGACCGCGCCGCCAGCGAAAGATCAAGAATGCGGTCGCCAATCGCGACGCCCCCGCGCGGCGTTCCGCCCGGCGGGCTGAACACGCCAAACGGCAGGTTCTGGATGGGAAAGTCGGCGTGGCCGTTGGCTGAAGCGACCCAGCTGATACGCGCCGGGTCGTGGGTCTCGTCTAGGATCAACGCGGCAACTCCGCCTTCGTGAAATCGGCCCAACAGTCGTCGTAGTCCGGCTGGGCGAGTGGGGTTTCGACGGCGAACCGAGTGGGCCGGATCACCCAACGGCTTTCGAACATGAAGGCCATGGTGTTTTCGATCTTGTGCGGCGCAAGGTTGGCGGCGACCGCGCCCTCGTAGCTGGCCTTGTCGGGCCCATGGCCGCTCATGCAGTTGTGCAGGCTGGCGCCGCCGGGCGCGAAGCCGCCGGCCTTGGCGTCATAGGCGCCATGGATCAGGCCCATGAACTCGCTCATGACGTTCCTGTGGAACCACGGCGGACGGAAGGTGTGCTCGGCGACCATCCAGCGCGGCGGGAAGATCACGAAGTCGCAATTGGCGGTCCCCGGGATCTCCGAGGGCGAGGTCAGGACCGTGAAGATCGACGGATCTGGATGGTCGTAGCTGACCGTGCCCAACGTATTGAATCGCGCCAGATCGTATTTGTATGGCGCGAGATTGCCGTGCCAGGCCACCACGTCGAGCGGTGAGTGGTTCAGCGTGCAGGTCCAGAGACGACCCTGGAATTTCTGAACAACTTCCGTGGGTTCGTCGCGATCTTCAAACCAAGCGACCGGGGTCAAGAAGTCGCGCGGATTGGCCAGACCGTTGGAACCGATAGGCCCAAGGTCGGGCAGACGGAACGGCGCGCCATAGCTTTCACATATATAGCCGCGCGCGCTGGACCCGTTCAGTTCGACCCGGAAACGCACGCCGCGCGGGACCACGACGATCTCGCCTGGAGCGACGTCCAGGCGCCCCAGCTCGGTGGCGATCAGCAGCGCGCCGTCCTGCGGCACGATCAGCAGTTCGCCGTCGGCGTTGTAGAACACCCTGCCCTGCATCGAGCGGTTGGCCGCGTAGAGGTGGATGGCGATGCCGGCGCCGGTCGCCGCGTCGCCGTTGCCGGCATAGGTCACCAGGCCATCGACGAAATCGGTCGGCTCGGCCGGGAGCGGAAGCGGGTCCCAGCGCAGGCGGTTGGGGTTAGGCGGAACCTCGTCGAACGGGCCCGAGCGGACCAACTTGCCGCCTGCGTAGGGCAGGAACGGCGTGTGGCTTGCGGTCGGGCGCAGCCGGTATAGCCAGGAGCGATGGTTCTCATGGCGCGGGGCGGTGAAGGCGCTGCCCGACAGTTGCTCGGCATAGAGGCCGAACGGCGTGCGCTGCGGCGAGTTCTGGCCCTGGGGCAAGGCCCCGGCGACCGCCTCGGTGGCGAAGCTGTTGCCGAAGCCGGACATGTAGTTCTGCGCGCTCATCGCCTTCTCCACTCCCCCTCCGTCTCGCCGCTGCGCGCCGAGCCACCTCCCCCAGAGGGGGAGGATCCTGAACTCGAAGATGCGCTCCCTTTGGGGGAGCTGTCAGCCAAAGGCTGACTGATGGGGATCGCCCCTCAGGCCGCGTCGACCGTGATGACGCCGCGGCGGATCTGGTCGAGTTCGATGGACTCGAACAGGGCCTGGAAATTGCCGTTGCCGAAGCCTTCGTTGCCCTTGCGCTGGATGATCTCGAAGAAGATCGGGCCGAACAGGTTCTCGGTGAAGATCTGCAGCAGCAGGCCCTCGTCGCCGACATTGCCGTCCAGCAGGATGCGGTTCTTGCGCAGGCGCTCCAGGTCCTCACCATGGCCGGGGACGCGCTTGTCGATCAGCTCGTAATAGGTCTCGATGGTGTCCTGCAGCTTCACGCCCCGCTCGCGCAGCTTTTCGACCGTGCCGTAGATGTCGGCGGTGGTCAGGGCCAGGTGCTGGATGCCCTCGCCATTGTACTCGCGGATGAACTCTTCGATCTGGGACTTGTCGTCCTGACTTTCGTTCAGCGGAATGCGGATGGCCTTGTCGGGCGCGATCATCGCCTGGCTGAACAGGCCCGTCGCCTGGCCTTTGATGTCGAAGTACTTCTGCTCTTCGAAGCCGAAGATCTGGTTGTAGAAGGTCGACCAGGTGCGCATCTGACCGCGGCGGACGTTGTGGGTCAGGTGATCGAGCAGATCGAGGCCGACATTGTTCGCCGCTTCGGCCTCGGCCGCGCCGGGGATCTGGTCCCAGGCGTCATAGATCGTGCCGCCCTCGCCGAAGCGGTCGACCAGATAGAGCATCGAGCCGCCGATGCCTTCCAGGACATAGGCCTCCGGGAAGGCGCTCTGGCTCGCATCGGCCGCCTTGGCGCCGCGCGACAAGGCCAGGTCATAGGCGGCCTTGGCGTCGGCGACGCGGAAGGCCATGCCGTTGGCCGAAGGGCCGTGGGCGGCGCGGAAAGCGGCGACCTGACCGTCGGCGTCCTGATTGACCAGCAGGTTGATCCGACCCTGCTTGTAGCGGACCAGGTTTTTGGTCGGATGCTTGGCGTAGGCGGTGAAGCCAAGTTGCTCGATCAACTCGACCATGCGGGCCGGATCGGGGCTGGTGAACTCGACAAACTCGAAGCCGTCGAGGCCGATCGGGTTGTTGGCGGTGATGGTCATTGGGCATCTCCCGAAAGGCAGGCGCCGAGCGCCTGGACGAATGGCTGGACGGTGTCGGCGCTGAGGCCGGCGAGATTGATGCGGCCGGAACCGGCCATGTAGACGGCGTGGTCGCGACGCATGGTCTCGACCTGGGCCGACGTCAGCGGCAGCAGCGAGAAGAGGCCGTGCTGATCACGTAACGGCTCAAGACGCGGATCGGCCTCAGCCAGAGCATGGCGAACCGAGGTCAGGCGCTGGCGCATGCCGTCCAGTTCGGCGCGCCACTGAGCCGTGAGCCCTGCGTCCTCCAGCACCACCCGCACCACCGCCGCGCCGTGATCGGGCGGCATGGACCAGTTGCAGCGGGCCAGTTGCAGGATGTTGGAGCGGACAAGCTCAGCGTGGCCACGGGCCCGGACGAACAGCGCGCCGGTGCGCTCGCGATAGAGGCCGAAGTTCTTGTCGAACGAATAGGCGACCATCGCGGCGTCGACCGTATCGAGCACCAGCCGCAACCCGGCTGCGTCCTCATCAAGGCCCGCGCCGAGGCCCTGGTAGGCGAGATCGATCAGCGGAACCGCGCCGCGCGCCGCCAGCAGATCAGCGACCGCGCGCCATTGGTCGAGGTCTAGGTCCGCGCCCGCCGGGTTGTGGCAGCAGCCATGCAGCAGGACGACGTCGCCGGGCTCCACGCCGCCAAGCACAGTCATCATCTCGTCGAAGCAGACCGCCTGGGTCTTGGGGTCGAAATAACGGTAGGTCGAAACGCTGAGCCCCGCCTGGGCGAAGATCGGGGCATGGATCGGCCAGCTAGGGGTTCCCAGCCAGATGCGTGCGCCGGGCGAGCCGGCGTTGGCGAGTTCGGCCGCCAAGCGCAGCGCGCCGGTGCCGCCTGGGGTCTGGACGCCGAACAGGTCCTGGGACGCCGCGCCCTGGCCGAAGATCACCGGGCCGATCAGCTCCAGAAAGCGCAGGTCGCCCTCGGGGCCAAGATAAGACTTGGTCGGCTGGGTTTCGAGCAGGACGGCCTCGGCCGCCTTCACCGCGCCGAACACGGGGGTGTCACCGGCTGCGTTCCGATAGACGCCGACGCCGAGGTCGATCTTCTGCGGACGTGGATCCTGACGATAGAGTGCGATCAGCGACAGCAGCACGTCGGGCTGCTGGGGCTTCAGCCCTTCGAACAGGGAACGCGCGGGCGCGGCGACATCCAACATCGAAAATCACTCCTCTTGCGATGAAATTTACGCAGGAAGCGCGACGAATGGCTTTCAATCTCGCGGCGATTTGACGATCATATGGACATCTGTTTCACCGATTGGCCCCGACGTGAAAGAAACCGCTCAGTTCGACGAGATCGACCGCAAGCTACTGCGCGCCCTGCAGCATGACGCGAGTCAGAGCCATGCCGCCCTTGCCGAACAGGTGGGCGCATCCCCGGCTTCCTGCTGGCGGCGGATCAAGGCGCTGGAGACGGCCGGCGTATTGCTGGCCAGCGTCCGGCTGGTCGACGCCGAAAAGGTCGGGCGAGGCGTCAACGTCATGTGCCAGCTGCGCATGAAGTCCCATGCGACCGCGGTGCGCCAGGAGTTCGAGGCGTTCCTGCGCTCCAGGCCCGAGATCATGGAATGCCACTCGATGTCCGGCGAGTGGGACTATCTGATGCGGGTCGTGGTCGCCGACGTGGCCGGCTACGAGCGGTTCCTGATGGGCGCCCTGCTCAACCATCCCAATGTCGCCAACGCGGCTTCGCACTTCGCGCTCAGCCAAGTGAAGTATTCGACGGCGATGCCGGTCTAGGACGGCGGTCCTCCCCTAAGTTCGTCGTCAGGGCTAAGGCGCTATCGGACCATAAAACGTTCCGCCAATGTCGGAACGCATCGCGCCGGTTCGTCCTTTGGTCAGTTCAGACCCGAAGGAGACATGAACATGCCCTATGTCGATGGCTTCGTGCTCGCCGTGCCCAAGCAGAACCTTGAGGCCTACAAGGAGATGGCGCGGAACGCCGGCGCCGTGTGGATGGAACTTGGCGCGCTGTCCTATGTGGAGTGCATCGCCGACGACGCGCCCTATGGCGAGCTCACCTCGTTCCCGCGCGCCGTCCAGGCCACCGACGACGAGGTCGTGATCTTTTCGTGGATCACCTACGAGTCGCGAGAGCAGCGTGACGCGATCAACGCCAAGGTCATGACCGATCCCCGGCTGAAGACCGACCCGGCCACCATGCCGTTTGACGGCAAACGCATGATCTATGGCGGCTTCGAGAGCTTCGTAGAGCTCTAGCCCCGCGAGGGGCCGAAGCGGGCGACGAGATCGTAGGCTTCGCCGGGGAAAAGCTGGCGCACCTTGGTGACGCCCTCGCCTGCGCGCCACGTACGGCGCTCGACGGCCAGGCACGCGGTCCCCGGCGCGATGGCCAGCAGGTTGGCGCACTCATTGTCGGCGCCCATGGCGCTGATGCGGTTTTCCGCCTCGGTCCACGGGATGTGTTCCAGTAGCCAGGCGCCCGGCGGGTGAGCCGCGAAGTCGGCGTTGCGGGCCAGCGGCGCAGCGGTGAGGCTGATCAGGCGATCCTCAATGGCGAAGGGCCGGCCGTTGGCGAAATGCACCCCGCGAAGAGCCAGCAGCTCTCCGCCCCGCGCCAACTCGATCTCCTCGGCGTTCTTCGGCTTGGGGGCACGCGGCGTGCAGGAGACCAGTTTGAATGCATAGGCCTCGCCGCGTCCCTCGATCTCCGAACGCAGGTCCGGGATATCGAGAACGGCGGAATGCACCTTGGGCCGCGCCACGAATGAACCAGCCCGGCGGCGACGGACAACCAACCCCGCCTCGGCCAAAGCGGAGATGGCCTTGCTGACCGTCATTCGCGAGCAGCCGTATTGGACAGTCAGCTCATGTTCGAACGGGATGCGGTAGCCGGGGCCCCATTCGCCCGACAGGATCTTGGCCTCGATCTCGGTGCGGATGCGTTTTTGCAAAGAGGCCGGAGCGTCTTCCGGGAAGGCGGCGGGCTTGTTCACGCGAGCACTTTCTCCAAAGCCTGCCGATAGCGCGCGGTGATCTCGTCGCGGCGGTGATGGCGTCCATTACTGACGACCTTGCGGCCGGCGCGCCAGACCCCGTCGATCACGTCGCGCCGAGCGGCGAACACGAAACTGTCCAGAACCGCATCGCCGTCACGGCCGATCAGGGCCGGATGGCTGGCGTCCAGGCTGACGATATCGGCCGGCGCCCCGACGCTCAGCCCGGCGCCGTTCACGCCCAGCGCCTGGGCCCCGCCCGCCAGCGCCGCGCGATAAAGATCGCCGCCCGTCGAGCGGCCGGCCTGCGTCGCCATCACGTTGCGCGTGCGCCGCGCCAGCCGCTGCCCGTATTCCAGCAGTCGAAGCTCCTCGGCGGCGTCGATCAGGACATTGGAGTCCGAGCCCACCCCGAACCGGCCGCCGGCGTCCAGATAGTCCAGGGCCGGAAACAGACCGTCGCCCAGATTGGCCTCGGTGATGGGACAAAGACCGACCACCGCGCCGCTGGCCGCCATGCGCCGGGTTTCCTCGGGCGTCACATGGGTCGCGTGCACCAGGCACCAGCGGCCGTCGACGGGCGCATGATCGAGCAGCCAATCGACCGGGCGCTGGCCAGACCAGGCCTCGCAATCGAGCACCTCCTTGGTCTGCTCGGCGATGTGGATGTGGATTGGCGCGGCGCCCGCCAGGGCGACAAGCGCTTCAAGCTCCACCGGCGTGGCGGCCCGCAGGCTGTGCGGGGCGAGCCCGACCACCGCGCCCGGCAGATGGGCGGTAGCCTGGCGGCTGGCCTCAAGCAGTCGCGCGAAGCTGTCGATATCGTTGATGAAACGGACCTGAGCGGCCGTGGGATCGGCGCCGCCGAAGCCCGAATGCGCATAGAAGACCGGCAACAGGGTGAGGCCCAGGCCAGTCGTCTCCGCCGCCGCGGCGATGCGCCCGGCCATCTCGGCTGGATTGGCGTAGGCGCGGCCGCCCTGGTCGTGGTGGATGTAGTGGAACTCACCGACCCGGGTGAAGCCGGACTCCAGCATCTCGGCATAGGCGAGCGCGGCGACCGCCTCGACCTCCTCGGGGCCTAGCCGCTCCAGGAAGCGGTACATGACCTCGCGCCAGGTCCAGAAGCTGTCGGCCGAGGGACCGCGCACCTCGGCTAGGCCCGCCATGCCGCGCTGGAAGGCGTGGCTGTGCAGATTGGGCAGGCCGGGCAGCGCCGGGCCGTAGGCGCTCTCGCCCGGCTGGCGCGGCGCCTGCGTTTCAATAGCGGTGATCTGGCCGTCCCGAACGCTCACGCGCACCTGGCGCGCCCAACCGGTCGCCAGCAGCGCGCTGTCGAACCAGATCGTTTCACCTCGATCAGACACTGGACAAGCCTCCTCGCTCGGACATATGTCTATACATTAATCGGGACGATGTGAAGGAGGCGGACATGCGATGCGATCGGATCTGGGCGAACGCCCGCCTCGCCACGCTTTCCCCAGACCGGCCGGGCCTGGGCGAGGTCACAAACGGCCTGATCGCCAGCCAGGACTGCCAGATCGTCTATGCCGGCGACGCCGCCGACGCCCCGCGATTCGAGGCAGCCGAGACGATCGACTGCCAGGGTCGCTGGATCACGCCTGGGCTGATTGATCCGCACACCCACCTGATCTTCGGCGGCGACCGCGCCCACGAGTTCGAGCTGCGGTTGGCCGGCGCCTCCTATGAGGAAATCGCCCGGGCCGGCGGCGGCATCGTCTCGACCATGACCGCGACGCGCGCGGCTAGCGAGGACGAACTGGTCGCCAGCGCCCTGCCCCGGCTCGACGCCCTAATCGCGGAGGGCCTGACCACCATCGAGGTGAAGTCCGGCTACGGCCTATCGCTGGAGCACGAACTGAAGTCGCTGCGGGCCGCTCGGAAGCTCGCCCAACTACGTCCCGTCAGCGTCAAGACGACCTTCCTCGGCGCCCATGCCCTGCCGCCCGAATACGTCGGTAATTCTGATCGTTACATCGACGAAGTGTGTGATCGGATGATCCCCGCCGTGGCCGCCGAGGGGTTGGCCGACGCGGTGGACGCCTTCTGCGAGGGGATCGGCTTCACCCTTGAGCAGACACGGCGCGTATTCGAGGCCGCCAAGGCCCACGGCCTGCCGGTGAAGCTGCATGCCGAGCAGTTGTCGAACCTGCACGGCGCGGCGCTGGCCGCCGAATATGGCGCGCTGTCGGCCGATCATCTGGAGCATCTGGATATGGCCGGCGTCGCCGCCATGGCCAGAGCCGGCGTGGTCGCGACCCTGTTGCCGGGCGCCTACTATTTCGTGCGCGAGACCGAGCTGCCGCCGATCGAGGATCTACGCGGGGCCGGCGTGCCCATCGCCCTGGCCACCGACTGCAATCCCGGCACCTCGCCGCTGACCTCGCTGCTGCTGACCATGAACATGGGCGCGACCCTGTTCCGCCTGACGGTCGATGAGTGCCTCGCCGGCGTGACGCGGGAAGCCGCTCGCGCGCTCGACATGCTGGCTCAGACCGGGACCTTGGAAGCCGGCAAGCGCTGCGATCTCGCCATCTGGGACATCGAGCGCCCAGCCGAACTTGTTTATCGCATGGGGTTCAATCCGCTCCATGCCCGCGTGTGGAGTGGACTATGAACGACGTCGTGATGCGACCGGGCGAGGTGAGCCTCGCTGAGTGGCGCGCCATCTATCGCGGCGCCGGCGCCAAGCTCGACCCGGCCTCCGCGCCGGTTATCGCCGCCAGTGCCGCGGCGGTCGAACGCATCCTGGCCCGGGGCGAGCCGGTCTATGGGATCAACACCGGCTTTGGGAAGCTGGCCAGCGTCCGCATCGAGGCGGGCGATCTTGAGACCCTGCAACGCAATATCGTGCTGTCGCACGCCGCGGGTGTGGGCGAGCCCTCGCCTGCGCCGGTCATCCGGCTGATGGTGGCGCTGAAACTGGCCAGTCTGGCGCAAGGCGCCTCGGGCGTGCAGCCCGCCACCGTGGCCCTGCTGGAAGCCATGCTGGTGAAGGGCCTGACGCCGGTCGTTCCGGCCCAGGGTTCAGTCGGCGCCTCCGGTGATCTCGCGCCGCTGGCCCATATGGCCGCGACCATGATCGGGGTCGGCGAGATCTTCGTCGGTGAGACCCGGCTCCCCGCCGCCCAAGCCCTGGCCGAGGCCGGGCTGTCGCCGGTGACGCTGGGCCCCAAGGAAGGTCTGGCCCTGCTGAACGGCACCCAGTTCTCGACCGCCAACGCCCTGGCCGGCCTGTTCGAGGCCGAGGTATTGTTCCGCAGCGCCCTGGTCACCGGCGCCCTCTCGACCGAAGCGGCCAAGGGCTCGGACACCCCGTTCGATCCTCGCATCCACGCGCTGCGCCGCCATACCGGCCAGATCGAGACCGCTGAGGCCCTGCGCGGCCTGATGTCCGGCTCGGCGATCCGCGCTTCGCACCTGAAGGACGACGAGCGGGTCCAGGACCCCTACTGCCTGCGCTGCCAGCCGCAGGTGATGGGCGCTGCGCTCGACGTGTTGCGCCAAGCGGCGGTGACGCTTTCGACCGAGGCGAACGGGGTTTCCGACAATCCGCTGATCTTCCCCGAGACCGACGAGGCGCTGTCGGGCGGCAACTTCCATGCCGAGCCGGTGGCCTTCGCCGCCGACATGATCGCCCTGACGGTCTGCGAGATCGGCTCGCTGTCCGAACGGCGGATCGCCATGCTGGTCGATCCCGCACTGTCGGGCCTGCCGGCCTTCCTCACGCCGAAGCCCGGTCTGAATTCCGGGTTCATGATCCCGCAAGTGACGGCCGCCGCCCTGGTGTCCGAGAACAAGCAACGCGCCTATCCGGCCAGCGTGGATTCGATCCCGACGTCCGCCAACCAAGAAGACCACGTCTCGATGGCCGCGCACGGCGCGCGCCGGCTGCTGGCGATGGTCGAGAACGCCACCGCCGTCATCGGCATCGAACTGCTGGCAGCGGCCCAGGGCTGCGACTTCCATGCGCCCCTGACCTCGAGCCCGGCGCTGGAGTCTGTGCGCGCCCTGTTGCGCGGCCAGGTCCCGCACCTGACCGACGACCGCCACTTCCACCCCGACATCGAGGCGGCCAATCAGCTGGTTCGTTCGGGGGCGGTCTGCGACGCCGCCGACGGCGCGACCCTCCCGGGCGTGGCGTGATGGACTGGCTGGAGGTGCATCGCGGCGACGCGCCGCTAGTGGTCAGCTTCCCGCACACTGGAACCGAGATCCCGGCCGACGTCGAGGCGCAGCTGGTCTCGCCCTGGCTGGCCCGCAAGGACGCCGACTGGTGGATCCACCGGCTCTACGGCTTCGCCCGCGAGTTGGGCGCCACCACCGTGCGCACGGCGATCAGCCGCAGCGTTATCGACGTGAACCGCGATCCCTCCGGCGCTTCGCTCTATCCGGGCCAGGCGACGACCGAGCTTTGCCCGACCACCACCTTCGACGGCGAGCCGCTCTATCTGAACGGTGAGCCGAATGAGGCCGAGATCGCCCGGCGCCGGAAAACCTATTTCGAGCCCTACCACGCCGCCCTGGCCGCCGAACTTGCACGGCTGCGCGGGCTCCACGGCAAGGTGGTGCTGTATGAAGCCCATTCGATCCGCTCGGTGATCCCACGGCTGTTCGACGGGCCTTTGCCCAATTTCAATCTCGGCACCAACTCCGGCGCCAGCTGCGATGCCGCCCTTACCGCCGCGGTCGAGGTCGCCTGCGACGCCAGTTCGTTCAGCCGCGTCACCAACGGCCGCTTCAAGGGCGGCTGGACGACCCGGCACTACGGCCAGCCAGAAGAGGGCGTGCACGCCATCCAGATGGAGTTGGCCTGCCGTGGCTACATGGACGACCCGGCGGCGGCGGCTACGCCTTCGACCTGGCCCACCCCCTATTCCGAAATCCAGGCCGCGCCGATGCGCGCGGCCCTCACCGATGTCCTGAAGGCGTGCCTCGCCTTCGCCAAAGCCTGAGCCAACTCATGACCCGCCTAGACCCCACCCGCGTCATCCGCCCCGCCACTGGGACCGAACTGTCGGCGAAGAGCTGGCTGACCGAAGCGCCGCTGCGCATGCTGATGAACAACCTGCACCCCGACGTCGCCGAGCGGCCCGAAGAGCTGGTGGTCTATGGCGGCATCGGCCGCGCCGCTCGGGACTGGGAAAGCTACGATAAGATCGTCGAGACCCTGCGCCGGCTGGAGGACGACGAGACCCTGCTGGTGCAATCAGGCAAGCCGGTCGGGGTGTTCCGCACCCATGCCGACGCGCCGCGCGTGCTGATCGCCAACTCCAACCTGGTGCCGCGCTGGGCGACTTGGGACCACTTCAACGAGCTCGATCGCAAGGGGCTGGCGATGTACGGCCAGATGACCGCCGGCTCGTGGATCTATATCGGCGCCCAGGGCATCGTGCAGGGCACCTATGAGACCTTCGTCGAGATGGGCCGCCAGCACTACGCCGGCGACCTGTCGGGCAAGTGGCTGCTGACCGCCGGGCTGGGTGGCATGGGCGGGGCACAGCCGCTGGCCGCCGTGATGGCCGGCGCCTCGTGCCTGGCCATCGAGTGCCAACCTTCGCGGATCGAGATGCGCCTGCGCACTGGCTATCTGGACAAGGCGACCGAGGACCTCGACGAGGCCCTCGCCTGGATCAAGCAAGCCTGCGCCGACAAGACCCCGATCTCCGTCGGCCTGCTGGGCAACGCCGCCGAACTGCTGCCAGAGCTGTTCAAGCGCGGCGTGCGGCCCGACCTGCTGACCGACCAGACTTCGGCCCATGACCCGATCAACGGCTACCTGCCCAAGGGCTGGAGCCTGGAGCGCTGGGCCGCGATGCGCGAGCAGGACCCCAAGCAGGTCGAAGAGGCCGCCCGCGCCTCGATGGCCGAGCACGTCCAGTCGATGCTGGACTTCCAGGCCGCCGGCGTCCCCACCGTCGACTACGGCAACAACATCCGCCAGATGGCCAAGGAAGAGGGCGTCACCAACGCCTTCGATTTCCCTGGTTTCGTCCCGGCCTATATCCGCCCGCTGTTCTGCCGCGGCATCGGCCCGTTCCGTTGGGCGGCGCTATCGGGCGATCCAGAGGACATCGCGCGCACCGACGCCAAGGTGAAGGAACTGATCCCGGACAATCCGCACCTGCACAACTGGCTCGACATGGCCGGCAAGAAGATCAAGTTCCAAGGCCTGCCCGCCCGCATCTGCTGGGTCGGTCTGGGCGATCGCCATCGCCTGGGCCTGGCCTTCAACGAGATGGTCGCCTCGGGTGAGCTGAAGGCCCCGATCGTCATCGGCCGCGACCACCTGGATAGCGGTTCGGTCGCCTCCCCCAACCGTGAGACCGAGGCCATGCGCGATGGTTCGGACGCGGTCTCCGATTGGCCGCTGCTGAACGCCCTGCTCAACACCGCCTCGGGCGCGACCTGGGTCTCGCTGCACCATGGCGGCGGGGTCGGCATGGGGTTCTCGCAGCACTCGGGCATGGTCATCGTCTGCGACGGGACGCCGGCCGCGGCCAAGCGCATCGAGCGCGTGCTGTGGAACGACCCGGCCACCGGGGTCATGCGCCACGCCGACGCCGGCTATGAGATCGCCCTCGACATCGCCCGCGAGAAGGGTCTCGACCTGCCGGGCATCCTGGGCTGATGCGGATCCTGCGCGCCGCCGACCGTACGCCCATGCCGTGGAAGAACGGCGGCGGAGTGACGCGCGAGGTGGCGATCTGGCCGCCGGGCGCCGCCCTGGACGCCTTCGACTGGCGGATCAGCATCGCCGACGTGGCGCAGGGCGGGCCGTTTTCGACCTTCCCTGGGATCGACCGTGTCCTAACAGTGATAGAGGGGGCCGGCCTTGAGCTGGCCGTCGAGGGCCTCGCACCCATCGTGCTCGACGACCATGCGCCGCCGTTCGCCTTTCCAGGCGACGCGGCCTGCGCCGCCACGCTTCACGCAGGACCAATCCGTGACCTGAACCTGATGGTTCGCCGGGGCGCCCGCCCCGTCCGTGTCCGGCGCCTGGACGGCCCGGAAGTGATCAACTGCACGGCGCAGACGACCTTCGTCCTGGCCTTGGAGGCGATGGAGCTGAACCGCGAGCGTCTTGAGGCCGAAGACGGCGCGATACTCGAGCGCGGCGCGCGGCTCAGCCTTGGCGGCGGCCGCACGATCCTGGCTGAAATCGACGCCTAGGAGGCCGGAGCGTCGGTGACTTCCAGCAACTCGATGCGGAACACCATCGCCGCATTGCCGGGAATGATGTCCTTGCCGGCCGCGCCATAAGCGTACTCCGGCGGCAGATAGATCTCCCACTCATCGCCCGGACGCATCATCGGCACGACCGTCGTCCAGCCAGGTATCAGGCGGCCCAGCGGGAAACTCACAGCGCCGTCGGGCTCGTCCTTCGAGGAGTCGAACACCTTGCCGTCGATGAAGCTGCCCACGTAGCGGACCTTGACGGTCGAGGACCGCTGCGGATGAGCGCCGTCGGCTGGGCCGGACTTCAGCACCTTGTACTGGATGCCGGGAATGGTCTTCACGCCCGGCGCCTTGGCGTTGCGAGCGAAGAAGGCGGCGTTCGCGTCCTTGGCGGCCACAGGACCGGCCAGGGCCAGCGCGATGATGATTCCGACTGCGACTCGCATACCAACCTCCACTATTCGCCCGACCTATATCAGGGCCGCACGAAGTTCCGCACCGCATCGCTAAGAGCGGTGTGATTGGCTGGATCTGTGAACACCGAGTGGCCGCCATTGAAATAGGCCGCCGTCAGCCGATCCCCAGGGACGCCGGCCTGGTCCAGCGCATAGCGCCCGCTGTAGGCCGGGGTGGTGATGTCGAAATAGCCCGCCGCCCAGAATAGCCGCAGCTTAGGATTCTGCTGCATGGCGACGCCGATCTTGGCGTTCACGTCGGTCATGCCTTCGTGGTCCCAGGCGCTGTTCACGTCGAGATTGAGCGCGTTGTAGGTCTCCGCCGTGCGGAACTTCAGATGCTCCTGATAGTAGGAGTCGACCACCGAAAGGCCTCGCTTCGAGGTGGCGAGCACGCCGGTAGCCGCTGGCGGCGCAGAGCGGGGCTCGGCGTAGTTCATGCCTGGATCATCATAGGGTGGACGCTGCGCCGGGGCGTCGAGCGGCCGGGTGGCGCGGCCGTCGAGTTGCCCGATCCGCACGCCTTGGTCTTTCAGGAGGTTGAACATGAAGTCCTCCTTGGAAAGCCGCAGATCCTTGGCCTCGATGAACTCCGCCGGCAAGCCGATCAGAGCCGACATCTTCTGAGCTGTCACCCGCTTCTCGGCCGACGTCAGACTGGCGCCCTTGATCAGGGCGGTGACGTATTCGCCGCGCGCGAAGGCGACCGCCTCCTCGTAGACCTCGGTCACCGAGCGCCCCGCGCGATCGATGCGCTGGTGATGCCAGGCGGTGGTCGCAAAGGCCGGTAGGCTGGTGACATAAGGCATCTCGTGGCCCGGCGGATTGCCGACCAGGGCGAAGAGCAGGATGCCGTCGAGGTTCAGATCCTGGCCGATCCCGGCCACCAGCGCCGCACGCGTGGTGCCATAGCTCTGGCCCAGCATGTAGCGCGGCGAGGTCTCGCGGCCGTTGGCCTTGAGCCAATCGGCGATGATGGTCTTCACCGCCTGCGCGTCACCGGTGCGGCTCCAGAACGTCTGGCCGTCATGGCCGGCGAGCGGGCGGCTGTAGCCCGTGCCGACCGGGTCGATGAACACCAGGTCGACGGCGTCCAGCAGGCTGTCGGGATTGTCGACCATCCGCTGGGCCGCGCCCTCGCCTTCCCGCTTCTTGGGACCGAAAGCGCCGAAGTGCAGCGGCGTGGTCGAAGCGCCTGGACCGCCGTTGAAGAGGAAGAGGACGGGCCGCTGGGCGCCGACCCTCTTGTCGGTCCGCACATAGGCTGTGGTCGCTACAGACGCGGCCGGCGCGCCGGCCGCGTCCTTCAGGAAGGTCTCGGCGACAATGGCGTCGTACGTCACTTTTTGGCCGTTGAAGGTCCCGGCATGGTGGGTGGTCGCCACCACCGCCGCGCGGGCGATGGCTACGGGCGGCGCGGCCAGCGAGGTGACGGGCGCAGCCAGCAGCAGGCTCGCGACACTCAACAACAAGACCGATTTACGCATCGCAACTCCCCACCTTAGACCCAGGTGAGAATAGCCTGGGCGGCGAGAAATTCTTTGCGTTCTGGACGAGCGACGCCTTGTTTCAAACATTGCCGATGCAGGTGGTCGGTCGGCGCTGCATAAATCAGACGGCAAGCCTGGCCACGCCCCCGAAGAACGACAAGAAAATCCGGGCGCGCCGCCCCAATCTGGCATCCGTCGGATGGGCGACGCGCGCCTGATTTGGAGAGTTACGATGAAAGCGACCTTGATGGCGCTGGCCCTGCTGACCGCGGGCTCTCCCCAAGCCTACGCTCAAGCCATGCCGGCCACTGCTGCGGTTGCGCCCTCGGGAGCGTCCGTAACCCGCCATTCCGGGACGTTCAACGGCCAGAAGCTGAACTATGTCGCCACGGTCGGCGAGACGATCGTGACCGACAAGGACGGTGTTCCAACCATCAGCTTCGTGACCACCGCCTATGTCCGCGAGGGCATGAAGAACCAAGCTGCGCGGCCGGTGATCTTCCTGTTCAACGGCGGTCCAAGCTCGTCCTCATCCTGGCTGCACATGGGCGCGTTTGGCCCCAAGCGGATCACAGTCCCGCAAGACGTCGGCGCGCCTGTGCCGACGCCCTACACCTTGCAGGACAACCCCTACACCGTGCTCGACGTCGCCGACCTGGTCTTCGTGGACCCGGCCGAAACCGGCTTCAGCCGTGTATTGCCAGGCGGCAAACGCGCCGAATTCTACACCGCCGATGGCGACGCCAAGTCCGTCGCCCGGTTCGTTGAGGCCTGGATCAAGGCGAATGGCCGGGAAGCCTCGCCGAAGTATGTGCTGGGGGAAAGCTACGGCACCATCCGCGCCGCCTTGATGGCCGGTGAACTGGCCAAGACCATGCCGCTCGACGGCGTGGTGCTGATGGGCCAGGCGACCAACATGATCGAGACCAGCCAGCGCGCCAGCAACGTCATGGCATATGCCGCGAATTTGCCCGCGCTGGCCGCCATCGCCGCCTATCACGGCCGCGCGGACATGGGCGGCAAGAGCATGGCGGCCTTCATCGACGAGGCCTACGCCTTCGGGATGGGGGAATATCTCAGCGCCCTAGCCAAGGGCGCGGACCTGCCCCAGTCGGACCGCGAGGCGATCGCTGGGCGATTGCAGCAGATGACCGGGATCAGCGCCGACTACTACCTGACCCACCGGCTAATGATCACGAAGGTCGATTTCGTCACCGAGCTGCTGAAGGACAAGGGGCTCATGCTCGGGACCTACGACGCCCGCTACACCGGTCCGGCGCCAAAGGCCGGCGAGCGCCCGCTCGATCCCTTCGCCAAGGTCGGCGACATGGTCGCGCCGCTACTGGCCGAACACTTGAACAAGAACCTGAAGGTGAGTCTGCCGACAAGCGACTACCGCGCATTCGCGCCGGACACGCGCGGCTGGTTCTACAACCCGACGGGCGGCGCCGGCGGACCTTTCAACGACTATGACTATCCCGCGATGATCGGCCAGGCCTTCGCCGCCAATCCGAAATTCCGCCTGATGGTCGGCACCGGCATCTACGACCTGACCACCACGGTCGGCCCCGCCCGCTATCTCGCGGCCCAGGGTTACTTCCCAAAGGACCGGGTGTCGCAAAAGACCTACGAAGGCGGCCACATGGCTTACACCAACGAAGCCGCCCTGAAGGCTCTTACCAACGATGTCCGCGCGTTCGTGACACCCCAGCCCTAGAACTTGCAGGCGGCGTCGGAGACACCTTCGACCCGCTTCCACTGCGGAACTTCAACGCTCTCGCCGCGCGGAAGATAGGTGATCGCCATGGTCTTACCGTCTCGGCGGACCTGCCAGGTGACGGTGAGCTTCTGGTTGGATTGGACGTTGTCGAGGCCGACAGGCTTCAGGATTTCATCCCCATTGCGCAGCCCCGCCTTGTCGGCGGCCGAGCCCGGAACCAGGCCCTCGACGATCCGCACCGGCTTGACGAGGCTCTTGCCCGCAAAGCCGAGTTCGAACCGGCGCAGGCTAGCGGTCGAAGCTGTGAAGCACGGACCGAAAGCGGCGCCCGACGGGCGCTGCACCGCGCCAGCCAGCATGGCCTCGAAATCGGTCTTGGCGACCGGGCCGAGTTCGGCGGTGATCAATTCCAGCCAGGTTTCCTGCGTCGTTTCCACGCCCGCGCGCTTGGCGTCGATCAGCGTCTGCATGATGTCGTCGAGCGAGCGCTTGCCGCCCGAAGCCTTGCGGATCTTCTCGTCGACGACCGCCATATACATCGAGCCGCGGTCATAGGGCAGGACGCGGACGAGGGTCTCCTCCCAGAAGCGGCCGGCGATCTGGTCGTTGGGCGTGTCGATCAGGGCGTTGGAATAATAGCGCCCGGCCGTCTCGTTGAGGTCTTCCAGGAAGCTGTCAGCGCTGATCAGGCCCGCGCGCCAAGGCAGCAGGCGCGCGTAATAGACTGCGATCCCTTCACCGAACCACTGGGTGTTGCTGGTCCGGGAGCTGTGGGCGCCCAGCGTCGGCGCCCAGGTGTGCAGCATCTCGTGGGCCAGGGTGAGCTTCATGCTCTCGGCCGTGGTCTTGTCGTCATAGGTGGCGACGAATGAGTTGGTCAGGGCCACGCCGCCGCCGGGATTGACCGGATTGAAGCGAAGGAAGACTCGGTAGGGCAGTTCGCCGCCGCCCTTGAAGTTGACGTCGTACCAGGCGTGCAGCTTCTCGGTCCAAGCCATCACCGCAGCGGTGTCGGCGGGAGCGCCGGCCAGCCAGGCCGAGGAAAAGCCGCTGGTGCGAAGCTGGGTCGGATGGCGATACATCGGGCCGGCCATGAAGAAGGCTGATCCCAGTCGATCGGCCGAACCAGCCGGCAGCTCGACGTCGCCGTCCCCGAAGCTGGAGGTTCCGGTCGCCCCCTTGCCCATCGCGGCGAGGTCCCAGCGGACCGCCAGGCGATAGGGCTTGGTGGTCACCGGCTGCACCAGGAAAATGCTGCCCGCGCCCGACAGCCCGCCGCCCTCGGTGCGCAGGCCGAATGGAGGGCCAGAACCACGGATCGGCGGCGCATTGTCGGTCGGCGCGCGGTAGCGGACGGTCAGATCGCCGACCACCGGGCGCCCGGCGATCCATTGGCGAATTTCGACCGGCGAGCCCGCACCCTGGTCCTGCACCGTCAAGGGCACAGCGCCCTGGGCGTCCACCACCTCGAAGCCGGTCATCGTCTTGGCGACACCTTCGACATTGGCCACCACCACCGGCAGCGCCAGCAGAGGCGCGCCAGCAGGCGTGTCAGCGGCTGGAATCCTGGCCACGATGTCCACAAAGGCGACATGCCCCCGCGCGTCCGCCGCGCCGGGTTTCAGGGTGACGTCCAGCAATGGCGCAGCCTGCGCCAAGGCGGCGTTGGCGCTCATCAGCGCGGCGAAACTCGCGGCCATCGCCAAGGTCTGTCTGATCACTGGTCGCCCCCAAAAACTGCACGGAAATCTAGAGCCGCCTCGACACACGATCCTTGCGTCTGATCAGCGGCTCTCGCGGCCTGGCGCGCTTAACGCGCCTCTTCGGCCTGAGAATAGAGCGCCCAGGCGCTGGCGAGGTCCTGGACCACGTGGCCCAGCGATTTGTAGACCGTGATTTCCTCGTCAGAGCGCCGGCCCGGGATCGCCCCGGAGAGCACCTCGCCGATCTCGGCGACGATGTGGTCGTCGCCAATCAGCCCGGCCTCCTTGGCGCGCAGGAACTCCGCGCCCTGGCGCAGGACCCCTTCCCGGCTGTCGGCGATGAAGCGCGAACCGACCACCAGATCGTTATCGACCTCGACCGGACCGGCGAAACTGGAGCCGACGAGGTTCAGGTGGGTTCCGGGCTGGACCCACTCACCCAGCAGCACCGGCTCCTTGGCGTTGGTGACGGTGCAGACGATGTCGGCTTGCACCACCGCCTGCCTGACATCGTTGGCGACCTCCACCGCAATGCCGAGCTCGGCCGCCATGCGGGCGGCGAACTCCCCTGCCCGCTCGCTCGAGCGGCCCCACACGGTGATCTGGTTCAGCGCGCGGACCTTCGAGATCGCGCGGGCGTGGGTGGCGGCCTGTTCGCCATAGCCAAGCAGAGCCAGACGACCGGCGTCGGGCCTCGCCAGCGCATCAGTGGCGACCGCGCTGGCGGCGGCCGTACGGATGGCGGTCACCTCGCCGGCGTGAACCACGCAGACCGGGGCGCCAGATTGCGGGTCGAACAAAACCACCAGGCCCTGGTGGGACTGGATGCCCTTCTCGAAATTGTCGGGAAAGACGCTGATCAGCTTGGCGCCGAACGGCGCGGCCTCGCCGAGCGCGCCCGGCATGATCCCGAACATCCGTCCCTCGGCGAGCGGAATGATCGAGCGCAGGAGCTGCCGGGTTTCGCCCTTGGAGAAGGCGATCATCGCCTCGCGGACGATCGGGATGCAGACCTCGTAGGTCAGTCGGCGCGCGACTTCTTCGCGGTCGATGATGCGCATCTACAGAAACTCCAACGGCAACTGGCTGGTCGACTTGATGCGGTCGAGCACGATGGAGGACCTGACCGTCGCGATCTCCGGGGCGACCAGCAGATGATCGGTGAGGAGTGCGTTGAAGGTTTCCAGGTTCCGCGTGCAGACCTTGAGGATGTAGTCGGCCTCGCCAGTCATCTTGTGGCACTCGACGACTTCCGAAAGCGCGCCGATCCGCGCCTGGAATAGCTGGGTCTGTTCCGGCGCATGGGACTTGAGCGTCGTCAGGACGTAGGCGACGACGCCGATATTCAGATGCCCCTCGTCCAGCAACGCCACAATGCGCGCGACATAGCCCTCAGCCTTCAGCCGCTGCAGGCGGCGTGAACACTGGGAGGGCGAGAGGTGGATGATCTCGGCGAGCTCGACCGGCCCGAGATCGCCCTGCGTCTGGAGCTGGGCCAGGATACGGCGATCGAAGCTGTCGAGTTTTCGAGTCATCAGGCGCTCTTGCGGTGAGTGACGACGTAGTAGGCGATTCCGATCATCGCCCACACGCCGAGCGCAGCGTATGGCATCCAGTCCGCCTGGAAGCCCAGGACGGCGATGACCAGGGCCGCTGCTGCGCCCGCATAGGCCCACCCGATGGTCGCGCGCGGCGACAGCTTGAAGCGGGCGGCGGCGTAGATCTCCGGATGCTTGCGGACCACGACAACGGCCGAGAGGCTGGTGGCGGCGTATTTGAGCAAGGTCGGGATATTCACCGCCAGGAACAGGCTGGTCAGGTTCATCGGAGCCAGCAAACCCAGTGTGGCTCCGCCAAGGATCGTCCAGAGCGCGATGTGCGGCGTGCCGTACTTCGGATGGATCTTCGTCAGCGGGCCCGGGAGCATCCCGGCTCGCGCCATGGCGAACAGGCTGCGCGAGAAGCCGAGATAGAGCGAATTGAGTGACTTGCCGATGGCGACCACGGCCGCGGTGACGATCAGCGGCTTGGCGATCGGGCCCATGAACGGTTGGGCCGCGTCCAGCAGCGGCGTTTCACTGCGCGCCAGGGCCTCTGGGCCAAGAACGCCGAGCGCCACCACCGCCACCATCAGGTACAGCACCACAGCGCTGCCGATCGACAGCGCGATGCCGAGCGGAATGGCCTTGCGGCCGTCCTTGACCTCGTCGCCGATCTCGGTCGCCGCCTCGATGCCGAAGAACAGGCCGATGAGCAACGGAACGGCGGCCAGCATGCCCGCCGTGCCGTGCGGCAGAAGAGGTTCGAAATGCGCGGGCTGGATGTATGGCGCACCCCACGCAGCGAAGATGAAGAAGAGCACCACCAGCGCGCCCATCAGCACGACCTGCAGGCGCGCGGCCAAGGCCACGCCGAAATAGTTCGCCAGGAAAAGCAGCAGGAAGCCTGCAAACATGGTCGGTTTGGTCGGCAGCGGCACGACCATGGACAGATAGCGGACCGCCACCAGCGCCAGCACCAAGATCGCGCCCACATTGCTGACGATCCGCAGCCAGGCGATCAGGAAGCCGACGAAGGGATGGATGAAGCGTCGCGACCATTCGAACGAGGCCCCAGAAGTCGGCAGCGCTGAGCCCATGAAGGCATAGGTCACGGCGATGACGAACATCGGCGCGGCGGCCGCGAGCACGGCCAGCAACATTCCCGGCCCGGCCAGCGCCGTCGCCGGTGCGATGACCGAGAATATCGCAACGCCGACCGCCGTGCCCAGGCCGAGCGCCACCACGGCGGCAAGATTGACGCCCTTGTGGAGCTGCTGCGTCGTATCGGTCATGCGATGTCCCCGATGGCTCGCGCGATGCGGGTCATCTTGCGTATTGATGGAGCCAGGCAGCCGCCGCGAGATCTTGCACGGCGTGGCCGAGTGACTTGTAGAGGGTGATTTCGTCGGGGCCGGTGCGGCCAAGGCGCGCGCCAGACAGCACGTCGCCGAGTTCGGCGGCGATGTGGTCCTCGCCCACTAGTCCTTCGGCTTTGGCGCGAAGGAACTCCCCACCGTGGGCCAGGACGTGCTCGCGGTGATCGGCGATGAAGCGGCTGGCGATCACGAGATCGGACGCGATCTCCGCCTGGCCCGGCCCGCTGGAACCCACTGCGTTCACATGAGCGCCCGGCGCAACGCAGGAAAGGTCCAAAATCGGATCAATCGCGGCGGTGACTGTGCAGATGACACCCGCGCCCCTCGTCGCCTCGGGAATTCCAGCGAAGGCGCGCACTGACAGCCCGGTCGCAACGGCCATCTCGGTGGCGAAAATTTCGGCGCGCTCCATCGAACGCCCCCAAACACGGACTTCGCTGAGGGTCCGAACTCTCGAAATCGCCTGGATGTGAGCCGCGGCCTGCTTCCCTACGCCCAAGACAGCCAGGGTATGGACGTCGTCGCGGGCAAGAGCGTCCGTCGCGACCGCGCTGGCCGCAGCCGTTCGAATAGCGGTGATTTCAGCGGCATCCGCCAAGCAGATCGGCGCCCCCGTTTCGCCATCGAAGAGGATCACCAGCCCTTCGTGCGCCTTTCGCCCGTGGCCGTCCGCGAAGACGCTGACGAGCTTGGCCCCAAAGACGCTGCGGGCGGAAAGAGCGGCGGGCATGATGGCGAAAGTCCGCCCCGTCCCCAAGCCGATGAAACTGCGCAGGAGCTGGCGGACGCGACCATCGGATAGCGCAAGCATTGCGTCGCGAACCACCGGGATCGCCACGTCGTAGCTCAAGTGCTTGCGAACCGCTTGGGCGTCAAAGACGACAACGCCCCCGATCTGCCCGCCCCCCGCGCTCATGCTCAACTCCCAACAGCAAAGGGCGGCGCCGGCCCGCAGGACCAGCGCCGCCCGAACAGTCGCCCTAGAAGCGGGCGTTCAGGCCGACATAGTACTGCCGCCCGAAGATGTCGCCGTAGCTCCGCGTGGGATAGGAGGGCTCTTCGTCGGTTACGTTGATGACCCCGCCACGCACAGTGTACTTCCCGAAGTCGTACGCCGCCGTGATGTTATGGCGGTAGTTCTCCTTGATCTCCGGCGTCGGCGTGCTCTCGATGGTGTCGAACACGTTGATCTTGGCCTCCGGCAGATAGGTGAGCTGATAGCTCGCCCGGAACGGTCCGCGCGCGTAGACCGCGTCGAACTGAACCGACCAATCGGGCCGCGCCGTGGTGCCGTCTTCACGCGTAGAGTCGAAGCCCGTCACCGAGGTTTCAAGCCGCGTGGTGTGGGTGGCGTCGACGTTCAGCTCCAACTCACCCAGGTCACGGTCATCGAAGAACCGCCCAATCGGGAAGCGGTAGTTGATGTTGTAGGTCTCGCCGCGGAACGCGACCTTGCCCGCGTTGAATGTGGTCGACGTCGCCGCAACGGTCTGGCCGGTCGCGTCGCGCGTGAACGTGCTGCAAATCTCGGCGGACGGACTGGTCGAGTCGTAGCAGGCCGACATGAAATCGGTCGGTTGGAACGCCGACAAACCATCGGTCAGATCCACGTCGATCCGGTCCACGATGATGGTCAGGCCCGGCGCGAAGGTCGGCTGGAAGACGAAGCCGATCGTCTTTGTCTTGGAGATTTCATTGCGCAGGTTCGGGTTGCCCCCGGTGGTGACCTGGGCGTTATCGAAGTTCTCGGACAGGTTCTGGAACGTGGCCAGCGGACCAAAGCCCGGATTGGCCGCGAACAGCGCCTGACAGTTGGCCAGCCGCACCGCCGGGTTGGGGCCAGAATTGATACGGTCGGCATCGCACGGGTCGTTGCCAGTGCTGCTCAGGGCCGTACGCGAGGGGGCGAAGAGTTGATCAAGGGTCGGCGCCCGGAAGTTGCGGCTGGCCGAACCGCGGATGGTCAGGCCATCGATGATCTCCCAGCGAAGGCCTGCGCCCCAAATGTCCTCGCTACCCGCAATGGAGTGCTTCACCCGGCGATAGGCGCCGTCGAACTCCAAGGATTGGACGAACGGCAGGGTGAAATCGCCACCGATGATCGGCACCAGAACTTCACCCGAAAGTTCGTCGGTGTTGTAAGCCGCCTGGGTCGCGAGGGTGGGCACACGTGACCCAACCAAACCCTGCTGTTCGGCCGTGAACGGGGTGAACTTGGCCTTCTCGCGGCGGTGCTCGTAAGCCACGCTGAACTTGACCATCCCGGCCGGCAGCTTGAACAGGTCGCCGCCCAGGGTCGCCAGGTAGTCGTCCTGCGAGTTCAGATAGTCCGAGCCGATCGGCGTCGTCACATAGAGTTGGGCAGCACGACTGACGTTGCCGACGCCGAACGGGTTGAGCGGCGCGCAGGCCGCATCGTCATTGGTCGTGATCGCATCGGCGTTCACGCCGCAAACGATCGCGCCGGCGCCGTTGCGCACGGCGTTGACCGCCTTGTTGAAGCGAGCCGTATCCACACCCCAGCCGAAGCTCTCGCCATCGGTTTCGGCGTGGCTAGCCGACAGGCTCCAGTAGAAATTCCGCTCGGCGAAGTCGAAATCGCCATCAAGCGCCAACACTGCCCGAACCGTTTCGGTGGTGCTGGTGTTTTCACGGGTCGGCAGCAGGTCAGTCCAGAACTTGGAGATGAACAACGGCGGACCACCCGGTCCGATCGCAGCGGCCATGGCCGGCGTCAGATATGGATTGGTTCGAGACAGCGCGATGGCGCCGGCGCCGGTGTCGGCTCCATTGAGCACGGTGTTGCTCGCCTGATTGCCGTAGGGATCCCGACCCTGGACCTTGGCGTACATGAATTCGCCGGACAGCTTCACCCGGTCGGTGAGATCGATATGGCCGACTGCGTTGCCGACCCAGCGCTCCACACCGACGTTCAGGGAGGCCAGTTCCTGGAAGGGCAAGCCATCGCCACCGCTGGTGAACGGCGGAACCATCGGGTTGATCAGATTGCCGACGCTATAGGGGATGAAGGCCGTGCCCTCGACGTTGCTCTGGATCGGCTGCCCTGCGATGGCACCGATCTGGCTGGCGAACGGCGGGCCCGCCCGCGAGATCACGCCATTGGCGTTGAAGGTGACGAAGCGCGTGTTCAGGTTCTCGACCACCGCCGGAATACCGTCGGTCGGGGTCTTGTTCAGCGGGTTCGACACAGTGACCCGGCCAAGGTTGCTGCGCGGCCGATCATAGTCCAGCAGCGACTCGGTCTTCGACCACTCGAGATCGACGGCCAGGTTGGCTCGTCCATCGAGGAAGTTCTTGCCAAAGGTCCCGCGCAGGCTCTGCTTCGGATAGTCGTCGCGCGAGGAAATGCCGTACTGGGCGTCCAGTTCGACGCCTTCGAAGTTGTCGCGCAGCACGAAGTTGACCACGCCGGCGATGGCGTCCGAGCCGTAGACTGCGGCGCCGCCAGCTTGAACGACGTCGATACGTTCGATCAGGCCGGTTGGAATGATGTTGGTGTCAACGACCCGGTCGCCAAGACCGGAGACGCCCTCGGCGCCGCGACTTTGCGAGGTCGTCACCATGCGGCGACCGTTCACAAGCGTCAGGGTTCGGCCAGGGCCAAGACCGAACAGGTTGACGAACTGCTGGCCGTTGCCGGCAGCCGAGCCGGTGCCATCACTGACCGCGAACGAGGGCGCATTCGAGCTGATCTGGTTCAGCATGTCGCCGACCTGGACCACGCCGCGGTCCGTCAGGGTCTGAGCGCTGATGACGGCGACCGGGGCCGAGGTTTCGATGTCGGCGCGACGAATGCGCGATCCGGTGACCACAATCTCTTCGATCGCAATGTCCGCGTCCTGGGCCCAAACAGGCTGCGCGCTCATCGTCGCCGCCAGGGCAAGGCCGCCCATCATCGTCGAGGCGAAAAGGCGCCCCCGCACGGTCTGCATCTTCATCTTGTCCCCCTAGGCCAGGACGCCCCGACGCAAACCGGCGGACGGACCCTCTGGAAATACGGGGTCTGTGTTCCGCGAGCCCGAGTTCAGGTCGTCGCAATCGAGAACAGCCTAGGTGTGAGCCTGCGGTTTTTCTTTTCGTTCTTCGAACCGAAGGTGAAGCGTCGCAAATTGTTTATGCGACGCCCGACAAGGAGTCGCATCGTTCATGTGGCGAGATTTGGGCTGGCGAATGCAGTGATTTGCCAGCCCCGACTTGCATTCGGTCAGGCGCCGTACTGCGCCAGCGCCCGGTGGAGGCGCTCGAGACCCTGATCAAGTTGCGCAGCGCCGCCCCCGAAGCCGATCCGAATGTGTCCACGCAGGCCGAAGAACTCGCCCGGCGCGACGACTATGCGGTGCTCACGCCACAGCCAGTCAGCCAAAGCGCGGGTGTCGTCGACACCGACCACGAGGGGGAAGCACATGCAGCCTGCAGGGGGAACGTCGCCGGCGAGCAGCCCATCGTCGACCATGGCCTGGATATGGCGCTCAACGACGGGACGCGTCGCGTCCAGCGTGCGCCGCCAATGATCATCAAAGGGAGCCATGTCTTCCAGCACGAGAGCCGCGACGGCATGGGACAGCTTTGAGAGGTCGAGATCACCGTGGCTATTTGCGGCCAACATCTGCTGCACGCGGATCGGCGAGGCGATCGCCCAACCACACTTCAAGGCGAACAGGCCCTGAGCCTTGGCCAAACTGCCTACGCTGATGATGTCAGGGGACAAAGCGGCTGCGGCACGACTAGACCCAGCAAAGTCGCCGTAAACCTCATCGATCAAGATCGGAACGCCAGTCTTGGTCGCGAGCTCTCCAAGCGCCGCCAGAACGTCCTCGCCGAGCTTCGCACCGGAAGGATTGTGCAGGTGGGTCAGAAGGACCAGCTTGGTGTCGGAGCGAATGAGCTGCGCCAACTCCGCGGGGTCCACCGCAAAGTCAGGCGCCCGTCGAGGCAGGTAGCTGACCGTCGCCCCGGCCTCCTCCGCCAGACCTGGCAACAGATCGAAGCACGGGCTCTCGACAATCACGTGGTCGCCGGACGAGACATAGGCCCGGATCGCCATCGCCATCGCGCTCGTAGCGCCCGTCGTGCAGATAACGCTTTCCCGCGCAACGCCGTAGCGAGCGGCGATCGCCTCGACAACAAACCGGTTTCCGCCAGCGAAGACGCTCTCAAAGCGATCAGTGACGCCGCCTTCGAAAGCGCGACGCGCGACACCAGCAAGCAATTCAGTTGGTTCGCGGATCGTGGAGTCGAACAGTACGGCCGCGCCCGGTTCGTCGGCGACCGCGCGCATGACCTCCCGCACCCAATTTGAATAGCTTTCGCCGGAGGCGTCACGCGCCCCGTCACGCGGGCCCGCGTGCGGCGTACTCGGCAGGTTCACAGCGTCGCCCCCAGTGGCGTCATTCGGATGCTCGAGAGCGGCTGAAGGAACAGCTCTGACTACAAAATGATCCTATCCGCACGTCTTGGTTTTTCTTGCCTTTGTCACCCTTGACAGCCCCATCAGCTGCATCCGTTATGCGTCGAGTTCAGGAGAGGAACATAAGATATGCCGGCGGAGCTGGACGCGATCGACACCAAGATTCTTGAGTTGATGCAGCGCGACGCTTCACTCTCTACGGCCGAATTGGCCGAGCGGGTCGGTCTCTCTCAGTCTCCTTGCTGGCGCAGGATTCAGCGCCTTCGCGAGGAAGGCTACATCAAGGCTCAGGTGGTGATCGTTGATCGCCAGAAACTGGGCTTCAAGATGCAGATATTCGCCCAGGTCAAAATGACCACCCTCAGCGACGAAGACCGCGCCAAGTTTCATCAGGCCATAGACGACATCCCCGAGATCCTTGAATGCTACACGGTATTCGGGGAAATGGACGCGATGTTGAAAGTGCTGGCGCCAGACGTAAACTGGTATCAGGACTTCATTTTCTCCACGATCCTGAAGCTGCCCGGCGTCGTCGACGTGCGCTCAATCGTGACGCTATCGGAGTCGAAATACACGACCGCCGTGCCCCTGCGCGCTCGGAAATTTCGCTAGTCCGGCAGCCAAGACATTGCTCATGCAAATCGAGCCCCATACGCCGATAGACTAGCCGCTTGGAATGCGAATTCGGGGCAAGAACGACAAGATAATCCGCCCCCTGACACCTAAGCTTTCCCGCTAGACGCCATTGCAATAGGGGGAGCCACGATGGGCGCTGCTCGCATAGTTACGACCACCGTCTCCGCCGTGATCGGCGCGCTGTGCCTCGGCGGCACGGCGGCGGCCCAGGGCGCCGCACCACCATCGTTGGACGTCACCTTGAAGCCCCACACCACCGGCGAGGCCGTCGACTATGTCGACGTCCGCCTGAAGGTCCAGGCCCCGGACGCCAAGCCTGGGGAAGCATTCCTGAGGCTGCCCATGGTGTTCGCATCAGTGGAGACCGCGCGCTACGGGGCGACGGACATCACCGTCACCGACCAAGCCGGCCCCGTCCCCCTGGTCCAGAAGGATGACCCGGTCGACGCGTCGAATTTCATGTACTTCCGCCGCTGGGAGGTCAGCCGCCCGACCGTCGGCGATGTAAGTGTGAGCTATCAGGCTCCCGCTCGGACCTACCGGCCGAAGCTCGGTTCGGGGCCGCCGTTCGACCTACGCCCCGAGGCTGGTGGTTTGAACGGCGCGGGCGTTAGCTTCCTGGCCCTTCCGGACAACTCGGCGCCCTACAACATCCATCTGCAATGGGACCTTGCGGCGATGCCATCCGGCTCGCGCGGCGCTTGGAGCCTCGGTGAAGGAGACGTGCGCACCGTTGGACCTGTCGATCTACTGGCGCACAGCTACTTCATGGCCGGCCCTATCAGCAGCTATCCGTCAGCAAGCAGCGGACCGTTCGGCATCTACTGGCTTGGGAAACCACCGTTCGACGCTCAGGCCGTCGCTGTCTGGACCCAAAAAGCGCATACCGCCATCGCTGGGTTCTTTGGCGAACCCGAGAAGCCCTACCGAGTCTTCTTCCGTAAGAACCCCTACCCCGGCGCCGGCGGCGCGGGCCTGGTCAACTCGTTCATGTCAGGCTTCAGCGACACACCGGCCCCAACGGCCGAGAGCATGCGTGGCCATCTCGCCCACGAGATCGTTCACAACTGGACCGGCAGCCTGTCGGGGCCCAACGGCATCGTGTCCTGGTACGGCGAAGGCATGGCCGAGTATTACGATCCGGTGCTGACCTGGCGTGCCGGCCTGATAACCACGGACGAGTTTCTCGCCGACGTGAACCAACGGGCGCAGAGCTACTACGGCAACGCCATGAACACCGCTCCGGCCTCGGAGATTGCGGCCAAGTTCTGGAGCGACACTCGCGTTCGCAAGCTGCCCTATGATCGCGGCTCGTTCTATCTCTCGACGGTCGATGCTGAAATCCGAGCGAAGTCTGGCGGAAAACGCAAACTCGACGACCTCACCTTCGCAATGCTTGATCGTCAGAAACGCGGTTTGAGCTACGACACCGCGGCGTGGCTCGAATTGGCCACCGCCGAACTCGGCCCAAAGGCCAAAGTCGAATTCGAGGACATGATGGCTGGGAAGCTCATCGTGCCGCCGAGCAACGCCTTCGGCCCCTGCTTTAAGCGCGAAGCCGTGCCCTATCGAAATTTCGAGTTGGGCTTCGACAGCGCCTCGCTGACCTCCAATCCACGCCGGGTGCAGGGACTGGTCGTCGGCTCAGCGGCCGCAGCAGCCGGCGTTCGCAATGGCGATGAAATCACCACCGCCGTCGTGCTCGATGCAATCCAGGGCGATGCGAAGGCAGAGCTGACGATCCACCTAAAACGGAACGGCCAGCCGCTAACGATCACCTACCTCCCGCGCGGCAAGACGGTCGACGGCTATCGCTGGGCGCGCGTGGCCAATGTCCCGGACACAGCCTGCGCGATCTGAAAGAGAACAGTAGGATGAAGCGTCTTCTCGCTGGCGCGTGCCTCGGCGCGTTTTTGCTCTCGGCTAGCGCCAGCCTTGCGCAAAGCCCGCCGCCCGTCTCGGCAGGCGACGCTTACGTCCCCCATCGCGTCGTCACGCAGCATTCAGGGACCTTTGGCGGCCGCAAGGTCAGCTACGCCGTGACCGCCGGCGAGACCGTGCTGAACGACGCTACCGGTCAGCCGGCCGCCACGATCTTTGCCTTTTCCTACGTCGAACCGGCCGCGAAAGACGCTCGCCCCGTCATCTTCGTATTCAACGGCGGCCCGGGCTCGTCATCGATCTGGCTGCACATGGGAATGCTGGGGCCGAGGCAGATATCCTTCGCGGACCCCGTGAATCCACCGACCACCGCGCCATTCAGGATCGCCGACAATCGCCTTTCCTTGTTGGATGTCGCCGATCTCGTCTTCATCGATCCGGTAGGAACGGGCTACAGCCGCCTCTTGGCAGGTGGAAAGGCCGAGGATTTCTACGGGGTTGCGCAAGACGCGCGCGCGACGTCCGATTTCGTTCAGGCCTGGCTGACTGAGAACAAGCGCTGGAACTCACCTAAATTCGTTATGGGCGAGAGCTACGGCGCGGTGCGTGCCGCCGTGCTGTCCAACACCCTCATGGGCGGCCCCTTCTCGACCGGAACCCTCAGCGCCGTCAGCTTGAACGGCGTCCTGATCCTTGGCCCGTCGTTCGAGCCGGGTAGTTCGGTCAAGGGCGACGATCGCGCCTACCTCAACAACCTCCCGACCATGGCTGCGACCGCGTGGCATCACGGCAAGATCGAACGCAGCGGGAAAAGCCTGGAAAAAGTGGCGACAGAAGCCCGACAGTTTGCCTCTGACGACTACGTCCGCGCGCTATATGCCGGAGACGGGCTATCCAGGGCCGAACGCAGTCGGATCGCCCAAAGGCTCTATGAAATAACCGGACTGCCGACGCAGACTTGGCTCGACAATGACTTGCGAATGTCGATGTCGGAGTTCTCGACCGCCCTGCTCAAGAATGAGGGTTTGCAGGTCGGCGCCTACGACGCCCGCTATAGCTTGCCCGCAGGCGGGGGCGGCGGCGATCCCGTCGCCGACGATCCGGCGATGGGCCAGTACACCCCGGCCTTCGTCGCGGCGTTCAACACCTACGCTCAGGACGAACTGAAGATCGACGCCAGCAGTCGCTACCAAGCCATTGTCTTCGCTGGGATCAATTCACGCTGGGACTGGGGCTCGGGGCCTGGAATCCCGACGCCGCACAACTATGGCGTCGATCTGGCCGCCGCCATGCGCCGCAGTCCATCGATGCAGGTGTTCATCGGCGCGGGATACTACGACCTTGTCACCACCTTCGGCGCGGCGGAGTACACCGCTCGACACTCTGGCCTGCCGCCGGAGAGGGTCACCCTGAAGACCTACGCCTCGGGCCACATGCCGTATCTCGGCGACGAAAGTGCGAAACTGCTCGCCGCCGATGTTAGGGCCTTCATTCGCGGCGCTGCGCCTGAATGAACGGAACGGGGCTCAGGACCCGTTCACTATCCGCTCAAGGCCAGCAACGATCGTCGGGTGGTAACTCGACTTCGCCTCCGCGAGCATCCGGCGAGCGATCGGTTGCCCCCAGTCGCCTTGGCGCATCAAGCCGGCGTAGAGCGGTCGAATGAACAGGCCGCGACCAACACTGGTCAGGAACGCCTCAAGCGACGGCAAGGCCGGCTCGTAGCGGTTGGCGATCGCCAACTCCAACCAAGCCGACCGCACATAGCTGTTGGTTGAGTCCGAGAGCTTGAAGGTCCGATCCAGATCGTCGAGCTGCGCCGTCGACAATTGCCGAGGCAGATTGTTCAGGAACCGCAGCCATTCCTGCGTCGTCCATGCCGATGCCTTGATGGCCGAAGCAGGCCCGCCCTTCACGAAGGCGGCCGTCTGCTCGTCCACCCGGGCCAAAGCCTCAGACTTGATGTGGACCGCGTTGCTGGGCAGTCCGGCCGCGTAGGCCCACTTGTCCAGCTCCAACTTCGCTTCGAGATTCTTGTCGCCTTTGATCAGGTTCGCGCGGATGTCGGCCAGGAAGCCGGCCGTCGTCTGCGGCTGGAAGGCATGTCGGTCGAAATAGGAGCGGAGATAGGCGTCCCAGCGCTCACGGCCGACGACGGTCTCGATCGTGCGAAGGAAGGTCGCCCCCTTGAAATACTCGAGTTGTCCGCCCGGCTGGCCGTAGAGTTTTGTCGCCTCGGCCTGCGGCCCGCCCTCTTCCTTGATATCAGCCTGCATGCCGTCCCAGTTCAGGTCGGCTTCGATCCGCGCCCGTGGGGCGCCGTACAGGGCCTCCATGATGCGGTTCTCGAAATAGGTCGTGAAGCCCTCGTTCAACCAACCATCCGGCCAGGTCGCGTTGGTGACCAAGTTCCCGGACCAGCTGTGCGCCAGCTCGTGCGCCACGAGACTGACATTGGCGCCGTCGCCGGTGATGAAGGTCGGCGTGAGGAAGGTCAGCGTCGGGTTTTCCATTCCGCCCAATGGGAAGGATGGCGGGAGGACCAGCAGGTCATAGCGCCCCCAACGATAGGGCCCGTAGAGCCCCTCGGCGGCCTTCACCATCTTTTCGGTGTCCACCAGCTCGCTGGCGGCCCGGTCCATCATGGAAGGCTCGGTGTACACGCCGGTCCGGGGACCAAGCTCCCGGAACGCAAGATCCCCCACGCCGATAGCGATGAGGTATGGCGGAACCGGGTTGTCCATGCGGAAGCGAAATGCGCGCTGTCCGTCCGCAGTCGGCTCACCCTTGGGAGTCAGCTTCTCACCGCTCATCACCGCCGTAAGCCCGTCGGGCACCACGATGCGAGCCGTCCAGGTTTGACGGATCCCTGGGCTGTCCTGCGTCGGGATCCAGCTGCGGTTGTTGATCGCCTGACCTTGGCTGAACAGGTAGGGCTTTTGCTTACCTGCCGTCAGCGAGGGCGGCAGCCACTGCAAGGAGCGCGCGCCGGGTGTCGATGCGTACTCAACCACAATCCGCTTCGCGCCCTTCAAATGCACCGTGAGGGGAGCGCCAAGCTCCTTGTCCTCCTGGCCCAGCGTCCAAGGCAGCTCGCGCCCCGCTCCATCGGTGACTTTTGTGATCTTCAGCCCCAACGTATCGAGGACGATCTCACTGGCTCCCGGCGCGGCGAGGACATCCATCGCCGCCGAACCCCGCATGACCTTCGCGTCAAAGTCAGCCGTCAGATCCAGGTCGACATGGGTGACCCGCGCCACCTGTGGCTGAGCAAAGGACCGCACGTCCTTGGCTTCCGGTGTGGTCAAGATCGGAGCAATCGGCAGAGGCGCCGCGAAAGCCGCCGATGTCGTGCTCAAGACCGATGCGAGGAGGATTGCTCGAAAAGCAACATGCATGAAGGCGGCGCCCCAACAGTGAATGGCATACGACCCGAGCAAACCGCCCACTCGGGCGCCCCTTCTCAAGTCACGCCACATCCTAGCGTCGGCCAAGGAGAATTCTTGTCTTTGTGAAGCGTCTGCAAGCCGAACCCAGCATTTTCCATGCGCCTGCCAGCGACCGGCTACGGGATTTGAGACAAACGACCACGGTCCTGCGACGAAACGAGCCGCAAGCGAAGCGCACCTGAGATAGAGTGATCGCTAAATAGAACCTCGGCGACGCCAATGACTGGATCGATCTGGCCGACGCGCCGCTTTGGCGTCCGGCAAGCCATCTACCTGACCCTCGCCTTCTGGACGTTCACGTTTGTCGTCTTCCAGGCCCCCGCACTCAAAAACGGCGGCCTAACCCTGTGGGAAACCACGGGCTATCTCATCATTGTCAGCGTGGGCGTCGCACTCTCGCTGCTCATCTACGGCGCGACTCTACTCACACGCGCCCTACCGCTTTTTGCAAGAATTGCAGCCATTGGCGTCGTGACCATGGTCGCTGCCATTTTGCACTCAGTCATCGATCCGTTGATCTTCGTGATCAGCGCCGAGGCATTCGGCGTGGCCGCGCCGCGCCCTCCGCTCATCGACGCATTTGTGTTCAACATCCTGATCTACGTGTGGATCTTCGGCCTGTACGCCACCGTTCTCGGCCTGGTGTTCACATCCTTGGCGATGCGCGACCAGGAGAGACGCCTTGCCGCCGCGACAGCCGCTGCGCAGGAGGCCCAACTCGCCGCCCTGAGGTTTCAGATCAATCCGCACTTTCTGTTCAACACGTTGAACGCCGTGACCTCCCTCATCGGGTCCGGGCGCAACGTGGAGGCTGAGACCGTCGTGGTCCGTTTGGCCGAATTTTTCCGCGCGTCCCTGACCCGAGGCGTCAACGATCTCGTTCGTCTTGAAGAAGAACTCGATGTCGTGGGCTCTTACCTCGACATCGAAGCCGCCAGGTTCGGCGAACGGCTGATTGTCGATATCGACTTCCCTGATCAGCTTCGCCAGGCCCTGGTCCCGCACTTCCTCCTGCAACCCCTTGCCGAAAATGCCGTGAAACACGGGGTCGCCCGCGCCAAACATCCCGTGACGATCGCGGTCCGCGCCACAACGCGCGACGCCATGCTGATCCTGACGGTGACTGACGATGGGGGAGCATCCACGTCTCAAGAACCTGCGGCCAATGGGACCGGCGTCGGCCTTGCGAACGTGACATCGCGCGTGAAAGCGTTGTTTGGAGACAGCGCCAAAGTGCGCACTACGACCGACGGGCCCTTCTTCCAAGCTGCAATAGAAATGCCGCTGCACCTCGAACTCAAGACGAAGCAGGCCGCAGCATGAACATGCGTGTGATGATCGTCGATGACGAACCATTGGCGTTGGAACGGCTGCGCCTCTGTCTCAGTCAAACGCCGGGCGTGGAAATCGTGGGTGCGGCGTCGAACGGGGATCAGGCCCTCGAACTCATCTCCGTGCTTCAGCCGGATCTAGTTCTGCTCGACATCCAGATGCCAGGGCGCAGCGGAGTAGCCGTCGCACGCGCCCTTGCAGGAGGCCCTCGCCCCGAAATCGTCTTTGTCACGGCCTTCGCCGAATTTGCTCCAGAAGCCTTTGATCTCGAAGCCGCCGACTATCTTCTCAAGCCGGTGCGCTTTGATCGCGTACAGGAAGCTATCCGGCGCGCCACCCGCCGATTGGAACTGAGCGCGACCCTCGGCCGAGTTTCTGAACTCGAAGCCGTTCTGCGCGCCGTGCGCCCGGCGCAGGTCCAGCCCTCACCGGCCTATGAATCCGAGATATGGATCAAACAACGCGATGGCTTCGCCCGCGTCGATATCGAGCAAATCAAGCGGATCGAAGCGGCACGTGACTATGTGCTCATCCATACCGCGATGAGGACCCACATCCTGCGGGTGACCATGGGAGATCTGGAACGACGGCTCAATCCAACCCAACTCCTTCGGGTCCATCGATCGGCGTTCGTCAGGCTGGACACAGTGCGCCGAGTCGAACGCAACGGCCGAAACCTGATGCGCCTGCATGCCGAGGATGGCGCAATGATTGATGTCGGCGCCAGCTACTCCAAGCGGGTCGCTACGGCGCTAGGACTTGACGCCACGGTCGAACGCCTCGCCAGCGGCTAGCTCGTCGCGGCCAGGGTCGCCTCGGTCGCATTCAGCTGGAGAGAGAATATTTCCCTCGATAATTCAAAGCGCTAATCGCGCCACACAACACCCTCTATGGAGGGATGAGGGAACTCCATGAATAGAACTCTATTAGTCGCAATGGTCATCTCGATGCTGGCGCCCCATGCGCTCGCTGACGATCAGGCCGGTTTTGAGGTGATCAGACCCGGTGACAGCGAGATGTCCTGCGCTGGCCTTTCCAGCGAGATCAGCGTCCTGAACGCCGACGTATTGAAAATCAATCAACAGGCGGAAAAGCAGGCCAAGGCCAGCCGTGCGACCGCTGCAATTGGCAAGGGCGTGTTCTCCGGCTTGGCCCGCGGCGTCTCCGTCATCGGCTACGGATCGACATCGCCAGAGGCGTTTGCGGGCCTCCTGGCCTCCAATGTTGCAGCCGGCGTGGCGCAGCACGTCGCAAGCGATGCGGTCACGCCGTCATCAAGCGCTGTCACCTCACCTCCAGCTTCGCCCCAGCAACAGCGCCTGGAAAACCTGAACACGATCTATCGTGCGAGGCCCTGCTGATCGTGCAATCGAAGGGAGCTGAGCGTTAGCCCAGCTCTCCAGGTTCATTCCGAAAACCCATCCTAGCCTGCTGCCGCATCGCCGGGCGCCATGCCCGCCGGACATGCGCTGACCCATCTGGCGTCCGCCGTGACTTCTCCGCGCTCGCGCGTTCCGTCGGGCGCAACGATCTCCGTCAATAATTTCATCCGATAGGCAGTTTCCGAACCAGCAAGGTCCAGCGAGGTCTTCAGCTTGACGCCTGCATGCAGACACTCGGAGGTGACCTGGATCCCGCCACCGTCGCGCCCTCGAGACACTGTGCAGGTTGCCGTTCCGGTGGCCGTCAGCAACTTCGTCAGATCGGCATTGGCTTCCTCGCCTAGGCACACCCGCTCTCTTTCAGGCTCGCCACCATCGCTAGCGTCGGTTCGCGCGACCTCCCAAAGGCCTGGTCGAAACTTTGGCAAACCATTGGCGTCGAGCGGGAGACTGGATGATCGAACAGTTTTGGCCTCTGCTCCGTAAGACGCTGACGCGACCGGCTCGCCGCAGCTGGCCAGGCTCATGGCGACAACAAGCAATGACTGATAGCGCATGGGGCGGTTCCAATTCGGCGGCCACCAAACCATTCAGCGACCAGCGTTCGCCTGCCTTGAGAGAAGGCGTGACCGCTCGACGATGGAAGACATCCATCCCGCAGTCCCTGCTTTCGCGATAAAGGCGCGGAGGCGCGCGACCAACATTTTAGCCGGGTAAATATTGTGAGCGCGAACCGGAGCGAGTTGGCGGTCGAGGCCGGAAACGTTCCGGCGCCCGGAACCGCGCGGCCTCGGCCATGGCCCTGGCGCCTTCAAGCGCTCAAAAATCTCCCGAACGGATGATACGCCGAGCCTGGTGCGGCGGAATGATCGCCGTGATGTGCGCGGCCCAGCGGATCTTGCAGTTTTCCTTGGTCGGGCCCACCACACTCTCCAGATCGTAGCGTCCAGCCTTCGACCCGCGCAGCAGCCGCTTCACCAACACTTCATCGGCGTCGGTCTCTACGACCACGACATGTCCCAGCATATCTGGGGTCGGGGGTGTTCGCTGATCTTCAAAGTAGATCAGGCCACCGTCGTCGGCCACGCCCCGCATCGAGTGCCCAACGATACGTAACGCGACCGCCCGGTTGGTTCCCCCTGGCGGGAGCGGCGCCAAGTCGCCAGCCTCCTGCCCCGTCGCAAATAGTACGACCCCTTCGCTGTCGGCGCCCACCCGGCCTATGATCGGCACCAATATCGGACCTGACCGCCCAGGAAGTTCGACGTCCGAATCTGTCGTATCCGTCCCATCATATAGCCAGTCTGCCCGCACCCCGAACGCGTCGGCGTATTCCCTGGCCCGAGCGTACGAATAGGTCGCGTTGCCATTCTCGTTGGAAGCGTAGGTATTGCGGTTCCAATTGAATTTTGCTGCGGCAGCCGCAGCCGTCGGAATACCTGCGCCTTGGCGGGCGATCTTGAGGCGAGCGGCGCGATCTTCAGCTGACATGAAATGTATATAACATACATTTCCCCTTGCGATACATCAGTATTTTTCATACGTTTTTAGCATGAGCACGCGCCCCAAATCCTCAGGACCAGCCGCCAAGGACTCCCTATCCGTCGAGTTGGGCGGTTGGTTTAAGGCCAACGCCACGGGCGGCGGCGTTGTTGTCATAGGCGTGATCCTGGTGGCGCTCGGCGCGCTGGGCCTAGCGCAGTTCTGGCTAGCAACGGTCCGCTAGGTGGGCATGGGCGACCTTGAGCGCCTCAGCTCAGCGCTCACGAACACGCCTTAATGACTCGCGGGTCGCTCAAGAAACGCACAGAGTCTACTTGTCCTTCAGCATGCGTTGGCAATGCCTCAGCGCGTTCGACATACGCCACTCGACGGCCTTCACCGAGAGGCCGATCTCCAAAGCGATCTCCTCATAGGTGAGCCCTGACATTCGGCTAAGAACGAAGACATCTCGATAGGCGCGCGGCATCGACATGATGATCTGCTTGAAAGCCAGATCCTCGGCCTGATGACTATAGATGAAGAGTTCACGCTCATCGGTCGCGTCGAGCTGCGCCGCCAACGGCCCCCTCCTCGCCCGTCGCATGCGATCGATGGCCGTATTTCTAGCGACCCTGAGAAGTAGAGCTCTTGGGTGAATGACGACGTTTTCATCGGCTAGTCGGCTGATGCGAAGATACGTCTCTTGGACGATATCGTCGGCGTCCACCGCCACAAAGCGCTTGCGCACCACACGCTTCAGCCACGCCGCATGGTGGCGGTAGAGCTCTGTCAGTTGGTCATTCGGCCCGTTATTCTTGAGGCGCGACATGGCACTCCCTCACGTGCTTGAGGGGTGGCGCAGCATGACGCCGTTGGAATCCCGGACGCAGGCGAACTGATGCTCGCACGTCTTCACCGCCCATGACATCAGGACGGCCGCTACTGCATAGGGGATTCCACACCCCTGCCGACGCTGCGGCGCCGGCAGGGAAGTTTCCGATAGATAGCGTTGAAACGCAACCGCTGGCTGCGCCCCAATCCAAATGGGGTCGGGCGTTGGAATCCTCTGCAGAGAGGCCCGCTTCTTCAGCGACTGATCGCCGCCGAGCAAAAGCCGTAGCCCTCGCACCCCCGGCTCCAGATCAGCGCCTATATCGCGGCGCCCGAACGGCAGCTGTAGGATATGAGAGGCAAGGTCTGCAACTGCAACGCAGCCAGACGAGCGCCCCACCTGCGCTGCGGAAGCTCAAGCAAGGCGGTGCTGACGCTTGCAACTCACCGGTGAAAACGGTGAAATGGCCGACATCGTAGGCGCTGGAGCCCTGCGCCTCACGATTGCAAAATAGGCGGTGGGTGCATGGCGGAGCCTGAAGTGGACGTCGAACGCTCTGAGCGGGAAGCGGCCGAGTGGTTCACGCGCTTGGGTTCCAAGGTCGTTGCGACAACGACGATCGAAGACTTCTACGCCTGGCGTCGCGATCCTCTGAACAATTCCAGCTATCAACGGATCGAACAACTTTGGGATAGGGCCTCGGGCCTCCGAGGCGATCAGGACATCGACGGCGCCGTGCGCGAGGCCCTTAAGCGCGGTGCGGAACGTCGAAAGGCAGGACTGCTGGCTGATTTGGCCGGCAAGAAGGGCCTTGGCCTTGCGATGCTCACCCTCGCCGTTGTCGCAGCGGCCTACTTCCTTACGCGTCCGGATGGCTACTCGACCAACGTCGGTGAACAGAAAGTCGTGCGCCTAGCCGCGCGAATGAACATGAAATTGCGGACATACCAGCACTTCGAAGCCGGAGGCGGCCGATTCAGCTTCCCGAATTTGCGGCTTTTTGCGCAAGCCAGCGGTAGTGATTTCAATGGCTTAACCTGCGCCATCCTTGTCGGAGACACCAATCTCGCTACGCGCGGCGCAGATAACAGGCTGGTGACGATCGCGTTGTTCTCTTTGAAGGCGCTGAGCACTCGGCTCGGCGATGACCTTTCGGCTGTTGAGCCGCGCGATTTGATCGCCGTACTGGATCAGGCGTCTGGAGAAGTCGAAAATCGGCTTCGCGAGAGATCGGCCCCTGGTGAAACGAGCCGCAGCGCGCCGAGCGCCGCCTCGAATGGCGAACGGGTGTCACGCCCCTCCAAGTAAACCCGTCCAACCGAGGGTTCAGAGAAAGCAGCCTGGCGGCTAACTCACGACTATCGCCCCAATTATTAGCCGGGTAATATTCCGAGAGACACACCCATCCCCCCCCCTCACGCCTCGGAGCGGCTTCATGGCTGAGACCTATACGGCCTTTGTAGGCCAAGAACGCATTGCAGCCGGAACGCTGGTAAGTATCGCCGAGGTCGTAAAGACCGCATCCGACGCCGGATCGCCGCACTTGCTCGTGTTTGATGACGCCACAGGTCGCACTATGGAACTTGACCTGCGAGGCTCACTTCACGATGTCTTGGACCGCCTGAATTCCACGACCGCCGCCAGCGCGCCGAAGACTGCGACCCGCGGGCGCCCGAAGCTCGGCGTAACACCGCGTGAGGTGACACTGTTGCCGAGTCATTGGGATTGGCTGGCGGCTCAACCTGGCGGAGCCTCAGCAACCTTGCGGCGTCTGGTCGACACCGCCCGGCGATCGGGCGTCGACCAGTTTCGCGAGGCCCAGGAAGCGGCGCGACGTGTGATGCTCGCCCTAGCTGGCGACCTCCCGGGGTTCGAGGAGGCGACGCGCGCGTTTTACGCCGGAGACTTTGTGGGCTTCGACCGCCTGAGTGCGGCCTGGCCAAGCGATGTAGGCGACTATGTGCGCACCCTAGTCGGGCGGGCCGCCGCCGCAGCGCCTCAATAGGCTGGCCCGGCCATTTCTAACGACGCGTCGCACCCGAGGCGCGCCAGCTAACCTCTAGCACTCCTGGCGAGCAGCATGTGCTCGAGCAGTCCGCCGCTCGCGGATCTCGTCGTGCAACATATCGGCAAGGTCCAGGATCTGGTCCTGTGAGAAGTTACGGACCGCACCACGCACCTCCTCGGTGAAGCGCGCCACATCTCGGCGCGGGGGCGGCTCTAAACGCAGCGTCAAGGTCATAGCACTCACCTCAAGGTTGGCCCTCGCGACTCTAAACGAGACCGCAACCCCCTAGTTCCCGTTAATCGTGTATCGGCCGAGATTGACCGCCGATCCGCCGGCTCATAGATAGTTCGCCAACCTAACTAGTTGGCGATGCATGCTCACCACTGACGTTTCCGACCCCACAATCCTGGCCGATACGCTGAGGGCCCCACTGCTGCGCGTCGCCCGGCGACTGCGGCAGGAAGCACAGCGCGCCGGCGTTTCAGCGCTCGACGCCCTCGTCCTGGGCCAGATCAAGCGCAAGCCGGGCGTCGGGGTCTGCGATCTCGCCGACGCCGAGCAGATGTCCCGTCCGACGATGAGCGGCCACGTAAAACGCCTGGAGGCGGCCGGATGGATCACCCGCGCGCTCTGCGCCGATGACGGTCGACGAGCCGGACTGGAAATCACGGAGGCCGGATCGGCCCAACTCGACCTGATCCGCCAGCACCGCAACGACTGGCTGGCGGCTCGCCTTTCAAAGCTCACGCCCGAGGCGCGCGAGGCGCTCCACGCCGCGCAAGGCCCCCTCCTCCAGTTGCTGAGCCTTGAGCCATGAGCCCGGTCGATCAACCCGTCGAAGAAAATCGGGCCGACGCCGTCACCCGCGGCTGGGTGATCCCCGCGATCATTGGGTCGGCTCTGCTCATGCAGACCATGAACGCGACGGTGCTTTCCAACGCACTGCCGACCATGGCTGTTGCGCTGGGCGAGGATCCGCTGCGGCTGAACCTGGCGATAACCATGTTCCTGCTCGCCTCGGCGGTCTTCCTGCCCATCAGCGGCTGGGTCGCCGACAAGTTCGGCGCAAAGCGGATCTTCATCGCCGCCATGGTGCTCTTTGCCGCCTCGTCGGCCGCCTGCGGGTTCGCCGAAAACCTGACTCAGCTGGTCATCGCACGCATATTCCAGGGCATGGCCGGGGCCATGATGGGGCCCGTGGGCCGCTTGGTGTTGCTGCGCACGACGCCCAAGAGCGAGCTCGTGGGCGCGATGTCGGTCATGACCATGCCCGCCCTGCTGGGCCCTGTGATCGGCCCGGTTGTCGGCGGCGCTATCGTCACATTCGCCGACTGGCGATGGATCTTCTTCCTGAACATTCCGATCGCCATCGTCGGCGTGTTCCTGGTCGCGCGGTTTGTTCCGAATGTGAAGGAACAGGAAGTCTCGCCCATCGACTGGATCGGCATCGTCCTCACCGGCGTAGGCTTGGCGGGATTGATCTTCGGGTTCGAGAACCTTGGCCGAGGCGCTCTGCCGAACGGCGTCGTGGCAGCCCTCTTCCTCGGCGGAGCCACGGCGCTGGCCATCTATTGGCGCCACGCCCGGGGAAATCCCCATGCGATCCTCGACCTCAGCGTGTTCAGGATCCAGACCTTCACGGCCTCGGTCGTCGGCGGTTCCTTTATGCGGATCGCCATGGGGGCCACGCCCTTCATGTTGGCGATGCTGCTCCAGATCGGCTTTGGCCTGTCGCCGTTCCAGGCGGGCCTGATGACCTTCATTTCTGCGGCCGGCGCCTTGGTCATGAAGACCACCGCCCCGCCGATCCTGCGACGTTTCGGCTTCCGCACGGTCCTCACGGTCAACGCCGTCATCGTCGGCATCAGCTTCATGACCTACGGCCTCTTCCAGCCGACCACCCCTCATTGGATCATCATGGCGATCCTTGCGATTGGCGGGTTCTTCCGATCGCTACAGTTCACCAGCCTGAACGGCATGGCCTATGCCGACGTGGAGCAGCATCAGATGAGCCGCGCATCGACGACGGCGGCGATGATGCAACAGCTTGTCCAGTCCATCGGCATTGGGATCGCCGCGGCGCTCATGCACTTCTTCATGCTGGCGCGAGGCGACACGGAACTCAGCGCCGCGTCGATCGGGCCGGTGTTCGTGGTGATCGGCATGATCACCTTCCTGTCCCTGTTCTTCTTCATCCGCCTTCCGAAGGACGCCGGCGACGAAATGAACGGCCGCAAGGCGATTGCGTGAGCCATTTTCCTCTCAGCGACGTTGAGTAGACCGGGGCCGACCCGGCCTTACTCAAGGAGGCGAGAATGATCCGCAAAGCGCGCGCCGTCTGGCGCGGAACCGGCCGGGATGGCGACGGTGACCTGACCACGGACTCCGGGGTGCTGTCGGCCACCCCCTATTCCTTCAAGACCCGTTTCGAGAGTGAGCCCGGGACCAATCCGGAGGAGCTGATCGCCGCGGCCCATGCCGGCTGCTTCACAATGCAATTGGCCTTCCTGATTCAGCGCGCTGGCGCCGAAGCCGAGGAGTTGAGCACGGAAGCCGCGGTCTCGCTGGTGCCTGACGGCGAAGGGTTCAAGATTGACCGCTCGGCCCTGACGCTTCGCGCGAAGGTGCCCGGGCTCGACCAGGCCAAGTTCGACGAACTGGCGCGGACAGCCGAGAAGAGTTGCCCGGTATCGCGCCTCCTCAACGCCGAGATCACCCTCGACGCCAAGCTGGAGAACTAGCTCGCCGTCAACGGCGCCTGCATCCGACATCGAACGCCTTCAGGGGGGAAGGTCAGCTCCACCGTTCCCCCATAGGCTTGCAGGGCGGCGAGCGTCAGGCGCGTGCCGAAGCCTGATCGCGTTGGCGGCGTCACCGGCGGCCCGCCGTGCTCGCACCACTCGAGCGCCATCAGATTGTTCGTGACGGTCCATACGATAGACACCCGACCAGCGCCGACCAAAGCGCCATACTTGGCCGCGTTCGTCGCCAATTCGTTCAGCACCATCACCAGATTGACCGCCATCTCGGGGTTCAGGGGCGCGGGCGCTTCCGAACCGGTGATGTCAAAGAGCTCATTGGCGAATGGCGACAACGCCGCCTCGATCACCTCGCGCAGGTCCGCCGCTTCCCACGCGTTGCGCGTCAGCAGGTCATGCCCGCGCGCCATGGACTGAATACGGCTGTCGAACGCCGCCCGGAACACCGCCGGGTTGTCAGGGGCGCCACGCATGGTCTGGGCCGCGATCGCCTGCACTGCAGCCAGATTGTTCTTCACGCGATGGTTCAGTTCGGCCAGCAGCAGCTCCTGCCGTTCACGCGCAGCGACCTGAGCGGAGATATCTTGCGCGGTGCCGATGACATGCGTGGGCTGCCCTGCGGCGTCGCGCATCACCTGCGCCGCGCCCCGGATCCAGACCGCCGAGCCGTCTGCGCCCATCGCAGTGGTGCGATGCTGCACCACATAGGAACCGCCATTCTCCCCGGCCACCGCCGCGCGGAAGGCCGCCTCCACCGCGGGGAAGTCCTCAGCGTGAACCGCCGCCGCATAGGTGGCGAAGTCGATTGGACCGTCGCCCTTCACCCCGAACAACTGCCGGGTCCGCGGATCCCAATCGACACGGTCCGCCAGGAAGTCAAAGTCCCATAGCCCCAAGCCTGTGACGTTTAGAGCCAAGGCCAGCCGCGCGCCTTGATGCTCGACCTGTAGCTGGGCCTCGCGACGCGCGGTGATGTCCAGGATGACGAAGGCGACCAACGGCGTCGGGCCGGGCAGCGGTGAATAGGTACCGAAGAACCAACCCTCACGGCCCGTAGGAAATCGAAACGAGTATTCCCCCGAACGGCTTTCCTGCACCGCCCACACCGCCTTCAGCGTCGCCAAACGCGTCGCCACCTGCGGTTCGGTCAGGCCTTGCTCGCGACCGGTGAGACCATCCAGCCCGCCGACCGGCAGCGAGTAGAGGTCTGAAGCGCTGCGGTTGGCGACAACGATGCGGTAGTCGTCATCCAACAACTCGACCACGCCGGCCACGACATCGGCCGCATCCAGCATCGCCTTTAGTAGAGCCTCGCCACTTCGCCCGCCGTCAGGCCAGCGACGCCCCCGCGCCTCGTCCCCCATATGCCCTCCACCGCTCCGAGCCCGATCCTAGGCTTGGCCGGCGGCCCTGGACAGGCTTTCAAACACTCAAGCAGTCGGGCTTGCCACTTCCAGTTCACCGGAAGCTGAATCGTACACGGCCTGATCGAGAATACCCTGACGCTTAGCGACCAAGGTTGGGATCAGCGCCTGGCCGGCGACGTTTGTCGCCGTCCGCCCCATGTCGAGAATCGGGTCGATCGCCAGCAGCAGACCGACGCCTTCGAGCGGAAGCCCCAAGGTGGAGAGCGTCAAGGTCAGCATCACCACCGCTCCCGTCAGGCCCGCGGTCGCCGCCGACCCGATCACGGAGACGAACACAATCAACAGATAGTCGGTGAATTGCAGCGACACGCCGTAGAACTGCGCGACGAAGATCGCCGCCACCGCCGGATAGATCGCCGCACAGCCATCCATCTTGGTCGTCGCCCCTAACGGCACGGCGAATGCGGCGTACGAACGGGGCACGCCCAGCGCGTTTTCCGTCACAGTCTGCGTAACCGGCAGGGTGCCGATGGACGAGCGGGACACGAAGCCCAACTGGATCGCGGGCCAGGCGCCGGCAAAGAAGCGAATGGGATTGAGCCCATTCAAGAGCAGCAGGCTCGGATAGACGACCAGCATCACGAGGCCGAGGCCGAGATAGACCGCGATGGCGAACGCGCCCAGCTGCGCCAAGGCGTCCCAGCCGTAGTGAGCGACCGCATTGCCGAACAGGCCGATGGTGCCGATTGGGGTCAGCCGGATCACCCACCAGAGGATCTTGCGGACGATAGCCAGAGCTGAGGCGTTGAAGGCCAGGAAGGGCTCGGCCGCCGCGCCGGACTTGAGCGCCGCGATGCCGGTGATCAGCGAGATCACCACGATCTGCAGGACGTTGAACGACAGGGAGGTGGTCGCCACGCCGTCCTTCAGCGTCGTCGAGGCGGCTATGCCCAGCATGTTGGAGGGAATGAGGCCGGTCAGGAAGTCGAGCCACGAGCCGCTGGTGCTCGGTGTGCTGGCCGCAGCGGCTGCGACCGTCGTGTTGACGCCTGGCTGCAGCACGAGGCCCAGCGTGATGCCGATGCTCACCGCGATGAGCGCTGTGACGGCGAACCAGAAGAGCGTCCGCCACACCAGAGCCGCCGCGTTCTGGAGTTCTCGCAGGTTCGCGATGCTCGCTACGATGGCCGTGAAGACCAATGGCGGAACCAGCACGCGCAGGAGCTGGATGAAGGTCGAACCCGCCAGGCGCAAAGCTTCGGATAGGCCATGACCGGCCTGCCCTTGCTCGGTCCCCAGGTTCCGCGCCAGCAGCCCCAGGCCCAAGCCGACCACCATGGCCGCCAGCACCTGGAACCCGAAGGAAGCGAATAGGCCGCCCCGCTTGCGCGCCTGCGCCATGAAATACTCCTGCACGATTTGGCCGGAGCATGGTCGCGTCGTGTCGTGCGCGCCAGCGGTTTGAGCTTTTCTTGCCCTTAGAAAAGCTAAACGGCTCACTTCACTGGTGGTGGCTTCGACAGGGCCGCCTACTCCGCCTCAATGACGGGAAATTGCCGCCCGTGCTGAGCAATTTTTGCCGGGTCGACCGGCAGAAATTTACCATACGCAGAATTTGCCGACCAAGCGGCGCGACGCGCGCGGAACCCGCTGCGCTCAAAAACCTCATGGTTATCAAGGCTGCAAACGCCACCGACCCGACTGGCCCGCCGCTTGCTCAGGAACATTCCAGGCAAAACGCCTCCGGCAGTCAAAATGACGTCGGCCCCTGAGAAAAGGATCTAGTGATATGGCGATGAATTCCGTCAACACGAACGCTGGCGCCATGGTTGCGCTGCAAAACCTGAACGCCACCAACAAAGACCTGGGCGTGACCCAGGGCCGGATCAACACCGGCCTGAAGATCGCGAACGCCAAGGACAACGGCGCCATCTGGGCCATCGCTCAGAACCAACGCGCTGAATCGACCTCCCTCAACGCCGTCGTCTCGTCGCTGCAACGCGGCCAGTCGGTCGCCGACGTGGCCATGGCCGCCGGCGGCGCCATCTCCGACATCCTGGTTCAGATGAAGGAAAAGGTCCTGGCGGCGACGGAAGCTGGCCTCACCACCGCTTCCAAGCAAGCGCTCAGCGACGAATACACCGCGCTGCGCAATCAGATCGACACCATCGCCAACAACGCGACCTTCGACGGTGTGAACCTGATCTCGTCGACCACGGTCAACAGCGCCAGCATCAAGGCCATCGCCAATGCCGACGCCTCGGCCACCATCGACATCGCTCACGCGAACCTGTCGAAGACCAACACGGCCATCGCCGCGACCTTGAGCGGACTGACGGGCACGGTTTCGGCCGGCGATGTGACGAAGCTGGAAACGGCGATCCAGAACGTCTCGTCGCAGCTGTCGAAGCTCGGCACCGGCGCCAAGGCGCTGGACACCCACCTGACCAACGTCATGAAGCTCCAGGACACCCTGGACGCTGGTGTCGGCAACCTGGTGGACGCCGACCTCGCCAAGGAAAGTGCGAAGCTGCAGGCCCTGCAAACCAAGCAACAGCTTGGCGTTCAGGCTCTGTCGATCGCCAACCAGTCCTCGGGCATCCTGCTCGGACTGTTCCGCTAAGACCATCCAGGGCGCGTTCGCGCGCCTAGCGACGGCGGCGGGAGGGGAGACCTTCCCGCCGTCTAAGCGCAAATGGGGCCACCCGATCCAGAAGACGGCGGGCGAGAGGGACCATGGAAAACAAGCTTTCAGGCGTCGCCGCCTTGCCAGATCTGGAAGCGGCGCAAGCGTCGAAGTTGGCCTTGCAGGCGCGGGATGCGCCACCGGCTCGCGAGCCGTCATCCGCAGAGCAGGGCGACCTGCGTCTCGTGATCGAAGAAAGCGGGCAGGCGGGGCTGTTCATCTACAAGACCATCGACAGGCGAACCGGCGAGGTGATCCTGCAGTTGCCGCGCGAGGATATCCTGCGGCTCGCGGACGGCGAGGCCTATAAGGCCGGCGCGCTGATCGCCACCAAGGCTTAACGTCCCGATTGATTCCCTGTCGCCCGCGCCTCAGGCGGGGCGATTGAAATCCTTGCTGTAGTAGGCTTTGCGGGTTGCGGCTCGCGCCATTAACTTTTCGGCAACCACGTTCTCCCTAGCGTTAACCATGTTTCCGGCGCGCGAGTCGCGCGTCAACCATGGGTTCTCTGAAGGAGATCAGCGCCATGCCGATGAGCGTCAACACGAATAAATCGGCGCTGATTGCGCTCCAAAACCTGACCACGACGAACGAGAAGCTCGAGCAGGTTCAGAGCAGAATTAACACGGGCCTGCGGGTGGCGAACGCCAAGGATAACGCGGCCGTCTACGCCATCGCTCAGAAGCAGCGCGCCGACTTCTCCTCGCTCAGCGCAGTGAAGATGAGCCTGGATCGGGCGACCTCGATCACCGACGTGGCCATGACCGCGGGCGAGCAGATCAGCGACATCCTGATCCAGATGCGCGAGAAGGTGGTCGCTGCGACCGAGGACTCGGCCACGCCGACCTCGCGCAAGGCTTTCGATGACGAGTATCAGACCCTGCTGCAGGCGATCAGCCAGTTCTCCGCCTCGGCGGAGTTCGACGGCGTCTCGGTCCTTAACGGCACCTTGACGGCTCAGCTCAACTTCTTGGCGAACTCTGACGGCGACAGCTTCATCGGCCTGACGCCTCAGGACTTCACCATCAGCGGTTCGGTGATCAACCTGGCCGGCACGGTGCTGACCGGGACGACGACGGCGAACAAGGCGGTGTTGGCCTCGCTCAACTCGGCCATCACAAACGTGACCTCGGCGCTCGCCGAAATGGGCGCTGAGTCCAAGCAGATCGAGAAGCACGTCACCTTCGTGACCAAGCTGCAGGACGTTCTTGAAACGGGGATCGGCAATCTGGTCGACGCCGACATCGCTAAGGAAAGTGCGCGTCTGCAAGCCCTTCAGGTTCAGCAGCAGCTCGGGGCGCAAGCGCTCTCGATCGCCAACTCGCAGCCGCAGGTGATCCTGCAGCTCTTCCGCGGCGGCTAATAAGGTCTAGCGGGGCGACAAGAGGGTCCTGGGCCGCGCGGCTCGGGGCCCTTTTTAATGTCTGGACGGCGAGGCTTAACCTCTCGTCAGCCCTTATGCCGCAATCTGCGGTAGGGAATTTCCGTAAACACGGGCGGTCGTAGTGATCAACCTCGATTCCAGCGTGCTGCTTAGCTACTTCCAGGCGAAGAACGCCGTGGGCGCGGTGGCGGCTGGCTCGAAGGGAATCGGTCCGGGCGCGGCGGCGGGAGCCACCAAGGCGCCGACCCCGCCCTGGAGTTCGCTGTCCAAGGCCCCGAAGGCCGACGAGATGGTCAAGAGCGTCCTGATGGGGCGCAAGTTCATCGACGAATATCAGACCCAGTTGGATGTGAAGGGCGCGAGCGAGGACTATCGCCAGCTTTTCGCGATGCATCAGGGGCTGCAATCGCTGGAAGCCTTGGCGAAGCGGGCCGGCGAGAAGGGCGTGACTGCTTCGGAGCTGAAGCGCATCCAGACGGCCTTCACGCGCGGCATGGCCGAGGTCTCTGGCTATATTGATGACGCGACCCTGGAAAAGCTGCGCCTAACGCATGGCGAGGCGACCGATAAGGCCAAGTCGGCGGTCGGCGTTCCGAAAACCACGCCGCGCTATGTCACCGCGCCGCTGCATCAGGGGACGGCGACCGACGAGGTCGAGGCCTTCAAGGGCGACGTCAAGTTCAGCGTGACGATCAAGCTGCCCAACAAGACCAGCACGACGATCGACTTCAATCTGGGCGAGATGGGTTCGCAGCCGCGCTCGATGAACAACGTCGTGAAGTTCATGAACGACAAGCTGGCGGGCACGTCTTTTGCGACGCGATTCGCGGTCGAGAAGATCGCCGGCGAGGACAAGACCACCACCGTCAACGGCAAGACCATCGTGGTCGGCAAGGCGCAGGACCGGTTTGCTCTGAAGATCCAGGGCGACAGTTCCGAGAGCCTGACCTTCTCGGCGCCGGCGACCGCCCCGGCGGTCTACATCACCCAGACAGCGGGCGACCCGAAGCCGACCACCACGACCACGACCACTAAGGAAAGCGGCACCAAGACCACGACGACGGACCCGGTCCTCCTGCAGGAACTGGTCAAGTTCGAGACTGGCTCAAACACCGCGACGGACACGACCCAAGACGCGACCCGCCGGCCCGGCGACACCAACTGGGTCGAGGGACGCGTGTTCAACGTCGCCCTGCCGGAAGGTGTCGAGACGGTCCACAAGACGGTGACCGGTCCTGACGGCTCGCTCTACATGCTGGCCGACATCAATGGCCCGGTCGATGGTCAGATCATCAAGGGCGAGGGCGACGTCGCCCTGATGAAGTTCGATTCGGCCGGCCAGCTCGTCTACACGCGCACGCTGGGCGCCTCGAAGGACGCCACGGGCCTGGCCCTGGCGGTCGGGCCGGACGGGCAGATCGCCGTGGCTGGATCGGTGACCGGTGGTTTCGCCGCGGGCGGGGTGCCGGTGGGCGAGGGCTCGCTGGCGACCATTCCCAAGATTCTCAAGGCCGACAACGGTTCAGACCCCAACAAGTCCGACAGCTTTGTCGTTGTCTTCAATGGCATCGGCAAGGAACTGTGGAGCACCACGACCCCGGGGCAGCCCGAGCCGATGGGTGTCGGCGAAGAGATGTGGTCGCAGCGCCAGGGCGCGCGCGATGAAGACGAGGCCACCGGCGTGGCTTTCGGTCCGGACGGCTCGGTCTATGTGCTCGGCCGGGTGAAGGGCGCCATGACCGGCCAGGTCGCCAACGGAAGCTGGGACGGCTATCTCCGGACGTTCGGCGCCGACGGCAAGTTGAAGGCCACGACCCAGTTCGGCACCAGCGGCGACGACAAGATGGCCGGCCTGGTGGTCGACGGAACCAATGTCGTGGTCGCGAGCGTCGAGGGCGGCGAGGTGACGCTGCGGCGCTTCGACGTCTCCGATCCCAAGACGCAGACCCTGACCAACACCCGCAGCCTCGGCTCGCTGGGGGGCGGAACCATCGCCGGCGTCGTCATGGAAGGCGGAAATATCGTCATCGCCGGATCGACGGGGGCGGCGCTGGGCGTCAACAACGTCAACCGGGGCGCTTGGGGCGGCGTGGACGCCTTCGCCGCGCGGATCTCGACCGATCTGGGCACGGCCAGCGACGCCATCGTCTACTACGGCGGGGAGGGCGACGACCGCGCCACCGCCATGACCGTGGCCGGCGGCAAGGTTTGGCTCACGGGCACGACCAAGACGGACCTGCCGGGCATGCCGGACCTGGTCGGGAAGCTCGATGGCTTCGCGGTCGAACTCGACATCGACGCGGGCACGGTGGGCTGGTCGCAGCGCTTCACGGCCAAGGACAAGATGACCACGCCGACCTCGATCGCGGTCGACGTCAACGGGGCGAGCGCGCTTGACCGGCTGGGGCTGCCGACCGGGACCATCGACTATTCGGACTCCCAGCTCGTCACCTCTGCGACCTCGGCGCGAGCGGGCGACCAGTTCCAGATTCGGCGGCGTATCGGCGGCGCGGCGGTGACCATCACCATCGAGGCCAATGACACGCTGGAGAGCTTGGCCAAAAAGGTGCTTCGCGCGACCTCCTACTCGGTGAAGGCCGAGGTGGTCTCCGACGGGGATGTGCGCAAGTTGCAGATCCGGCCGCAGAACAGCCGCAGCAGCTTCGAAATTCTAGGTGGCACGGGCGGCCGCGACGCGCTCGAGGCGCTTGGTCTGCAGGAGGGTTTCGTGCGCGCCACGACCTTCGAGAACGGCAAGAGCGTTCCGGGCGATGGCGGCTCCCCCATGTATGGGCTCAAGCTGCCGCGCGACCTGAACCTGTCCAACGAAGACAACATCAAGGTCGCGATCGACAAGCTGACTATGGCGATGTCGATCCTGCGGACAGCCTATCGCGACCTGGAAAGCGGCATGCGCCCCGCGAGCGAGCAAAAGAAGGCGGATGGGCCTGTTCCGGCCTATCTGAAGAGCCAACTCGCCAACTATCAGGCTGGACTCTCGCGCCTCACCGGCGGCTGAGACTGAGCCCCCGCTTGAAACCGTCACGAGCACGGTCTAGCGAGGGCCCATGGAATTTCTAAAAGATCGGCGCACGCTTTTGGTTCTCGTCGGCGGCGCGCTTGCGCTGCTGGCCGGCGTCGTCATCGCTACAATGCTGGTCGGCAAGGGCCGCAACGAGAAAGCCCCCCCGCCGCCGGCCTCCCAGGGCGGGCTCGTGGTGGAGACCGGAGCGCCGGACGACGGCCGCATGGATCCGGCCAAGCCCCTGCGTTGCTATGTGGCCGGCCAGTATGTCGGCGAGATCACCCTGGCCGAGTGCGCCAAGCGCAACGGGGTCGCCACCGGCGCCCTTGACGTAGGCGTCGACCCGGCCGGCAACCTCGCCGCGGCCGATCAGGCTGGAACCATGCTTACGCCCTTGCCGCCGCAGCCTGAGCCCATGGCCCCGGTCCAAACCCAGCCGAGCGCCCCAGCGCCGACGGCGCCTGCTGCGACGACGACGAGCGGTCCGGCCGGCAGTTGCTGGCGGTACGCCGACGGCGGCTGGCGCAAGCTTCCCAACGATCTGACGCTCAATGGATGCGTCCAGGCGCTGTTCGCTGGCCGCTGCGAGCGGCCGGGCGGCGCCACCTATGGCCGATGGATGCAGCAAACCCTGCGTCTGGTGCCCGGCAAGGTCGAGGTCTCGGGCGACAACCGCAGCTTCCGGCCTCTGGCCGAGCAAGCGTCGAACTGCTCCATTCAACCTATCGGGTAGCGCCCTCGCGTCGCCTCAATCGCGTCTATAGGCTTATGCCCATGCTTCGCACCGCTCTCATCGTCGGCTTCGCCGTCCTCGCTCTCGCCGCTTGCAACAAGCGCACCCGGCCGCCTGGTGGCGAGGGTATTTGCTGGCATGTCGCTCCGCAGACCGACGGGACCTTGAAGTTCAACAAGCTCAAGGCCGACGTCGCCGATCTTGAACACTGCGCCGCGGAGCTGGAGTCGATGCGGGTGCGGTTCCTGCGCTTGGGCGGCTCGCAGCGCGAAGTGGTCGGAGCCTTCAAGGGCAACTTCATCTTTGTCGAACGTCGCGGCATCTTCACCTCGCCCTCCTTGGAGGAGCATCGCTACCTTGCCCTGGTTCGCACCGGCGATGGTCGTTTGGCGGTGCCCGGCGCCATGCCGCGCGCGCCCGCGCAGTAGGGCGGTTCAAGCCGGCGCCAATCCTCTGTGGAGAAGCGCGCGGCGTAGTGAACGAACGGGGAACGTTAATATTGATCCCGGCGACGTGGTCGTCTAGCTTCCCGCGCTTGGGCCTCACGCCCGCAAGCACGGAAAGCAAGGGACAATCTCATGGCGGGCAGCGTCAACAAAGTCATCCTGGTGGGCAATCTGGGCGCGGATCCTGAGATTCGCAGCCTGAATTCCGGCGACCGCGTCGCCAATCTGCGCATCGCGACCTCGGAAACCTGGCGCGACAAGTCCTCGGGCGAGCGCAAGGAAAAGACCGAGTGGCACCGGGTCGTGATCTTCAACGATAATCTGGTGAAGGTCGCCGAGCAGTATCTGAAGAAGGGCTCGAAGGTTTACATCGAGGGCTCGATCCAGACCCGCAAATGGTCGGACCAGTCGGGTCAGGAAAAGTACTCCACTGAGATCGTCCTGCAGAAGTTCCGCGGTGAGCTGACCATGCTCGACGGGCGTGGCGATGGTGAGCGCGACAGCGGCGGCGGTGGCGACTATGGCGGCGGCTACGGCGGCGGAAGCAGTGGCGGCGGCTTCGGTGGTGGTCAGCGCAATCAGAGCTCGGGCCCGCGCGAGAACTTCTCGGCCGATCTGGACGACGAAATCCCCTTCTAGAGCCGGGTTTCGCATTCCTGCACGAACAAGACGGTCGGCCTTCGGGCCGGCCGTTTTGCGTTCGTGGTCAGGCGTTGACGGTTGGGAGCCGGAAAGCGCCAGCCAGGCCTTGGTATCTAAGTCACATCTGTCGCGACCAATCTGAGAGCGACAGCCATGCCGACGATTTTTTCCCAATCCCGCGAGAACCCATCGGTCCCGAGGTCCATAGATCTCGCGGGGCTGACCGTCGCTGAGGTCCAGGCCGGGTTCGGGGCAGGGGTCTTTACGTCGGCAAGCCTGACGCAGGCCTGTCTCGACCGGATCGCTCGCTACAACGCCCGCTACGTCGCCCTGATTGCGATGAACCCCGACGCTTTGCGTGATGCGCGCGCTATCGATCAGCGGCGGGCGCAGGGCGAGGTGTTGGGGCCGTTGGCTGGCGTACCAGTGGTGGTGAAGGACACCATGGACATGGCCGGGCTGCCCACCACGGGCGGTTGGCGACTGCTCAGCGCGCGGGCTGGCGGCGTCGATCTGGTTCCGGCTGCAGACGCCCCCGTGGTCGCGCGCCTGCGCGCGGCCGGCGCAGTCATCCTCGGCAAGACCAATGTGCCCGTGCTCAGCGCCTCTGGGAGCCACGCCAACGACAGCTGGGCCGGGGCCACTCTGAACGCCGTCGACCCGGATCTGTCGCCCGGCGGCAGCAGCGCGGGAACGGCCACAGCGGTCGCCGGAGGCTTTGCGATACTGGGACTAGGCGAGGAGACCGGCGGGTCGATCCAGAACCCGGCGTCCGCTCAAGGCCTGGTCGGGGTCAAGCCGAGCTTTGGTCTGACGCCGAACATCGGGGTCTTGCCGCTGGCTGGCGGGACGCGCGACGTCGTCGGGCCGATCGCGCGCAACGTCCGTGACGCGGCGCTGACGCTCGACGTACTCGCCGGCTTCTGCGCCGAGGATCCAAAGACCGTCGCCGGGATCGGCCGCAGGCCAAGGGCGGGTTACGCAGCCGCCCTCGACGTGAATGCGTTACAGGGCAAGCGGCTGGGGCTCTATGGGCCCGGCTGGCGGGACCGGCCGTTGTCGCCCGAGACCTACGATCTCTATCGGCGCGCGGCTGGCGAGTTGGAGGTTCGCGGCGCAACCCTGGTCGCCGACCCCTTCGCGGGATCGGACTTCGCGCAAATCGCCCGTCCAGCGGCGGGAACCGACTTTGACCCGCGCGGCATGGAGTGTGCGCCCTACGACCTTGAGATCTACCTGCGACGGCTGGGGCCCGACGCGGCGATCTCGTCGTTCGAGGCTTTCAGGCAGGCGGTCTCGGCGGAAGATCCGTTCAAACCTGGTGGCGTGCTTTTCCTGCTGAATGAGCTGACGGGCTTCGCAGCCTGTCTCGCCGATCCGTCGGCGCCGCCGGACCTGTCCGAATTTATCGAGGCGCGCGAAGCCTATCTCTCGGTCTTCGCAGCCGTGATGACCCGCGAGCGGCTCGACGGGCTGGTGTTTCCCCAGCTTCGCGCCGAACCGCCATCGGTCGTCAGTGGAGCGCCGTTGGCTGAGACCTCCGTCTGCGAGATCAATATCGCCGGCTTGCCAGGCGTGACCGTCCCAGCCGGCAGTTACGCTTCTGGAGCGCCGTTCGGCCTGATTTTCATCGGCTCGATGTGGAGCGAGGCGGAGCTACTGTCGTTCGCCTTCGCCTACGAGAGCGCCACGCAGCATCGCCGGTCGCCGGTGCTGACATGAGCGGCGTCTTCCGCGGGTGGCGCGTCGTTGCCGCAGCCTTTGGCGTCACCTTCGTGGGCTTCGGCGCGGCCTACACCTTCAGCGCCTTCCTCGGGCCGCTGCAGGCCGAGTTTGGGGCCTCACGCGGCTCAGTGTCGCTAGTGTTTTCACTGGCCGGATTTCTCTATTTCGGCCTCGGGATCCTGAGCGGCCCGCTGGCCGATCGGTGGGGTGCGCGACCGCTTGCCGTCTTTGGAATGGTCGTCACCGGGGCGGGGCTGGCCGCTGCGGGCCTCGCCCATAGTCTGGCCGAGGTTTACGTCGCCTATGGTCTGGGCGTCGGGCTCGGGGTCGGGTGCGCCTACGTGCCGGCGCTGGGCGCTGTGCAGCGATGGTTCGTCAGGCGTAGGGGCTTGGCGTCCGGCCTAGCGGTCAGCGGCATTGGAGCCGGCACGCTGGTCATGCCGCCGCTGGCCGCATGGCTGATCGCGGAGGTAGGCTGGCGCGAGGCCTATCTGATCCTCGGAGGCCTCGCCGCCGTGGTCGGGGTAGGGCTCGCCCTGCTGATCGAGAACGATCCGGCCCGTCATGGGCTTGGCCCCGATGGGGATGTTCTTACGGCCGATGTTAAGGCCTCGCAGGCGGCCGGAAGCTCGGTGCGTGACGCCGTGCGGTCGCGGCGGTTCGTCGGGCTCTATATCGCCTGCCTGATCTGTTCATTCGGATTGTTCGTGCCGTTCGTGCACCTCATGCCCTTTGCCCTGGATCGGGGGATCGCGCCTTCGTCGGCAGTGTTGCTGCTGGGCATGATCGGTGTCGGCAGCACCGCTGGGCGGTTCTTGCTCGGCGGGATCGCCGATCGGATGGGACGTGGGCCGGCGCTGCTGGCGATGTTTGCGGGCATGGCGACTACCCTGCTGGTTTGGGCCTTTTCCACGACGTTCTGGGCGCTAGGCGCGTTCGCGCTCGGCTACGGAGTGTTCTACGGCGGGTTCGTGGCTGTGCTGCCCGCCTTGGTCATGGATTATTTCGGCGGCCGAAACGTCGGAGCGATCATCGGTCTGCTCTACACCAGCGTCGCGTTCGGAACCCTTATCGGCCCAGCCGCCGCCGGCTTCACCTTCGACGCCGCTCACAGCTACACCGCGCCGATCCTGGCGGGCGCCTGCGCCAACATCATCGCCGCCGCCGTACTGGCCGTGACGTCCAAGGGCGAGGCGCCGCACAAGAAAAGGGGTGGCCAATCTCGAGATTGACCACCCCTTGTTTGGGAGGCTTCCGGCGCACCCTACGGAGCCCACAGAGCCTCTCGAATTCTCGGAGATCAGGCGGCGGGGCGCTTCTTCATGCCCCGCATATCTCCCAGGGCCTTAGCCGCCGGCGATGACGCCGCAGGCGATACGGCCGCCGGCGCCGCCGATGGGCTGGGTCTTGTGATCGTCGGCGTTGGCGTGGATCACGATAGCCGAGCCGTCCTTGTCGGCCAGATTTTCACGGCCGGCGGCGGCTTTCAGGGCGACGGACGTGGAGAACACCTCGGTGGCGCCGGTTCCATCGGCGGCCACGAAGAGGTTCGGCAAATCGCCGGCTTCGTTGGCGTCGGGGTTCAGCAGGCCGTGAACCAGGGTAGGCTTGCCGTGGACGTGTGCGCCGGCCGAGGTGAAGTCGGCCTTGGAGCAATCGCCCTTCTCGTGGAAGTGCAGGCCGTGCCAACCCGGCGAGAGGTCCTTGACCTGCAGGCGCAGCAGCACGCCGTTCGGTGCATCCGTCAGGGTCGCCGAGCCGATCGCCGCGCCCGTAGAATTCTTCAATTCGATCTGTTGGTTGGCGGGCGCATCGGCCGCAGTCGCCGAAGTGGCGAAAAGGGTGGCGGCGAGAACGGCGAAGGCATATTTCATCTGGATTGGCACCTGGGTTCGAATCTGCACGGACATTGGCCTTGCGGCCCGCGCGATGGTAACAACTCAACTCAGTTTTGTGTCCGATTCTAAACGGATAAATCGCCTCCTTGACCGACGAAACCCACACCCCGCCCGATGACGGCCGGCGCGGGGGCATTGCCCCTATCGCCATCGAAGACGAGCTGAAGAAGTCTTATCTCGATTACGCCATGAGCGTGATCGTGAGCCGCGCCCTGCCGGACGCGCGCGACGGCCTCAAGCCCGTTCACCGCCGCATCCTGTTCTCGATGAACGAGCAGGGCCATACGCCCGACCGTTCCTACGTGAAATCGGCTCGCGTGGTCGGGGACGTGATGGGTAAGTATCACCCGCACGGCGACGCCTCGATCTACTTCACCATGGTGCGGATGGCGCAGCCCTTCTCGATGGGCCTGCTGCTGATCGACGGCCAGGGCAACTTCGGTTCGGTCGACAACGACCCGCCCGCGGCCATGCGCTACACCGAAAGCCGGATGAGCAAGGCCGCCATGATGATGGTGGCCGACCTCGACAAGGACACGGTCGACTTCAAGGAGAACTACGACGGCACCGAGCAGGAGCCCGTGGTTCTGCCGTCGCGGATTCCCGCGCTGCTGGTCAATGGCGCTGGCGGCATCGCCGTCGGCATGGCGACCAACATCCCGCCGCACAATCTGGGCGAGATCATCGACGCCTGCTTGGCGTACGTGGATGACCCCGAGGTCTCGCTCGACGCCCTGCTGGACATCGTGCCAGGGCCAGATTTCCCCACCGGCGGCGAGATCATTGGCCGCTCGGGCGCGCGCAACGCGCTGATGACCGGGCGCGGCTCGGTGATCATGCGCGGCAAGGCGGAGATCCAGGAACTCCGCAAGGATCGCGACGCGATCATCATCAACTCGATCCCGTACCAGGTAAACAAGGCTGCGATGGTCGAGCGCATCGCCGAACTGGTGCGCGAAAAGAAGATCGAGGGCATCGCCGACCTGCGCGACGAGAGCGACCGCGACGGCATGCGCGTGGTCATCGAGATGAAGCGTGACGCTTCGCCTGACGTCGTCCTGAACCAACTCTATCGCTACACCCCGCTGCAATCGTCCTTCGCCGTCAATATGTTGGCGCTGGATCGCGGCCGGCCGCGAGAGATGAATCTGCGCGACCTGATCGTGGCCTTCGTCGACTTCCGCGAGGAGGTCGTTGTTCGGCGCGTGAAGTTCGAACTGTCCAAGGCTCGCGACCGCGGTCACGTCTTGGTTGGTCTGGCGATCGCCGTCGCCAATATCGACGAGTTCATCCACATCATCCGGTCCTCGAAGGACCCGGCCGAGGCGCGCGAGCGCCTGGTGGCCAAGGACTGGCCGGCGGGCGACATGCTGCCGCTGGTGGAACTGATCGCCGACCCACGCACCCTGGTTATCGGCGGCGACAAGATCCGCCTGACCGAGGAGCAGGCCCGGGCCATCCTTGCCTTGACCCTGTCCCGGCTGACCGGTCTTGGCCGCGATGAAATCTTTGGCGAGGCCCGTGAACTGGCCGGCGCCATCCAGGGCCACCTGACCATTCTGTCGGATCGCGCGAACGTCATGGCTATCGTCCGCGAGGAACTGGTGGCGGTGCGTGACGCCTTCGCCGTTCCGCGCCGGTCCGAGATCGTCGACGGCGACGCCGACGTCGAGGACGAGGACCTGATCGCGCGTGAGGAGATGGTGATCACCGTCACCCACGGCGGCTATGTCAAGCGCACGCCGCTGACCACCTATCGGACCCAGCATCGGGGCGGGAAGGGTCGTTCAGGCATGGCGACCAAGGACGAGGATGCGGTCACCCGCGTCTTCTCGGCCTCGACCCATACGCCGATGCTGTTCTTCTCGTCGGGCGGCAAGGTTTACCAGCTCAAGGTCTGGCGCCTGCCGGTCGGCAACCCGAATTCCCGCGGCAAGGCCTTCGTGAACCTGCTGCCGATCGAACCTGGCGAGAGCATCACCTCGATCTTGCCCGTGCCGGAAGACGAGGCCGCCTGGGCCCAATACGACGTGATGTTCGCCACCAAGTCGGGCGGCGTACGTCGGAACAAGCTGTCGGACTTCCAGGGCATCAAGCGCAACGGCAAGATCGCCATGAAGCTCGATGACGGCGACGCCATCATCGGCGTGGGGCTCTGCAACGCCGCACAGAACGACATCCTGCTGACCACCGCGCTTGGTCGCTGCATCCGCTTCGCCACCGAAGAGGTCCGTGTGTTCGCCGGTCGTGACTCGACTGGGGTGCGTGGCATCCGGTTGGCCGAGGGCGACAGCGTCATCTCCATGGCGATCCTGCGCTCCGTCGAGGCGACGCCCGCCGAACGGGCAGCCTATGTGAAGCACGCCAACGCCATGCGCCGGGCCGCGGGCGATGACGCCGATGTGGAGGATGTCGCCGCGCCTGACGACGACGAGGCCGAGGGCGGCGATCTGGCTGCGCTCAGCCCCGAACGCATCGCCGAGCTTGGCGCGGCCGAGGAAGTCATCCTCACCGTCTCTACCGAGGGCTTCGGCAAGCGAAGCTCGGCCTACGAGTTCCGTCGTACCGGACGGGGCGGGCAGGGGCTGCTGGCCCAGGACCTGACCAAGAAGGGCGGTCGCCTTGCGGCCTCTTTCCCGGTCGAGGAGTTCGATGAGATCCTGCTGGTCACCGACCAGGGACAACTGATCCGCACGCCTGTCAGCCAGGTCCGGATGGTCGGCCGCAACACGTCGGGCGTCACCATCTTCCGCACAGGCAAGGATGAGCACGTGGTCTCGGTCGAGCGTCTCGCCGACCAGGGCGGCGGGGATGAAGACGACGCCTCGGTCGAGGCTGACGCAGCGGACGAATAGGGGCCGAGGCGGCAATTGTTGTAACTTCGGGTCCCTCAAAGGACCCGAAGCCAACATTTCAGCTTGCTTTCGTTGGGCTCGCCGGTGAAATCCTGCTGCACCGCAGCAGGGGGAGTGGACGTCGAATGACGCGCGTGGGGCTGTATCCTGGGACATTCGATCCCATCCACAATGGTCACACCGACATAATCGGTCGGGCGGTGAAGTTGGTGGACAAGCTGGTGATTGGCGTCGCCATCAACGCCGGCAAAGGCCCTTTGTTCGATCTCGATGAGCGTGTCGCCTTGCTGAAGTCAGAGACGGCGCACCTGACGGACCGCGCCGAGATCGTGGTCCAGCCCTTCCAAGGTCTACTGATGCACTTCGCCCGTGAAATCGGGGCCGGGGTGATCGTTCGCGGACTGCGGGCCGTGGCCGACTTTGAGTACGAATTCCAAATGACGGCGATGAACCAGCAACTCGACCGCGAGGTCGAGACCGTCTTCCTGATGGCCGATCCGCGTCACCAGGCGATCTCGTCGCGGCTGGTCAAGGAGATCGCGGCCCTCGGCGGCGATGTGACCAAGTTCGTGGGCCCGCGCATCAATGACGCCCTGATCTCGAAGGTCAGGGCCTAAGTCGGGCTGGCGGCGCGAGCCGCCGCCCGCTACGAGTGCCGACCATGATCCGAACCGTACTCTTCGCCGCCGCCTTGAGCGTTGCGGCTCCCGCCGTCGCGCAGACGCCCAAGCCCAATCTTCCCCCAGTCACAGGTTCGCCGGTGGCGCCTGGCGAGCCCGCAGCGGCCGACTGGCGTACGCCCAATCCTGATGACGTGCTGGTGATCGACACCAACAAGGGCCGCATCATCGTTGAGATGCTGCCCGAGGTGGCGCCCAATCACGTGACCCGGATCAAGGAACTGACGCGCGCGGGCCTCTATAACGGCCGCAGCTTCTTCCGTGTGATCGACCAGTTCATGGCGCAGACCGGCGATCCTGAGGATCGCGGCACCGGCGGCAGCGACAAGCCGGACCTGACGCAGGAGTTCGTCTTCCGCCGCGGGGCGAACGACATGACCTTGGTCGTGGATCAGACAGTCACGCAGATTGGCTTCGTTAAGTCCCTGCCGGTCGGGAGCCAAGGCGAGATGCTGATGGCGATGACCGCCGACGGCAAGGTCTCGGCCTGGCCGCTGTTCTGCCCGGGCGTCGTGGCCATGGCGCGCGGCGAAGGCGTCGACAGCGCCAATAGCCAGTTTTTCCTGATGCGTCAGGCCTATCCGTCGCTTGAAAAGCGCTACACCGGTTGGGGTCGGGTGATCTCAGGTCTCGATGTCGTCAGGGCCATCAAGGTCGGCGAACCTGTGGCTCCGCCGCAGGACAAGATGGACAAGGTGCGCGTCCTGTCGGATATCCCGGCCGCTGACCGCCCCAAGGTGCGCGTGATCGATCCCAAAAGCGCCTGGTTCAAGGCCGAGATCGAGAGCGCCCGCGCCAGAATGGGGGCGGACTTCTCAGCTTGCGCGATCAGAATTCCCTCGGAGGTGAAGTAATGGAACCGGAAAACACCCTCATCCTGACCCTGGACACGGGCCCGGTGACGATCAAGCTTCGTCCCGACCTGGCTCCCGGCCACGTTGACCGCATCAAGGAATTGGCGCGTGAAGGCTTCTACGATGGCGTGGTCTTCCACCGCGTGATCGACGGCTTCATGGCCCAGGGCGGCGATCCGACCGGCACCGGCACGTCGGGTTCCGACAAGCCGAACCTGCAGGCTGAGTTCTCGCGCGAACCGCACAAGCGCGGCGTCTGCTCGATGGCCCGTACCTCGGCCCCTCATTCGGCCAACAGCCAGTTCTTCATCTGCCTGGACGACGCCACCTTCCTTGACGGCCAGTACACCGTCTGGGGCGAAGTGGTCGAAGGCATGGACGCGGTCGACGCTCTGCCGAAGGGCGAGCCGCCGCGCAGCCCCGGCAAGATCATCTCGGCCAAGGTCGCGGCCGACGCGTGACGCCAGAACTTGAAGCGGCGTACGCGGAACCGCACCGCCGCTATCATACGCGGGCCCACATCGAGCAGTGCCTGGCGCTGCTCGATCAGGTCCCCGATCTGACCGAGACCGAACACCAGATCCTCAGCTACGCGATCTGGTGGCACGACGCGGTCTATGATCCGAAGGCCTCCGACAACGAGGCGAAGAGCGCGGAGATGGCCAAGCGCGATCTCCGCGACTTCGACGTATCGCTGCATGCCCGCGACGAGGTGGCCCGCCTCATTTTACTGACGGCCGGCCATCAGGTGGAGGAGGGCGATCGGCTCGGCGAGCTCCTCGTCTCCATCGATCTCTCGATCCTCGGCGCACCGGACGACCGCTACGACGACTACGCCAAAGCGGTGCGGGCTGAATACGCCCATGTACCGGACGACCTGTGGCGCACCGGCCGGGCCGGCGTGCTGCAACGCTTTCTCGATGCGCAGGTTATCTTCCCTGATCCAGCCTTCGCCCAGTGGCTGGAGGCCCAGGCGCGCGCCAACCTCTCGCGGGAGCTCGCGTCACTGACCTAGGGAGCGTTGGGTGGCGCAGCGGCTGAAGGTCTTTGTCACCACCGATGGCCTCACCGACTACGTGGTCGCCGCGGGGTCGAGGGCCAAGGCCCTGGCCGCATGGGGCTCGCACCAGGATCTATTCAAGACTGGCGGCGCTCATGAAACCGATGACCCGGAGCTCGTCGCCGCCGCCACTGCGGCGCCCGGCGAGGTCTTGCGGCGCGTCGCCGACACACATGCGGCCCTGGCCAGCGCGCCGAAACTCACAAAACCCAAGCCTCGTCCCTCCAAGGCCGCGTTTGAGAAGGTTGCGCGATTGGAGCAGGACCTGGCCGACGAGATCGCTGGCCACGAGGCCGAAGTCGCCGAGATCAAGGCGGCGCGGGCCGCGCTCGACGCTCGCCAGTCCGCTGTTGACGAACGCTTCGCGTCGCGACGGGCCAAACTTCAAATCGCGCTGCGAGAGGCCCGTGCGGCCTTAAGGTGAGGGCGCCAGCGTCACGATGACCGGGTAGTGATCCGACCCCAACCTTGGGCCCCGCTCCACCTGGACTGTTCGCCAGCCTGATCCGGCATACACATGGTCGATCGGCAGAAGCGGCAACGGGGCATGGGCCCCGCGCTTGGGCAGGTCCCACGCCGGCCAGGTGAACAATCCACGTGTCCTGCGTTCCAGACCGAACATCGCGTCTTCGCGCCGGCGACTGAATGACCAGGGCGTCGAGTTGAAGTCACCGGTGAGGATCAATCGCTCGCTTGGAAACTCTGCGAGCAGGCGCGCCAGCCCGCGACCTTGGGACTGTTGAAGCTCGCCAAAGACCGGCCAGGCGTAGTGCGTACCAATCACAGTGAAATCGCCACGGTCGTCGCGCAGCGTTATGCCTGTGGCCGGCGGACGCAGGCGTTTGTCGCTCGGCGTCGGAATGTCGAGAAGGATCGGCGCGGCCTTCGACAAGATCACTACAGAGCAACCCGCGGAGGTGACGTGGTAGGTGGAGCGCACTCTCAGCAGAGCGCCGATCGCGTCCGCCTCCTGCAGGACGATGACATCGGCGTCTTGGGCCAATAGCCAAGCGATGGTGCCGTCGAGGTCCTGGTTCCGGCGCCATGCGTTCAACTGGACCAGCTTTATCTGACCGGCCCGGCCTGCGGGCGCCGCTGGGCCGCGACGCGCAAGATATTCCGGCGCAATCAGCCACCCAGCCATAAGGCCACCAGCGCCGCCGAAGCCGAGGAGCGCCATCTGCGCGGGCAGCGCCTCGGCGAAGGCCGCATAGAGCACCGTAAGCGCCGCGAGGATCATCACGATTGGCAGGAAGTGGGTCAGGACGTCCAGCCGGGCGCTCCAACGCCCGCAATGGGCCGCGAACGCCCATCCGGCGCAGCCGACGGCGATCAACAGCATCAGGCCCGTGAGGATGGGAGGGAGAGGTTCCACAGGGGCTATCTGCGATCAGGAGACCGGCGCCAGAACCGCGACGATCGGATAGTGATCCGAACCGAGGTTGGGTCCTCGCTCCACCGTGACGGTTCGCAAACCGGGGCCTGCATAGACATGGTCGATCGGCAGAAGCGGCAGGCCAAAGGTCGTGGGCCAGGAGGGCAGGGCCCTTGTCCGCCGTTCCAGGCCATTGCGGGCGTCCTCACGCCCCCTGGCGAACGACCAGGGCGTTGAATTGAAATCGCCGATGACGATCATCCGCGCCTTCGGCAGGGGATCGATGAGCTGCAGCATGCGGGCCGTGTTTTCGCGATGGTTTCGGACAGCAGTAGGCCAAGTGTAGTGCGTGCCGACGAGGATATATCCACCATCCTCTGGGGCCATATGGACGATGGCGATTGCGGGGCCGAGCCCATAGCGGCCGCGACGCGGACGGTCGGCCGTCTGAGGCGCGGTGCGCGTGAAAATCACCGTCTCGCAGGTCATGCCGCAGGACATGTGGCGGGGAAGGTTGCTGAGAACGGCGGCCCGCATGGCCGGAGTGGATTCTTCGAGGATGAGAAAGTCCGGGTCCTGCTGCGCGAGCCAGCGCACGCGCTCGTCCAGACGCGTATCGCGGCGGCTGACGTTGAACTGAATGACCTTGATGCGCCCGGCGGCGTCGGCCGGAGCGTGGGGCTCGGACGGGCGCATTAGCTCGGGGAGGATCAATGCAAGGCCGGCCGCGGCCCCGACGCCGCCCAGTAAGGCCATCGCGATCCGGGCTCGACCGGCAGAGGTGAAAATTGCGCAGGTCAGCACAATGGTTGCCGCCGCCAGATAAAGCGGCGCGAAGTGGGTCAGCACGTCGAGGTGACCGCTGAAACGTCCTCCGTGCGCAAGGACAGCGCCGCCCGCCGCGAACGCGCCGAACAGCAGCATCAGGCAGCGAAGGACGAAACGAACGGAGCCCTTGTCCAGAACTAACATCCCACGATGCTTGACGGGTGAGCCTACCCGTGCGCTTCAAACGCGCCCATGCAACTTGCTGATTTCGACTTCGAACTTCCCGAGGACCGCATCGCCCTTCGGCCGGTCAGTCCGCGCGACGCCGCGCGGCTGCTCCTGGTGCGTCCAGGAGAGCCGCTGGCTGACCTGAGCGTCGCCGACCTCCCGAGTCAACTCCGTGCGGGGGACGTTCTCGTCCTCAACGACACGCGGGTGATCCCCGCGCGGCTAAAGGGGCGGCGCGTTCGCGAGGCGTCCGATATCGCCGTCGAGGCGACCCTGCACCGGCGTCTGTCGCCGTCAAAGTGGACGGCCTTCATGCGGCCAGGAAAGAAGCTGGCGCCTGGCGATCGGGTGCGTTTCGGCGCGATGGAAGACCGGGCCTGCTTCCTGGGCGAGCTTGACGCCACCGTGGTTGAGAAAGGCGAGGGCGGCGAAGTGACGCTGAGCTTCGACTTGGCCGGCCCGGATCTCGACGCAGCCATCGCCGAGCGCGGCTCAATGCCGCTGCCGCCCTACATCGCCGCAAAGCGGGGTGAGGATGCTCAGGACCGTGCGGACTACCAGACCGTCTATGCCGACGAAGAGGGCTCCGTCGCCGCGCCGACGGCAGGCCTGCACTTCACGCCTGAGCTGCTCGCCCGGCTCACCGCCATGGGCGTCACCTTGCACTTCGTGACGCTTCACGTGGGCGCCGGCACCTTCTTGCCCGTGAAGACCGAGAACCTCGCCGACCATCGGATGCATGCGGAGTATGGCGAGGTCGATGCGCAGACTGCGGTCGCGCTGAACGCGGCCAAGGCCGCCGGTGGGCGCATCGTCTGCGTCGGGACCACCTCGCTGCGATTGGTCGAGAGCGCGACCGGCGAGGATGGCGTTGTCCGCCCCTTCGCCCAGGAGACCGCGATCTTCATCACCCCTGGCTACCGCTTCCGCGCCGCCGACGGCTTGATGACCAACTTCCATCTGCCGAAATCGACCTTGTTCATGCTGGTCTCGGCCTTTGCCGGCTACGAGACCATGCGCGGCGCCTACGCCCATGCGATCGCCGATGGCTACCGCTTCTATTCCTATGGCGACGCCAGCCTGCTCTGGAGGGCCTAGTGGCCGCATTCCCCTTCGAGATTTCCGCCACTGAAGGCGGCGCGCGCACCGGCGTGCTCAAGACGCCGCGCGGCGACATCCGCACGCCGGCCTTCATGCCTGTGGGCACCGCAGCGACCGTGAAGGCGCTGACCGTCGACCAGGTGGCTCAGACCGGGGCCGACATCATCCTGGGCAACACCTATCACCTGATGCTGCGTCCCACCGCCGAGCGGATCGCACGGCTGGGCGGACTGCACCGCTTCATGCGCTGGGATCGGCCGATCCTGACCGATTCCGGCGGCTTCCAGGTGATGTCGCTCTCCAAGATCGCCAAGGTCACGGAGGAGGCCGTCGCCTTCCAGAGCCATATCGACGGTTCGCGGCATGTCATGACGCCTGAACGTTCCATCCAGATCCAGGCTGATCTGCTCGGCTCGGACATCGTCATGCAGCTGGACGAGTGCGTCGCCTGGCCGGCTGAGGAAAAGCGTGCCGCGGACGCCATGCGGCTGTCCGCCCGCTGGGGCGCCCGTTCGAAAGCTGCTTTCGGCGAGCGCGAGGGCCAGGCTCTGTTCGGTATCCAGCAGGGTTCGACCTTTGAGCACCTGCGCCGCGAGTCGGCCGACCGCCTGATCGAGACCGGGTATGACGGCTACGCCCTCGGCGGGTTGGCCGTCGGCGAGGGGCATGCGGCGATGTGCGAGGTGCTGGACTACGCGCCGGCCATGCTGCCCGCTGATCGTCCGCGCTACCTGATGGGCGTCGGCAAGCCGATCGACCTTGTCGAGGCGGTGGCCCGGGGCATCGACATGTTCGACTGCGTGCTGCCGACGAGATCGGGCCGCCACGGCCAGGCCTGGACCTGGGAAGGCTCCGTCAATCTGAAGAACGCTCGCTTCGCCGAGGACGACAGCCCGTTGGACGAGACCAGCGACTGCCCAGCCTCATCCTATTATTCGAAGGCCTATCTCCACCATCTGGTGAAGTCGGAGGAGATCCTCGGCCAGGTGCTGTTGTCCTGGCACAATATCGCGCACTTCCAGGCTCTGACCTCTGCGATGCGTGCAGCGATCGCCGAGGGCCGGTTCGAGCAGTTCCGGCGGGACTTTAAAGCCCGTCAGCGCACCGGGTAGCGGGGGCCCTGGGTCGGGACCACATTGTCCGGAGCCGTACGAACGTGCGAGGCCGTCGCCGGTGGCCGGCAGCTCTTGGCCTCGCCCAGGCCCTTCATGTAGGCCCTACGCACAGCGCCGGCCAAGACGGCGTCGGTCACCAGGCTGTCGTGGCGCTCGGCGCCGCTGAGCTGCCGCACCCAACTGCGGAACGGGATGACGCTGGAGGCGAGGCCGGCGACTGCGCCAAGCGCGGCGCCCTTGCCCTTGTCCATCATGTCCTGCTCGTCCTCGGACGGATGATCGAGGTCCGCGCCCAGCGCCTCGTTCAGCGGGACGATGGCGGCCGCGATCCCGGCGCAGGTGGCCGGACTTGGCCGCTGGTACGGATCTGCCATGGCCTCCAGCAGGATCGGCGGAATTTTGGTGCGCAGGACGTTGACGTCCCGCAGCGGTGAGGCGACCGCGCCGGTGATGCTCTCCCGCTTGGCTTCCGATGTTGTCTGAACCTTTGACGATCCGTCGGCGGGGCTGGTCAGGCAGGCCGATAGCAGGAAGAGCAGCGGCAGCGGGTAGATGGCTTTGTGCATTTGGCGAAGGTACTCAGAGTCAGCCGATGAAGGAAAGCTGACACACGCTCTTGCCCCGGTGAAGGCGCCCGCATATGGTCCGCGCCGCTTCGCAAGGCGCGTTGATCGCGTCGTGTTGGGGGCCGGTAGCTCAGTGGTAGAGCATTCGACTTTTAATCGAATGGTCGTGAGTTCGAAACTCACCCGGCCTACCATTCTGTCTGTCCAGCATTGATATTGCTGGATATTTCAGGGTGGCTTTCAAGGTTCTTCCTAGATTTTCAGGCGTCCGCCCGCGTCACGTTCTTCGAACGTGCTGATCGCTTCCTCAGCGAGTCGTCGCTGATCGCGCCGGCTCTTCACGACGGCGAGGCGAGTCGCATGGCCCGCCCCGGCGAAGGGAGCGGGCCTAGGTGTCGTGGAGATCCTAGATCGGGTTGATCTCCACGCGACGGGCGTCGGCGTCCATCGTGTTGGCGGCGCCGGCTTCGACCATGGCCGGAGGGCGCATCTCGATGCTGGTCGCAGGCACGCCAGCGGTGACGAGGGCGTCGCGGACGGCGATGGCGCGGTTCTTCGCCAATTCCTGGTTATGCGCCAGATCGCCGGTTCGGTCGGTGTACGCGGTTATGGACACCTTGCCGCCGGTCTTGAGGGACGCCGCCGCCGCTTCGATCACTTGGCCGCCGTCGGCTGGGATAGCCGCCGAGTCGTTGGCGAAGAAGATCTTCGCCGGGAAGGCTGCGACAGGCGCGGTGACGGTTGCGACAGGCGGGACGACCGGCGTCGCCGGCGCTTGTTCGCTCGCGACGACCGGCGCCGGAGGCGCAGTCTGGGCGACCGGTGTGGCGGGCTGCCGTCCGGCCATCAGCCACCAGACCAGTCCCAACAGAGCCAGGCCGAGGATGAGCCAGGGCAACCAACGCATCAGGCCGCCCGCGGCAGGAGCCGCGGCCGCCGCGGTTCCGGTGGCCGCCCTGGCGCTATAGGCTTGGCTCGCGGGCTGGGCGGTCGCGCCGACGTCTCGCTCGGGGTGGCGATCGGGCATGCTGGCGACCGCCGAGGCGGCCACGCCTAAGGCCGCGGCGGAGGCGGCGACCGGTGCGGCGGCCATGGTGTCGTGACCGCCGAACTGCGACAGTTTCCTGAAATGCTCAGCGAGCAGGTAGTAGACCGTGACGCGGTTCTTGGTGCGATCGCCCTTCATCCGCTCTCCCACCGCCGCGATGCTGGCGTCGAGTTCGGAATCCGGCGCGCTAAGGCCCAGCTTCTTCTTCAGGAAGTTCTCGCGGACCCGGTCGAGTTCAGTTTTGTCGGTGAACGACACGAGCGATGAATCGCGATTTTGCAGAGCGATGCCACAGTGGCGCACGATGGCGGCGATGACGCCTTCGTCTGCGTCGGGCACGTATTTTCTTACATCCTGGGACCAATCTTCAGTCATGAGTAGCCTCCTCGGCTAGGGTCAGGGCCAGGACGGCCACAATGACGCCTACCGGCTATAGGACCTCGCGAGCCAATGCTGGCTCGGGTGATATACTGTGGTGGCTGAGGGATTTCCCGGATGCGGCGTGGCTGTGAGCCGCCGTGCGAGCCCACAGGTTCGGTCCGAAACAGGTCCAGCTTAGCCTTTCCTCTCGCGCCCTCAGAAAAACTATATTGTCGATGGGTGCGCTGGGAATTAGCGATGGGCTGAGCCGAGGCGCAGCTAACCGCGCGCCTCGGCGTTTATGCGTTTGAACCGGGGCCGCTTGAATGACCGCGACCGACACCACCGAGATCGTCGCGGCGCGCCGGCCGGTGATCCGACGCCGTTCCGCGATCCCTGGATTTGCGCTCACCATGGGCGTGACGCTGACGATCCTGTCGTTGATCGTGCTGATCCCGTTGAGCGCGGTGGCGCTTAAGGCGTCCGAGCAGACCTTCCCCGAATTCCTGCAGGCGGCTTTCAATGAGCGGGCCCTGACCGCCTATCGGCTGTCGTTCGGCGCGGCGTTCATCGCCGCGATCATCAACGGCGTGTTTGGCGTGCTGACCGCCTGGGCGCTCATTCGCTATCAGTTTCCCTTCAAGAGCCTGGTGAACGGCATCATCGACCTGCCGTTCGCCTTGCCGACGGCGGTGGCCGGTATCGCACTGGCCACGCTCTACGCGCCGAACGGCTGGATCGGCGCGCTATTCGAGCCGGCTGGGATCAAAATCGCCTACACCCCGCTGGGGGTGGTGATCGCCCTGACCTTCATTGGCCTGCCGTTCGTGGTGCGCACGCTGGAGCCGGTGATGCGCGACCTGGCGGCCGACGTCGAGGAGGCCGCGGCCAGCCTGGGCGCGAACCGCTTCGACACCATTCTGCGCGTGATTCTGCCGGCGCTGGGCCCGGCCTGGCTGACCGGGATCGCCTTGGCCTTCGCCCGCGCGGTTGGCGAGTACGGCTCGGTGATCTTCATCGCCGGCAACATGCCCTACAAGTCGGAGATCGCCCCGCTGCTGATCACCATCGAGCTGGAGCAGTATGACTATGCCGGCGCGGCGACCATCGCGGTGGTCATGCTGGCGGTCTCGTTCCTGATGCTGTTCGTCATCAACGCTATCCAGGCCTGGGCGCGGAGGCTGGGCCAATGAGCCGCCTTCGTCACCCCACCGAGGACCCGATCTGGGCCAAGGCGATCATCCTGACGCTGGTCGGGCTGTTCCTGGTGTCCGTCCTGATCCTGCCGTTGGTCACGGTCTTCTTCGAGGCGACCCGCAAGGGGCTGCCGGCCGCGCTGGAAGCGATCCAGAACGAGGACGCGCGCGCCGCCATCAAGCTGACCCTGATTACCGCGGCGATCACGGTGCCGTTCAACGTGGTGTTTGGCCTCTGCGCCTCCTGGGCCATCGCCAAGTACGAGTTTCCGCTCAAGCCGTTCCTGATCACGCTTATCGACCTGCCGTTCTCGGTGTCGCCGGTGGTTGCGGGCTTGATTTATGTGCTGGTGTTCGGCGCCCAGGGTTGGTTCGGACCTTGGCTGCTGGATCACGATATCAAGATCATCTTTGCCGTGCCCGGCATCGTGCTGGCGACCATCTTCGTGACATTCCCCTTCGTCGCCCGGGAGCTCATCCCGCTGATGCAGGAGCAGGGGGTCGACGAAGAGGAGGCGGCTGTCTCCATGGGCGCCTCGGGATTGCGGACGTTCTGGAGCGTGACCGCGCCCAACGTCCGCTGGGGCCTGCTGTACGGCGTCCTGCTCTGCAACGCCCGCGCCATGGGCGAGTTCGGGGCGGTGTCGGTGGTGTCGGGCCATATTCGCGGCTTGACCAACACCATGCCGCTGCATGTGGAGATCCTCTACAACGAGTATGATTTCGTCGGCGCCTTCGCCGTCGCCGCTCTGTTGTGCCTACTGGCCATCGTCACCTTGGTGCTGAAGGCCTTGCTTGAACTCGTCCAGCCGCAGTCGCGGCCCGGCCGCCACTGACCGAGAGACGTATTGCATGACCATTTCCATCCGCTCGGTGGAGAAGACCTTTGGCCGCTATCCGGCGCTCAACGGCGTGAGCCTGGAGATCGCCGACGGCGAACTTCTGGCGCTGCTGGGGCCGTCCGGCTCGGGCAAGACCACGCTGTTGCGCGTCATCGCGGGTCTGGAGTTCCCGGAGAAGGGGCAGATCTTCTACGGTGATCAGGACATGACCTACACCAGCGCCGCGGCGCGGCGGGTGGGCTTTGTGTTCCAACAATACGCGTTGTTCCGGCACATGACCGTGGCCAAGAACGTGGCCTTTGGCCTCGATGTCCGCAAAGGGCAGGCCAAGCCGTCAAAGAGCGAGATTACCTCGCGCGTCGACGAGTTGCTGAAGCTCGTCGAGCTCGGGGAACTGGGCAAACGCTATCCGGCTCAGCTGTCGGGCGGTCAACGTCAGCGGGTGGCCCTGGCGCGCGCCCTCGCGGTGAACCCGAGCGTACTGCTGCTGGACGAGCCGTTCGGCGCGCTCGACGCCACGGTGCGCAAGTCGCTGCGTAAGGAGCTGCGCCGGATTCATGACGCCACGGGCGTCACCACCATCTTCGTCACCCACGACCAGGAAGAGGCCCTGGAGCTGGCGGACCGTGTCGCGATCCTGAACAAGGGGGCGATCGAACAGGTCGGCGCCCCGCACGAGGTGCACGACAATCCGGCCGGCGCGTTCGTCTGCGGCTTCGTTGGCGAGGCCAATCGCTTCGAGGGCGCGGTGAAGGACGGACGTTTCCAATCGACCGACATCACCTTGCCCGCGCCCGGCGTCGCCAATGGCGCGGCGGTAGCCTTTGTTCGCCCGCACGAGTTGGTGCTCGCGCCGGCAGGCCAGGAGAACCTGAGCATCGTGACCGAGCGCATCGCCCCGCAAGGCGCAGTCGTGCGTGTGGATGGCGCGACCGCCAGCGGGCAGCGGATTGAAGCGGCCTTCGCCCGACAGAACGCCGGCGACCTGCAGCCTGGCGCGAAGCTAGGCCTTACCGCCGATCGCTCCTACGTTTTCAGCGCCTGAGGTTTACTGCTGCTGTTGTTGCTGCTGCTGGTCGTAGGCGATCCCGCCTGCGGGGCCTCTGCGGCGGCCGCTGCGGGAGAATGACGGCTGGGCGATGCGAATAAACTCTGGTTCGGTCAGCGCGGCTCGCGCCCGGCGTACCGATACGCCCACCGCCAACTGGCTTTCGGCCTCGCCCTTGTAGACCCCGCGCGATGGCGGGACGTCGTTGTAGTCGCGCCCTACAGCCGCGGCGATGTGGCGTTCGCCGGCCTCGACATTGTTCGTCGGGTCCAGCCCGATCCAGCGGGTGGAGGGCAGGAACACCTCGACCCAGGCGTGGGTGGCGTCGGGATCGGAACGGTCCCCGGCCTGACGATCAGTGAACAGGTAGCCCGAGACGTAGCGGGCGGGGATACCCCAGGAGCGGCATATGGCGATCATGATGTGGGCGAAGTCCTGGCAGACGCCTCGCCCGGCCTTCAGCGCCTGGTCGATGGGGCTGTCCGCACGGGTCACGCCGGCCTCATAGCCGAATGACGAGTAGATGGTCTCCGACAGCCGCCGAACCGCTGTCAGCGGATCGCGGCGGCGAAGTTCGTCGAGTTCGTGCAGGGCGACATAGGCCTGCAATGCCGGTGTCTCGATGGCGAATCCGTGGTGGGTTAGGAAGTCGAAGTTCTCCCCGCGCACGAAGTCGCTGCGCAGCCTATCCCACTCGCCCTGATCCAGGGCCTCGGGCAGGGGCGGGGGTGCCTGCGTTTCGACCGCCGAACGGGCCACGATGTTCAGCCGGTCATGCGGCTGCGGGACGTCAAAATGATAGACCGCATTGCCGAACGGATCGGCATAGGAGAACAGCTGCGCCGCCGGATCGAGCTCCAGCTCGAAGGAGACCAACCGTTGCCGGACCCCTTTCTGGGGCTGCATCCACACCTCCATGACGCTTTCGCGCACGGGTTCGGCGTAGTGGTACTGGGTGACGTGACGGACTTCCAAAAGCACGTGCGTGGTCCTTACGCCGGTAGGCGCATTTCGAGGGAATAGGCAACGAAGGTGTCGTAGATCGCCTGGTGCAGCGCCGCGCACTCGTCGAGCACTGTGGTGATCAGGACCCCCGCTCCGGCCACATCCAGTTCGTCCATGTCGGCGTACTGCAGGCGGGCGCGTAGTCGGCCCGCCAGGCGTTCGGGACCGGCGTGACCAGCAGCGTCGACATAGCGGGCGGTGGCGCTGAGGTGTTCCTCGATCCGAGCGGTCGCGAAGCGAATGGAACGCGGAAACTCCTCATCGAGCAACAGGAATTCAAGGATTTTGCGCGGCTGGATGTCGGCGGTGAACCGGCGGAGATAGGGCTCCAGTCCGCAACTCATCCGCAGGACGCTCATCAGCGCCATGTGGTCGTCGAGCGGGCGGCGGCGACCATCGCCGAAGCAGACGCCGAGCAGCCGTCCGACCAACTGCGCCCGCTCGAGATAGACGCCCAGCAGCAGGAACCGCCAGCCCTCGCCGTGGCTCATCGTGGCGTCGGCCGCCCCCTTGAACAGATGCAGGTCGGCGATGATCTCGTGCAGGAATGTCGATGGGCTGTCGGCGAACGCCTTGGGCGCTTCCGGGCCGGTCACCCGCAGATAGAGGAGGTTCAGTCGCTCCCACGTTTCGGTGGTGATCTGATCGCGGACCTGACGGGCGTTCTCCCGGGCCAGGGCCAGGGAACTGGTGATCGATCCGCCGTCCTCGCGATTGAGGGCGAGGGCGAACGCCAGCTCATAGGGACTGGCGGCGCGGGCGCCTTCGGTGTCGCCTACCGCCGCCAGCACGATGCGGGTGGCCTGGCTGGCGGCCTCTGTGCGGTCGAGCGTGGCGTTGAGCATCACGTCCGACAGCCGGCACAGATGCTCGGCGCGTTCTACATAGCGGCCGATCCAGTAGAGGCTGTCGGCGACACGGGCGAGCATCATGAGGGCGTCTCCTCGCCGGCTGCTTCGGGCTCAAGGATCCAGGTGTCCTTAGAGCCGCCGCCCTGGCTGGAGTTCACCACCAGAGAGCCCTTGCGGAGCGCCACTCGGGTCAAGGCGCCCGGCGTCACCACGATCTTCTCGCCCGATAGGATGAACGGACGTAGGTCCACGTGCCGGGGCTCTATCACGCCGTCGATCAGGCAGGGCGCAGTGGAAAGTTGGATTGTCGGTTGGGCGATGTAGTTGGCGGGATCGGTCTTGATCGCCTCGGCGAAATCCTCGCGCTCCTTCTGGCTCGCATGGGGGCCGATCAGCATGCCGTAGCCGCCGGAAGCGCCCACGGCCTTGACCACCAGCTTGTCGAGATTGGCCAGCACGTGCTGGAGTTGCGAGGCTTCGCGGCAGAGATAGGTCTCGATATTCGGCAGGATGGCGTCTTCGCCGAGATAGTAGCGAATGATCGCCGGGACATAGGCGTAGACCGCCTTGTCGTCGGCCACGCCGGTTCCCGGCGCGTTGCAGATCACCACATTCCCGGCGCGATAGACGTTGAACAGTCCGGCAACCCCCAGGCCGGAGTCGCGCCGGAAGGTGAGGGGGTCGATGAAGTCGTCGTCGACGCGGCGATAGATCACGTCGATGCGGCGCAGGCCGGTGGTGGTCCGCATGTAGACCATGTTGTCGTGGACGACGAGGTCGCGGCCCTCGACCAGAGGACAGCCCATCAGCCGTGCCAGATACGCATGCTCGTAATAGGCGGAGTTGTAGACGCCCGGTGTCAGCACCACGATCTGCGGGTTGGGACGCCAGTCGGCCGCCATGCCTTTCAGGGTCGCCAGCAGCAAATCGGGATAGCGGTCGATGGCGCGGACCCCGGCGGCCCTGAAGGTCCCGGGGAAGGTCCGACGCGAAGCCTCGCGGTTCGCCAGCATGTAGGACACGCCGGAGGGCACGCGCAGATTGTCCTCCAGCACCGCGAAGGCGCCGTCCGGCTGGCGGATCAGGTCGGAGCCGCAGACGTTCGCATAGGCCTGATGGGGCACATAGAGGTTCTGCATTTCGCGCCGATAGGAGGGAGCGCCCAGCACCAGTTCGCGAGGGACGACCCCGTCCATCAGGATCTGCTGATCCCCATAGATGTCGGAAAGGAACATGTTCAGCGCGCGCAGCCGTTGCGTCAGGCCCGCCTCGATTTTCGCCCACTCGGCGGCCGGAATGATCCGCGGCAGCAGGTCGGTCGGAATGATCCGTTCGGTGGAGCTTTCACCGCCATAGACGGTGAAGGTGATCCCCTGCAGCAGGAAGAAGCGTTCCAGCGTCCTCTGGCGCTCCGACATCTCGGCGGAGGCCAGGGTGGCGATCCGCCGATCCAGCGCGGCGTAATGGGGCCGCACGTCGCCGAGCGCCGCCAGCATTTCGTCATAGGCGGCCGGGTTCTGCGCGAGTTCTGCGGGCGAGAAAGCAGTCGCCTCATCGGGTCTTTGCGCTGTCGCCACACC
>JAESFP010000076.1_pt1 | contig 162962 bp, 164 predicted proteins | sample 9266181 | NCBI WGS metagenome assembly JAESFP01 (sample SAMN14502547, study PRJNA617102) | algae metagenome | isolation source: Pegethrix bostrychoides GSE-TBD4-15B and co-occurring heterotrophs from... | place: USA: Grand Staircase-escalante National Monument, Utah | collected 2006-08-15 | reverse complement strand
GGCGATTGAACGTTGCCGCCCGGCAGCTCGAAGAGGGTGACGCCAATGCCGTGAGAAAGCTGGCGGACATCCTGTCTGCGAAGGGGCTGCACTGGTTGAGAACGGCAGTGCAGCCGCAACGCGGCGCGCCGACCTGGAACGAATAGGTGCCGCGCTGGAGCCGGAGGATCGACCCGGCAATTGAGGAGGCGATCAGAGAAGGGACCCGGGCTGGCGTCTTTTGGGCAGCAGCGCGCTTGAACCCCACGGCGGCCATGACATGGGCCGCCCTTGCCGAAGCACACTCCGGGCGGGCAGCAACCCTTCTGAAGAGGGCGATGGCTAGGCTGGAACGCTAAGCTCCCTGACCTTCGCATTGTTGATGGTGTGACGCCCTGATCGGAGAGCATCGCGATCAAGCAGCCGATCGGTTCGGCTCAGGCCGGTTTATATTCTCGGGCCAATCCAAATCGGCCGGCCAATAGGTCGAGAACCAATTGATGGTCTCGTCGTATTTGCGAGCGGTGAATGATGCCTCAAGCGCGGCGAGCTTCGAGAAGAAACGACCATCGCCGGCTGCTAGCCGCCCGACGGTGCTCAACTCAAGCTTTTTGGCTTTGGCATAGCGCGCAGCGCAATCACAAAGGTTGCATCTCAACTCTTCTTCCATGCCCAATCCTTGTTGGATGTTTCCCACTCGGTCAAGGGGATATTTCCAACTAGCGAACAGGCCCTCGCGGATGGGATAAATCCAACATGGAAACCCAACTTCAAGCCCGCGTTCGAGAACGCCTTGCATCGCTTAAGATCAATCCGTTCGAAGCCGCGCGTCACGGGGGCCTAGAGCGCGGGTTCATCAACGACATTTTGAACGGCAAGAAAAAGTCTATCCGGGGCGACAACCTTTGGAAGGTCGCGGCCGCACTGCACTGCACTACCGAATATCTGCTCGGAGAATCCGAGCGGCCGTTCCCCGGCATTCCGCCAGGATGGGTTATGATTATTGGTTTTGTAGACAGTGAGAATGGCGGCGTTATTAATTTTGACGAACACAATGAAGGACCAGAACTTCACTTTGTTCCATCAATTCTTGGATTACCGTCAGAAACCATGTTCGCGCTTGAGGTTCGCGGAAGCGGATTAGACGGTTATGCCGATGACGGATCTCTTATTTATTACAACAGCTACTTCGAAACAGTTGGAGACGAGTGGATCGGCGAGATGTGCGTTGTGGAAGTCGAAGGCTTTGAGCTGCTGATTGGGCGGCTCCTGCCAGGCAGCAGTCCCGGACGATATCATATCGCCCGATTTGGCCGTGGCATCCTGATGGATCAAGAGGTGCATTTCGCGGGGGGCATTTGCGCGGTCATTTCGCCCTGGCAAACAGCCCAATTGGAGCGTCGGCACGAAACTCCCGGCGCTAGCAGCAAGTAGGACCTTTCCCACTTCACCGTTGACAGTGGGAAATATCCCATTAGGTTACCTTCCATCACCGCGATGGAGGCCGCTTTGTCACGCCGTCAGCCTTTCTTCTCTGGCTCTCCATCAGAACCCGCCGCTGAGCGCGCCGTCCCGGCCGCTCAGCCATGATGGAGATCACCATGAACATGCAGCTCACGAACGTTCGTCAGCTTGTCGCCTCGTCAGCCAAGGCGAATCCGAGTGTTGGAGCAGAGCAGAGCTTTCGCGCAGCGATCGCTGCCGTTCGCAGCGCCGCACGAGAGTACGAACACGCGGGCCAAGCGGCCAAGGCCGCCTTTGCCGCCTGCCGTGCAGTAGAGACTGAACACAATTCCACCGCCGCTGATGAGCGCGGCGCGGGCGAAAGCGTGCCGGTACCTGCGATCCTGAGGCGCCCGCGAAAGGCACCCGCCGGCAACGAAGTCATCAAGGTGATTATGGAGCGAGCAGACGGGACGGATTCCGTCCTGGATTTCACGACGCCAGACGAGGCCGAATACACCATGAGCTACGACGGGCTTGCGGAGTATTATCAGGACGATCAGGCCACCCTAGCCCAGGCGCAGCATGCCTATAGTGAGTGGCAGTTCGCCATGTTGGCGGCCCGTCAGAAGCTGGCGCCCGCGATCGTCCTGGAGGCCAGAGCGGCGGCGAAACCCGCCTATGAAGCTCGATCCAATGCAAGGCGCGCGAGGGACGCCGCTTGCGAGGCGCTTCTGACACTGACCGTGGATCGGCCTAGCGATGAATATCTGAGAATCCGCGTCCTTCTCGAAGCACACGGCGCTCACATCACCCGCGCCGGTGGCGTCTCCAATTTCGACGAGATCCTCGACAACGCCCCCCGCATGGCGAGCCGCATCTTCAAGCTGATGCTCGACGGATGGCGATGCGCCGAGAGCACCCACACCCTAGCGGCGACTGACACGGCCTTGGCAGACTATGTCGCAGCGAAGAACCTCGACGCACACCTTGCCCATCATGGGGGCGTGGGCGATGGCGAGCATGGCGATCAGCTCGCGGAAGCTGAGGATGCACTGCTGTCCACCGCGCCCACCGATCTGTCTGGCGTCTCTGCTCGCCTTGGGGCGATCATCAGTCTTGGGTGGCTCCACACCCACGGCGACTGGGATTGCCCGCTCTGCCCTGAAAAGCGCGCAAAGACGCTCGCGACGATTACCCCGCCAGAAGCTGGGGAGCTATTTGACGACGCCGAAGGCCGAGACGACGCGCTCTTCCGCGCCCTCGCCTTCCTGCATCAAGGCATCGATCGCTTGCCGGGAGCTGCTGCAACGGCATCCGCGGCCTCTCACCAGAGCCAATCCGCAGCCGCCTAACCGGCCCCAGCATGTTGTCCGTCGGCCCTCGCCGGCGGACATCAATGGAGACTGCCATGAACGACAATCACCGCCGCGGCTTCACACCCACACCGGTGAAGCCGATCAGCGCCAAGCAGCGATGCCTTCGGGCGGCCGAGCACGCGTTCGGGATGCTTCACCGGCTCTCAGGGTCACCAAAGCCGTCGCTTGAAGCCGAGGCGACCGATAAGGGCGCGCTTGCCGACCAGTATGCGGAGATCGCCGTCAAGGAGCCCGATCCCCACGCCCGCCGCGTCTACCAGTGGCTAGCAGGGCAGCACGCTCATGATGAACTCACCATCCGAGCGCACCTTAAGGAGACCCGACGGTGAGCGGCGGTTTTGCCGCTAGGGTTGCTCGATCGGCTTCACCAGATGCCCTGCCGATGCTCCTCCATCAGGTCGCGGATGGCGATCCCAATCGTTCTCAAGTCCCGTGCGCCGTCTACCTTGTAGCTACCCATGCCGCTAAAGCCGAACGCCCACTTTCCATCGAGCGCATCGTCAATATGCTCCTTGGCGATCAGCAAGGTGAGTGTGGTCAGTGGGGCCGTGTCCGGCGTCGTATAGAGTTCGAGGATGTGTCGGGCTCGCCGAAGCGCTTCGGCCGTGCGATCCCAAGCCTGTCGGTCAGCGCCAAGGACCGTGAGGTCAGCGGCGGCAGCACGATCCGCCCCGTACTCAAATACCTCTGCGGTGTGGGAGAGAGCGCTCACCCGGGCATCCTCCCGCTCCGCCGCCGCCCTCTCCTGCTGCAGCAGAGCCCGCCGCGCGCTTCCTCGGTCTACGTAGATCGCCCCAATGATAGCTCCGATGCTGCCTATGGCCTGAACCCATGCCGCGACCACACTGCCAAAGAGGCCGTCGGTCGCGATTGCCCCGCCCATGAAGAAGGCCACCGCCGCGAGCGCAGCGATCAAACCTGTGGGACGAGGCAAGTTGACCCATGCCCAGATTGCTATGAGCCTGCGGCGCATAGGGCTTCAGTCCCCACACCGGCAGCTTGGAATAGTCGCGCCATCACAGCACCGCTGCATTGCGCCGTTACACCCGCAGACCCCGCCATGGTGCGAGCAGCACCCGGACTTGCCCGGCACGCCCGTGTTGCAGACTGGCGCCGCCGCAGTAAGGCTCACCGCCATCGCGCCGGCCGCCACTATCTTCATCAGGAATTTCATCGCGCCCTCCCCAGGACGCATACAGCCTGCTCGCAAAGCCTAGCTTTCGCAACCGAAGCGGGCACGACGCGGCACCTCGAAGGAGCGCCCTATGGTCGATGACACTCAGCCAAAGAAGCCCCGCGGGTTCGCGGCGATGTCTCCCGAGCGGCGGCGCGAGGTCGCAGCCAAGGGCGGCAGAAGCGTCGAGCCCCAGGAGCGCTCTTTCTCCCGCGATCACGGCCTGGCGGCACGCGCCGGCCGCATCGGCGGCGAGGCAAAGCCAAAGCCGAAGGGCGGGAAGGATGAATGACCATCATCCTCCTTGGTCTTCCGCTGAAGCTCGCGCTGTGCGGCCTTGACTCAGGCCGGGGTCCCCGAGGCATGGCCGATACTTCTGACGCGAGAGCAGCTCTGCGCCTATCTGGGCGGATTGAGCGACGTCACGCTGCGAAAGATTTGCCCGGTGCCTGCCGTGGAGCTCGGCGCCAACGTGCTCCGTTACCACCGCGCCCAGGTCGACGCCTGGGTCAACAGCCTTGGACCTCGCGGCTTGCGCGTGCCGATTGACAATGAACAGGATGCACCAGCGGTGGCCAACGACGCCCCGACCGGCATGACGCCGGTAGAGCGGGCGAGGGCGCGAGCGACAGGAGCCCAGCGGTGGAAGAAGTCCGATACGTCCAACGCGTCCGCAAGGGCGGGCTGACCCACCTCTACTTCCGCAAGGGCGACTATCGCGAGGGGCCGCTGACCTCGGCTGACGGCTCGGAAGAGTTGAAGGCCGAAGTCGCGGCGATCCTGAAGCGGATGGACGCAGTCGCCGTCGCGCAGAAGCCCAAGGCCGGGACCGTCGGCGGGATGCTACGCGCCTACACTGGTCATGACGGCAAGCCCGGCTCGGCCGAGTTCCTGGGGAACGCCCGATCGACCCAGGCTGAATACAAGCGCCTGGGCGATGAGATGTTCGAGGACTGCGGCGATCATCCGCTGGCCGACGTCACACAGGCCTGGTTGCGCGAAATGCGGGACGCCTGGGCCCTTCGCGGCCACCGGGCGGCCAACCAACGCCTACAGGTTCTGAAGAACGCCCTAGCCCCCGCTATCGACGACGAGGCGGATCACCGCATCGCAGGCGATCCGTTCGCCAAGCTGAAGAACGTGAAGCGGCCGGCTTCGGCGGGCGAGGCGCACCCCAGTTGGACCGATGACGAAGTGGAGGCTGCAATCGGTTTCGCCATCGCCCGGGGAAAGCCTGGGCTGGCGCGCGCCATCGCCCTCGGCCGCTGGGCGGGGTTCAGGCGAGGGACGATCTGCGCCGTGCCGCTGCATGCCCGGATCTCCGCATTCGACGCGGAGGGCGGCAAGGAGAGCCGATTGCTCTGGACCACCGAGAAGCGACAGGTGCTCTGCGACAAGCGCGAGGATCCGCGCCTGACGGACCTGTTGGGCCGGACGCCGAGTAAGGCCCTGACCATCGCGTACAATGCCAAGGGCGACCCCTGGAAGCCGCGCCAGCTCAACCAAGCCGTCGATCGGCTTATGGCGGCACTGGCGAAGGCCGGGAATGTCCGGGCGGCGGCCGACGACGAGGGCGAGATTTACTGCCCCCTCGACCTTCACGGCCTGCGTCACGCACGGGGGCTGGAGCTTGCCCTGGCCGGCGCCAGCGACGCCGAGATCATGGGGCAGCTTGAACACGCCTCGCCCCGCGCGGCGCAGATCTACCGGCGTCAGGCGCAGCGGAAAGCGCTCGCCGACCAGGGCCAGGATCGAATCGACAACGTCGTGAAGCTGAAGGCGGCGCGGAAGGCGAGAACGGCCGGCGAACAGAAACTGTAAACCGGGCTGTAAACCGACTGTAAACCGAAGCCGCTGGCTCAGATTTCCGCCCCGGAGGGGAAATCTCAAGTCGTTGAGTTTCTTGGGAAAAGTAAGTGGCGCGCCCGGAACGATTCGAACGTCCGACCCTCAGATTCGTAGTCTGATGCTCTATCCAGCTGAGCTACGGGCGCGCAGTGCCTTTCGGCGAAGGCGCGGAACCTAGTCGGGGTGATCGCGCTTGGCAACCCGCCCAGTGAGAGAAATTTTCATTCGCCGATTTTCCCTTATCAGAGACCGGGTAGCCGGCCGCCGAGGCCCTTGAGGATCGCGCCTCCGAGCCCCGGAACACCGAACGGCGAAGCCGGTTGCTGGCCCGATTGAGTCGGCGCCCCAGGCACGCCGCGTTCGTCGTCGCCGGCCACCCCCGGCATCTCCATGCCGAGCATCGCGCCGGTCTGCGATTTGTACCGGACCTTCAGCGCCCACTCGATATTCCAGGGGGTCTTCGGGTCGGCCGGCCGCGGCGGGTAGGAGATGTTGGTCTCCCCGCCATAGGCCGCCAACTGGACCATGGCCTGGGGCGCGATCTTCAACACTTCCTGAGGGACGGTGCATCTGGTGGTGGTCGGCGCCATCAGCGCCTTGGAGGCCACCAACCGCTGCAGGTCGGCGTCGCTGAGGAAGTCGTGCAAGGCGAAGGCCGAGGCCTGGACCTCGCTAGACGACCACATGACCATGGTGTCGTTCTCACCCGCGCCGATGGCGGTCGCCAGATAGCCGCGTGCGTTGGCGACCGGGTTCCAGGCGAGCTGTCCCGAACCGGTAGGGTTCACCGCATTGGTCGTAAGGTTCAAGGCGCCGAGGAAGTCCTGGTTCTGAGCCAGGGCGAACTTGATGTCGGGGCTGTAGTTGCCGCGGATCAGATGGTCGCCGGTCAGCGAGCCGCCCGCCGGCACGCTGGTCCGGGTCCGTTCGTTGGGCCATTCGCCATAGGTCGCATAACGGGTGGGCGACGGCGGCTGCATCGGGGTGATGGCCAGACTCTTCGACAGGGCCTCCATGCCCGGCGGCACTTGCCCGGCCGCCATCTTGGCGAAGTCGATGACGATGGGCTGGCCGCTCTTGGCGTGCTCGCCGCAGCCCCAGAAGATCAGCATCCGGCCCTTGGGTTTGTAATCCTTGGGCATGACGCCGGGCTCCTCGTCGCGCTGGCGAGGCTGGGCGCGGGGCGTCAGCAGCGGCAGGCTCTGGCCGGCCTGAAGCACGCTCGGAGGCAGGTGTTCGGCGGCCGGGTCGCCGGCCGGCTTGCGGGAAGAACCGAGTTGCAGGACCAGGGTCTTGGAGACGTTCGAGCCGCCGCCGCCCATCATGGCCCCCATCATCGAGGCCGCGGACGGTCCCCGGCCCCCGCCGCCCATCATCCCGCCGAAGCCGGAACTGGTCTGGGCGCTCATCCAGTAGGTGGCGACCGGACCGGTCACCTGCTGCTTGGTTTGCGCCTGCCCGCCGCCGGCCGCGGCCACTACCCCGGCCGCCAGGGCCGCCCTACTCACCCACTGCATCGTATGCCTTCCTGCAATTATCGAACACGGGTCTCTAAGGCACTAAGCTCGACTGCGGGTTTCGGCAAAATCGGCGAAAGACTGCGGTGCAGCGACGAAAACGCCGCCGCATCGACCGGAGGCGCTAGAGCGGCAGATCACGCCAGCCGTTTACGCCCGGCCAAGGCTGGGCGGCGTAGACCCCGCGCGCCACGGCGCGGGCCAGAACGTCGGCCGCCAGCGCCCCGATGCGCGCAATGGTGAAGTCGCCGCCCTCGCCCAACGGCCGGGCGGCGGTGGAGAGGGCGAAGACCACGTCGCCGTCGAACGGGGCGTGAATCGGGCGTATGGCGCGGGCCAGGCCGTCCTGGGCCATCACCGCCACCCGCTTGGCCTGGGCCGGGGTCAGGGCGACGTCGGTGGCCACGCAGGCGATGGTGGTGTTCATCCGCTCGGCCGGATCGACCTTGGCCAGGCCCCAGATATCGCCCTGCGCCGCCAGGCCCGCAGATCCCAGGCCGCCGAACTCCTCGCCGACCTCGTAGGGCGCGGCCCAGAAGGTCCGCCCGCCGGGAGCCACCACCGAACCGAAGGAATTGACGCAGACCACCGCCCCGACGGTGATCCCGTCGGCGGCGACGATGGAGGCCGAGCCCGTGCCGCCCTTGAGCCGCCCGGCCATGGCGCCATAGCCCGCCCCGGCGGTTCCGAGCTGGAAGTCACGAGCCGCTGCGATGACCGCTTCGCGGCCCAGCCGGCGGTAGGGCGGGTCCTCGCCCCAGGCGCGGTCGCCGCCATTGGCGAGATCGTAGAGGATCGCGCCGGGCACGACCGGCGAGCGCGGCACGCCGCTGCTGGAGACCAGGCCATAGCCCCGCCCCTGCGCGCCCAGCCAGGCCACCACGCCGTCCGCCGCCGCCAGGCCGTAGACCGAGCCGCCAGACAGCACGATGGCGTCAATGGCCTCGACCAGGTTCTCGGGGGCCAGGGCGTCGGTCTCACGGGTGCCCGGACCGCCGCCGCGCACATCGCAGGCCGCGACCGCCCGATCGTCGGGCAGGATGACCGTCACACCCGTGCGCGCTACCGCGTCATGCGCCTGTCCCACGGCCAAGCCCGGCACATCGGTGATCAGATTGCGGGGTCCTGGGGCGGCTGCGAGGTTTTTGCTCATAATCGATACGGAAAGCACGGCTTCGCATTTGTTGTCCACGCACGCTTGGCTATGGTGCCGCTCTCCTCCCCACCTCCCCTCGCGTGGTACTTCGTGTTTCAGCTCAAGCGTCTCGCCGCCCTGTCCCTTGCGCTCGGCCTCACCGCCTGCGCCACGGCCCCGGCGCAAGCCCCCGTCGCCTCCGTCGCTACTCCAGCGTCCGGCCCCAAGGTCTTGGTCTCCGCCGCCAACCCGCTGGCGGTCGAAGCCGGCGTGAACGTGCTGCGCCAGGGCGGTTCGGCGATCGACGCGGCGGTCGCCGTACAGGCGGTTCTGGGGCTGGTCGAACCTCAGAGTTCCGGCCTCGGCGGCGGAGCGTTCCTCACCTACTACGACGCCAAGACCAAGAAGGTGATCGCCTACAACGGCCGCGAGACGGCGCCGGCCGGCGCCACCGCCGACATGTTCCTGGATGCGGCCGGCAAGCCGCTCCCGTTCACCGAGGCCGTGACCAGCGGCAAGGCCACCGGCGTGCCCGGCGCAGTCGCCATGCTGTCCATGGCCCAGGCCCAGCATGGCAAGCTGGCCTGGAAGGACCTGTTCGCCGACGCCGAGCGCCTGGCGGACCAGGGCTTTGTCGTCAGCCCGCGCCTGGCCGGCATGATCGCCGGACCGTTCCCGCAGACCACCACCCCGGACGCCACCGCCTACTTCACCAAGCCCGGCGGCCAGCGCTATCAGGCCGGCGACCTGCTGAAGAACCCGGCCTACGCCGACACCGTCCGCAAGATCGCCGCCCAGGGCCCCAAGGCGATCCTCGAAGGACCGTTGGCGCAGGCGCTCGTCGCCAAGGTGTCGGAAGATCCGCGCCCCGGCACGGTCACCCTCGCCGACCTGAAGAGCTACCGCCCCAAGGTCGGCGACGCCATCTGCGGCCCGTACCGTGTCTATGTCGTCTGCGTGCCGGACGCACCGTCCAGCGGTGCGGCCTTGCTCGAGGCGCTCGGCATCCTGTCGCACACCGACATCGCCGATCGCGGCCCGAACGATCCCCAGGCCTGGTTCCTGTTCACCCAGGCCAGCCGCCTGATGTACGCCGACCGCGACCGCTATTTCGGCGACCCGGCCTTCACGCCGGTGCCGATCGAGGGCCTGCTCGACCCGGCCTACACCGCCGAACGCGCCAAGCTGATCGGCGAGGTCGCCGGTCCTGCGCCCGCGCCCGGCAAGCCGCGAGGCGCCGGCAAGCTCGCGCCTGACGCCACCCTGGAGCCGGGCGGCACCTCGCACTTCGTCGTCATCGACGCCGCCGGCAACGCGGTCTCCATGACCACCACCGTCGAGAGCATCTTCGGCACCGGCCGGATGGTCGGTGGGTTCTTCCTGAACAACCAGCTCACCGACTTCTCCTGGTCGCCCAAGAACGCCGATGGGACCCAGGCGGCCAACGCCGTGGCGCCGGGCAAGCGCCCGCGCTCGTCGATGGCCCCGACCATCGTCCTGGACCGCCAGGGCAAGTTCGTCGCCGCCCTCGGCTCGCCGGGCGGCAACTCGATCCTGGCCTACAACCTCAAGGCCCTGGTCGCGGTGCTGGACTGGAAAATGCCGATGCAGGAGGCCTTCAACCTGCCCAACCTGATCGCGCGCGGCGACAACTTCGCCTCGGAGCCGGCGCGCTATGCGCCGGGCGTCGTCGATGCGCTGGCCGCCAAGGGCGTGGTGTTCCGCGGCAGCGGCGGCGAGGGCTCGGGCCTGCATGGCGTGATGATGACGCCGAACGGTCTTGAAGGCGGGGCCGACGAGCGCCGCGAAGGCGTGGTGAAGGGGTTCTGACCCGTCCCCTCGTCATCCTCCGGTCAGCCGCAGGCTGATCCGGGGGACCCAAGCGGGCTCGCCCCATTCTGGAAATAAGCTTGGGTCCCTGGATCGTCTTTCAGACGAGCAGAGCATGACGAGCTGGAGGTCGGGCCTTGCCCCTCAGGCCTCGGCGCTCTTGGCCTTGCGACCTCGAACCGGCGGCAACTTGGCCGGGGCGCCGGGCAGGCGCAGCTCGAAGACCGAGCCCTCGGGACCGGTCTGGGCCAGCGATAGGTCGCCGCCATGGCCCTGGGCCAACTCCCGCGCGATGGCCAGGCCAAGACCGGCGCCGCCCGCCCGCGTCGAGCCGGCGAACGGCTGGAACAGGCGCTCTCGGGCGCGCTCGGAGACGCCAGGGCCGTTGTCGGCGAGACGAAGAACGCTGACGCCCTCATCCTCGAACAACGAGATCTGGATCGCGCCGGGCGTCTCGCGGCCCTCCTGCTGCTCGACCGCCTCGCGGGCGTTGCGCAGTAGATTGACCAGGATCCGGTGCAACTGGTCGGGGTCGGCGTTGACCTGCTCGCCGGTCTCGACCAACGAGATCAGCCGCACGCCGTCCGGCGACAGGCGCGCCTCTTCGGCCGCGGCTTCAAGCACGGGCCCGAGCGCCAAGGGCCGGGCGTCGGGCGCGGCCTCTTCGGTCTTGCCATAGGTCAGGACGCCGGTCGCGAGCTTCACCGCCCGGTCCAGGGCGCGCTCAAGACGCGGCATGGCCTGGGTGACCTGCGGGTCGTTCAGGGCCGCCAGCCGCTCGGAGGCGATCTGGGCGCTAGTCAGCATGTTGCGCAGGTCGTGATTGATCTTGGCGACCGCCTCGCCGAGCGCCGCCAGCCGGGCGCGCGAGGACAGCGCCGAGCGCAACTCGTCCTGCATGCGGTCGAGTTGAACCTCGGCGCGGCCGATCTCGTCGCGACGGCCGGACGGTTCGATACGGGCCTCCGCATCCTCGGGATCGGCGGCGAAGCGCTCCATCGAGCGGGTGATCCGCTGCATGGGCCGGACCAGGAAATAGTTCAGCGACAGATAGACCAACCCGCCGGCCAGGGCGGACACGAAGGCCATCACCGCCAGCAGGCGCCAGAGATAGACCTTGAGCTCGGCCTTCAACTCGGCGTCGGGCGCGACCACCTCGATGAACTGGGCCTTGTAGAAGCGAGGCTCGGCGATCACGCGGACCATCCGCCCCTCGCCGCTTCCGCCGAACAGGGTCTGGAACGGGGCTGACAGCCAGGAGGCCGGCGCCTGGTCGCGCAGGTCCACGAGATAGGGCGGCCGCGCGAGCTTCGGGCCCGGCACCTTGAGGAAGCGGTTGCCGTCGTTGTCGAGGATGGCGACCGTCTGGACGCCGGCGCCCTGGCGAAGCTGGGAAGCCAGGGCCTCGCTCAGCACCTGATCGGGAGCAGCCTCGGTGGCCATGGAGGCGAGTTCGGCGGCCCGCACGCGGTCCAGCAGCCATTGCTCTTCGAAGGACGCCAGCGCCGGTGGAAGCGCCAAGGCGCCGGCCCCGGCCACGAACAAGACCGTGAGCAACAGCAGACGCGCTGACAGGCCGCCCGGCCAGAAGAAGCGGCGCCTGAGCGACCTTATGGGCGCCGGGGGAGAGGGGGCGTCCGCCATGACGACTCCCCCGTTACTGCACGCTGAACGTTTCGGCAACGCAGCGTAGCTCCGGACGCGGGTGGAATCGGGCGCCGAGCCTCAATTGACGCCTACCGCCGCAGCCACCGAAACAAAGCCGTCGCGACGCAGGCAGGCGGCCAGATCGCGCTTGATACGCGTGACCAGGCCCGGCCCGCCGAACACCATGGCCGAGTAGAGCTGCACGGCGCAGGCGCCCGCGCGAAGCTTGGCGTAGGCGTCCTCGCCCGAGCCGATACCGCCGGCGCCGATCAAGGCCACGCGGCCGGAGGCTGCCTGATGGAAGGCGCCCAGCATCTGGGTCGAAAGCTTGGTCAGCGGCGCGCCCGACAGGCCGCCCGCCTCGCCCGCGTGCTTCGAGGCCAGGCCCGGCCGGGTGATGGTGGTGTTGGAGACGATGATCCCATGCAGGCCGTTGGCGACCACGGTCTCGACGATGGCCTCGACCTCGCCGTCTTCCAGGTCGGGCGCGACCTTCAGGAACATCGGCACCCGGCCTTCCGCCGGCAGGCTGTCGCGGGCCTGCGCCAGCCGGCCCAGCAGTTCCTCCAGCGCCGCCTTGGTCTGCAGGGCGCGCAGGCCCGGCGTGTTGGGCGAGGAGATGTTGATAGTGAAGTAGGAGGCCATGCCCCACAGCCGGGTCAGGCCGGTGACATAGTCGCCGATCCGGTCCTCGGCGTCCTTGTTCGCGCCGATGTTGGCGCCCACCACGCCTGGGCCACGACGGGCCAGGCGCGCGGCGAAGGCCTCAAGGCCCTCATTGTTGAAGCCCATGCGGTTGATCACCGCCTGATCCTCGCTCAGCCGGAACAGGCGCGGGCGCGGATTGCCGGCCTGGGCCAGCGGCGTGACCGTGCCGCACTCCACGAACCCGAACCCGGCGCGCAGCATGGGGCCGAACACTTCGGCGTTCTTGTCGAAGCCCGGCGCGAGACCGACGCAATTGGGCAGGCGCAGGCCCGCCACCTCGGTCGCCAGGATCGGATCGTCGGCGCCCGAGCGCGGACCAAGTCCGGCCTGGAGCGCGCGAATGGTGAAGCGGTGGGCGTCCTCCGGATCGAGAACGTGCATGGCCCGCGCGGCGATATCGTGAAGGCTCATGCCAGTTCCCCCAGGCTCGGAACGCCGTCGTCGCCCAACGGCGCCGGCGTCACCGTCCGCACGGCGGCGACGGCCAGATGTCCGTAGAGATGCGGAAAGAGATCGCCGCCGCGTGACGGCTCCCAGACGAGCGCTTCGCCCAGATCGGCCGCCTCGATCTCCAACACCACCAGATCGGCCTTGCCGGCGAAGTGGCGGCGCGCGGTCTCGGCGGCTTGGGGGCCGGTCGAGAAGTGAATGTAGCCGTCGGCCAGGTCGACCGCCGAACCGGTGAAGACGCCAGCGGCTTGCGCGGCGGTCCACTCGGTACGCGGCAGGATCTTGTAGATGCGGCTCACGATCAGCCCTTGGGGAAGAATAGCCCGTCGTAGGACGGGCGGCCGGCGGCGTCGAACAGGAACACCGCCGCCGTCGCGGTCGGGAAGCTGGCGTGCGCGCGGGCGATCAGGGTCGAAGGCGCCGAGCCTTCGGCGAGCAGCCGGATCGTCAGTTCCTGCAGGCCCGGATTGTGGCCCACGATCATGACCGTTCCCGAGCTTTGACCGGCGGCCTCCGCCAACTGGCGCACCACGCGTTCCTCGGCGTGATAGAGGCTCGGCTCGAAGCGATAGGCGACCTCCGGGAACGCGCCTTGCGCGGCCGCCCAGGTGCCGCGCGTGCGGGCCGAGGACGAAACCAGGACCAGATCGGGGATCATGCCCATGTCGGCCAGGGTCGCCGCGGTCGCCGCCGATTCGCGAACGCCGCGCGCGGTCAGTTTGCGGTCGAAGTCGTCACCGCTTTCGGAGTCGCGTTCGGCCTTACCGTGCCGCAAGAGAATAAGCCGATCCATGAACGCTTCGCCGCGCCCCCGCTTCATACGCGCCCAAGCGCCGCCACAGGTCTCATAGCTGGCCAAGAGCCTTACGCGAAGCGGTTGACAGCGAATGAGCTTGGCGGTCCAAGCGACACATGACCGCCATTGCGATCCCGACAGGCGAATCCGGCGGCGGAACCCACCGCTTTCCGGCGGACCAGCCGCTGCGTCTGGACTCCGGCGCGCTGCTCAGCCCGCTCGAAATCGCCTACAAGACCTACGGCTCGCTAAACGCCGACAAGTCGAATGCGGTTCTCGTCTGTCACGCCCTGACCGGCGACCAGCATGTCGCCTCGACACACCCCGTCACCGGCAAGCCTGGCTGGTGGAATCGCGTGGTGGGATCAGGACTTCCGCTCGATCCGGAACGGCACTTCATCATCTGCGCCAATGTCGTGGGCGGCTGCATGGGGTCCACTGGACCGGCCTCGATCGACCCGGCGACCGGCCAGCCCTACGCCCTCACCTTCCCGATGATCACCATCGCCGACATGGTGCGCGCGCAGGCGATGCTGATCGAGGCGCTGGGGATCAAGACCCTGTTCGCCGTCGTCGGCGGCTCCATGGGCGGAATGCAGGTGCTGCAATGGGCCGCCTCCTATCCCGACAAGCTGTTCTCGGCCATCTGCATCGCTGCGGCCGCGCGTCACTCGGCCCAGAACATCGCCTTCCATGAGGTCGGTCGCCAGGCGATCATGGCCGATCCGGACTGGCGCTCGGGCGCCTATGAAGGCCAGGGCGTGCGTCCCGAAAAGGGCCTCGCCGTCGCCCGGATGGCCGCCCACATCACCTATCTGTCGGAGACCGCCCTGCAGCGGAAATTCGGCCGCGAGCTGCAACGCGACGGCCTCTCCTGGGGCTTCGACGCCGACTTCCAGGTCGAGAGCTACCTGCGCCACCAGGGCGCCAGCTTCGTCGATCGCTTCGACGCCAACTCCTATCTCTACATCACCCGGGCGCTGGACTATTTCGACCTCGCCGCCAGCCATGGCGGCGTGCTGGCCGAGGCCTTCCGCCGAGCCCGCGACGTGCGCTTCTGCGTGCTCTCCTTTTCCTCCGACTGGCTCTATTCCACCGCCGAGAGCCGCGACGTGGTGCGGGCCCTTAACGCCGCCGGCTGCCGCGCCAGCTTCGCCGAGATCGAGACCGACAAGGGCCACGACGCCTTCTTCCTCGACGAACCGGCCCTCGATTCGGCGCTGCGCGGCTTCCTGGCCGCCGCCGCTGAAAAGCGGGGATTGGCGTGAGCGCAACCATGCGTGACGACTTCAGGGAAATCCTGCGCCTGGTGCGCCCGGGCGCGCGAGTTCTCGACGTCGGCTGCGGCGAGGGCGAACTGCTGGAGCTGCTGACCCGGGAAAAGCAGATCGACGGCCAGGGCCTGGAGTTGTCGGGCGAGGGCGTCGCCGCCTGCCTCGCCCGGGGCCTGGCGGTCGTGCAGGGCGACGCCGACCGCGACCTCGACCACTTCCCGACCAAAGCCTTCGACTACGCGGTGCTGTCCAAGACCCTGCAGCAGGTCCGCCATCCCAAGCACGTGCTGTCGGAGCTGTTGCGGATCGCCGACCGCGCCGTGGTGTCGCTGCCGAACTTCGGCCACTGGCGGGTGCGCTGGGCGCTGCTGACCACCGGGCGCATGCCGGAGACCAAGTCCCTGCCCGAGCCCTGGTGGTCGACCCCGAACATCCACCTCTGCACGCTGCGCGATTTCACCGATCTCTGCGACCTGCTGGAGCTGCGGATCGAGACCTGCTCGGCGCTGATCCCCGGCAAGCCGGCCCGGATGGTCGATCCGTCCAGGCCGATCGAGAACTGGCGGGCCGAAACCGCCCTGTTCCTGCTGAGTCGAAAGGCGGAGCCGGCGCCCACGCCGACTCCGCCCCTCGGGGACCTCTTCGACTAGACCGCCAGGCGGCGGGGGACTTAAGTCGCCTGAACCGTCACGAAAGCCATTTGGGCTGCGGACGTCCTGCCGCGGCCATCAGGCTGAGGAGCGCCAGGCTCCCTTCGAAGAGGCAGAACGCGGCCACGAACAGGACCGGCGTTTCCACTAACGCACTCGGATCAAAGGCGACGAGGACGCCGGCCAGCACCAGGCAGGCGATCGAACCGGCCAGGGCCGCGCGCGAACGCCAAAGAGGCGGCCGGCCGTAGGTCCGGCGTGCGAGGCTCACCAAAACCGCGGCGATCGCAAGCAGACCTCCAGCCAACATCGTCATCGAACGCTACTCCGTCAGAACAGGAACCGGACGATGACGCGGCCGTCATAGGCCTCGTAGTCGTCGCGGAACTCACCACCACCCTCGACCGCGAAGTCGAAGTATTTGCCCTGGCCGCGAAGGCCCAGGCGCACCACCGGTCCGCCGCCCGACAGATCGGGGGCTTCGAGGCTGAAAGCAGGGCCTCCGGCGACGAAGCTGGCGGTCGTGACGCCTGCCCCGTCGCCGGCTGCCTGACGCCATCCGGCGGTCAGCTCGGGAATCCAAACAAAAGCGCTCTCCTCGCCAAATCTGGCCCCGAAGGTGACGCCCGCGAAGGCGCTAAGCTGATCGCTTGAGCGCTTGTCGATGCGCAGGTTGACGGCGTCGCCGCCGCCATCCTCGGTCCGGCCGTCCTCCTTCAGCAGGAAGTAGTCGGCCGAGACTTGCGGCTTGGCGAAGAACTTGCCGAGGCCCAGCAGGTAGCTGAGTCCGCCGTGGGCCGAGAAGGTGCCGCCGTTCCAGTCGGACCGCGCGGCGCGATTGAGACCGGCCGTCGGATCCGAAACGATGCGCGTGCTCTTCATCGAGGCGTAGCCCCCGGTGAGCCCCAGATTGGCGGTCAAGCCGCCAACGCTGTCGCGCCAGTAGACGCCGGCCGAGAACACCTGGCCGCCCAGCGACTCAGCCGCCGCGGCGAAGCTGTCGTCGACATTGACGTTCACGAAGCTGGTCATCAGGCCGAGCGTGCCGAAGTTGGTGCTCGGGGCCTCGACGCCGCCCGCCAGGCCAAATCCGTTGGCGTCGTAGCTGGCCGACCGGTCGATGTCGCGTTTGACCAGGAAGGCGATCTCCTGGGTCCAGATGCGCAGGCCCTCGTCGGTCATGACGCCCTTGTCTTCGTCGAGCGCGCGGCCGGTGGCGTCGGACGCCGCCGCAAGGGTGTGGAACAGGCTGCCCGAGAAGTCCGGCAGGAACTGGTCGTAGAGGGCCGCGAACCCGGCGCCGTCGGTCTTGGACAGCAGCGCGTTGCTGACCGTCGTGTCCCGGTCGAAGTTGGCGAACACAGCGTCATAGGCGGCGGCCTCGGCGGTGTTCAGCCCAGCCTCCGTCGCGGTGCGGCGGCGCACGTCGGCGAGCAGCGAGTTCTGCGCCGTATCGATCCGAAGCTCGGCCTTGTAGAGCCAGGGCGTGGAGCCCAGCAGGCTTTGGTCGATCGCCCCAGCGGTCAGGGTGCCGGCCTTGATCAGGGTGAAGGTCGTGGGCGCATCCAGCTTGGAGGCGAAGCGCAGCCCGACCTTGGAGCCGGTGGCGAGGTCCGCCGCGCCGGCCACATTGAGCAAGGTGGCCTTGCCGGCCGCCGCGTCGGCGGTGAGCACCAGTTCGCCCGTGGCCCCGAGGGTGAGCGAAGTCAGGTTGATGGCGTCGGCGTTCGTCGTCGTGAGCCGGCCCTTGGCGATGTTGACGGTCAGGCCGCCGCCCGCATCGGTCAGCGCGCCGGTCATGGTCGCGCCGCCGTCGATCACCAAGGTGTCGGCCCCCGAACCGAAGGCGACGGCGCCGTTCAGGGCGCCGGCCAACAGGTCCAGTCGCGCCGCGCCGGAACCGAACAGCACATCTCCGGTGATGGTCGGCGTGATGGTGCTCGAGGCGTTGGCGCTTTGGCGCACGGTGACCCCGGCGGTGTTGGCGCGCAGATCCAGGGCGATGGCGCGGCCGGTGACCGTCGACGAGTCGGTCGGCACGACGGCTGCGGTGATCGCGTTTATGTTTTCGATCGTGCGAAGCGACCCCGAGGCGTCGAGGATCGCGGTCGCCGAGCCCTTGGCGCCGCTGACGCCGGCCGCAATGGTTCCGGAGTTGGCGAGATAGCCGACAGACGCGCCGCTATCGATCTGGATCGCGCGGACGTCCACTGCGTCGGCGGAGGTGGAGGCCGCCTTGATCGTCCCGCCGTCGACATAGATCGTCGGGGTCGCGGCGCCGGCGCCCAATTGCAGGCCGACCGCGCCGGCCTTCACCGCCGTGGCGCCGACCGTGCCGGCGACGCGGACACCGCCGTCGATGTTCACCTTGCCGCCGAGGCCGCCAAGCTGGATCGCCTTGGCCGCGACGCCGTCATAGACGCCCGTGCCTTGAACCGAGCCCTTGATGTTGAGGCCGTAGGCGTTGACGCCGGTCCCGCCGACGCCCACCGCGATGTCGCGGCTATCCGAGCCGACCAGCATCGCCGGCGCCGAACCGAAGGAGGTGATCGTGCCGGTGGTTTCGGCCGCGTCGGCGATGCCGTCCTTGTCCTCGTCCGCGTCGTTGGGATCCAGGTCCGCCGGGGGGGCGTCGATCAGGATTCCGCCCTTCACATCGCCGCGCACGCGGACGGCGGGACCGCCGATCAGCAGGTCGTCGGCGTCGAGCTTGGCGGTCGCGGCGTCGGCCGGACGCGTCGTGTAACGGAAGCCGGTGGCGACCACGGAGTTGCCCAGCACCAGCTTGCCGCCGATGTCGTCGTCCGTCGCGACGGCGACCGAGCCTGCGCCCTGAGCCGACACGCTGGAAAGAATGCTGACATTGCCGCCAACCGTGCTGGCGGTGTGAACGCCATACGAGCGATCGCCCGTCACCGTGATGGCGCCTGCAGTCTGCACCGTGCCGTCGATCGCGGTCTCGACCGAGATGCCGGCCGAATCATTGCCCTCGACCGTGATCGCGCCGCCGCTTTGGACGACGTTGCCGTGGAAAGCGCCCGGTCCGGTCACCCGCACGCCGAACCGGCGCGCGCCGGTCGCGAACGGACCATCCAGATCGCCGTCGCCGTCAGCGTCCTTGAGCTCGGCGCTCTCGTCGATGGTGATCGAGCCGGAGGTTTTCACCTCGCCGGTCATGCCGCCCAAGACCAGGATGCCGGTGGCGTCGTTGACGTCCTGGATCTTGATCGTGCCCTCGTGGGTCACGTTGTTGTTGCTGTTCAACGTGATCGCCGCACCCGCCGCTGTCGGCTGCAGCACGCCGGCGCTCGACACCTTGATGTCGTCGCGGGCGCCATTGGCCGCCGTCGCGGTGGCGACGGGCGTGGTGGTGGTCGTCGAGATGACGGTCTCGGCCTGCGCCGCGCCCGCCCAGAGGCAAAGCGGTGAAGCGGCGGCGAACAGGACGTGGCGAAGGCGCATGATCACTCCAGTCGGACCTCACGACGTAGCTTGCGGCTACAGATCCATGTTATGGTGACGACGAGGTCTTACACGTCGCGTATAAATACGTTTCGTAATTACTGTACATAGCCCTGTCTAGTGTCGCAAGATGGCTTTGCGGCGCACCCTCGCCGCGAGCGTAAGGAGTAGAGAGATGCCAAGAAGCGCGGTTGATCCGGCGCGCGCGGCGGTCACCAAGAGTCTGCGCCAGGAGGCCGGTCGTTGGTTGAAGGCCAGCCGCGAGGCTGCTGGCCTCACCCAGGCTGAACTGGCCGAACGCGTAGGCTTGCGCTACTACACCTTCGTCTCGCAGGTGGAGAGCGGCCTCGGCCGCGTCCCGATCGAGACACAAGGCGCTTGGGCGGAGGCCGTAGGCCTCAATCCCGCCGAATTCGCACGCACCTTGCTGCGCTACTACGAGCCGGAGCTCTTCCGGTTGTTGTTCGGGGAAGCCGCCGAGGTCGCGCCAGTCGCGCGCCTGGCAGGCAGGGGCTGAGGAACCAGCGTCGTAATGTCCAACGTCGTCCCGTTCGAGCCACGGCCAAGCGCCGGCGGTGGTTGGACCGCCGCTGAACGCGCGCGGCTGTCCGACCTGGCCGACCGCCTGTCCGCGGACGGCGCGAAGGTCGAGGTCGTCTATGGGATGACCGACGAGGGCGACCCGTGGTGCGTGATTAAGGACGAGAACGAAGAGGTCCTGATCCACGTCGCCCGGATCAACGGACAATTTGTGATCCACGACGCCTCGGTCGACACGGTGCAGGAAGGCGACACCCTGTGGAGCGCTTGCGACCGGTTGCTCGGCGGCGACTGGCGCGAAATTCGCGAAGACGTCGTCGTCTCCCTGAGCGCCCGCCAGGTCCAGACCTTCATCGCCCTGGTGGTCGCCGGGAGCTTTATCTACGACATCGAGCACGCCGAGGCTGCGATCGATCCTGCGCCGGCAGAGCCCGCGCCGGCCGCGCCGGACTTGGTCGCGGCAGCCACGATCGAAGTGGCGCAAGCCTCAACAGAAGAGCAACGCCAAGATCTGTTGGCCCTGCAACACGGTCCCAGCGACAATGCCGTTGCGTCCGCAATCCTGGCGCATGAGCCGGAGGCGCCCACCCAATCGGAGCACGCGCCAGCCGCCGCCGAAACCGTCGAGCTTGAACCGCCTACCTCCATCGAGGTCGCCGCCACGCCGCCGGCCGCGCCGCTGGCGGAGACCCCGGCAGGTCAGGTGCTGAAGGGCACGGCGGGGAACGACGATTTGCGGGGCGGCGACGGCGACGACACCCTGATAGGCGGCGCAGGCGACGATAGCCTCTCAGGCGGCGCGGGCGCGGACCATCTAATGGGCGGCGCGGGCGCGGACACCCTGGACGGCGGTGGCGCGCCGGAGGGCCGCTTCGACTTCCTGGACGGCGGCGAGGGCGACGACCACATCCATCTGGCCCCGACCACCATAGCGACCGGCGGCGCCGGCGCCGACACCTTCATCCTGCACGACCGGCCCGGGCCCGACGGCCTGCTCGGCATGATCTTCGATTTTTCCGCCGGTCAGGGCGACCGTCTGGTCAACGCCGAGGGAAAGTCCGTCAACGTCGTCATCCCGGACAAGCAGATCGACGTCAGCCAGTCACCGCACACCTTCGGATCCCTCGCCTCGCAGCTCGTACCCGGTCAACGGATCTTGCTGGACATCGATGGGGACGGCGCGCGGGACGCCTACGTCTTCCTGGTCGGGCCCGGCATCGAGTTTCCAACGTTCGCCATGAACGTCAGGAAGACGATACCCGATTTCCCGGTCACGACGATGGTCGTCGTCTACGAGCAAGAGAACGCCGAAGCCGCCGCCTCGCCAGGAAACTTCCTGCTGGGCTAGCCGGCGATGGCGGCCGAGTCGCGGTCGCCCGTCCGGATCCGCAGCGCCTGCTCCAGGTCCAATACGAACACCTTGCCGTCGCCGATCTTGCCGGTGTTGGCCGTGCGGGCCACCGCTTCGATCACCGTCTCGACGATGTCCGAGGGCACGGCGATTTCCAGCTTCACCTTCGGCAGGAGCTTCACCTCGTACTCGGCGCCGCGATAGACCTCGGTCTTGCCGCGCTGCCGACCGTAGCCCCGGACTTCGGTGACGGTCAGGCCAGAGGCTCCCGCCTCGGTAACCGCCTCCAGGACCGCGTCCAAACGGCTCGGCTTGATCACCGCGACGATCATCTTCATGGCGCAACTCCCAACACCGGCGGCTTCTAGCCCGCCCAGGCGACTTCACCTTGAAGCTAGGGCCAACCGACGTTCCATCCAAGCGCTTCGCTAAGGTGAAGGTTCCGGCGCCCGAGAAACAGGCGCCCTGTTGGCCGGAACCGGCGACAGGCCGGGCCGAACGGCAGGCGCGCGGACCCGCACCGTCTTGGCCTTGACCGCGAAAGTCTCCTTCACCGCCTCCGTCAGCACCAACCCGGCGAAGCCGGGCCACAGGCGCGAGCCGGCCTGTTCGAACCCTTCGGCCCATCCGGCCATCCAGGGCACGGGCGGCGCATAGAGCGCCCGGGTCCAGCCGGTGGGCTCCAGTTCGGCCTCGCGCAGCAACTCGGCCAACTGGCTGCGGGTGTAGGGTCGGCCGTGGCCGAACGGCGTCTTCTCCGCATTGGCCCAGAGCCCGTTGCGCGCGGCCGTCACCACCACGACCCGGCCGGTGGGCGCCAACACCCGCCACACCTCGCGCAGCAAAGCCAACGGATCGCGGCTCTCTTCCAGGGCGTGGACGGCCAGGATCCGATCGAAAAAGGCGTTCTGGAACGGCAAGGCGTCTTCGTCCGACAGACAGGCGAGATTGCGCGCTTCGGCCGGCCACAGCTCGACGCCCTGCTGGGCGGGCATGGCCGCGACCACCCGACGAGCGGACGGGCGGATCGATCCCAGGAACGGCGTCGCATAGCCCAGACCCAGCACATCCAGGTCACGGGCGTCGCCCCAGGTCTCGATCACCTTGCGACTGACCATTTCACGCGCCGCCCGCCCCAGCGGGGAGGCATAAAACTGACGGAGTTCGAGGACGTCGCGGCGCATCTGGCTTATGCTCGACTTGATTGCAGACCGACCTTAAATCGGAAACCCATTCAGAAGTCCCTAGGGGAGACGAGATACGTGTCGATCACCGTCCATCAGTTTCCCTGCCTTTCGGACAATTACGGCTTCCTGGTGCGGGACGACGCCACGGGCTTGGCCGCCTGCATCGACACCCCGGACGCCGGTGCGATCCTGAAAGAGCTGAAGTCGCTGGGCTGGACGCTCGATCTCATTCTCAACACTCACTGGCATCCCGACCATGCTGGCGGGAACGCGGAGATCAAGGCTGCGACCGGCGCCACAGTCGTCGGGCCCAAGGAAGTCGAGCGCATCGGCCAGGCCCCGGATCGTGAAGTCGCCGGCGGCGACAGCGTCCTGCTCGGCGAAACCCGGTTCGAAGTCCTGGAAAGCGGCGGCCACACGCTCGGCCACATCGCCTTCTTCGACGCCGCCGACCACGCCGCCTTTGTCGGCGACACGCTGTTCGCGCTCGGCTGTGGCCGCCTGTTCGAAGGCACGCCGGCGCAGATGTGGGACAGCCTGCAGCGCCTCGCCGCCCTCCCCGACGACACCAAGGTCTATTGCGCCCACGAATACACCGCCTCCAACGCCCGCTTCGCCCTCTCCGTCGACGACGAGCCGGCGGTGAAGGCCCGCGCCGAGGCGGTCTTCGCCGCGCGTGAACGCGGCGAGTGGACCGTGCCCACCACCATCGGGCTCGAAAAGGCGACCAACCCGTTCCTGCGTGCGCCGCAACTCGCCGGCCGTCTGGGCCTGTCGGGCGCCGAGGACCACGAGGCCTTCGCCGCAGTTCGCGCCGCCAAGGACAGCTTCAAGGGCTAGGCCCTCAGCGCCGTACGGGAAAACGCTTGGATTCAATCAGCACCATCCTGTTCCTGCTGCTGGCCGTGGTCATCAGCGGGACGTTGGCCCGACTGACGCGACTGCCGCTGCCGCTCGTCCAGATCGGGCTGGGCGCGGTGATCGCGATTTCGGTCGTGCCGACAGTGGACCTGAAGCCGGCGATATTCTTCCTGCTGTTCCTGCCGCCGCTGCTGTTCCTGGACGGCTGGCGCATCCCCAAGGAAGACCTGTTCCGCGACCGTGCCGTCGTCCTTGAACTGGCGCTGGGGCTGGTGGTCTTCACCGTCGTCGGCGTCGGGCTGCTGATCCACTGGCTGATCCCGGCCATGCCCCTACCGGTGGCCTTCGCCCTGGCCGCCATCCTCTCGCCCACCGACCCCATCGCTGTGTCGGCCATCGCCTCCCGAGCGCCGATCCCCAAGCGGATGATGCACATCCTTGAGGGCGAGTCGTTGCTCAACGACGCCTCGGGCCTGGTCTGCATGCGCTTTGCGGTCGCCGCCGCCATGACCGGCGTCTTCTCCATTCAGGAGGCGTTCGGCACGTTCCTCTGGGTGGCTCTGGGCGGGTTGGCCATCGGGGTCGGGGTGACCTGGTCGGTGACCAAGACCAAGAACTGGGTCAGCGCCAAGCTCGGCGAAGACACCAGCGCCCAGATCCTGATCAGCCTGCTGATCCCGTTCGGCGCCTACCTGCTGGCCGAGCACCTCGAATGCTCCGGCATCCTCGCCGCGGTCGCCGCCGGCGTAACCATGAGTTTCACCGAACAAGGCGGCCAGGCGCTGGGCGTCACCCGCGTGCGTCGCACCGCCGTGTGGGACACCATCCAGTTCGCCCTCAACGGCATCATCTTCGTGCTGCTGGGCGAACAGATGCCCAGCATCATGGCCCGCGCCGCCGAGACCGTCCGCGTCACCGGCCACCACGAGCCCTGGTGGCTGGCGATCTATGTCCTGGCCATCACCGCCGCCCTCGCCACGCTCAGGTTTCTCTGGGTGTGGGTCTCGCTGCGCTGGAACATGTTCCGCGCCGCCCGCCGAGGCGTCACGCCGCCGCCGATGAGCTGGCGGCTGGTGGCCGCGATGTCCTTCGCCGGTGTGCGCGGCGCGATCACCCTGGCCGGCGTGCTGACCATTCCCTTCGCCTTGCCGGACGGAACGCCCTTCCCAGCCCGCAACCTGGCCATCTTCCTGGCGGCGGGCGTGATCATCGTGTCGTTGGTGCTGGCCAGCGTCGCTCTGCCACGGCTGCTGAAGAACCTGGAGCTGCCCCCCGAGCCTTCGCAGCAGGCGGCCATCGACAAGGCCCGCATCGCCGCCGCACAGTCGGCGATCAACGCCATCGACACCGCCCAGCATCTCATGGCCCAAGGCCGCGCCGACGCCGACCTCTATACCGACGCCTCGGCCCGGATCATGGAGCTCTATCGCCAGCGGATCGACAACCGGAAGCAAAGTCTCGAAGCGGCGGAGCAGAACCAGAAGATCGAGCAGATCGAACGCCAGCTCCGCCTGGCCGGTCTGCGCGCCGAACGCGACGAGATCTTCCGCCTCGCTCGCCATCGCCAATTGGACGAAGAAGCCGCCCGCAAGATGATCCGCGAGATCGACCTGCTGGAAGCGCGCTACGTGGCCTAGCCTCCGCTACGCGGCCCCCTCACCTAGCCTCTCCCGAGGGAGAGGAATGCTCGGCGTTAGCCCAGCACCACGACCGAGTCCGACAGCTCGTTGGGATTGTCGCCCTCGCGCGGCGGGAAGTGCTGGGCCAGGATCGCCCCACACGAGGCGATGGCGTCCTCGAAGCCCTGCGCCGGCTGTTCCGCCTTGAAGCCCGCCATCAATTGCTTCATCGCCGCGTCCCAGGCGCCGGTGTCCACCTTGGCCGCAATGCCTTCGTCGGCGATCAACTCAGCCATGTGCTCGCTGGCCGAGACATAGATCAGCACGCCGGTCCGATCACGCGTGGCCTGCAGGTTCTTGGCCAGGAACTGTTCCTGGGCGCGCCGCCGGACCCGCTCGCGCTTCAGCGGCCTAGGGGTCAACAACCGCCGAACCGGCGGAATGGCCGTCAGGATCGCCACCACCACGAACAGCACGCATTGCAGGATGATCGCCCCGCTGAGCGCGGCCCGCGCCGCGGCTTCGGCCGCCGACGTCATCTGCGCCGCCGACCACCCCTGGCCGAAGTCGTCAGGCGCGGTGACATGAATTCCAAACGCCAGCAACACGGCCGGTCCCGCCAGCGCCGCGATCGCACCCCAGGCGATCGGCACTTCGCGATAGTCCGAGGACTCGGCGGCGACCACGCAATAGATCTCGCCGGTCGTTCCGACCTCGGCGGTCTTCACGGCCGCCTCGATCCGCGCGCGGTCACTGTCGCTCAGCATGCCTACCAACTCCCCGAGGCTCCGCCGCCGCCGCCGGACCCGCCGCCGCCGCTGAAACCACCCCCGCCAAATCCGCCGCCACCGCCGCCGCCCCAGCCGCCGCGACCTCCTCCTCCACCGCCACCCCCACCGCCGCCATTCAGCAGCAACGGCAGCAGCCACCAGAGGCCCCGACCGCCGCGACGCCGGCCAAGGCCGCCCATCACGCCGCTGAGCAGCCAGAAGATGATGAAGATGACGAAGATCACCGCCGGCCCGATGCTTTCGCCCTCGCTGGCCTTGGCCGGCGCCGCGGCGGCCGCGCGCGCTTCATCGTCAGGCAGGGTCAGTTGCTGAACCAGGGCCTGCGTCCCGTCGACGACGCCCTTCTCCATGTCGCCGGCCTTAAAATCCGGCAGGATGGTCTCGTTGATGATCACGCTGGACAACGCGTCGGTCAGCACCGGCTCAAGCCCGTACCCGACCTCAACCCGCACCTTCCGCTCGCTCGGCGCGACGATCAGGATCGCGCCGTCGTCGCGCTCCTTGCTGCCGATGCCCCAGGTGCGCAGCAGCTGGTAGCCGTAGTCCTCGATCTCGTATCCCTGCAGATCGGGCAGGGTCGCGACCACCAGCTGGCGCCCGGTCTGGGCCTCCAGCGTCGCCAGTTCGGTGGTCAGTTTCGCCTCGACTTCGGGCGACAGAATGTTGGCGTTGTCCACCACCCGCCCGGTCAAGGGCGGGAACTTCGGCGCGGCGGCGAAGGCCGCGCCGACGCTCACCAACAGGACCAGGACCGCGAGGCTGAAGACGCCCCGCAGTCCCGCAAGCTTGGTCATCGCGCGTCAGCCGGCGCCGGTGCGGGCGTTGCGGCTGGAGCCGGAGCCGGGGCCTGGGCCGGGGCCGCAGGGGCTGCGACCGAAGGCGCGGCTGGGGCGCCGAAGTCGACGCTCGGCGCGGTCTGCGCCGAGGCGCTGGCCGCAAAGGTCTGCATCGGCTTGGCCCAGCGGTGCACGGTCCCGGCCCACAGCGCGCCGGGGAAGGTGCGGATCTCGGTGTTGTAGTCCTGGACCGCGGCGTTGTAGTCGCGCCGCGCGATGGTGATGCGGTTTTCGGTGCCCTCAAGCTGGCTCTGAAGGGCCAGGAAGTTCTGGTTCGACTTCAGGTCCGGATAGCGTTCCTGGATCATCATCAGCCGGCCGAGCACGCCAGACAGCTGGTCCTGCGCCTGGGCGTATTTCTCGAAGGCCGCGGGATCAGTGATGGTCGAGGCGTCGACCTTGACCTGCGTCGCCGAGGCGCGGGCTTCGGTGACCTGGGTCAGCACCTCGCGCTCCTGGGTGGCGTAACCCTTCACCGTCTCGACCAGATTCGGGATCAGGTCGGCGCGGCGTTGATACTGGTTCTGGACCTCGGCCCATTGGGCCTTGGCGGCTTCGTCCTTGGTGGGGATCGTGTTGACCCCGCAGCCGGCGATCAGCATCGGCGCCAGCACGATCAGGGCCGCGCGCGCAAAGCGGTTGCGAAGAATGGTCACGTGAGAAAGCTCCCAGGCCTGCGCCAAGTCCGAGCTTGGCCCAGCCATCATTGGCCCGGTGCGTGGTCCGGCGCAATCTCTGGACGCAGGCCCACCTCGGCGGCGCGCGACGCCGGCTCCGCCGCCTTCAGCCCGAACCATGGCCGCAGCAGCGCCACCCGGCGGACGATCTCATAGGTGGCGAAGCAGCAGGCGAAAGTCCCGGCGATCAGGATCAAGGCCTCCAGCCCCTGCGGCAGGCCCAGCTTGGCCAGATGGTGGCCGGCCACCACGATGAAGGTCTGGTGGATGATGTAGAACGGGAAGACTCCCAGGGTGAGATAGGTCAGCACCGGCCCGCCGCGCGTCAGATGCTTGGCCCCGAACCCCATTATGGCGGCGATCGCGCCCCACTGGTTCAAGCCGTATGCGACCTGCGCCAGGGCCTGTATGGCCAAAGGCGGTGTGGCGTCGTCGGCCCGGAAGGCCCAGCGGACGGAGGCGTAAACGCCATATCCCGCCACGGCCATCGCCACCGCCGGCCACCGCGCCCGGATGAAGCCGGCCTTCACCACCGCCGACTTCCCGGTCAGGAAGCCGAACAGAAACACGCCGAACGACAGGGCGTGATTGTACCAGTCGTCGACCAGCGCATGGGTGATCCCGAAGACCGGGAACAGCGTCACCCTCAAACCGATCAGGAGTAGGGTCGGCCAGACCAGCAGGCCCCAGCCGGCGAGCGCGCTCTCCAACCCCGCCTGCACCGTCGCAATGCTTGGCCGCGCCAACCGCAACAGGCCGGCCAGGATCAGGCTGTAGAGCAGCAGATAGACCACGAACCACATGTGGTTATAGGTCGGGGTGATGAGCGGCTCGCCGTTTGGACGCCAGTGGCCCGAGGCGGTGACGTACTTGCCGTAGAAGTCTAGGAACGAGCCCGAATAGCCGAGCTTCTCGACGATCTCGTAGTAGCTCTGCGGCGGCACGATCACGAAGACCGCGAGCACGAGCGGGGGAAACAGCCGCGCCAGGCGCGCCTTGGCCAGCCCCCCGGCGCTGGCCTTGTCGGCCATGAACCGGGTCGCAGCGCCCGACACCAGAAAGAGCAAGGTCAGCCGCCAGGGATTGGTTAGCATCATCACCGGTTCCAGCCACTCCACCGGGTGGGGCGACTTCACGTGGAAGTCCCAGGGCACGTAAAACATGCCCACGTGATAGAGAATCAACAGGAAGAAGGCGCCCACGCGGATCCAGTCGAGATCGGGGCGGCGCTCGGAGGAGACAGCGGAGGTCATGGCGTGAGCTCTGGGGCGGACGAGATCAGCCATTGTTCGGCGATGCCCGCCCGATGCGGAAAGCGCCCGGGGACGCGCGGCGCGGCCCTCGGGACGAGCGGAGGCCCGGCGTGACGAAAGGCGATCCAACCGGGATGAACGGGATCTTCTGGCGCCGCGCCTTCCCGCTGTTCGCGCTGACCATCCTGGCGCTCAACACGGTCAACATCTTCACCGAGATCCAGGACCGCCCAGACGTTCACTGGATCTATCCGGTGATCCAGCAGTACACGAGCGCGCTAAGCGCCATCGCCTGCCTGCCGATCGCCCTCCTCGCCTACCGCGTCGCACCGCTGGACAGCCGCCCGCGCTGGCGGGTCCTGGCCGTTCACATCGTCGGCCTGCTGGTCTTCTCCAGCGTGCATGTCCTGGGGTTCTATGTTTTGCGGCTGGCGGTCTTCGCGGCCCTGGACATCCCCTACCAGTACGTCGTTCCGGACCGCTTCATCTATGAGCTCCGCAAGGACGCGCTCGGCTACTTCATCGGCGTGACCGCCTTCTGGGCCCTGATGCGCGCCTATGGCGGGGCCCGGCAGGAGTCGCCCGCCACGGCCGCTCCCACCAACTTCGACATCCGCGACGGCGCCAAGGTGGTCAGGACCCCGGTCGCCGACATCCTGGCGATCAGCTCGGCCGGGAACTATGTCGAGTTCGTGCTGGCCGATGGGCGCAAGCCGCTGATGCGCTCATCGCTCACCGCCATCGAGGCTGAACTCGCGGCGCACGGCTTTGTCCGCACCCACCGCTCCTGGCTGGTCAACGCTGCGCGCGTCACCGAACTGCGGCCCGAAAAGTCCGGCGACTACGCCGTGGGCCTGGGCGGCCTTGAGGCCCCGTTGTCCCGACGCTTCCCCGAAGCTTTGGCCAAACTGCGGGCGGGGTAGCGGCGCCTAGGATCCTCTCCCAGCGGGGAGCATCTAAAACCAGTAGATACCGGATTAATAAAACGGTATATGCCGGATTATGGCCTCGCTCGCCGAAATGGACGCCTTCTGCTTTGGTCACCGCAGCCGTCGCGCGGCGCGTGCCGTGACCCGGGCGTTCAATCAGCGGCTCCGCCCCCTGAACCTCAACATCAGTCAGTTCATCCTGCTGGGCGTCATCGCCCGCGGCGTGGACCGCTCCGTCGCCGCAATGGCCGAGGAGATCGACCTGGAACCCTCGGCCCTGCTGCGGAACCTGAAGCTGCTGGAGGAGCGCGGCCTGATCGCGATCACCGGCGGGCGCGGTCGGCGCGGACGCCGTATTGCGATCACCCAGCCGGGGCTGGACCTGATAACATCGGGCGTACCCATCTGGGTGAAAGCCCAGTCGGACCTCGCCCAGGCGCTCGGCGGCTCGGCCGATGCGACCCGTGCCGCCCTCGCCGACCTGGAACAGGCGGCGTTGGCACTTGAGAAAGCTGAAAGGTGACTTCTATGCGTAGGATCGTTGTGACCGGGATGGGCGTCGTCTCACCGCTCGGGACGGGCGTGGAGGCCGCCTGGGCGCGGCTGATCGCCGGCCAGTCTGGCCTGCGGCGCCTGCCCGCCGACCTCGCCCCCGACGTGCCGGCCCAGGTGGCGGGCACGGTCCAGTCCAAGACCGACGACGGCGAGGCCGGCTTCGACCTCGACGCCGCCGTCCCCGGCAAGGACCAGAAGAAAATGGATCGCTTCATCCAGTTCGCCCTGGCGGCGGCCGATGAAGCCATCGCCCAGGCCAAGTGGGCGCCGGAGACCGACGCGCAGAAGGATCGCACTGCGACCATCATAGCCACCGGCATCGGCGGCTTCCCGGCCATCGCCGAGGCGGTGCGCACCACCGACGAGCGTGGCGTGCGCCGCCTGTCGCCGTTCACCGTGCCCTCGTTCCTGGCCAATCTCGCGGCCGGCTGGGTCTCGATCCGCCACGGCTTCAAGGGTCCGCTGGGCGCCCCGGTCACCGCCTGCGCCGCCGGTGTCCAGGCGATCGGCGACGCCGCGCGGTTGATCCGCTCGGGCGAGGCCGACATCGCCATCTGCGGCGGAGCCGAATCCACCATCGACCGCGTCAGCCTCGGCTCCTTCGCCGCCGCCCGCGCGCTCGGTTCGGCCTTCAACGATGAACCGACCAAGGCCTCGCGCCCGTTCGACGCCGCCCGCGACGGCTTCGTGATGGGCGAAGGCGCCGGCATCCTGGTGATCGAGGCCCTGGATCACGCCCTGGCGCGCGGCGCCACGCCGATCGCCGAACTGGTCGGCTACGGCACCAGCGCCGACGCCTTCCACCTCACCGCCGGGCCAGAGGATGGCGAAGGTGCGGCCCGCGCCATGCGCATCGCCCTAGCCCAGGCCGCCGTCGAACCGGCCGCCATCGACCACCTGAACGCCCACGCCACCTCGACCCCGGTTGGCGACAAGGGCGAATTGGCCGCCATCAAGGCAGTGTTCGGCGAGGGGAAAGGCCCGGCGATCAGCTCGACCAAGTCCGCCACCGGCCACCTGCTCGGCGCCGCCGGCGGATTGGAGGCGGTGTTCACCGTGCTCGCCATCCGTGACGGCGTCATCCCGCCGACCCTCAATCTCGAAAACCCCGACGAGGCGGCCGCCGGCCTCGATCTCGTGGCCCTCGAAGCCCGCAAGGCCGACCTCAACTACGCGCTCTCGAACGGCTTCGGCTTCGGCGGCGTCAACGCCTGCGTGTTGTTCAAGAAGTGGGCTGACTAGACCTGACGACCGCGCCGCTTTCTCCAGCAATTGGGGGAAGCGGCGAAGGTTCGCCGCCCCCATGACTGCCCCATAACGGCACACCATCGTTCGCCGAAAAGGCGAGTAGATACCCCCCAAAAGCGTCCAATCCGGGCTTAAACCGCCCCCTGCCGCGCGGCTTTCCCCAAATTGGGGAACCCACCCAAGCTCGTTCAGAGGTTGTTAGGCATACTGGAACGCGTATCGCCCCATGGCGTCGCCACGGGGTTGATCAACAAATGAGAATTCGCAGAAACGCGAAGGCGCGACACGACCATCGTGCGCGCGACCCGCATGCCTCCACGCAGTTCGTCCCCGGCCTCTCCAGGCTGTGCTGGCGGTCGTTCGATGCGGGAGGAAACTGGATATGACGGTTGTCCGACCGGCCCAAGATAGCCGCTACCAAGAACTCTCCCCCGCGGTGCAAGCCAGGATGCTGGTCGTCATCGTCAGCGGGCTGCGCATGATCGGCGAACCCTCGACCGTCGAGGAGCTGACGCTCTACGCCCAGCACCGCTTCTCCCGCGCCCTGCATCCACGCCTCAGGGAGGATGTCGAAGCGATCCTCCACACCTACGCCGAACCGGGGCCGACCCCGCTGGCGGACTGCATCCCGTTTCGCCGGGTGCAGCTGGGAGAGCAGGAGGCCTGGGCGTTCAACCTGTCGTTCCGCGGCGCGCTCGCCGAAAGCGGGCTCGAGGTTCGCCTCCGAAACCTCACCGATTGAACCGGGCTCGGGAGGAGACGCACGCTTGCGTCCCCTGCTTCCCGAGCATTCCAGCAGGAGGTCCGGTTGAACGACCCGAGCTTCAAGAACGACCTGTTTCTGGCGCGCCTGGGCAGCAACTTCCTGTTGCGCTCGCTCGCTAACCTGACCGAGGCGTTTGACGGCGACATGGCTCAGGCCGTCGTCTTCATGGCGATCAGCCAGGCGGCGACCGATCACCTCGGACTGCACCGCGAAGTCCGAGACTTCGGCGGCGACGGCGTCATTCCCGACGAAATGCGCCGCCCCGTGACGGTGCTCTCAGTCGCCAACTCGCTGCAGATGCCGCGCGAAACCACCCGGCGCCATGTCGCGCGCCTGTTGGAGCGCGGCTATTGCGTCCAGGTCCAGGGACGGCGGGTGATGATTCCGGCCGAAACCTACCGGCGGCCCGAAATCCGCCAAGTGGTGGAGAAGAACCGCCGCGACCTGCAGCTGCTCATCTCCACCATCCGCCGCGCCCATCTGCTGAAAGAGGACGCGGAAGACAGCTAGCGCCGCTTGGCCGCGGTCGCCTCGCGCAGCGGCTTGAACTCGGAGTCGGGCTTCCAGCTCGGCCACACGCCCGGCGTCGCCAGCTCCTTGCCCATGTCGTAGAGCAGCTCCACATCCTGAGCCGCGCCGCGCAGGTCCCAGTCGGCCGACCAGGCGTCGCAGGTCTTGTGATAGCAATTGGCGGTGTAGTCGCTGACCCACTTGTCGCCGGCCGCCCGGCCGCCCTCGACCAGATCGGCGCCGCCGCCGAGCCCCATCATCAGCAGCACCGGCACCCCGCGCCGGGCCATCGAGAAGTGGTCGGCGCGATAGAACAACGCCCGCTCCGGATGGGCGTCGGGCGTGACCGTCCGGTTCTGGGTCTTGGCGGCCTTGACCAGCATGTCTTCCAGGCTGTTCTGCCCCGCCCCGATCAGCACCACGTCGCGCGCCAGACCGTTGGGCTGCAGCACGTCCATGGTCAGGTTCGCGGCCATGGTCTCCAGCGGCACGGTCGGGTGGACGCCGTAGAATTCCGATCCCAGCAGGCCGCGCTCCTCGGCCGTCCAGGCCGCGAACACCAGGGTGCGCGCCGGCGGCGGGCCGGCCTTGAAGGCGCGCGCGATCTCCATGGTCCCGGCCACGCCGATGGCGTCGTCCAGCGCGCCGGGGCGCACCGTGCGGCCCTGGTGGTCCGGCGCGCCGACGCCATAGGCGTCCCAGTGTGCGGCGAACATCACGCTCTCGTTCGGGCGCGAGGCGCCGGTGATCTTGGCCAGGACATTGCGGCTGACGACCTGGGCGTGCTCCAGCCCGTAGTCGGCGGAGAACGCCGCGCCCTTCAGCGTCACCGGCTTGAAATCGGCGCGTCGCGCCTGGGTCTTCAGGGTCTCGAAATCGAGGCCCGCCGACTGGAACAGTTCCTTGGAAACCTCGCCGGTCAGCCAGCCCTGCAGCAGCACCTTTTCCTTGGCCGGATCGGCGCGGACGATGTCGAACGCCTCGCCGTTCGAGGCCACCACCGTCGACCAGCCATAGCCGGCGCCCGGCGTCTCGTGGACGATCAGCGCGCCGAGCGCACCGCGCCGCGCAGCCTCTTCGTACTTGTAGGTCCAGCGCCCGTAATAGGTGGCGGCCAGACCGCCGAACTTGCCGGCCACCGGCTCGCCGGGCTTCGCCTCGAAGTCGGGATCGTTGATCAGGATGACGGCGATCTTGCCCTTCAGGTCCACGCCCTTGAAGTCGTCCCAGCCGCGCTCGGGCGCCGAGACGCCATAGCCGACGAAGACCATGGGCGCGTTCTCGATGGTCACCCGATCGACCGGCCGCAGGGTCGAGGCCGAAATGTCGGTGTTGCGTTCCAGCGGGCGCGCCTTGCCCTGCAAGGCCAGGCCGAAGGTCCCACTGCCCTTCACCTGGAACCGCACCAGCGGCACGTCCTGGGTATAGCCGCCCTTGTCGCCGGCCGGCTCCAGGCCCAGCGCCTTGAACTGAGCAGCGATGTACTCGATCGTCTTGGCCTCGCCGGGCGTTCCGGGCGAGCGGCCCTCGAACTCGTCGGAGGCCATGGTCTTGACGATCGCCGACAGCCTCGCCGGATCGATGGGCCCGGAATCCTGGGCGTAGGCGGCGCTCGCCAGGAGCGTCAGGGCGAGAGAGGCGGCTGCGGTGCGGAACATGGGGGACCTTCGGAGAGCGAACAGCCAAGCCACCCTACAGGATGCATTCGCATTCAGGGAACCGCGCCCCTCACGTCCGCGTCGCGAACTCGCTGTCGCCGGTCGTCGCCACCACCTGATCGTCGAACGACGCATGGGCCGAGGTGTAGAGGTGGGAATAGAGCCCGCCCGTGCCCATCAGCTCGTCGTGGTTCCCCTGTTCCAGGATCCGCCCCTGCTGCAACACCACGATGCGGTCGGCGTCGCGGATGGTCGCCAGCCGGTGGGCGATGACGATGCAGGTCCGCCCGGAGAACAGCACCTTCAGCGCCTTCTGGATCGCCTGTTCGGTGAAGCTGTCGATGTTGGCGGTCGCCTCGTCGAGGATCAGGATCTGCGGATCGGCCACCAGGGCCCGCGCGAACGAGATCAACTGCCGCTGGCCCATCGAGATATTGCGGCCGCGCTGACCGAGCTTGGTCTGATAGCCGTCCGGCAGACGCATGATGAAATCGTGCGCGCTGACCGCCTTGGCGGCATCGACCACGTCGTCGAAGCTGGCGCCCTTGGTGTTGTAGCGGATGTTCTCCTCGATCGTGCCGGTGAACAGGAACGGCTCCTGCAGCACCATGCCGATGGTCTTGCCCAGGGAATCCAGCGTCACGTCGCGCACGTCGTGGCCGCCGACCAGGATCTGGCCCTTGTCGACCTCGTAAAATCGGTGGGTCAGGGCGATGATCGAGGTCTTGCCCGAACCGGTCGGCCCCACCAGGGCCACCACCTCGCGCGGGTTCACCTTCAGGCTGATGTCGTGCAGCACCGGGCGCGCCGGATCGTAGCCGAAGGTGACGTTCTTGAACTCCACCGTCGCCGGCGCGTCGGCCAACGGCTGGGCGCCGGCCTTGTCGGTGATCGCCACCTTCACGTCGAGCACCTCGAAGATCCGGTGCCCGGCCGCCATGGCCCGCTGCATGATCGTGTACTGCATGGACAGCATCCGCACCGGATCGAAGAACCGCTGCACATAGAAGATGAAGGCGACCATCACGCCGACTTCCAGTCGCCCGCCCAGCACCGCATTGCCGCCGACCACGATGACGATGGCCATGGCCAGGCCGGTCAGCACATCGACGGTCGGGACCATGATCTGGCTCATCCACGAGGCGTGCGCCTGCGCGACGAAGTTCTCGTGGGCCTTTTCCTTGTAGAGCTCGAAATTCACCGCCTCGCGGCGGCTCTCCTGCACCGTGCGTACGCCGTTGATGTTCTCGGCCAGGGCCGAATTGGCGGTGGATGATGCGTCGCGCGCATCGCGGAAACTCTTCTTGGAGAACGGCAGCCAGATCGCCCGCACGATGATCAGCAGCGGCAGGACGGTGAGCGTCAGCAGGCCGAGCTGCCAGTCCATGCTGATCAGGACGGCGGTGATGCCGATCAGCATCGCCAGGTCGCCGACCGCGCCGGTGGAGCTTTCCAGAAACTCCTGCAAGGCGTTCACGTCGCCCTGCAGGCGCGACATGATCCGCCCGACGTGGGTCTTGTCCATGAACGACAGCGAGACGTCCTGGAAGTGGTCGAACATCTTGCGGCGAACGTCGAAGATCACCCGCTGCGCCAACCGCGCCGACAGCCACTGCTCCATGAAGAAGGCGGTGGCGTAGACAGCGATCAGGCCGGCGAAGGCGATCAGGATCTGGTCGAGCAATTGGCCGTCGCGGTTGACCGCCGCGGTCACCGCCCGCCCGATCAGCGCCGGGATGCTGACCGCGCAGATCGCCGAGATCAGCACCGCGACCACAGCGATGATGAACGAGCGCCGGTGCGGCTTCAGAATCTCCAGGAACCGCTTGGCGACGTTGATGTCGAACGTGCCGAAGATGTCCTCGCCCTCGGAGGTGCCTAGCGAAGCGCGGCGTTGCGGCGGCGGGGCTTGCACGGTCTCGCTCATGCGCCGACCTCCTGGAGAATGGCGTCCTCGTCCAGGGTCGCCTCAGCGTCGGACCGCGTCTGCAGTTCGTAGAGGTCGGCGTAGACGCCGCCCTGCTTCACCAGTTCGGCGTGGGTCCCGCGCTCGACCACTCGCCCCTCGTCCAGCACCACGATGTTGTCGGCGTGCATCAGCGAGGACAGGCGGTGAGCGATGATGATGGTGGCCTTGGCCGCCGTGGCCTCCGCCAGGGCGTCGCGCACGCGGCGCTCGGTGACTGCGTCGATCGCCGCGGTGCTGTCGTCGAAGATCATCACGCCGGGCCCCGGCACCACCCCGCGCGCAATGCTCATCCGCTGGCGCTGGCCGCCCGACAGGGCCACGCCGCGCTCCCCGACCCGCGTCTCATAACCGGCCGGCAGACCGGCGATGTGTTCGTGAAGCTGGGCGGTCTTGGCCGCGCCGACGATGCGATCCTCCTGCGCCCAGGGATCGGCGTAGGCGACATTGTGGCCGATGGAGCTATCGAACAGGAACGCTTCCTGCTGCACCAGCCCGACATATTCGCGCAAGGACTCCAGGGTCACGTCGCGGATGTCCTGGCCGTCGATGGTGATCGCCCCGCCGGTCACGTCGTAGAAGCGCGGGATCAGGTTGGCGATGGTCGACTTGCCGCTGCCGGGGGGGCCGACGACGCCCAGGGTCTGGCCGGCGGCGACCTCGAAGCTGACCCCATGCAGGATCTGCTTGCCGCCCCGCTCGTAGCAGAAGTCGACGTTTTCAAAGCGCAGCACGCCCTTGGTCGAAACCAGAGGCTTGGCGCCCGGCGCATCGGCGATCTCCGGCTCCAGGTCCAGCACCTCGAACAGCCGCGCGCCCGAGGACGTCGCCCGCGCTGCGGCGTTGAAGATCATGGCGATCTGCCGGATCGGTGTCTGCAGCAGAGTCATGTAGGTCAGGAACTCGGTCAGCTTGCCGACGCTCATCGTCCCGGCCGCCACCTTGTGGCCCCCGTACCAGAGCAGCAGGCCCATCGAGCCGTAGAACGAGACGGTCATCACCGAGACCGCCCGGAACCGCAGGGTGATGCGCTTGTAGGAGAAGTTCAGCGCGTCCAGCGAGGCGGCGTCGAACTTGGCCATCTCGAAGGATTTGCCGGCGAAGGCGCGGACCACGCGGATCCCCTGGAGGTTCTCCTCCATGGTCAGGGTCAGGATCGCCATCAGCTCCTGCACCCGCAGCCAAGTGACCCGCAGCAGGAAGCCCATCCGCGCCAGCGCCCAACCGGCGATCGGCACGAAGGCCAGGCCGATCAGCCCCATGGTCAGGTCGGCCGACAGCATCATGTAGCTGGCGAACCCCAGCAGCAGCACCAGGCTCACCGCCTGCATCACCCCGCCCTGGATGAAGACCCGCGCCCCTTCGAGGTCGAGCATGCCCCGGGTGATCAGGTCGCCGGAATGGATGCGATCGTGGAAGCTGAACGACAGCCGCTGGAGCTGCTGGAAGAACTGCAGCCGCAGGTCATAGCCGACCCTTTGGCTGACATACTCGCCCTGGTAGCCGGACATCATGGTCAGCAACCCGCGAATCACCGTCGCGGCGATCACCAGCAGCGCCGTTCCCCAGAGCGCGGCCTGCGCCTCGCTGGCGTGGGCGGCCCCGCCCTCCAGCAGCGCCTGGGCCTGATCGACGGCGCCGCCGAACAAGCGCGGCAAGGTCAGGCTGGCGACCGCCGCGCCAAGCGAGCAAGCGATGGCGAGGGTCATCCGCCCTGGGTAGCGTAGCGAAAGCGCCGTGATCCTCTGCAGCACACGCGGCATCTCGCTGACGTCGACCTTGATTGGATCGGAGTCAGAGGGTCCCGCACCCCGCCGGGAGGGGTGTGACTCACTCATCAGAAATTCCATTCTCAAGTATGGAAGTCATTCTGAGGCGCCGGCTCGGCACACGCCAGACTTGTTTTGACGTATCGGAAGAATACCGCCGATGCGGTGGCGACCGCTAGGCCGCGTTCGCGCGAACGCCGTGCACCACGGTCACCGACGTCTCCGGCGGCGCGGGCCGCGCCCGCAGCCGGCCGCCTTTGCGCCAGATTTTCAACGCTTCCCAGTGGATGGCCGCCATGACGCCCAGCGTCATCAACGGATGGCCAAGCCAAGCGCGCAACAGCGACCGGTCGCTCAGTTCGCGCCTGCGGCCCGAAAACGCCGCCCCCATCACATGGCCCTCGGAGTCGTGCACATCGACGATGATCGAGACGGCGTCGCCCGGCGGGCGGATCCGAAACGCGTAGGTCAGATCCATGTCCATGAACGGCGAGACATAGAAAGTCTTGTCGCAGGTCTGGGCGATCGGCCCGCGGCCCTCGACCGGGATCAGGTAGATGTGCCGCTGCCCGAAGGTGTTGCTCACCTCGTAGAGGATCGCCGACAGCACGCCGTCCAGGCGGTGGCAAAAATAGACCGTCAGCGGGTTGAACACGCTTCCCAGGATGCGCGGCATGCACAGCATCTTGACCGGCCCGCCGTGAGCGATGGCCGCCGCGGCCAAATGCGCCTCGACCTGCATCTTCACACAGCGCCCCGAGCGGTCGAGATGGTCGGCCTCATGGAAACTGGTCAGGGCGAAGCGCCGATGTGCGAACAGCCTCAGGGCGCCGTCCAGCTGGCCGAGCTCATCCAGATCGAGCAACAGCATGAAGACGCGATACCGCATCCGATAGAGACGCGGCTTCAGCCGCGCGTGGGTCACCGCGCCGAGGTAGAGCCCCGACGCGACCGGGTTCATGCCGCCCGCCCGCGCAGAGGCGCGGTCTGGATCTGAATGCGGCCGGACTCGTCCGCCACACGCCATGGCCGGCGCCCGCCGCCCATGGCCTCGGCGACCGCCAGGCCCGATTGCAGGGCGTCCTCATGGAAGCCGTGACCGAAATAGGAGCCGCAGAACCAGGTCCGCCGCGCGCCCTGCAACGACCAAAGCTCGGCCTGTGCGGCGATCGCGGCGGCATCGAACAGCGGGTGCTCGTAGACGTCGCTGTGAATCACCTTGTCCGGCGCGATCTCCCGCGTCGGATTGAGCGTGACGAACAGGTCGCCCGCGTCGCGAATCGATTGGAGCCGGTTCATCCAGTAGGTCACGCAGCCCTCCCCTGGCGTCTCGCGCCGGCCAATGTGGTTCCAGCTTTCCCAGGCGGCCTTCCGCATCGGCATCAAGCGAGCATCAGCGTGCAAAACGGCAAGATTACGGTGATATCTGAACGCCGATAGCAGCCGGCGTTCCTCTTGATTGGCGTCGTCCAGCAGCGACAGGGCGGTGTCCCCGTGAGTGGCGATCACCACCTGGTCGAAACGCTCGGTGCGACCGGACGAATCGCGGACATCCACGCCGAACAGGTCGCGACGGACCGCGCTGACCCGCACGCCGGTCCGCACCTCGCCCGCGAACGCCGCCGCCAGCTTGGCGACATAGGCGCTGCTGCCGCCGCTGACCGTGCGCCACTTGCCGCGCCCGAACAGGCTCATCATGCCGTGGTTCTGGAAGAACCGGATCAGCGCCGCGGCCGGATAGTCGCGAATCGCCCCCAGCGGCGTCGACCAGATGGCGGCCGCCTGCGGCAGCAGATGATCGTCCCGGAACGCCTGGCAGTAGCCCTTGGTCGCCAGATAGTCCTCCAGCGAGGTCAGCGGCGCCTCAAGGCTGGCCAGGTCCTTTGGCCCCTGGCGATAGAACCTGCCGACGTCGCGCAGCATCGCCCAGTAGCGCACGCTGAACAGGTTGCTGGCCTGGGCGAACAGCGCGCCCGACGAATATTCGAAATCGCCGTCGTCCAACGACACGCTCAGCGCCATGTCGGCGGGGCGGCTCTCGACGGCCAGATGCTTCAGCAGAGCGGTGAAGTTCGGATAGTTGGGCTCGTTGTAGACGATGAAGCCGGTGTCGACGCTGACCGGCCCCTTCGTACCCGGCGCCTCGACCGTGTTGGCGTGGCCTCCCACCCGGCCGTCCCCCTCGAACAGGGTCACGTCATAGCGTTGGCTCAGCAGCCAGGCGGCGGAAAGCCCAGCGACGCCCGCGCCAACCACCGCGATGCGGGACTGTGGGGTCCAGGTCAAAGGGTCGGTTCCTCCGGCTGCGGCGGATCACCCGCCCGCCAGGAGCTACGGACCAGGCGCCTCGCCGGATGCATCCGCCGCCCCGCCGCGCCCGTATCCCTGGGGAAGACGGCGCTAAGGGAACCGAATGAGCCTGGTCGCATCATCCATCCACGCCTTCGAAGGCGCGCCATTGCCCGACGCTCTACGCCGGGCCGCGGTCGGTCTTCTGGTCGCCAACGCGCGTCGCAACCTGGAGGCCGCGCCCGGCGCGGCCGCCCGATTCGCCCGCGACATGGAGGAGCGTCCCATCGCCGAGCATGCCGACTCGGCCAATCGACAGCACTACGAACTCCCCGCCGCCTTCTTCCAGGCCGTGCTTGGGCCTCGGCTCAAATATTCCTCTGGCCTGTTCACATCCGGCGCCGAGACCCTGGCCCAGGCTGAGGACTTGGCGCTGGCCGAGACAGCCGCTCACGCCGATCTGCAGGACGGCCAGCACATTCTCGAACTCGGCTGTGGTTGGGGCTCGCTTTCGCTGTGGATGGCCAGGACGCTGCCGAACGCCAAGATCGTCTCAGTCTCGAACTCCACCAGCCAAGGCGATTTCATCCGGGCCAAGGCGCGGGCTGAGGGCCTGCCCAACCTGACCGTCGTCACGGCCGACATGAATGATTTCGAGGCCGCTCCCGCCACCTTCGACCGCATCGTCTCGGTGGAGATGTTCGAGCACATGGCCAACTGGCGCGCGCTGCTGACCCGCGCCAAGACTTGGCTCAAGCCCGACGGTCGGCTTTTCCTGCACGTTTTCACACACCGTCAGACGCCCTATCGGTTCGACGTGAACGACGAGGCCGACTGGATCGCCCAGCATTTCTTCACCGGCGGCGTGATGCCCTCCCACGACCTGGCGCGGCAGTTCCCAGACCTGTTCGAAGTCACCGACGATTGGCGTTGGAGCGGTGAGCACTACGCCCGGACTGCGGAAGCCTGGCTCGTCAACTACGACCGCAACGCCGAGGCCATTCGGCCGATTCTCGCTCAGGTCTACGGCGATCAGGCCCTGCTCTGGGGGCGCCGCTGGCGGCTGTTCTTCCTGGCGACGTCGGGCCTGTTCGGCCATCGCGGCGGGAGCGAATGGGGCGTCAGCCATTACCTGATGCGCCCGTCGGGAGAACCGCCATGCTGAAATGCCTCGCCGCCTATCTGGGCGCGGGCCTCGCCTTTGCGCTGATCGACGCCGCCTGGCTGACCACGGTCGGGCCAAGGCTCTATCGGCCGGCGCTCGACGACGTGCTGGCCGAACGGTTCAACCTGCCTGCCGCCATCGCCTTCTATCTGGTGTTCATCGCCGGCGTTCTGATGCTGGCGATTCTGCCGGCCGTCCGCGAAGGGGCCGGCTGGACGCGCGCGATGGGCAATGGCGCGATGCTCGGCTTCGTCGCCTACGCGACCTATGACCTCACCAATCAGGCCACGCTCAAGGTCTGGCCCGTCCGGATCACCATCGCCGACATCGGCTGGGGAACGGTCCTGACGGCCTGCGCCGCCGTCGCCGGGTTTGCAGCCTACCGGTGGGCAGAGTCCCGCCTCGGATGATCCGGTCTACGTTCGGATCGCGCGCGGCGTTGTCGGGCGCGCGATCGCCTGTCATTGTAGGTTTCCGAAACGGAAACGGTCACCCGTGCCGCGCATATTTCGCGCCGCGATCGCCGACGCAACGCCGTCTCGGATCATAGAAAAAGAGCCGCGTGTTCCGTTCCTCCGGTCACCGGCGACGGGAGGATTTGATGGAAGATTTGAAAGAGCGCGTAAGCCTGGACGAAGCCCTGGACGCGGCGGCCCTCACCGGCATGACCACCGCGGTATGGGCCAAGCTCTACCCCGACAAGCCTGCGGTCATCGACCCTGACGGCCGGGTAAAGACCTTCGCCGAGATCAACGCGGCGGCCAACAAGCTCACACGCCTCTTCCGTCAGCACGGCCTCGGCGCCGGCGACAGCCTGGCCCTGGTTTGCTCCAACCGCGCCGAATTCATCGAGGTTCAAGCCGCGACCCTGCGTTCGGGCCTGCGGATCACGCCGGTGAACTGGCACCTGACCGCCGACGAAATCGCCTACATCATCAAGGATTGCGAAGCCAAGGTCCTGGTCGGCGAGGCCCGCGTGGCCACCCTGCCCGCCGCCTCGGCCGAATGCCCCGGCGTGGTGCTGCGGCTCGCGGTCGGCGGCCCGATCGAAGGCTTCCAGGACTATGACGCCGCCCTGGCCCCGCTCGACGGCTCGGACATCACCGACCCGGTGCTCGGCAACCAGATGATGTACACCTCCGGCACGACCGGCCGGCCGAAGGGCGTGTTCCGCCCGACCGCCGCCGTCACGCCCCAGGCCATGTACACGATGCGCGGCTACGATCCGGACAGCTCGGTCCAGCTCTGCGCCGGCCCGGCCTATCACGCCGCGCCGCTGGCCTTCGACATCCGCGCGGCCATGGGCGCGGGCGTGCCGCTGCACTTCATCGACAAGTGGGATTCCGAACTCGTCCTGCGCACCATCTCTGAACAGAAGATCACGCACCTTCACTTGGTGCCAATCATGTTCCAGCGACTGCTGGCCTTGCCGCCCGAGGTCCGGGCCAAGTACCCCGTCGACCACGTGAAATACATCGTCCACGGCGCGGCCCCCTGCCCGCCCGAGGTCAAGCACGCGATGATCGAGTGGTTCGGCCCGATCCTCTCGGAATACTACGCCGGCTCCGAAGGCGGCGCGGGCTTTGCGATCTCCTCAGAGGAATGGCTCAAGAAGCCCGGCAGCGTCGGCAAGCGCCCGGCCCTGCTGCAGGTCCGCATCCTCGATGAAGAGGGCAATGAGCTGCCCCCCGGCACGCCCGGCGGCATCTATCACCAGCTCCCGCCCGGCGGCGGCTTCACCTATTACAAGGACGAAGCCAAGACCAACTCCAACCGGGTCGGCGACTTCTTCACCATGGGCGACGTCGGCTACTTCGACGAGGACGACTACCTGTTCCTCACCGGCCGCAACGCCGAGACGATCATCTCCGGCGGGGTGAACATCTACCCGCAGGAAGTCGACAACGAGCTGATCAAGCACGACGCCGTGGCCGACTCCTCCACCGTCGGCATCCCGCACGACGAGTGGGGCGAACAGGTTCGCGCCGTGATCCTGCTCAAGCCGGGCTACCAACCGTCGGACGAACTGGCCCAGGAAATCCTGGCCTTCGGACGCCAGACCCTGGCCGCCTACAAGGTCCCGCGCGGCCTCGACTTCGTGAGCGAACTACCGCGCTCGGAAGCCGGCAAGATCCAGCGCAACAAGGTCCGCGCCCCCTATTGGGAAGGCCGCACCCGGCAGATCTGATCTGCCCGGCCTGTGATCTGAACACACAAGGATGCGGCGGCGAAATCGTTTGCCGCCGCATCTTCCGCCGCCCACGCTCCCGCAGGTCCGGGAGCCCCGCCCCTGGCCGCCAAGCTCGGAACACCCTGGCCCACAGCTTTTGAAGAGGCGACTCGGCGGCATCTGAAGGCCGCGCTGGCGTTGGAGATCTAGCCAACCGCTCAGCCGGCTCGAAATTTTCCGAAAACAACCGTGTGTGGTTTCGGTAGACTCCGCATGTCATGAAGCGCGCCGCTTCACCTCGCGGAAATTCCCATGCCGATCCCGTTCATCGACCTGCAAGCCCAACGCGCCCGTCTTGGTCAGCCGTTGGAAGATGCGATCCTCAAGGTGGTCCGTTCGGGGGCCTATGTCATGGGGCCGGAAATCGGCCAGTTCGAAAAGGCGCTCGGCGAGTTCGGCCAGGCGCCGTTCGTGCTCTCCTGCGGCTCGGGCACCGAGGCGCTGCAACTGCCGCTGATGGCCTGGGATATCGGGCCGGGCGACGCGGTCTTCTGCCCGTCGTTCACCTTCGCGGCCACCGCCGAGGTCATGCCCCTGGTCGGCGCCAGCCCGGTGTTCGTCGACGTCCTGGACGGCACCTACAATCTCGACCCGGCCAAGCTGGACGCCGCCATCGCGGCGGTGAAGGCCGACGGCAAGCTGACGCCCAAGGCGATCATCGCCGTCGATCTGTTCGGCCAGCCCGCCGACTATCCGGCGATCTCGGCCGTGGCCAAGAAGCACGGCCTGAAGCTGATCGCCGACAGCGCCCAGGGCTTCGGCTGCACCCTGAACGGCCAGCACCCGATCCATTGGGCCGACGTCACCACCACCAGCTTCTTCCCGGCCAAGCCGCTGGGCTGCTACGGCGACGGCGGCGCGGTGCTGTGCAAGGACGAGCGCCTCTACGACATCCTGGTGTCCCTGCGCGTCCACGGCCAGGCGGTGAAGTCGGACCTGGTCGGCAAGACCTTCGACCACGACCCCAAGTACCTGAACCTGCGCATCGGCATGAACAGCCGCATGGACACCATCCAGGCCGCCGTCCTGCTGCAGAAGCTGACCATTTTCGAGAGCGAGATCGAAGCCCGCAACAAGGTCGCCGATCGTTACGCCGAAGGCCTGTCCGACGTTGTGACCGTGCCGAAGGTGATCGACGGCGGGGTCTCGGTCTGGGCGCAGTACACCATCGAGACCGCCGACCGCGACGGCCTGGCCGCCCACCTGAAGAGCCAGGACATCCCCAGCGCGGTCTACTACCCGATCCCAATCCACAAGCAGGACGTCTATTCGGTCTATCCGACCCCGGGCGGCCTGCCGGTGACGGAGGCCAAGGCTGACGTGGTCATGAGCCTGCCCATGCACCCCTACCTGACCCCCGACCACCAGGACCAAGTCATCGCCGCCATCCGCGCCTACGTGAAGCGCAACGGCTAACACCGCGCCTTCCTCTCCCTCGGGAGGGGCTAGGCGAGGGGCGGCGCGTAGCGGCGCGTAGCGGCGCTCTACTGACGCTCTCCCCGGCGGGGAGAAGATCCTACGACGAGTGGTCGGATACGATCCGCCAGCCGTCGGAGGTCTTGTGGAACACCAGGCTGAACAGCCCCGTGGCGTCCTTGCCGTCCTCCAGCGTCAGATGGAAACGCCCGACCACGGCGGCGTAGTCGGCGCCGAGCGGATCGAAATCGACGATCTCGGTGCTCAGCTTCGGCATCTCGGCCGGCTTGGCGAAGCGCGGCGCGTAGATTTCGCGGATCGCGTCATAGCCCTGGGTGACCTTGCCACCGCTCACATAGTTGATCTGCGGGGCCTTCTCGTAGCTGGCCATGAACGCGTCGAGGTCGCCGCGCGACCAACCGGCGCTGGCGTCGCCCAGCACCTTGGCGATGGCGGCCTTGTCCTCGGCGGGGCCCGCGAAGGCGGCGGTGGCCATCAGGCTGAGCGCCGCGCCGACGGCGATGGAACGGAAGGTCATGTCGAGGCTCACTTGCGCTTCACGGAAAGGATCTGCACCGGCTTTTCCAGGATCTGGCCGCGCACGATGGGTTCGGGGGTCGGGGCGTTCGACGGCATGGCCTGGATGGCGCGCACCACGTCCATGCCTTTGGTCACGCGGCCGAAGGCGGCGTAGCCCGCGCCATCGGGATTGCGCGCCCCGCCCTGGTCCAGGCTGGTGTTGTCGCCGAGCGTGATAAAGAATTCCGAGGTCGCGGTGCCCGGGCCGTCGCGCGCCATCGAGATCACCCCGTCGGTATGGCTGAGCCCGGTCTGGCCGGTCGGCTCGTGGGCGATGGGGGCCAGCATCTGGCCGCGATGGGCGTCGCTGTCGATGCCGCCCTGGATCACCTGGATCGGGGCCTTGAGATTGGGATCGGTGTCGGCCCGCACCACCCGATAGAACTGGCCGCCGGCATAGCGGCCCTCATCGACATAGCGCAGGAAGTTGGCCGTCGTGACCGGGGCCTTGGCCGGATAGAGCTCCAGCTCCACCACGCCGGCGTCGGTGGTCATCACCACCGCCACGGGCGCCGGACCGGCCGCCCAGGCGCCGCCGCAAAGCATCAGACCCAAGGCCGCGCCCAGCGCGGTACGGCGAACGAGCTTCATCGGCTTTGGCCTCTCTGAAAGTCTGCAAATCGATGGCGGGGAAGGCCAAGGCCTCCCCCGCCACGCTTAGTCCTAGAAGTTCATACGCACATTGGCGCCGATCGTCCGCGGCACGGTGCGGATACGCGCCTCTGGGTCGAACGGGCTGGCGGCCAGAGCGCGGATCACGCCGTTGTCGTCCAGCAGGTTGTTGGCGTAGATCGAGAACTCGATGTTGTCGAAGGTCACGCCGGTACGCACGTTCACCACGCCGTAGGCGGCCATCCGGCGATAGTTCGCCTGCTGCGGGCTGAACTGGGTGAAGCGCTCACCGATGTACTGGTAGCCGCCATAGACGAAGCCCTGGGCTTCGCTGCCCAACGGGAAGCGATAGTCAGCCGACGTGTTGAAGCTGAGCTCCGGCACGAACGGGGCCTTGTCACCCTTCTTCGCCTTCAGATTCGCCACGTCGTTCGACAGACGCGAATTGATGTAGGCGCCGCCGGCCGTCACGGTCAGGCCCTCGATCGGGTTGGCCGTCAGTTCCAACTCGACGCCGTCGCTGACCGCGCCGCCCACGTTTTCACGGAAGCCGAAACCGCAGTTCAGCGCGCGCTGGGTCTGCATGTCGTCCCACACCAGGTGGAAGTAGGCGCCCGAGACCATCACCCGGCCATTGGCCAGCGTGCCCTTGCCGCCGATTTCGTAGTTCCAGAGCTTGTCGGCCTCGAACACGTTCGGGTCTTCGCCATTGCGTTGGAAGTCGGCCAGTTCGGCGGCGCAGACGTCCTTCGGCACCGGGGTGTTGGTGCCGCCGTAGCGGAAGCCGCGCGCGGCCTGGGCGTAGACCAGCACGTCGTCGGTCACGTCATAGGAGATGTTGAGCTTCGGGTTGAAGCCGTCTTCCTTCGATTTGCGGCGCGGCGGGTCGCTGGGCGTGGCGCCGTTCAGGAAGCCGGAAGCGTAGAGCTTGTAGTCCGACTCCCAGTTGAAATAGCGCAGACCGCCCGTGACGCTCAGCTTGTTCCACTCGTAGGTCAGCTCGCCGAAGAAGGCGTAGGTCTTCACCGTCAGGTCGTCGTAACCCCAATAGGGGTTGTCCTTCGGCGCGCCGAAGTTGTTCGAGTTGATGCCCATGGCGGCGTCGAAGCCCGGCACCGGGATGGTGTTCAGGTAGTAGATTTCCTTCTTGTCGGCATAGGCGCCGACGACCCAGCTGAACGGTCCGTCGCCTTGCGAGGCGAGGCGGATTTCCTGGGCGAAGAAGGTCGAATCCGTGGTGTCGACCAACGGGCTAGGCTCAACCGGGAACAGGGCCAGCAGGCCGTCCAGCGAGCGCATGTTGACGACAGTGCGGTCGAAGTACGAGGTCGAGGAGACCAGGTTTGCGAAACCGAGGTCGTAGTTGAGGGTCAGGTTGTAGACGCTCAGATCGTCCTTGTAGCCGTCGGGCGAGGGGTAGTCGCGGCCCAGGCCCGGCACGCGGACCAGGTCCTCGGGACGCCCGCCGTCCTGGTAGTTGTGCTTGAAGTACGAGAGATCGGCGGTGAAGTTATCGGTGACGTTGAAGCGAGCTTCGATGCGGCCGCCGCGCGCTAGGCCGTCATTCACGTCCTTCTCGCCGGTCAGCACGTTGTCGATGTAGCCCGGGGTCTGGGTGTAATAGACCGAGGCGCGGACCGCGACGCGATCAGTCACGATCGGCACGTTCACCAGGCCCTTCATCGAGTAGCCGACGTCGCCGTGCGCGACGCTCGACAGGCCGACATCGACCTTGCCTTCAAACTCGGTGACGTTCGGGCGGTGGGTGATCATCCGCACCGTACCGGTCATCGAACCGGCGCCGTACAGCGTGCCTTGCGGGCCGCGCAGGACTTCCACGCGCTCCAGGTCGAACAGCGCCAGCTCGGGGTTCAGCGCGCCCATCGAGATCGGAATTTCGTCGATATAGATGCCGACGGTTTCCTGGTTCTGGGTGTCGTTGTCGTTGCCGCCGCCGTTGTTGATCCCGCGGATCGACAGGCGCGTACGGCCCGGGCCGTTCTGGTAGGCGGTCAGACTGGGAACCGAGCCCAGCAGGGCGGTGTAGTTCTCGGCGCCCATGTTCTGCATGGTCTGCTGGCCGACCACGTTGATGCTCATCGGCACGTCAAGAACCGACTCGGTGCGCTTGCGGGCGGTGACGACCAGTTCGTCGACCGTCGCGCCGCCCGCCTGGGCGTAGGCCGGCGCCGAGGTCAGCGCCACAGCCGACACCAGAACCGATGCCGCCAACAGGCGCGTCTTGTTACTCATAGTCATGGAAATCCCCTCCCGAGACCCAGCACGCCCGGTGGCGCGGCCAGATCGGCGCACGCGCGGCATCGCGCAAATTCGAGGCGGGACCATAGGCAGGTCGCGCGCGGAGAAATGATCCGGGGAGCAGCAATTTCGATGCGAAATGCAGTCAATCGGCCTTTTGCGCCGAGAGTCCTTGGCCCCTACCCGCGCCGGTAGTCCTTGGGCAGGGCGTTGAACCGCCGGCGGAACGCCGCGGTGAAGTTCGTCGGATGCTCGTAGCCGACGGCTTCGGCGATCTCGGAAATGGTCATGCCGCCGTCCAGCAGCAGCCCTCGGGCCAGTTCCATCCGCTGGGCCAGGCAGAATTCGAAGACCGTGGCCCCGAACATCTCCTTGAACCCGCGTTGCAGCTTGGTCCGGTTCAAACCCACGCGCCGCGCCAGGGCGTCGATGGTCGGCGGCTCGGCGAATTCGGCGATCAGGATGTCACGCGCGGCGTAGAGGCCGTCGCGGTCGGCGTGACGCAGCGGCGGCGCGGATCGCTCGCCGCGTTCGCTGGTCTCGACGGCGTCCACCAGCAGGCAGAGCACCTCCATGACCTTGGCCTCCAGATAGCGCTGCCGCAGGCTGCCTTGGAACGAGGCGCTGACGATATCGCGCACCGCCGCCTCCATGCCGTGGGTCAGCCGCATACCCAGGTGATGAAAGCCCTGGCTGGGCAGGTCGATGTTCCGCAACGAGGACGGCAGTTCATCGGGCTCCATGCCCATCACGCTGGCCAGCTTGCCCGCGTGAAGATGCAAGGTGAGCGAGGTCAGCCGTTCGCGGCCATGGATGTTGAGGTCGAAGTCGCCGTCCGCCGGCAGGGTCAGCACCGAGGCGTGCCCCTTTTCGACCCGCATCGCGTTCGGCCCCGCGTCCTGGAGGCCCACGGCGCCGGCTACCACGAACCGCAGTGAAACCAGGTCTTCCGGCACGTGGATCGGCAAGATGTAATCGTCGTTGTAGCTGCTGTCGGCGACGCAGACGAGCAGGTGGTCATAGAGCCGGACCACGTCCCAATAGCCCGCGCCGTCCTGCACCGGCAGGCGCGCGGAGGCCGCCGGCCCGGGGCGCGGCATACGCGGTTCGTGCAGGGGCTCGCCGGCGAACCCGCTGTAGATGTCGCGGACATCCGCGCGCGACGACAGTAGATCGCCCATGAAACCCCAGTCCCGAACCCGGTTATCGGATCGCGGCGGACCGTGTCGCACTGCAACGAAATTGTCACGAACCGGCGGGCGGGCGGGCTCGCATTTCCGCCAAACTGTCACCTGGAGGGCGCGCTTGCCCGGCGAGAAGTCACGGACGCGGCTCATCTAGAACCGCGTCCGTCTCCCAGGAGCAGCCCTCATCTCCCCCGAGATCGGGCCTGCGCGGCGGCCGAGCACCACCGCACCTCCTGGTAGTTCTGCCCCCAAGACCGGGGCGCTGTTGCGATTCGGACCCGCCGTCGGCGCTGGGTGGGGCGAATGTGACGGCGGATCCTGGATCTCGCAGACCAGGACGAGATGGCCTGATCGACGTGACCGTCGCGGGAAACCGGTCCTGCGGGATGCCCCCCGAGCGCCGGAATCATCGAACGCCATTGGACCATGGCGTGCTGCAGCGCCGCATGACGCAAATGGACTAGGCCGGCTCAAACGGGACGCTCGCCGCCCCTGCTTTCCCTTGCGTCCGGCCGCGGGACTCGGTTAGCTGCCTGATCAAACAATTGTTTAATTCATTAGGAGAGCCCCCCATGAAAGCAGCCGTGTATTATGAGACCGGCGGTCCGGAAGTCCTGAAATACGAGGAAATCCCGGACCCGCAGTGCCACCCCAAGGGCGTGATCATTAAGGTCGAGGCCATCGCCATCGAAGGCGGCGACGTCCTGAGCCGCTTCGGCGGCAAGCTGATGACCAACCCGCACGTCGTCGGCTACCAGGCCTCGGGCGAGATCATCGAAGTCGGCGCCGAAGTCACCCACCTGAAGGTCGGCCAGAAGGTCGCCACCCTGAACAGCTGGGGCAGCCACGCGGCCCTGCGCGCCGTTCCCGCCCGCAACTGCTGGGTCGTGCCGGACGGCTACGACATGAAAAAGGCCGCCGCCATTCCGGTGACCTTCGGCACCGCCCATGACTGCCTGTTCGAGTTCGGCCGCCTGCAGCCCGGCGAGACCGTCCTCATCCAGGCCGGCGCTTCGGGCGTCGGCGTCGCCGCCATCCAGCTCGCCAAGCGCGCGGGCGCGGGCCTGATCCTGGCCACCGCCTCGTCCGACGAACGGCTGGAGGCCCTCAAGCGCCTCGGCCTCGACCACGGCATCAACTACAGCCGCGACGACGTGGCGACCGAAGCCAAGCGCCTGACCGACAACAAGGGCGTGGACGTGATCGTCGACTCCGTCGGCGGCCCCACCCTGCAAGGTTCGATCAACGCCCTGGCCTATCGCGGCCGGGTCTCGATGGTCGGCGCCGCCGGCCGTGAACCGATGGTCGTGGATGTCGGCTCGATGATGGGCGGCAACCGCACCCTGTCGGGCGTGTTCCTCGGCGCCGAGATCGGCACCGACCGCGTCCACAACAACATCCAGCAACTGATCGAAGACGCCGCCAAGGGCGAACTGGAAGTGGTCATCGACAAGGTCTTCTCCCTGTCCGACGCCGCCGCCGCCCACGCCTACATCGAAAGCCGCGCCGCCGTCGGCCGCGTGGTCATGGTCCCCTAAGAGACCGACCAACTCTCCTCTCCCCCTGCTTGCGGGGGGAGAGATAGGGTGACGGAAACCTCTCAGCCCAACAACCGCCGGAGAGCGTCGCGCCGCGTCGCCCCAACCTCTCCCGAGGGAGAGGAATGAAGGAAAGGACCGTCATGCCCAAAGCCCAGTCCGCCACCGCGCAGCTCGAATACGAGACCTTCGGCGCCGACACCGCGCCGGCCGTCCTGCTGATCAACGGCTTGGGTTCGCAGATGACCCGTTGGCCCGCCGACTTTTGCAACAAGCTCGCCGCCTGCGGCTACCACGTGATCCGTTTCGACAACCGCGACACCGGCCTCTCGACCTGGTTCGAGCCGGGCCAGACCTACAGCCTCTCCGACATGGCCGCCGACGGCGTCGCCGTCCTCGACGCGGTGGGCGCCGGCAAGGCCCACGTGGCCGGCGTCTCGATGGGCGGGATGATCAGCCAGGCCATCGCCATCGAACATCCGGAGCGCGTGCTGTCCTTGACCTCGATCATGTCGGCCAGCGGCGCGCCGGGCACGATGGACCCGACGCCGGAAGCAGGCCTGGTGCTCTCCGTCGCCCCGCCCGATCCGAAGGCCGACTATGAGACGTTCCTGTCCCACGGCGTGAACAACGCCCTGACCATCGGCAGCCCCGGCTATCCCTGGCCGGAAGGCGCTCTGCGCGAACGCGCCATCGCCGAACATGCGCGGGCCTTCAACCCGACCGGCTCGGCCCGCCAGATGGGCGCGATCCGCGCCGACGGCGACCGCACCGAGCGGCTCTCCAAGCTCGCCGTTCCGACCGTCGTGCTGCACGGCGCCGATGATCCGCTGATCAAGCCGCTCGGCGGCGAGGCGACTGCCAAGGCCATTCCCGGCGCCGAACTGCGCATCATTCCAGGCATGGGCCACGACCTGCCCCCGGCCCTCTACGACACCGTCATCGACGCCATCCTGGCCGCCGCCGCGCGCGCCTGAAGCTTAAAGAAGAGGAATTCCCATGGGACGTCTTTCCGGCAAGACCGCCGTCATCACCGGCGCCGGCTCGGGCATTGGCCGCGCCAGCTCGCTGCTGTTCGCCGCCGAGGGCGCCAGCCTGGTCATCGCCGACAAGATGGACAGCGTGAACGAGACCGCCAAGCTGGTGACCGAGGCTGGCGGCAAGGTCGTTCCCCTGGTCGGCGACGCGGGCGAGGAAGCCTTTGTCGAAAGCCTGATCGGCCGCGCGGTCTCCGAGTACGGCGGCCTCGACGTGGTCTGGGCCAACGCCGGCATCTCCGGCGGCTGGACCACCTTCGAGGAGCAGGACGCCGCCTTCTGGGCCGAGATCCTGCGCGTGAACCTGATCGGCGCCTTCCTGGCCGTGAAGCACGCCTCGCGCCACATGATCCCGAAGGGCAAGGGCTCAATCATCTGCACCGCCTCGGTGGCCGGCATCCGCTCGGGCGCGGGCGGCTCGCCCTACTCGGCCTCCAAGGCCGGCGTCATCAACCTGGCCCAGACCTCGGCCAACGAGTTCTATGGCACCGGCGTGCGCGTCAACGCCATCTGCCCGGGCCTGATCGAAACCGGCATGACCCAGCCGATCTTCGACGGCGCTCGCGCACGCGGCAACGAGGACAAGATCGGCCAGCTCAACCCGCTGCTGCGCGGCGGCGTGCCTATCGAGATCGCCAACGCGGCCCTGTTCCTGGCCTCGGACGAAAGCTCCTACGTCAACGGCCAGGCCATCGTCGTCGACGGCGGCCTATCCTCGTCCCACCCGGTGGTGCGTCGCAAGCGATGATCTACCTGCTGCGCCACGGTCAGACGAACTACAACCACGAGGGCCGGATGCAGGGTCAGCTGGAGTCCCAGCTGACCGACCTTGGCATGGCCCAGGCCCAGGCCATGGCCGACCTGCTCAAGGCGCAGATCGACGACACGGCCGGCTGGCGACTGCTGGCCAGCCCGCTGAAGCGGACGCGCCAGTCGGCCGCCATCGTCGGAGCGACGCTCGGCCTCGAGGTCGAGATCGAACCGGCCCTGATCGAGGTCGGCTGCGGCGCCTGGGAAGACCGGCTCTACGCTGATCTGGCCAAGGAGCATCCCGAGGCCTTCGCAGGCCGCGACTGGTTCTTCCAGGCCCCGCAAGGTGAGCGGTTCGAGGATGTCGACGGCCGCGTCCGTCCCTGGCTCGCGGCCCAGGCCCCAGAGCCCCGCAAGCTGATCGCGGTTGCCCACGGCGTCTCCGGCAGCCTGCTGCGCGGGGCCTATCTGGGGCTTTCGCGCGAGGAGACCCTGGCCCAGGATATGCCGCAGGATGCGATCTTCCGACTAGCGGAGGGGGCCGTCCAACGGCTCTCCTGCGCTGAGGTCACGGCATGATCTATCTCGTCCGGCACGGCGAAACCGAGTTCAACGCCGAGCGTCGCCAGCAGGGTCATATGGACTCGCCGCTGACGGCGCTGGGCCGCGCCCAGGCCCACGCCGCCGGAGAGCTGCTCAAACGCCAGATCGCCGACGCCCAAGGCTGGCGCATCGTCGCCAGCCCGCTCGGCCGGGCCCAGCACACCGCCCAGATCATCGGCGAGACGCTAGGCCTGCCGGTGGAGACCGATCCTCGGGTGATCGAGGTGTCGTTCGGTGAATGGGACGGGCGCCTGCGCGACGAGCTGGCGGCCGAATTTCCCGAAACCTTCGGCCGCGGCGACTGGCAGTTCGCCGCCCCGAACGGCGAGACCTACGACGCCGTCGAGAGTCGGATCGCCGATTGGCTCACCGACCTGCCACCGGAGCCTGAACGCAAGGTCATCGTGGTCTGCCACGGCGGTTCAGGGCGCGTCGTGCGCGGCGCCTATCTGGGTCTGCCGCGCGCCCAAACCTGGGCCCAGCCGGTGCCCCAGGACGCGATCTACCGCCTGGCTAGTGGAGCAATCGAGAGATTCGACTGCGAACTCTCGGTTCAGCCGTAAACCGGCCCGACAACGCCATCAGCCCGAAGGCCGCCACGGCCCCGAGCAGAAAAGCCCCGGCGACGGCGCTCGACAGAGCCGCGGCCCCCACGTGCAGCGGCGGGCGGTCCATCCAACGCACCACCGCGGCGTCCGGCTCATCGCCCAGGGTGTCTTCGAAGTAATCGCTCATGGCCTTGGCTCCATTGTGCGCCCCTCCTAACCCATGCGACCGCTCAAGGTTCCGGCTGACTGGCGCTCGGACGCTGGCAAGGTTAGAAGCCGAACACTGAACGTTCAGAGAGACCCATGGCCGGACATTCCAAGTTCAAGAACATCATGCACCGCAAAGGCCGCGCCGATGCGGTCAGGTCCAAGCTGTTCTCCAAGCTATCGCGCGAGATCACCGTGGCCGCCAAGGCTGGCCTGCCTGATCCCACCATGAACGCACGCCTGCGCTTGGCCGTCGCCAACGCCAAGGCCGAGTCGATGCCCAAGGACAACATCGACCGCGCGATCAAGAAGGGCGCCGGCGGCGACGGCGAAAGCTATGACGAGGTCCGCTACGAGGGCTTCGGTCCCGGCGGCGTCGCGATCATCGTCGAGGGCCTGACCGACAACCGCAACCGCGCGGCGGCCAACATCCGCACGATCTTCTCCAAGAACGGCGGCAACCTCGGCGCCAGCGGCTCGGTCTCGTTCCAGTTCGACCGCCTCGGCGAACTCACCTATCCGGCCAAGGTCGGCTCGGAAGACAAGGTCATGGAAGCGGCCATCGAAGCCGGCGCCCAGGACGTGGAATCCGACGAGGAAAGCCACATCATCTACACCGCCTATGAGGACTTCGCCGAAGTCGCCGCGGCGCTGGAAGGCGTGCTCGGCGAGGCCAAGTCCACCAAGATCATCTGGCGCGCCAAGAACCTGACGCCGATCAGCGGCGATCCCGTCGCCACCCTGATGAAACTGGTCGACGCCCTCGAAGACGACGACGACGTCCAGAGCGTCTACGGCGACTACGACATCTCCGACGAAGACATGGAAAAGTTCGGCTGAGAAGGCCCGGCTCGTCTCGGCGAGCCGGACGCCACCAGGCCGATAGAAGGGCGCGCCCGGGTCATCCCGGCGCGCCTTTTTCGTTACCCGGCGCTCGCGGCGGTCGCCGACCAGCCAGAGCGACGGCCGAGCGTCATGTGGGCAGGATCGAAGATCGCAGCCTCGACCCAGGTCGACCCGACTACCAGGTCTTAAGCGGCCGCGTCGCCATCGGCGCCTTGTAGACATAGACAGGTTGCTTGGTGTCGATCTTGACGACCGCCGGGTTGGACTTGTTCGGCGTCGTCGCACGCTCGACCTTGGCCGGAGCGGAGATGAAATTCGCATTGGCCTTGGTGTAGCCGCTCATCAGGGTGCTGCCCTGCGCAAAGGCGACGCTGGCCACGGCCAGCCCAAAAACCATCGACAACGTGAAGACTTTCACGCGCGCCTCCCTGGATATTCCTCACGACCTTCTGGCGGGTCGTTCCTCACGCTGTACCCTTTTGAACCAGGACGCAAATAAAACTCCGCGCCCTGACAATGCGACGAAATCTCACCTACTCAGAGCCCGCTACGCGGCGCCTGTGTCACCCCGCACGCTTCGCTACGGAAGCTTAACCGCAACTGATGCGTTCTGGACGTATGGACCTGTTTCGCCACGACTATGTCATTCCCGTCCTGGCCGCGATCATGGCGGGCGGCGTCATCGGCTTTGAGCGCGAGTACCGGGGCCGCGCGGCCGGCGTCCGCACGCACATCCTGGTCTGCCTGACCTCGACCATCCTGATGCTGGCGGCGGTCTACCAGGCCGATTGGATGCGCGGGACGCCGCATGACATCATTCGCATCGACCCGGTGCGGATGGCCCACGGCGTGCTGACCGGCGTCGGCTTCCTCTGCGGCGGCGTCATCTTCCGCGAGGGATTTTCGGTGCGCGGCCTTACCACCGCGGCCTCTCTGTGGATCACCGCGGCGCTCGGCATTCTCTATGGGATCGGGCTGCATGGCCTGGCGCTGGTGGGCACGATCGCCACCCTGGTCGTGCTGGCTGGCCTGCGGCTGCTGGACGGCCGAATGCCGCGCCAGCGCCATGTCGACATCTCGGTTCGCTACGCGCGCGCTACGCCGGCGACCGAGGCTGAGTTCCTGGCCCTGTTCGCTGCTTTCGGGCTCAAGCCGGACGCCGTCGTCCATCGGATGCTGCCCAACGGCGAGGGGGTGGAGTTGGCCTCGACGTTCCGCGGCAGGACAATCCTGAACGCCCAGGGGATCACCGAACGGCTCATCGCCGACCCTCGGGTCGTCGCGTTTGATCTGTCTCCTCGCCACGAATAGCGCTTTCGTCGCAAAGCGTTTCACGCCCCCCAGGAAACCCGACCAACAAGCTGCGCATTGTCTTAGGCGTGAATTGGAGGGCTGTTCATGCGGGCGAGCCGGGATTTGGGCGCACCGAACCTAAACCGACGCCATCTGCTGGCGCTCGGATTGGCGGCCGCGCCGGCCATCGCCACGGCCCAGGAAATGGACGATGCGCCCGGTCCATCGACGCCCGCGCCGCCGCCGCAACCTGTCGCGCCTCCCGGCCCGAGGCCGCCAGACTGGAACCGGCTGCGCGCCATGTGGGACCTGGACTGGGGCGAGGTCGACCTGTCGGCCATGCTGTTCGCCTCGAACCCCAAGCCGGTGCGCGAGGCGATCACCCGCCACCGCGCGGCGCTGGACCGCAACCCGGTCACCTATCTGGAACACAATAACAAGCGGCTGCAGAACGCCGCCCGCGCCGCGGCGGGGACCTATTTCGGCGTGCCGATCGAGCAGGTCGGCCTTTGTGAAAGCACCACCTCGGGGATCGGCCTCGTCTATGCAGGCCTCAACCTGCGCTATGGCCAGGAAGCCCTGACCAGCGTCCACGACTACTACGTCACCCACGAGTCCCTACGGCTGGCCTCGCGCAAGACCGGGATGGGTGTGCGCAAGATCACCCTGCACGACGGGGCGACGACCGCCTCGACGCCAGAGATCGTGCGCCGAGTGGTCGCCGGGATCACGCCCGCAACGCGGGTCCTGGCGCTGACCTGGGTCCACTCCTCCACCGGGTTGAAACTGCCGATCCGCGCCATCGCCGACGCGCTGAAGCCGATCAACGCCACGCGCCAACCGGCCGACCAGGTGCTGTTCTTCGTCGACGGCGTGCACGGCTTCGGGGTCGAGGACACCACCTTCCCCCAGCTCGGCTGCGACGTGCTGGTCGCCGGCTGCCACAAGTGGCTGTTCGGCCCGCGCGGCACCGGGGTGATGTTCTTCAGCCCGCTGGCGCTCTCGCGCCTGTCGCCGACCATCCCCAGCTTCCTGGCGCCCGACGCCTATTCGGCCTGGATCGGCAACTACGATCCTGGCCCAACCACCGCCGCGCGGATGACGCCCGGCGGCTTCAAGGCCTTCGAGCAGGTCTGGTCGCTGAACGAGGCCTTCGGCTTCCACCAGATGCTGGGCAAGCCGCACATCGCAAACCGCACGCACGAACTGGCCACCCTGCTGAAGAGCGGCCTGAGCGCCCTGCCCAACGTGCGGGTTCGAACGCCGCTGAGCCCGCTGATGTCGGCCGGCATCGTCAGCTTCGACGTCGCCGGACATTCAGCCCGCGACACGGTCGCGCGGCTGCGGACCTGGCGGATCATCGGCTCGGCCGCCCCCTATGCCGAACAGCACGCGCGGCTGACCCCCAGCATCCGCAACACGCCCGAGGACATCGCCTTCGCCATCAAGGCCGTCGCCGCGATGGGTTAGCCCCCACTCATCGTCTTCACCGGGCTCGTCCCGGTGAGGTCGGTGGTGATGAACCGGGGGAATATCCTAGGCCCGCGGATAGAGGATGATCTGCGTGCAGCGGAAAGCGGCCATCAGCTTGCCAGTGGCGGCGTCCTCGACCTTGGCGTCCCAAACCTGGGTGGTGCGGCCGCCATGCAGCAGAGTGGCGGTGCAGATGGCTTCGCCATCACGCAGGGTGCCGACGAAATTGGCCTTCACCTCGGCGGTGGTGAAGCCGTTCGCACCCTCCGGCCAAGCCGTCGAGACGCCATAGGCACAGAGGATGTCGGCCACCGACAGCACTGCGCCGGCCAGCAGATAGCCGGTGTGCGCCACCAGGTCCTGGCGCACTTTCCAGCGCCCGACGACCTTGCCGTCGGACACCTCGGTGATGACTAGGCCCAGGTGCCCCGGCAACTTGCCCTCGTTCGCCTGGTTCAGCTTTTCGACGCTGGTGTGATTGGTGGTGGCGGCCATGTTCCTCTCCCCTATTTTGCGGGGATCATGCCGCGATTTCCGCAAAGTGCTACAGCCAAGCTGACATGAGCAAAACCACCCGCATCTGGACCCAGTCCAGCTATCATCCCGCCTTCAAGTGCGGCGGCTGGGCCTATGTGCGCGACGACGCCGTGGGCCTCGTCGGCCAGGCCGGCGGCGACCGCTACACCACCCCGGTCCGCATGGCGCTCACCGGCCTCGTCGCGGCGCTCAAGGACGCCCCCAAGGGCCCGGTCGCCATCCAGACCGACAACGCCGAGGTCGTGCGGGTCGGCGCCATGCTGGCCAAGGGCCTGCAGCCGCAGGGCGACGAGGCGCCGGAAGCCGACCTTGACCTCTGGGCCCAGCTCGCCGCCGCCCTGCCGGGCCGCCTGGCGACCTTCGCCCGCTCGGGTCCGGACGCGAAGACGCCGAACGCCTTCGCCGGCGCCTGGGCCGACCTGGCCCGCGACAAGGCCAACGCCAAGGGCGCCTTCGCCTCGGCGATCCCTAAGCCCAACCTCGCCAAGGTTCTGGGTCTATGACCCCGGCCGACGTCGCCGCCGCCCTGGCGCCGCTGGCCCCGACGCACGCGCCGTTCATCATCGGCGTCACCGGCTCGGTCGCGGTCGGCAAGAGCACCTTCGCTCAGCAGCTTCAGGCGCAGTTCGCGGGCGCCGAACTGGTCTGCACGGACGGCTTTCTGCATCCCAACGCCAAGCTGGAAGAACTCGGCCGCCTGGCCGCCAAGGGCGCGCCGGACACCTATGACCACCTGGCCCTGGCCGGCGCCCTGACCGCGATCCGGTCGGGGCCGGCGACCTTCCCGGCCTATTCCCACGTCACCTACGACATCGATCCGCAGCTCGCCCGTATCCTGGCTCCGCCGCCGGTGCTGATCATCGAGGGCCTGACCCTGCGCGATCCGGCCACCGGCCCGGCCGCCCTGCTCGACGCCCTGGTCTATCTGGAGGCCGACGAGGCCGACCTGGAGCGCTGGTATGTCGCCCGGTTCCTGGAACTCTGGGAAGCGGCCGAGACCGACCCCACATCCTTCTACGCCCGGTTCCGGCACATGGACCGCGAACAAACCACGGCGCTGGCTCAGATGGTCTGGCGCCAGGTGAACCTGAAGAACCTGCACGACCACATCGTCCACGCCCGCCCTCGCGCCGACCTGATCGTGCGCAAGGATGCAGGCCACGCCATCGCCGCCATCACGCCCAACCGACGAGAGCCGACTTGACCCACCTTCCCGCGACCGACGCCAGCCGGCCGCCGATCAGCCCCAACGCCTTCATCCTGCTGGCGGCCTGGATCGCCAGCGGGGTCGGTCTGGTCATGGCGCCGCAAGCCGCCGGGGTGTTCACCTTCATCTTCGTGATCCTGGGTTGGGTGCTGGCGGTCGTCGCGCACGAGTTCGGCCACGCCTTCATCGCCCATAAGGCCGGCGACCCGACTATCGCCGAGAAAGGCTATCTCAGCCTCGACCCGCTGAAATACGCCGACCTGGGCGTCTCGATCGTGATCCCGGTGATCGCCGTGGTGTTGGGCGGCATCGGCTTCCCGGGCGGCGCGGTCTATCTGCGCGAAGACATGATGCGCAACCGCGCCTGGCGCTCGGCCGCCAGCCTGGCCGGCCCGTTCGGAACCTTCGTGGTGCTGGTGGTGCTGACCGCCGCCATCGGCTTCGCCGCGCCGAGGCTGGAAGGCGGCCTCGCCAATCCGCTGATCCCGGCCCTCGCCTTCCTCGCCTTCCTCCAGGCCACGGCCCTGCTGCTCAACCTGCTGCCGGTGCCGGGCCTCGACGGCTACGGCATCATCCGCCCCTGGCTGCCCAAGGAGGTCCGTGAGGCCACCCGCAAATACGAGAGCCTGGCGATGATCGCCCTGCTGGCCGTGTTGTTCTTCGTGCCGCCCGTTGCCAACCTGTTCTTTGGCATGGCGTTCCTGGTCTCACACGTGGTCGGGGTGCCGCTGGAAGCGGTTCAGGAAGGCTACCGCACCTTCAGGTTCTGGCGCTGAACAAGTCCCTCTCCCTCGGGAGAGGTTAGGTGAGGGGGCGCGAAGCGCTCTCCCCTCGCCGCAAAGCTGATAGTCCTCAAGACCCCTCACCCAACCTCTCCCCAACGGGGAGAGGAGAAGCGCCCCCTAGCCGCGCGCGACCTGCGTTCGAGGTTCCAGGGGCCCCGCGAACGTGCTGAGGCGCCGAGAACCCTGCCAGAGCTCCGCGCCGAACGAGTGCACATGGCGGCTGGCCTGATCCAGGGCCTCCACGTCGGATGGGCAGTTCCATTCCTCGACATCAGCAAACCGGCCGACGGAATCGAGCACATACAGTCGATAGTCCATGGGGCTTCCTCCTTCCCCAGCACGAACAGGCAAGGGCATGGGGTGGTTCCGCCCGCCCGATCACCATCGGGAGAGCTGCGCGCCAACGGCCTATGGCGCCGTCAGGGAACCCGCTTAAGCTCCGCGCAGAATCAAAAAGCCGCCCCGGGGGAGAGCAACAGATGACCGCACGCCAATGGATGACCACGCTGGCCCTGGCCGCCCTGACCGCCGGCTGCGCCTCCAGCGCCGGGACCGGCCCGGCCCCCCAGGCGGCCGCCAAGCCGCCGCTGAAGGAGATTATCCCCGGCTATCTCGCGGGCTACCTGCCCGCCGGAACCACGCCCAGCAGCCTGAACCTCCTGCCGCCGCCGCCGGTGGCGGGCTCGGCGGCCCAGGCGCGTGACGATGAGGCGGCCAAGGCCGCGGTCGCTCTTAATGGAACCCCGCGCTGGACCCTGGCCACCCACGACGCCGAACTGAAGTTCCCCAAGGCCGCCGAGACCTTCGCCTGCGCGATGGACGTGAAGATCAGCGAGGCTGACACCCCGGCCCTCTACGTCCTTCTGCGCCGCACCCTGGCCGACAACGGCCTGTCCACCTATCCGACCAAGAACAAGTACAAGCGGGCCCGCCCGTTCACCGTCAACGGCGCGCCGATCTGCACGCCGAACGAGGAACAGGTCTTGCGCAACGACGGCTCCTACCCCTCGGGGCACAGCGCCATCGGCTGGGGCTGGGCGCTGGTCCTGACCCAGGTCGCCCCCGACCGCGCCAACGAGATCCTGGCGCGCGGCCGGGCCTTCACCAACAGCCGCGTGGTCTGCAACGTCCACTGGCTCAGCGACACTGAGGAGGGCCGCACCATGGCCTCAGCCGTGGTCGCCAAGCTGCAGTCCAACCCCGACTTCCAGGCCGATGTCGACGCCGCCAAGGCCGAGGTCGCCGCCGCCCGCGCCAAGGGGCTGAAGCCGGCCGGCGATTGCGCCGCCGAAGCCGCGCAAATGGCCGCCGGCTAGACCAGGGGAACGCCGCTGGCCACCAGGGGAATGGCCCCGGTGGCCAGCGCCGCCGCCAGGACGATCAGGCAGATCAGCACCGCCCATTTCAGGGCGAACCGCTGGGCGTCGGCCACATCGACGCCCAGCAGCCGCACGCCAGATAGATCGGCGCCAGCAGCGGGCTAAGAGCGTGGACCGGCTGGCCGATCAGTGAGGCGCGAGCGATCGCCTCCGGTGCGATGCCGAAACTGGCGGCGGCGTTGGCGATCACCGGGACCACGCCGAAGTAGTAGGCGTCGTTGGACATCACGAAGGTCAGCGGCATGCTCGCCAGCGCGGTGATCGGCGCGAGCAGCGGGCCGACCTGGGACGGCAGCACCGACAGGGCCGCGCTGGCCATCGCATCGGCCATTCCCGCGCCGTTGAGAATGCCGGTGAAGGCGCCGGCCGCGAAGATCAGCAGCACCACATTGACCACGTTCTCGGCATGCTCGCCGATCCGCGCCCTCTGATCGGCCAGGCGCGGATAGTTGACCGTCATCGCGATCGCGAACGCCCCCATCATCAACACCGGCAGCGGCGCCAGCCCCAGGATCATCCCCAGCAGGAGCGCGAGCGTCAGGATGAGGTTGAAGACGAACAGCTTGGGACGCCGCGTCTCCGGCCTGCCGGCTGCGACCTGGACCATCCCTTCGCGCGCCTGAGACGAACTCCCGTGTTCGCCGGTCCAGGCCAGGCGGCGTCGCTCGGAACGCCCGAACATCCAGGCCAAAGCGAACACCGCCGCCAGCCCCACGACCATCGCCGGCAGCAGCGGCATGAACACCTCGCCCAGGTCAGCGTGCACCGCGCTCGCCGCCCTTGCTGACGGTCCGCCCCACGGCACGAAGTTCATCAGCGAATTGGCGAGCCCAAGCAGCGTGGCCAGGATCAGCGGGTTCATCCCCACCCGCCGATAGACCGGCAGGAACGCGGTGATGACGATCAGCGCCGTCGTGGTTCCATCGCCGTCCAGCGACACCACTGTAGCCAAGGTCGCCGTCCCCAGACTGATCCGCAGCGGGTCTTCCCCCACCGCCGCCAGCACCTTGTCCACCAGCGGATCGAACAGGCCGGCATCCATCATCACCGCGAAATAAAGGACTGCGAAGGCGAGCAGCAGCGCCGTCGGCGCGACCTGCAACACCCCCTTGATGATCATGTCGCCGAGTTCCGGCCCCGCCCCGGCAATGAGCCCGAACACGATCGGCACGGCGATAAGCGCCGATATCGCCGACATCCTCTTGGTCATGATCAGGGTCATGAACGTGACGACCATCGCCAAACCCAGGGCGGCCGGACTAAGCAGGATGTTCAAGGTCGACTCCGGGCGAACTTAGAGGATGACGATGGCGGTGGGACTGCAGACGGCCGAAGGCGAGGCGCTGGCTGAGCCTCAGCACACCGAGCCGGCGACCCACTCGGTGCTGGCTTCGCTGCGGGAAATGATCGTGACCGGCCAGATCGCGGCCAATGCGCCGCTGCGCGCCGAGGGCCTGGCGGCGCAACTCGGCGTCTCCCGCACGCCGATCCGCAACGCCCTGGCGGTGCTGTCGGCCGAGGGGCTGGTCAATTACGGGGTCAATCGCGGCTACACGGCCCGCGCCGTCAGCATCGACGACGTGCTGGATTCTATCGAGGTCCGCGCCTCGCTCGAGGCGATGGCCGCCCGGCTGTTCGTGGAGCGCGGCGGCGAACCGCAGGTGCTGGACGCCATGCGCCGCGCCGTCGCCAGCGCCCGCATGATCGTCGATCGCGGCGACTGGTCCGAAGAGATCGAGGCCGAGTGGTATCACCTGAACTGGGTGTTCCACCGCAGCATCCATCACGGCTGCCACAACAGCGTGCTGCGCGCGGCGATCCGCATGACGCTGATCTACCCGATCTTTGGTGACGCGCTTCGCCTGTGCCCCAGCATTGCTGCGAACGTTCCGGCGCGCCTGCGCCAGATCCCCACCGCCACGCCGCCGCACATCGCCGCGTCCCAGGCCGATCACGAACGCCTGCTCACGGCCATCGAAAGCGGCGACAGCGGCGAGGCCGAGCGTCTCATGTCCGGGCATGTCCTTGCGACGAAACAGCGCCTGAACGACGCTGTTACCCGAAGCTGACACCATGGCGCCTAGCGTCGGTCAAGGAATTGCATCCAATCTTGCATTAATTGGATGCAATCTTTGGCGGTCAATCGAGGCCCATGAAGAACACCCGCGCCCTTGACGCCGACCGGCGGCTGGCGTTCCGTCCGGCATGCCTGATCCCGTCCCTCTTCGCCGCCTCATCGACCTGCCTGGGATCAAGGAGCTCGAGCAAAAAGCGCTGATGAAGCCGCGCTACGCCGACGCCGACGCCCGCGCCGAGTTCCCCGAGATCGACGACTGCTCGCGCGCCATCTTCGGGCTGACCCAGGATGAGGCCGACGACGCCCCGCGCCCGGAGGGCTGGGACCGGATCGAGCGTCGCCCGCAACGCGATCAGGTCGCCGCGTTCGAGGCCGAGGGCTGGGACGTCACCGACGACAAGCGCCGCCCGCTGCGCATGCTGGACCACTTCGCCCCCCAGCTCTGGCTGGCCCTGCGCGGCGTCGCCGGGGAGCTGCCGTTCCAGGCCGAGGTCGAACCCGACCCGATGAAATCCTCCCTGGCCCTGGACGCCGCCCGCTTCCGCCGCGACCGGCGCTGATGGCGCCGGCGAACCTGATCCAACACTACGGCTGGTCCGACGCCCTGGCGCGCGCCTTCGCCCCGCACGCCCAGGCCGGCTATATCCCCGGCCGCATCGTGGTCCAGCAGCGCAACGGCTATCTGGTCGCCACCGACGAGGGCGAGCTGCGGGCCAAGGCGGCGGGCCGCCTGCTGCACGAGGCCGGCGAGACCGGCCATCCGGGCGTCGGCGACTGGGTGGCGCTGTCGCCGAACCTGACCCAGCGCACCTCGACCATCCACGCGCTCCTGCCGCGCCGCACGGCCTTTGTCCGCCGCGCGGCCCACCTGCGCCGGCCGCAGGTCATCGCCGCCAATATCGACGTCGCCTTTGTCGTCACCTCGATGAACGCCGACCTCAATCCTCGCCGCATCGAGCGCTATCTGGCCGCGGCCTGGCAGAGCGGCGCGCGCCCGGTGGTGGTGCTGACCAAGTCCGACCTCTGCCCCGACCCGCAAGGCCAGGCCGCCGAGATCGCCGCCCTTGCCGGCGACTGCCCGGTGCTGATGGTGTCGGCCAAGCAGGGCCGCGGACTCGAGGCCCTGCTGGCCCAGGTCGCCCCGCGCGAGACCTGCGTGCTGATCGGCTCGTCCGGCGTCGGGAAGTCCACCCTGCTCAACGCCTTCCTCGGCGAGGACCGGATGGAGATGCAGACCATCCGCGAAAGCGACGACCAGGGGCGCCACACCACCAGCCACCGCGAACTGGTCCTGCTGCCCAGCGGGGCGCTGATCCTCGACACGCCCGGCATCCGCGAGGTGGGGCTGATCGACGCCGAAGAGGGCGCCAGCGCCGTGTTCGACGATATCGAGCGCCTGGCCCAGGACTGCCGCTTCAACGACTGCGGCCACGCCGGCGAACCGGGCTGCGCCATCGGCGCGGCCCTGAAGAGCGGCGCCCTCGACCCCAGCCGATGGGCGCACTTCCAAAAGCTCGGGCTTGAGCTCGCGGCGGTGGAAGAGAAAGCCGACCGGGTGGCCAAGGACGCCGAGCGCCGCCGCAACGCCGCGCTGCAGAAAGCCTACCGGACCACCAAGAAAGACGTCCGCGGCGGCGCCTGATCATCGCCCCGGCGGCATCGGCCACGGCCGCACACGAAAGCGTTTTACAGAATATCCCCGCTCGGACCGGGGAACGCGTTAGGTGGAGGGATCTGTACACCTGAGAGATGACCATGCCCGCGTACACCATCGTCACGACCACTGCGACCCAAGGCAGCGATGCGGCTGAGGTGAACACGCTGACCGACGACTTCGGCGATCAGAGCGAAGCCATCGGCTATTCGCGGCGGATGGCCGAAGAGATGATCGGCCTCGCCCACCAGCTCTCCCTCGATTTCGACTACAGCAATGTCGGCCTCTACGACGGCGACCTTCTGGACGAGGACCTCGACCCGGCCCACGCCGCATTCGTCGGCATCTGGATCCTCGACGACGAAGGCGCCGCCTTCATCCTGGCCGACGACTTCCGCGAAAGCCTGGCGGAAACCGAAGCCTAACTCGCCAGAGACCTGCCGGTGCTCCGGTCCCAGACGTCCATCATGGCGCGCGCGGCATGCTCCTGGAGCATGGCGCGGTCGTCTTCGCTGGCCGAGAGCACCGCTTCGGGCGGAATGGCGAAGCGTTCGCTGAACGCCTGAAAAAGCCGCGTGCGGCCGCCATAGCCGCAGCGGGCGGCGATCTCGCTGAGCGGCGGCTCGTCGGCCGAGGTCAGCAACAGCAAGGCGTTCTGCAACCGCCTGTCATTGATGAACAGGGTGACCCCGCCATACGGGGCGAAAGCGCGATAGAGGGTGGCGCGCGAGACATCGAGGCGCTTGGCGATCCAGGCGGGCGACAGGCCCGGCTGGCTCAGATTGTCGTCGACCAAGGTCTCAGCCGTGGCCTTGAGCATGCGCGGCGCGAGCCGGGCGCGCCTGACGTCGGTCAGGGCCAGGCCCAGCATCTCGATCGCGGCGCGCAACACCACCGAGCCCTGCACCTGGCTCATCCGCGGCGCGTCCTCGCACAGGCAGGTAAGGGTGCTGACGATCGTCCGCGCCAGCGGATGGTCGCCGTGGATCTCCGCGCAGTGAAGATCCATGTGTCGCAGCGGTTCAGGCAGCGCCCCACGCGCCAGGATCAGGTAGATCGCCTCATAGTCGGTTCCCAGCACGCTTGACGCCTGCGCCAGGTCGAGCACCAGAATGTCGCCGGCCCGCAGCCGCCGCCCCGACCGCGTCGGCGCCACCTCGAGCGCGCCGTCCTTGACCACATAGACGAACAACTGCTCGGCGCTGGTGGCGGCGATCAGCGCGGCGTCTCGTGTCGTCGGGATCTGGCCGTGGAGCCGCGCGTGCGTGACCACCGCTTCCGGCAGCACCAAGGCCTCGGCGAAGAAGTCAAAATCGGCCTGCGCCGCCATCCGAGCGTGATCGACATTGAAGGCGAACGCCACCGACCGGGCCAGGCGGCGGGTGAAATCGAGCAGTGTCTCACCGGGAAAGCGGGCGTGGCGCACGCACGGGATCGGGCGGCCGAGCACCAGTTCGCCTCCGGACGCGTCCATCACCCTATCCATCCGAGTCGAATGGCCTAGCTACCGGCCCCGGCCAACTATTTTCTCGCACATGAGACACATCAGCGGATTTGAAGCCTGACCTGAGACACTCTCGACGGCCGCGGCCTCCTTCCCCTCCCTCGGGAAGGTCAGCTGAGGGCGCGCGAAGCGCGCGGCGGCCCACCCGCCGCAAAGCCGATCGCCAAAAAGCCCCTCACAACCTCTACCCAGCGGGGAGAGGAGATCGCATCACGCCAGGCGCAGCCCCTGACGGCGGCGCGTCACCGCGCCCACCATGCCAAAGCCGGCGATCATCAGCGCCCAGGTGGCCGGCTCAGGCACCGCCGACAGCGAAACGCCGCTGTCCACATAGTCGAGCACCGAGCGCCCATCGGTCACCCCGAGGCCATAGGTCGGGCCGCCGCCGAAATCGCCGGCGCTCCACAAATTGACCGCCTTGCCGTCGAGCAGCGTGAACACCAGGCCATAGATGTCGAGGACCCCGCCGAAGAACGGATAGTCGCTCGCCGTCTGCGGCGACCCGCCGGGATAGAACAGGTTGTCATAGGAGAACCCCGGCGCGACGCCGCCCGGCGTGAGGACCCCGCCGCTGATCGGGAAGAACCCGAAGCTGTGCGGCGCCAGCAGGTTGTCGGCGGTCGGATTGGCCGGCTGGCTCAGCACAATGCCGGAGATCGTCGAGTTCACGCCGATATTGCTGTTGCTGAACGAGCCGGAGGCGCCGGTGACGATATAGGAACCCACCGGATCGAAGGCGTTCGGCGAGGATCCCCCGACCGGGCCGGTGTTCGGATTGGGCGCATAGGTCAGGTCGATCGTGCCGCTCACGCCCGGCCCGGACAGCTTGAAGCTGACGCTCGCGGCCTGCGCCTGGAAGGCCAGCGAAGCCGCCGCGATCACGGCCGAAATCATCGTTAACTTGTGTCTCATGTCATCCTCTTGGGTCGGTGGGTGACAGTGCGCTGCGACGAACGAGGTGCGGCCTGCCAGGGTGCGGATGGGTGCAGGTGGGTGCGGGTCTCAGACGCTCGCCCAGGGTTCGCCAGGCGGCTCGCAATTAACTAATCATCGTTCATCGAACGATGGAATGCATATTCGCAAACAACTGAAAGCGGCCTCTCCCGCTGGGGGTCATCTCCGCCGAGGGCTCGCGACTGCGCACGGGATAGTCGCCCCCAAGCTCGACGCGGGAGAAATTCGAACTGGCTGTCGGGGGCGGCCGTCGCTGCGCGGGCCAGGGGTGGCCTCAATGTGGTTCTGAGCAATTCTATCGGCGTAAATTGGCATCTAAGGTCGGACGCCAGGGGGCGGCCGTCGGCTGTCAAAATGTTGGTCAAACTTATCTTTCTTACGCCGCAGGCAAGACCTGACGTTCGGTCAGGCTGCGCGGCAGTGTTGGGGGATTGAAAATCGAAGGGCGGCGGCGATTGGCGCCTGGGATCAGTCCCAAGCTGCGGCCGTGACCGGGGCGCGAAAGCGCATCCCTTCGATCGACAGCATCTAGATATATCGGAAGAAGCTTGAAGTCAAGGACGGGCCGCCGGGCCGAGCGCCGGAACACCGCCACCGAGCTAGGCGGCGGGTAAATCCAGCGCTCCCGCCACCCTCCCCCTCAACGTTTGCTTAACCCCGCCGACGTCCTGTATCCCTCGTTGGAACAGATGACGAACGCGCCGATTCCCATGCACGCCCCTCTCCGCATCCTCGGCCTCGATCCGGGCCTTCGCAAAACCGGCTGGGGGGTGATCTCCGTCGAGGGGTCGCGGCTGGTCCATGTGGCGCACGGGGTGATCGCGCCCAAGGACAGCCTGCCATTCGCCGAGCGGCTGCTGGTGCTGTTCGAGGCGATCAGCGAGGTCGTCGCCCTGCACGCCCCGCACGAGGCGGCGGTCGAGGAGACCTTCATGAACAACAACGCCGCCTCGGCCCTGAAGCTGGGCCATGCGCGCGCCATGGCGATGATCGTGCCGGCCCGCGCGGGCCTGAGCGTGGCCGAATACGCCGCCACCGTGGTCAAGAAATCCGTGGTCGGCACCGGCGCGGCCGACAAGGACCAGGTCGGGTTCATGATCGCCCGCCTGCTGCCCACCGCCGGCAAGACCACGTCCGACGCCGCCGACGCCCTGGCCGTCGCCATCGCCCACGCCCACCACCGCAAGGTTCGCAATCTGGGAGCGGCGGCATGATCGGGCGGCTGCGCGGACTGGTCGCCGAGGTCGGCGAGGAAGAGGCCCTGATCGACGTGGCCGGGGTCGGCTATGTGGTGCGCTGCGGCTCGCGCACGCTGGGCCACCTGCCCGCCGTCGGCGAAGAGACCGTGCTGCACGTCGAGAGCCAGTGGTCGGAATCGATGGGCATGAAGCTCTACGGCTTCCTCGGCCGCGACGAGCGCCGCGCCTTCGTGCTGCTGCAGGCGATCCAGGGCGTGGGCCCCAAGGCCGCGCTCTCGGTGCTGGACGTGCTGCCGCCGGCCGAGCTGGCCGGGGCGGTGGCGCGCGAGGACAAGGCCGCGGTCGGCCGCGCCAACGGCGTGGGGCCGAAACTGGCCCTGCGCATCGTCACCGAACTCAAAGACAAGCCGCTGACCGACGGCCACGTCGCCGCCTTCCACGCGGGCGCGCTGGCCCCCGCCGCCCCGCCGCCGCCCTCGGCCGTGGGCGAGGCCGTCGCGGCGCTGATGGGCCTGGGCGTCGCCGAAGTGAACGCCCGCCGCGTGGTCGAGCAGGCCGCCCTGCGCCTGGGCGAAGACGCCGAGGTGTCGGGGTTGATCAAGGCGGGCCTGCAGGAGCTTGGGCGATGATGAGCGCTTCGCGCCCCCTCACCCAACCCTCTCCCGAGGGAGAGGGCTTTAGCTTCCTTCTCCTCGCCCCCCTTTGGGGGAGAGGCCGGGTGAGGGGGGGCTCTGCGCGCCTCCGCCTCGCCGGAGAGGGCTCATGACCCGCATCATCTCCCCCGACGCCCAGCCGTTCGAGGCCGGGGTCGTCCACGACAAGGCGCTGCGCCCGCAGACGCTCAACGAATTCGTCGGCCAGGAGCAGGCCAAGGGCAATCTGAAGGTCTTCATCGAGGCGGCCAAGGCGCGGTCCGAGGCGCTGGACCACGTGCTGCTGTTCGGCCCGCCGGGCCTGGGCAAGACCACCCTGGCCCAGATCGTCGCCCGCGAGCTGGGCGTGAACTTCCGCGCCACGTCTGGGCCGGTGCTGGCCAAGGCCGGGGACCTGGCCGCGATCCTGACCAACCTCGAACCGCGCGACGTGCTCTTCATCGACGAGATCCACCGCCTGGCCGCCAATGTGGAGGAGATCCTCTACCCGGCCATGGAGGACCACGTCCTTGACCTGATCATCGGCGAGGGGCCCTCGGCCCGCTCGATCCGCATCGATCTGGCGCCCTTCACCTTGGTCGCGGCGACCACGCGCGCCGGCCTGCTGGCCACGCCATTGCGCGACCGGTTCGGCATCCCGCTGCGGCTGGAGTTCTACACCCAGGCCGAGCTGACCAAGGTGCTGACCGGGGCGGCCGCCAAGATGGGCGTCTCCCTGGCGCTGGACGGCGCGGGCGAGATCGCCGCCCGCTCGCGCGGCACCCCGCGCGTGGCCGGCCGGTTGCTGCGCCGGGTCCGCGACTTCGCCGCCGCCGACGGCTCGGACGTGATCGACGGCAAGGCCGCGGCCCGCGCCTTGGCCCGCCTCGACGTCGATCAGGCCGGGCTCGACGCGCTGGACCGCCGCTACCTCCAGGCCCTGATCGACAACTACGGCGGCGGCCCGGCCGGGGTCGAGACCCTGGCTTACGCCATCGCCGAAGCCCGCGACGCGGTCGAGGACGTGATCGAACCCTTCCTGCTCCAGCAAGGCTTCATCCAACGCACCCCCCGAGGCCGCATGGCCTGCGCCAAGGCCTACGCGCACCTGGGCCTCACGCCCCCGCCGCAGGTCCCGACGCCGGGCCAACCCACCCTCTTCGACGAATAGGGTCAGCAAGACCCCTCACCCAACCTCTCCCCAGCGGGGAGAGAGAAGAAATCCCTCTCCCTCGGGAGAGGCGACAGCCCAAGGCCCCTCACCCGACCTCTCCCCGGCGGGGAGAGGAGAAGTGATTCCTCTCCCTCGGGAGAGGTTAGGTGAGGGGGCGGCGCACGCCGCTCTGCGGCCTCTCCCCGCCACAGGCCCGCAGGATGGTGTCGCAAACCGCGTCGGTGTCCTCGATCAGTACCGCGTTCCAGAACCGCAGCACCCGATACCCCAAGCCCTCCAGATACGCCGTCCGCCGCGCGTCATAGGCGGCCGCGTCAAAGTGCTGCCCGCCGTCCAACTCGACCACCAGCATCAACTCCGCGCAGACGAAATCGGCGATGAACGGCCCCAGCGGAACCTGGCGCCTCCACTTCCAGCCACCTAGTCGCCGATCACGCAGCGCCGCCCACAGCCTCGCTTCCACCCTCGTCTGGTTCCGCCGCAAATCGCGAGCGTTGGTGCGGAGATCAACCATCGCTCCAAGATAACAAAGTTCTACGTTTGTTCTAGGTGGCGCGATCTGGCCGCCCGCCCTAAACCTTGAGCCATGAGCATCGAACCCTCCGCCGGCTTCCTCGAGGGCCGCGAGCATGTCCTGCCGGTGCGGGTCTATTACGAGGACACCGACTTCACCGGCGTCGTCTATCACGGCAACTATGTCCGCTATTTCGAGCGCGGCCGGTCCGACTTCCTGCGCATCGCCGGGGTGACCCACGCCGACCTGCTGGACCGGCCCGATCCGGCCGCCTTCGCCATCGTCCGCATGGAGATCGATTTCAAGCGGGTCGCGCGGATCGACGACGCCCTGGCGGTGCGGACCACCTACGACTCCGCGCGCGGCCCGCGGCTGTTCATCAGCCAGCGAATCACCCGCGGCGACGAGCTCGTCTGCCAGGCCGTGGTCGAGGCGGCCTGCATCGACCTTCAGGGCCGCCCGCGAAAACCGCCGCCCGGCATGCTGGACACCCTGCGCCCGCTCTTTGCGTAAGGTTTCCGTAAAACCGCCTTCACCATTTCCGCGTTAGAAGCCGGTTAACCAGACTTGGCGGCCTTAAGTTCGCCACCGCGCGAGGCTTGAACTCGTGCGCCTCACTACTAACGGAGCCCCTGGAGAGCATGGACGCCGCCCCGATCACCGCCGAGACCTTCAGCTTCATCAATCTGTTCATCCGCGCCGATTGGGTGGTGAAGTCCGTGATGGTGGGGCTGATCCTGGCCTCGCTCTGGTCGTGGACCGTCATCATCGACAAGAGCGTGCGGCTGACCAAGCTGAACAAGGAGGCGCGCGACTTCGAAGATCTGGTCGCCAGCGGCCGCCCGCTGGAGGAGATCGCGTCCGACGCCGGCGAGCGTCCGACCCAGGCCCTGCCCCGGATGCTGCAAGGCGCGCTGAAGGAATGGCGTGAGGCCCGCGCCCGCGGCCAGGTCTCCGAAAGCCAGACCGCCTTCCTGATCCAGCGCATCGACCGCACCCTCGACACCATGATCGCGCGCGAGACTTCCCGCGTCGAAAACGGCCTGGGCTCGCTGGCCATCGTCGCCACCGCCTCACCTTTCGTGGGGCTGTTCGGCACAGTCTGGGGTATCATGAAGGCGTTCCAGGCGATCGCCGTTGAAAAGTCGACCAACCTCGCGGTCGTGGCGCCCTCGATCGCCGAGGCCCTGTTCGCCACCGCCATCGGCCTGATCGCGGCCATCCCTGCCTATATCGCGTTCAATAAGTTCTCGACCGACTCGGGCAAGTACGCCGGCCGCCTGGAAGGCTTCGCCGACGACCTGTCCACCGCCATCCAGCGCCGCCTGGCCGAGCGGGTCTAGGACCATGGCGCTATCTGCTCACGACGCCTTTTCCGCCACCGGCGGGTCCCGCCGCCGCCGCGGCCGCCGCTCCCGCGGCGCGCTGTCGGAGATCAACGTCACCCCGTTGGTCGACGTGATGCTGGTGCTGCTGATCATCTTCATGGTCTCGGCGCCCATGCTGACCGTCGGCGTTCCCGTCGAGCTGCCGAAGACCGAAGCCGGCGCGATGGAGGATCAGTCCGAGCCGCTGACCGTCTCGATCCGGTCCGATGGCGCGATCTTCATCCAGGAGGACGCGGTGCCGTTCTCCAACATGGCGCCGCGACTGCGCGCCATGGTCGGCGACCAGGCGGCCAAGCCGATCTATGTCCGCGCCGACGGCCAGGCCTCCTACGCCGTGGTCGCCCAAGTGATGGCGGCGCTATCGACCTCGGGCTTCACCACGATCAACCTGATCACCGACACCGGCGGCCCATCGTCGGGCGGTGAACAGCGCTGAGGCGACATGGCGCGGCAACAGCCTGAATTTTCGGCCGCGATGGTCGCATCAGCCCTGCTGCACGCAGGGGTGATTGTGTCCGCCTTGATCGCATGGCCCTGGAGCCGGACCTTGCCGGTGGGCGGCGCCGTGCCGATCAACATCGTCGCCAACGCGCCGAGCACCAATCTGGCCCCAGCGATCGAGGCGGCCGAAGAGACCCCGGCCCAGACCGAAGATCCTGTGCCGGACGCCTCGCCGACGCCCGCGGCCCCCGAGCCTGCGCCGACGCCAACTCCGCCGGCTCCGGCGCCGAAGCCTGCGCCCCAGCCGGCCCCGAAGCCCGTCCCGACGCCTACTCCGGCGCCCACTCCCAAACCGGCCCCGGCGCCCACCCCGACACCGAAGCCCAAGCCGCCCGCCGCAAAGCCGCCCGAGAAAGCCGCGCCCGCCGCCAAGCCGGCGCCGAAATCCTCAGGCCTCGACCTCGACGCCTTGGCCGCCAGCGTCGCCAAGTCGGCGAAGAGCTCCGGCGCGCAGCGGTCGTCCGCCGCCAAGGGCGAAACCCGCCCGGCGACCGCGCGCGAGGCGCGCCCCGACCTTGGCTCCGGCCAAGCAGCCGCGGCCGTCGCCGGCATGACCGACGAACTGCAACGCCGCTGGAACCCGAACTGCGAGGTCGAGGGCGGGCGCGACGTCCGTATCCGCGTGACCTTCACCCTGAGCTCCAACGGCCAGGTGCTCGGCCAGCCCGACGCCGGCGGCAAGGAACGCTCGGCCAACCCCGTGGAGAAGGCCGCCGCAGAGCGCGCGATCCGCGCCGTCTTCGCCGCCGCGCCATTCCGCGACCTGCCACGTCAATTCTACGGCGACCGCATCGCCGTCAATTTCAACGCCCGCGAAGCCTGCCTCTAATGGAGATCCGTCCCATGCGACTGAAAACCCTGGCCCTGGCGATTGCGGCCGCGCTGCTGTCCACATCGGCGATGGTCGCGCCCGCCCAGGCCCAGATCGAGGTCGACGTGAACCGGGGCGACGTAAAGCCTCTGCCAATCGCCATTCCGGTCTTCGGCGGCGCCCAGGGCGCGGAGATCGCCCAGGTAATCATGGGCGACCTGGAACGTTCGGGCCTGTTCGCGCCGATCAACCAGGCGGCCTATATCGAGAAGAACCCGGACGTGAACGTCCAACCCCGCTTCGCCGATTGGAAGGCCATCAACGCCCAGGCTCTGGTCAATGGTCAGGCGACGGTCGAGGGCGGGCGACTGACGGTGAATTTCCGCCTGTGGGACGTCTATTCCGAGCAGCCGCTGCTGGGCCTGCAGTTCACCACCACGCCGGAAAACTGGCGCAAACTCGCGCACAAAATCTCCGACGCCGTCTATGAGCGGCTGACCGGCGAGAAGGGCTATTTCGACACCCGCATCGTCTTCGTGTCGGAAAGCGGCGGACGCATCGACCGCAAGAAGCAGCTGGCGATCATGGATCAGGACGGGGCGAACCCCAGCTACCTGACCGACGGCTCCTACATCGTCATGACGCCTCGGTTCTCCTCGAGCAGCCAGGAGATCACCTATATGGCGCTGCGGCCGGAAGGCTCGTCGATCTACCTGTTCAATCTGGAATCAGGCCGTCGCGAAACCCTGGGCAACTTCCCCGGCATGGTGTTCGCACCGCGGTTCTCGCCCGACGGCGGCCGCGTCGCCTTCTCTGTCGAGCGCAACGGCAACAGCGACATCTACGTGATGGACCTGCGCAGCCGCACCAGCGCCAAGCTAACCTCCGATCCGTCGATCGAAACCTCGCCGTCCTTCTCTCCGGACGGCTCGCGCATCGTCTACAACTCCGACCGGGGCGGCACAGCCCAGCTCTATGTGATGGACGCCAACGGCGGCGGCGGGCGACGGATCTCGTTCGGTTCGGGTCGCTACACCACCCCGGTCTGGAGCCCGACCGGAGACTTCATCGCCTTCACCAAACAGGCTGGGGGCCAATTCCACATCGGCATCATGCGGCCCGACGGCACCGACGAGCGTTTGCTGACCAGCAGCTACATGGATGAGGGCCCGACCTGGGCGCCCAATGGGCGGGTTTTGATGTTCAGCCGCGAGACGCCCGGCGCCGGTCCACGCCTGTGGACGGTCGATGTGACCGGCCGGATTCTGCGCGCTGCGCCCTATCCTGGCTCGGGTTCGGACCCGGCATGGTCCCCGCTTCAGAATTAACCAGTCCTGTTAGGTGTAATATTCCCGCCTGACGGTCTTTTCAAATGTCCGGTCCCCTAAAACCCAGGTAGAAACAAGAACTGGCTGTGGGGACCCGCCATCGTCGAAACTTTAAATAGGAGAAGCCAACGTGCAGAGCTTCAGTACCAAGCACGCCCTTCGACTGGCCCTTGTTGCGGCCGCCGCCCTGTCTGTGACGGCTTGCGCCTCGCGTCCGAAGCCCGGCCCCGCGCCGGAACCCGCGCCGCCGCCCACCGTCGCGCCGACGCCTGAGCCGACCCCGGCGCCTGCGCCGTCCGCTACGGTCACCCCGGGCACGATCCAAGACTTCGTCGTCAACGTCGGCGAACGCGTCTTCTTCGACCTGGACAGCTACTCGGTCCGCGCTGACGCCGCGCCGCTGCTCGACGCCCAGGCTGCTTGGCTGGTGCGCTATCCCAACGTGCAGGTTCGCATCGAAGGCAACGCCGACGAACGCGGCACCCGCGAATACAACCTCGCTCTCGGCTCGCGTCGCGCCAACTCGGTGCGTGAACACCTGGTTTCGCGCGGGGTCGCCCCGTCGCGCATCTCGACCGTGTCGTTCGGTAAGGAACGTCCGATCGATCCGGGCACGACCGAGGAAGCCTTCCAGCAAAACCGGAACGCCCGCACGGCGATCGTCGGCGGCGCTAAGTAAGGCCTGCTGGCGAACGAATGCGGGAGGGGGCCCATCGGGTCCCCTCTTTGCGTTTGAACGCCCGACCCATCCCGCCCTGAAGAGCCCCAATTTGGCCGTCCGATCCTGTAGATGATGGACCCCATGATGTTTCGCCGTCTCGCCCTGCCCCTGGCGCTCAGCCTGATCGCCACCACCGCGCTCGCCCAGGTCCCGATGGACCCGCTGGACGCCCGCGACGCCCGCCGGCTCGACCGCATGGAGCAGGTCATGCGCGAACTGCGCTCGATCGTGTTCCAGGGCCGCGACTCCGGGAAGCCGGTCGTCGTGCAACCGGCCGAGACCGACTACCAACTGCAGGAAGTTTCCCGCCGCCTGGGCGAACTTGAGCAGACCCTGACGCGGATGACCGGCGACATCGAGAACGCCACCCGTGAAGCCGAATTGGCCAAGCGCGACGCCGCGGCCCTGCGCGCCGAGAACAAGGCGCTGTCGGATCGGCTCACCGCGTTTGAAAGCAGCGCGAGCGCCCAGAGCACGCCCAACGTCTCGGGCGAATTGGCCGGCGGCCCTCCGGCCAATTCGGGCCTCAGCCCGACCGAGGCCTTCTCCCAATCGCGGCAAGCCATGCTGGCCGGCGACTACGCCGCCGCCGAGGCCGGCTTTCGCGACTACGTCGCCGACCATGGCGACAGCGCCAAGGCCCCCGAAGCCCGCTACTGGCTGGGCAAGACCTTGACCGCACGCGGCGCCCAGGCCGAGGCGGCCGGCGCCTATATCGGCGCGATCCGCGGCTGGCCCAACACCAGCTGGGCGCCCGACGCCGTCGTCGAACTGTCGCGCAGCCTGATCGCCCTGAAGAAGCCCTCGGACGCCTGCCAGACCCTCGATGAGTTCAAGCGCCGCTATCCCAAGGCTCCGGCGGCCGTGCAAAGCCGCGCGGCGGCTGCGCGCACCCAGGCCAAGTGCGCCGCCTGACGACATCGGACGACGATCTTCAGGCCGGCGTTCGCGCCGTCCTGGACCGGCGCCTGAAGCGTGAGTCCGCGGCTCCGATCACCGTCGGCCTGTCGGGCGGCGGGGATTCCCATGCCCTGGTCCTGATCGCCGCAAACTGGGCGCGCCACCACGGACGCCGCCTGATCGTCCTCACGGTCGATCACAAGCTGCGCCCAGAAAGTCGCGAGTGGACCAAAGCCTGCGGAGCGCTCGCCCAGCGCCTCGACCTTGAGTTTCACGCCCTCGACTGGATCGGCGAGAAGCCGGCTCACGGCCTGTCGGCTGCGGCGCGAAGCGCGCGACACCGGCTTCTGGCCGCTGCCGCCCGCGACCTCGGCGCCGGTGTGATCCTGCTGGGCCACACCGCCAGCGACCTGGACGAGGCCGCCGCCATGCGCCTGGAGGGCTCGACCACGCCGTCGCCGCGCGAATGGAGCCCGTCGCCGTCGTGGCCCGAGGGCCGCAATGTCTTCCTGCTGCGCCCGATGCTGGTCCTGACGCGCGGGCAGATCCGCGACTGGCTGAGCGCCCAGGGCGAAACCTGGATTGAGGACCCCAGCAACACTGACCTGCGCTTCGCCCGCGCCCGCGCCCGCGCGGCCGGACCGATTTCCGACGGCTCGCTCGGCGTAGAGCTGTCCAATGGGCTCGCGACCCTGGCCCGCGCTGTCCGCGCCGATCCGGCGGGGACGCTCACCTTGCCGCGCGCTACCTTGGACTCACCTGACGGCGCCAAGCTCATCGCGGTCGCCAGCCTTTGCGCAGCGGGCACGGTCAGACCGCCGCGCGGCAAGCGCCTTGAGCGCCTGACCTTGGCGTTACGCGGACCGCTCCCCGTCACCGCCACCCTATGCGGCGCCCGGATCGAAGCCGATGCGCATCAGGTGCGGTTCGCGCGCGAGGCCGGCGAGATCAGACGCGCCGGCCTTCCCATGCTGGACTTGATTGGCGAGGGCGTCTGGGACGGACGATTTGAAGTGCGGGCGCCGAGACCCGTCCGTGTCGCCGCTCTCACCGGTCATGCGGCGCGCCTGCCGGTCGCCGAGCGCGAAGCCCTGCGCCGAATTCCAAGCGCGGCGAGAGGGTCGCTGCCGGTCGTCATCTCGCCGGAGGGCGGGGTCACCTGCCCGATACTGACGCCCACCAGCGAGATCACGGCACGCGCCCTGGCGCTGGAGCGCCTGATGGCCGCCTGCGGCGCGGTCTCAGACGAACCCTAGCGGCCAGCCGCCTTCAGGACGTGCTCGATGCCGGCCACGATCGGATCGGCGAACTTCCGACCCAGCAGATTGGCGTGGTTGGCGCCATGCACATGCTCGACATAGCCGTCACGCGACGCATGGGCTGGCGCCGATTCCAACGCCTTCAGAGGCGCGGCGGCCGGCTCGTCGCCCGCGGTCACCACCGCAACCGGCAGGTCGGGATCAAAGACGCCCGCCTCACGCCCCTGGTTGGCGGTGCGCACCCAGTTCTGAACCTCGTCCGCCGACCACCGCGCATGAACCGGAGAGCCATAAATGCGGCGCTTCTCCTTCGAGGCTTCGCCTTCCAGCCCGATCATGTCGCCAATCAGCCAGGAGACCGGCGCCATGAACCCAAGCCCCGACCATCGCCCGACGAACTTCATGGCCCGGCGGTAGGCGTGAACGGCGCGGGCGGCGGTCTTCACATCCATCATCTCGGGCGTCACCGCATCGACCAGGACGACACCCACGACCCTCTCGCGATTGCGCGGGACGAACACCCGCAACATCAGCCCGGCCATCGAGTGGCCCACAACCACGAACGGCCCCCGTTCGCCCATACGCTCCAGCATGGTCTCAAGGTCGGCGGCGATGGCGCGTCCATCACGCGGCTCATGCCCCGGATCGGAAAACCCCAGCCCCGCCCGATCATAGGCGATGCTGGCCAAGCCCTTGGCGGCGAGCCGGTCCTGCACCACGGCCCAATCCGCGGCGCAGCCGAACGACCCGGCTTCCAGGATGATCATCGGACGTTCGGTCTTGGCGCCGGCCCGAACGGCGCGCATCCGCCGACCGCCAATATCGATCAATTCGCCTCGCGTCGGATGGAAACGCTGGGTCGTCATCGCAGAACCTTGAGCATCGAGCCAATCTAGCCGAGGTTGCGGCCAGGTCGATCCTGGAGACGAAGACGATGTTGCGGCTGATTTTGGGTGTGGTGCTGGGCATCGTGGTCGGAGCGATTGTCACCGGCGTCGTCGAAGGCATGGGGCACACGATCTTCCCACCACCACCCGGCGTAGACCTAACCGACCCGGCCCAGCTTCAAACCGTGATGTCGCGCGTGCCGATGGAGGCGAAGATCGCCGTGCTGCTCGCCTGGTTCCTGGGCGTCCTGGCCGGATCGTCCACAGCCAACCTGATCGCCGGCCGACGCGCGCTGGCGGGTCGGATCACCAGCCTGCTGATCTTCTGCTTCGCCGCCTGGACGATGACCAGCATTCCGCACCCGGCCTGGTTCGTGGCCGCGGCCTGCGCGGCGATCCTGTTCGCCGCCTTCGTCGCCGACCGGGCGTTCGGCAAGCCCCGGCTTTAGTCGGCGGCCGCCACCTGCAGAGTGGCGGCGACGCGGCCGTCCTCAGTCTCGCGCGCGCCGTTTCCAACACGCTTGCCGGCCGGGATACTGGCCACCTGGGCGACGCGCACACGCTTGGGATAGTAGGCGGCGGCTTTCAGCGGCAAGTCCTGCGCCGTAGCGAACTCCCGGTCGATGAAGGCCACCGGGTTCAGCGGGCGATCGTTCTGCCGAATCTCGAAGTGGAGGTGCGGGCCGGTCGAGGTTCCGCTGGAGCCGATCTTGCCGATCATCGTGCCGCCCTTCACCGCCAGGCCAGCCCTGGCGTGCGGATCGATCCGACCAAGATGGGCGTAGAAGCTGACCAAGCCCTCGCTGTGACGGACCTCGACATAGCGCCCGTACGAGGCGCTGCGCCCCGTCTTGGTGATCACGCCGTCGGCGACCGCCACCACCGGCTTGCCGGAAGGGGCAGCGATATCGACGCCCTCATGCAGGCGGCCGTGCCGTTCCCACGGCATTCGGCGCAGGCCGAACGGGGAGTTGACGCCATGGCCCGGCACCGGCTCGCCGAAGACGAATTCCGGCGGCGGCGGCGCGGGCGGCGGGGTCGGGACCTGGGCTTCAACTGCGGCGTAGGTCGGCGCAGGCTTGGCGATATACGGGCTAAGCGCAGTGGTGGCGTAGGCGGCGGTTACGACGCTGAGGGTCAGGGCCGTCGCCAGGACGCCCTCGACCCAGAAATGGCGCAAGCGGCCGGCCCCGACCAATGTCACTGAATTCAAGAAGAGCCTCTTCCAGTACAGCCGAGCTTTACTGGGGCCTGCTTGAGGTTAGGCGGCCTAGCTGCGACGATTTCTCGATATATATGCGAACGCTAAGTGGCCGCCCTTCTAGACGAAAACGTGGCGACGAGAAGCCGTCTTGGGGGCGCGTATTGTCGCGCGGAGAAGCAGGCTTTGCCTTAATTTTCTGAAGAAGCAGTTACGCGTCCGAATACCGACGCTCGATTCAAAGCTGGCGCCACAAACGAAAACGGCGCGCCCAGAGCCAGGGCGCGCCGTCGATAGTGTCGTTGATTGGCCGGAGTTTAGAGGCCCTTCAGGATCCCCTCGACCATCTTCTTGGCGTCCCCGAACAACATCATGGTGTTGTCGCGGAAGAAGAGCTCGTTCTCGACGCCGGCATAGCCCGAGGACATGCCGCGCTTCACGAACAGCACGGTACGGGCCTTTTCGACGTCGAGGATCGGCATGCCATAGATGGCCGAGGTCGGGTCGGTCTTGGCCGCCGGGTTGGTAACGTCGTTGGCGCCGATGACGAAGGCGACGTCGGCGGTGGAGAACTCGGAGTTGATGTCCTCCAGCTCGAACACCTCGTCATAGGGGACGTTGGCTTCGGCCAGCAGCACGTTCATGTGGCCCGGCATGCGTCCGGCGACGGGGTGGATGGCGTACTTCACCTCCACGCCCTCTTCCTTCAGCTTGTCGCCCATTTCGCGCAGGGCGTGCTGGGCCTGGGACACGGCCATGCCGTAACCCGGGACGATGATGACCTTGGACGCGTTCTTCATGATGAAGGCCGCGTCCTCGGCCGAGCCCTGCTTGACCGGACGGGTCTCGACCTTGCCGCCCGCGCCGCCAGCGGCGCTGTCGTCGGCGCCGAAGCCGCCCAGGATCACGGAGATGAAGCTGCGGTTCATCCCCTTGCACATGATGTAGGAGAGGATCGCGCCGGACGAACCGACCAGGGCCCCGGTGATGATCAAGGTGACGTTCTCAAGCGTGAAGCCCAGCGCCGCCGCCGCCCAGCCGGAATAGCTGTTCAGCATCGACACCACGACCGGCATGTCCGCGCCGCCGATCGGAATGATCAGGGTCACGCCGATCAACAGAGCCAGACCGAAGATGGCCCAGAACGCCCAGATCGCCTGGCCGCCGCTCATCGCCAACACCACGATCAGGCCGACGATGGCCAGGGCGATGACGATGTTCAGCAGGTGGCGGGCCGGCAGCAGGATCGGCGCGCCGGACATGTTGCCGTTCAGCTTGGCGAAGGCGATGACCGAGCCGGTGAAGGTGATGGCGCCGATGGCCAGACCGAGCGACAGCTCGATCAGCGAGGTCAGATGCACCAGGCCGTCTTCGCCGACGATGCCGTAGGCGGACGGCGTATGGATCGCGGCGACCGCGACCAGGCAGGCGGCCATGCCGACTAGGCTGTGGAAGGCGGCGACCAGCTGCGGCATCGAGGTCATGGCGACCTTGCGGGCGATGACCGCCCCGACCGCGCCGCCGATGGCGACGCCGCCGAGGATCAGGCCCAGCGTCAAGGCGTCGAGCTTGCCCTGGCCCCACAGGGTGAGAAGCGCGGTGCCGACCGCGATGCCCATGCCGATCATGCCGTTGCGGTTGCCCGCCTGGCTGGTCGTGGGGCTGGAAAGGCCGCGAAGGGCCAGGATGAAGAGTACGCCCGAAACGATATAGGCGATGGCGGCGAGATTAGCGTTCATGTCCCCCCGCTCCCCTTACTTCTGCTTCTTTTTGTACATGGCCAGCATGCGCTGGGTGACCAGGAAGCCGCCGAAGATATTCACGGCGGCGAAGGCGGCGGCGACGGCGCCGGCGCCCTTCGAGATCAGGACGTTCTTGGTCAGCTCGCCGTCCGCCCCATGGGCGGCGGCGGCCAGCAGGGCCCCGACGATGATCACCGAGGAGATGGCGTTGGTCACAGCCATCAGCGGAGTGTGCAGGGCGGGCGTGACGCTCCAGACGACGTAGTAGCCCACGAAGATCGCGAGCACGAAGATCGCCAGTCGGAAGACTGTAGGGTCGACGGCTTCCATGGGGTCCTCTTAAGCGGTGAGGGCGGGATGGACGATCGCCCCGCCTTGAGTGACGAGGGCGGCCTTCAGGATCTCGTCCTCGTAGTCGGGGGCGAACTTGCCCTCCTTGTCGAGGAAGAGGCCGGCGAAGGCGAAGAGATTGCGCGCATAGAGCGCCGAGGCGTCGGTGGCGATGCGGCCCGGCAGGTTGGGCGCGCCGAGGATCTTGGCGCCGTTGGCGGTGACGACGGTCTCGCCCAGCTTGGCGCCGACGACGTTGCCGCCCTGTTCGATGGCCAGATCGACGAGGATCGAGCCGGCCTTCATCGAGGCGACCTGCTCGGCGCTGACCAGCTTGGGCGCCGGACGGCCGGGGATCAGCGCCGTGGTGATGACGATGTCCTGCTTGGCGATGTGGGTGGAGACCAGTTCGGCCTGCTTGGCCTGGTACTCGGCGCTCATTTCCTTGGCGTAGCCGCCGGCGGTCTGGGCGTTCTTGAACTCCTCGTCCTCGACGGCGAGGAACTTGGCGCCCAGGCTTTCAACCTGTTCCTTGGTGGCCGGACGCACGTCGGTGGCGGTGACAACCGCGCCCAAACGGCGGGCGGTGGCGATGGCTTGCAGACCGGCGACGCCGACCCCCATCACGAACACCTTGGCGGCGGCGACCGTACCGGCCGCGGTCATCATCATCGGCATGGCCTTGCCATAGGCCTCGGCGCCCTCGATCACGGCGCGATAGCCGGCGAGGTTGGCCTGCGAGGACAGCACGTCCATCACCTGCGCGCGGGTGATCCGCGGCACGAACTCCATGGCGAACGCGGTCGCGCCCTTGGCGGCCAGCGCCTTCAGGGCGTCCTTCTCGATGTGGGGGTTGAGGGTCGCAGCGACGATGGCGCCGGCCTTCAGGGCGGCGATCTCTTCGTCGACGGGGCTGCGGACCTTCAGCAGGATGTCGGCCTTGGCGATGGCGTCGGTGAGGCTGATGGCCAGGGTCGCGCCCGCAGCCGCATAGTCGGCGTCAGGATAGGAGGCGGCGGCGCCGGCGCCGGCCTCGATCACGACCGAGTATCCCGCGCCGATGAACTTTTTCACCGTCTCTGGAGTGGCGGCCACGCGCGTCTCTCCGGCGCGGCGTTCCTTGGTGACGGCGATGGTCGTCATGCGCCCGGTTCCCCCCATTTTGGTCTTCGAACTTTCGGCGACCATAGAAGCCGCCCTTGGCCATTGTCCAGCAAACGAACAGCGGACTTCAAACAATTGTTTGAGCGCAAACCCCTTTTGGCTTCAAGGTTTGCCGAATGTCCGCCAGCCCGAGTCCCGGCGCGTAGCCTCATCGGCGAAGGCGGCGGCCAGCTCAACTCAGAAAAATTCACTCTCTGGTGAATAGAACTAAGGCCGCCACACTCCAGACACGCCAAAACCCACGCCAACCGCGAGGCCGGCATGGGTCAAACACTCAATCGAGGCGGAAACCTCGGCGGCGCGCCTGGACCTCAGGGGATCCGGTCGCGCCCCGCGGATTTAGTGGGCCGGTTCGCCGTGCTCGCGCAGGACGAAGTAGCCGCCCACTGCGACCACCACGCCGACCGCGGCGCTGCCCATGAAGCCCGTCGCCGTGCAGAACCAGAGGACGAGGAAAATCAGCAGGGCGGCGAGCGCCAGGGAGCCCCACTTCGCCAGGCTGACGAACAGGTGATAGGTCGAGACCTGCTCGTTAATTTCCATGTCGCCGCGGTGATATTCGGAAGCCATGGCGGAGGCGTCTCTCTTCTTCAAAAACTCAGGTGGAGCCGGACTACACGAAGCGCAGCCCGGCCTCAAGGGCTGCTGGTCAGGCCGGCCAGACGGCGAGCATGGATCGAAGCGCCGCGACCAGGGCCAACGGCTGATCGACCATGATGTGGTGGGCCGAATCCGGGATCGCGATCTCGATGATGTCTTCCGGCAGCGGCGAGGATTCGCCCCCGCTACGGCGCGACATCACCACTGAACGCTCGCCGTAGATGTGGGCGAGCGGCGTGGAGACCGGCGGCGGGCCGTCAGTGGTCATGGCCATCATCGCCGAGCGGTCGAGCTTGTTCCACATGTTGGGATCGAACCGCCACGACCAGCCCTCGCCCGAACCATCCTCGAGCGGCGCGCGCTTCAAGGAGCGGCGGGCGATGAAGTCGGCGACGAACAGATTGCCGGCGGCCTGGGGCGGCATGAAGCGGAAGCGGTCGAGCGCCGCGCCGATGGTCGGATAGACCCGCTGCGCGCGATCGGCGGTGGGGATATTGGCGATCCGCTGACGCTGCTCTTCCAGCATGCGCTTGCCCTCGGGCGAATCCGGCGGCGGACCGCCGAAGCCGACATCCACGAGGATCGCCGCATGCATGCGCTCGGGATGCTTCACCGCGGCATAGAACACCTGCGAGCCGCCGAACGAGTGCCCGATATAGACCGGCCGGCGACCGCCCTCGTACAGGCCCGCGGCCTGGGCGCAGGCCTCGGCGTCCTCGGCGAAGTCCTGGAAGGCGTAGGTTTCGCGCCAGTCCGAGGCGCCCATGCCGGCCAGCGACATCGAGGCGACACGGTATTCGGTGGCCAGGAACGGGGCGATGAAGCTCCACCAATCGGCATGCGCCGAATTGCCGTGGACCAGCAACAAGCCGGGCTTGCCGATCTCACCCCAGGTCAGCAGCTCGATCTTGGAACCCTTGGAGGTGACGAAGGTCCGCTCCGGCTCGTGGGCGATGGCGTCCTGGAACCACTTCGGCGCGTCAGGCTCACGCCCCTTGAACGGCGCCAGCGGGGCTTGGACTTCGGGCGGCAAGGCGCCGGGTTCGGAGTGGACGGGCTGGTCCTCGTACCCGACCAGCGCGCCTTCTTTGATCGCTGGATCCAAAGCCATTACGCCACCCCTCGTGTTTCCCGATCCCCGGCCTTGCGGACGATCGAGCGGATACCCTTGAAAACCCCCGTGCCGGTGATCAGGGTGCGCTCGCCGCACCAGATCCGGCCACGCACGGTGAAGACATCGTCCTGTTCGGCGATGATCTCGCTGGTGCCCTCGACCCAGTCGCCCATGTGAGCACCCGAGAGGAAGTCGGTGGTCAGACGCACCGTCACCCAGCCGATCTCGCGCTTGTTGGAGATGACCCGGCCCCAAGCCATGTCGGCAAAGCTCATCAGCATGCCGCCGTGACAATTGTTCATACCGTTGGCGTGGTGTTCCTCCACGCGAAAGGCCATGGTTTCGTCCTTCGTGGCCTCGTCGCGCCGCGAATAGAACGGGCCGACAGTGCGGCCAAAACCGCGCTGCCACAGATTAATGACATAGCCATCGGGGACGACAGCGGCCTGGACTTCGGTCAGATCATCGGACATCGCCAAGGCTGATGAACGCGCGTTTGAAAAATGGCAAGCGCCGAAACGCCTGATCTGCGCCCGCCGGCCCCCTGCCGTGGCCTGAAATTTCGAGGGAGAAGACGATGCGGATTGCAGTGAGCGTGGTGATGGTGGCGCTGCTGGCGAGCGCCTGTTCCAAGAAGGAAGAAGCCGCCAAGGCGCCCGAAGCGGTGAACGCCGCGCCGGCTCTCGCCGAGATCGAGGGCCCCAAGCCCGGAAAGTGGAAGATGACCACGGTCATGGCGGCCATGCCCAAGCCCGTCACCATGGAAGTCTGCATCCCCAAGACCAGCTTCAAGGAAATGCAGACCGCCAACCAGCAGGCGGGCGTGACCTGCACCGAACAGACCCTGACCCGGCAAGGCGGCGACTATGTCGGCCATTCGACCTGCACCCATCCGGGCGGCAAGGTGACGATCGACAGCCGCTTCTCCGGCGACTTCTCCTCCAAATATACGATGGAGACCAAGACGGTCATGGACCCGCCGCCAACCCCGGCGATGAAGGAAATGATCATGAACGTCACTGCTGAGCGCCTGGGCGACTGCTAGGCGCAGGCGGCATGAATTAACCGGCTCAAGGGGCGGGCCCTGGAAAATTCTCCGGGCCCGCTTCCCGGCAAAGGTCGGTTCGTCCTATCGTCCCAGTAGATCGACGGGGATGGGTGACCAGGAATGAGAGTGTTCGGGACGGTGGCGGCGCTGGTCGTGGCCACAGCCTTCGGCGGGTGCGCCACCCCAGCGCCCGCCAGTAAGCCCGCCAGCGAGGCGCGGCGCCTGCCGAAGGGTTTGGACTCCGCCAACAATGGCGATCCCTTCGCCTCCACCTATCGCCCCCTGCCCAGCCGCCCGACGGCCCTGTTCGGCGCCACGGTGCTCACCGGGACCGGCGAGCGGATCGACGGCGGAACCGTGCTGATCCGCGACGGCAAGATCGAGGCGGTCGGGGCGAACATCGTGCCGCCGGCGAGCTACGACTTCGTGGACGCCGCGGGCAAATACATCACCCCTGGCCTGATCGACGCCCACTCGCACCTGGGCGTCTATCCGTCGCCCTCGGTTCCCGCCCACTCGGACGGCAACGAGCTGACCGACCCGAACACCGCCGGCGTCTGGGCCGAGCATTCGGTTTGGCCGCAGGACCCCGGCTTCAATCTGGCCCGCGCCGGCGGGGTCACCAGCATCATGGTGCTGCCCGGCTCCGGCAATCTGATCGGCGGACGCTCGGTCACCCTGCGCAACATCCCGGCCCGCACCGTCCAGGAAATGAAATATCCGGGCGCGCCCTACGGCCTGAAGATGGCCTGCGGCGAGAACCCCAAGCGGGTCTACGGCGCGCGCACCCGCGCCCCGTCGACGCGGATGGGCAATGTCGCCGGCTATCGCAACGCCTGGATCAGCGCCGCCGACTACGGTCGCAAATGGGACGACTACCGCGCCAAGAACGATCGCGGCGAAAAGGCCGACCCGCCCAAACGCGACCTGCAGCTCGAAACCCTGGTCGGCGTGCTGAACGGCGACATCCTGGTCGAGAACCACTGCTACCGTGCCGACGAGATGGTCCAGATGATCGGGATCGCCAATGAGTTCGGCTACAAGATCACCGCCTTCCACCACGCCTCGGAAGCCTACAAGATCGCCGACATCCTGGCGCAGAACGACATCTGCACGGCCACCTGGGCCAACTGGTGGGGCAACAAGCTGGAAGCCTGGGACGGGATCGAGGCCAATGCCGCCATGATCCATGCGGCCGGCGGCTGCGCGATCATCAAGTCGGACGATCCTGACGTCATCCAGCGCCTGAACCAGGAGGCCGCAGCCGCGCTGGCGGCCGGCCGCGCCGCCGGCCTGAACATCACCGAGGCCCAGGCCATGGCCTGGATAACCGCCAATCCGGCCAAGGCCATGGGCCTCAAGGACACCGGCTCCCTGACGCCCGGCAAGCGGGCCGACGTGGTCATCTGGGACAAGAACCCCTTCTCGATCTACGCCCGCGCCGAGCGCGTCTATCTGGACGGCGGCATCGCCTATGACCGTCATGACGCGCGCTTCCAGCCCAAGTCCGACTTCGAAATCGGCCAGGGGGCCAACCGCTGATGTCCAAGATCGCCTTGAACCTTTCGATCAGCCTGGCGGCCCTGGCCGCGGCCATCGCCACCCCGGTCCTGGCGCAGACCGTGGCCATCACCAACGCCCGCATCCTGACCGCCGGCCCGGCGGGCGAGATCGCCCAGGGGACCATTGTCCTGCGAGACGGCAAGATCGCCTCGGTGGGCGCGGGCGGCGCGGCGCCGGCCGGGGCTCGGATCATCGACGCCAAGGGCGCGACGGTGACGCCCGGCTTCGTGGCGGCCAATGCCCTGCTGGGCGCGGTCGAGGTCCGCTCGCTCGGTGACGACCTGACCGTCAACAATCCCGACATCGGCGCGGCGTTCGACGTCCAGTACGGTCTCGATCCGCAATCGACCCTGATCCCGGTCGCGCGGCTGGGCGGCATCACCCGGGCCATCGTCATGCCGATTTCGGCGGGCGGCGGCGGGACCGACTTCCACGCCGACGACGGCGAGGAGCTCTACACCGCCGGCGGCGGCGGGGGCTCGAAGTCGACCGCGCTGTTCGCCGGTCAGGCCGCGGTCATCCATCTGGGCGAAGGCGCCAACATCCTGGTCAAGCCCAAGGTCGGCATGGTGGTGCCGTTCGGCGACGGCGGCGCCAATGTCGCGGGCGGCGCGCGCGGCGCCGAGATCGTGGCCCTGAAGGCCGCCTTCCGCGACGTGCGCGACTACATGCGCAACAAGGCCGCCTATGACCGCGCCGGCGTGCGCGACATGGGCCTGTCCAAGGCCGACCTCGAGGCGTTGATCCCCGTCGTCGAAGGCCGCATGCCGATCATCGCCTCGGTCCACAAGGCTTCGGACATCCGCAGCGTCCTGCAGTTCGCCCGCGAAGAACGGGTGAAGGTGATCCTGAACGGGGCCGAAGAAGGCTGGATGACGGCCGCCGAGATCGCGGCGGCGGGCGTGCCGGTCATCGTCAATCCGCTGAGCGACCGCCCCGAAAGCTTCCAGGTGCTGGGCGCCACCATGGAGAACGCCGCGCGGCTGCAGGCGGCCGGCGTGACCCTGGCCATCGAGGGCCAGGGCGGCGCGCACCGGGTCCGGGAGCTGCGCTACAACGTCGGCAACGCGGTAGCTAACGGCATGCCCTATTCGGCGGCGCTGGCGGCGGTGACCATCAACCCGGCACGCATCTTCGGCGTCGCCGACAGGGTCGGTTCGCTGGAACCCGGCAAGGACGCCGACCTGGTAATCTGGACCGGCGACCCCTTCGAGCCGCTGTCCCAGCCGACCGCCGTTTTCATCCGCGGCGAGAGCCAGCCAATGACCTCACGGCAGTTGGAATTGCGCGACCGCTACAAGACCCTCGGCGGCGGGTATCCGGAGGCTTATTCTCGGTAGAGTTGATTCGACCGGGGAAGCCATGCGGACAGTTCATCGGGAGATCGAGGGGCCGTTCGACTTCGAACTGGGACGCTCGCGCCCCTCGCCGCTCGGGTACACGGCGAGTTTCCCGGCCGGTCCCGCCCTTGGCCTGATCTTCGTGATCCCAGGTTTCGGCGGCGATACGAACGACGGCTACGCTGAGGCCCTGCGCCGCCACATCGTGACGAAACACGAGATGGCGGCGGTCAGCGTCCAGTACCACTGCTTCGGCGCGCGCCCGGAAACCGGCGGCAGGATCCAGGTCGACGACCGCGATCGGCTGATGCTGCTAGGCCTGGCTCACTTCGCCAAGATCCCGCTGGGCGATCCAAACGATGTGAACGACGTCGCCCGCCGATTAGCGCAGGCCGGCGTCACCGCGCGGGTGGGCGCAACGATCCATCCGGCCCGCGACGAGTACCAGAACTTCGGCGTCGTCCAGGCCATGGACCACTTGGCCGTGCTCGGAGATCTGCTGGAGCAGGGCGCCGAATTCGACGCCGGGCGTATCGTCGCCCTCGGCTCCTCACATGGCGGCTACATCGCCCACATGATCGCCAAGATCGCACCGCGCACCCTAGCGATGGTGATCGACAACTCGTCCTACACTCAGCCGCCGATGGAGTATCTGGGCCAACCTGCGAGCGCCGACTTCATTGCGCCGCTGGCCGGGGACGTCATGGCGTTCTGCCGAACCAAGAGCGGATGGACGACCGACAATCGGGAAGCCACCGACTTCTACAGCCGCGACCGTGACCTGATCCGCGACGTCGCCTATCCGCCGCATCTCGCCGCCACCAGGGCCGAAGCTGGCGAGGACGCAACGATCTTCCGGATGGTGAACGCCGCCACCGACCGCATATCGCCGCCGCACATGAAGCAGCGACAGGTCGCCGCCCTCCAGGCCCTCGGCTTCGATGGCCGGCTCTCGCTGATCGAGGAGGCGCACCTGGACGGCGTGGTCTTCAAGCAACTCGTCCATGGCCTGGACGCCTCGCTCGCCGGCCTCGTCGACATGGCGATCCCCGAGCTTCAGTCCCGCGCGGGCTCGCACGATGGGGCGCTTGGGGTGAGCGTGGCTTACGAGTGCGTGGACTCGATCTACCGATTCACCCACAGCCTCACCGCGCCGTTCATTCGCGGCGAGGTGAAGTCGCGGTTCTTCGAAGACGCCTAGGGCTTCATCGTCCGCGCCGTGAGGCTCGCCTCGCCGCGCAGAGTCAGGGCCTCAGCCGAGGTCCCGACCGCCACGCCGACCTTGCCGTCGGCGATGCGCCAGCCCGGCAGGTTCGCATCGTAGTTGGCCAGCAGGCGCGGGTCGGCGCTGATGGTGACCCGCTTGGTTTCGCCAGGCGCCAGAGCGACGCGCGACCATCCGATCAGGCGCTGGCTCTCCTTGCCGTCCGAGCCGGTCACCAGGGCGTAGACCTGCGGGGTGTCGATGCCCGCGACTGCGCCGGTGTTGGTGACATCCAGGCTGACGGTCAGGGTCTCGCCGCCCTCCACCGTCAGGCCGCCATAGGCGAAGGCCGTGTAGGAGAGGCCGAAGCCGAACGGGAACAGCGTCGGCTTGCCGGTCTTGGCGAACCAGCGGTAACCGACGTCCGCGCCCTCCGGGTGCTCGACCGAGAACCGGCCCTTGTGCTGCTGCACGTCGGGGAACGAGGTCGGCAGGGTCTTACCCTCGATCGGCGGACCGAAGATCATGCCGGGGATTTCCGGCCGCACCAGGTCGGCGACGTCGCGCGGGAAGCTGATCGGCAGGCGGCCCGAGGGGTTCACCTCGCCGAACAGGATACGGGTGATCGCCTCGCCGCCGCGTGTGCCCGGATACCAGGCCTGCAGCAGGGCGCTGACCTTATCCAGCCACGGCGTCAGCACTGGGGTGCCGGTTTCCAGCACCACGACAGTCTTGGCGTTGGCCGCGGCGACCGCCTCGATCAGGGCGTCCTGGTTGTTCGGCAGCGACAAGGTCGGCAGGTCTTCGGCCTCGGTCGCCCACTGGTCGGCGAAGACGATGGCGACATCGGCGTCCTTGGCGATCGCGGCGGCGGCGGCGTGATCCTCGCCGCTCGCATAGACGACCTCGGTGTTGCGGGTCAGGCCGCGGATCGCCGCCAGCGGGGCCGAGGGATGGTAGGTGATCTGTGAGAAGGCCGAGGACAGGCCCATCGTCACCTTGATCTCAAGGCCGGCGCCGCCAACCGGCAGCACCTGGGACGAACCACCGCCCGACAGCACCCCGACATCGGCATGGGCGCCGATGACCGCGATCTTGCGCAAGTTTCCCTTGAGCGGCAGCACGTCGTCGTTCTTCAGCATCACCACGCCGGCCTCGGCGGCGGCCTGGGCGACCTTGGCGTTGGCCTCGTAGTCGGTGGGCCGCTTCTCCGCGGGCTTATCGAACACGCCCTTGTCGATCAGGCTGCGAAGGATGCGGTGGACCATGTTGGACAGGCGCTCGAACGGCACCTCGCCCTGCTGGACGGCCTCCTTCAGCAGCTCGCCGAAATAGACCTGCTTGTCGAGTTGCTCACCGCTCTCCTGGTCCATGCCGGCCAGAGCCGCCTTTGCCGTGGTGTGGACCGCGCCCCAGTCGCTCATCACCCAGCCGCGGTAGCCCCAGTCGTTCTTCAGCACCTGGTTCAGCAGGAAATCGTTCTCGCCCGCCCACTCGCCGTTGAGGCGGTTGTAGGCGCACATCACCGAGCCCGGATCGCCGATCTCGATGGCGATCTGGAAGGCCAGCAAGTCGCTCTCGCGCAACGCGCCCTCGTCGATGCGGGCGTCCACCACGTGGCGGCAGGTCTCCTGATCGTTCAGAGCGAAGTGCTTCAGGGTGCAGACGATGTCGTTGGACTGCGCGCCCTTGATCGCCTGACCGACCAGCACCCCGGCCAGCAGGGGATCTTCTCCCAGATACTCAAAATTGCGCCCGCAACGCGGCTCGCGGGTCAGGTTCGCCCCGCCGCCCAGCAAGACGTTGAAGCCCTTGTCGCGCGCCTCGGACCCGACCATCACGCCGGCCGCATGAGCCAGCTCCGGATCCCAGGTCGAGGCTAGCGCGAGACCCGACGGCAGGCCGGTCGCGCCATCGCCCTTGCGCACCTGGCGCGGGTTGGCGATGCCGAGGCTGGCGTCGGTTTCGTTCAAGGCGGGGATACCGAGGCGCGCCACGCCGGGGATGTAGCCCGCGCCCATCGCCGCGTCCTCCGGCGGGGTTTCCAGCAGGGCCGGCATCGGCCCGTGAACCAGCGAGATCATCTCGTCCAGCGTCAGTTGCTCGATCAGCAGGGCGGCCCGCTCGTCGGGCGAGAGGCTGGTATCCATCCAGGGCTGGGCGGTCATCTTGGCGTTTCCTCAAAGGCTTTGGAGCGACGCTATCTATTTTTACCCAAGTGGGCAATAATCAGATCATGGTCGAGACGGCGGTGAAACAGCGGGGCCGGCCGGCGCGGGATTCCCGGTCGGTGGAGGAGACGCGCGACGTCATTCTGCAAGCGGCTCTGACGCTGTTTTCCGAGCGCGGCTTTGAGGGCGTGGCCGTGCGCGACATCGCCGCCAAGGCCGGCGTCGAGCATAGCCTGGTCCGCTACCACTTCACCGACAAGGCCACGCTCTGGCGCGCGGCCCTGCGCAAGCTGATCGACAGGATGAACGCCGAGCGCGCCACGAGTTGGCGGGCCACCCGCGGCCAGCCGCTGATCGAGCGGTTCAAGCAGTATCTGCGCGACTACGTCCGCTACTGCGCCCACCATCCGGAGCACGCGCGGATCATGGTCCACGAGACGGTCGGGGATTCCGACCGCACCGCCTGGATCGCCGAGGAGATCGTCCGGCCCCAACACCGGGCGGGGCGCAGGACCCTGACGATGCTGATGGACGAGGGCCACCTGCCCCGGATGGAGCCTCGCCATCTGATCTACATGATCGCCGCCGCCGCTCAGGCGCCCTTCACCCTGGCCGGCGAGGTCCGCCATGCCTATGGCGTCGACACCTCCACCGATGCGGAAATCGAGGCCCACGCCGAGGCCTTGATCGCGACGTTCCTGCGCCAGTAGCCTGCCGTGGCGTCACCGGCCCAACATGACGCAAATGGTCATGGGAGACGCTCGATGCATGTTCGCTGGAGCGAGGCCGATCTGAGGTTCCGCGACGAGGTTCGGGCCTTCCTGGCCTCCGAACTGACTCCGGAGATGCGGCGCGCCACCGCGCTGATGACAAGCGTCTACGCCCCGCATGACCTCTCCATGGCCTGGCAGCAGATCCTGCACGCGCGCGGCTGGGCCGCCCCGGCCTGGCCGGTGGAATATGGCGGCTGCGGCTGGAGCGCCGCCCAACGCTACATCTTCGCCAGCGAACTCGCGGCGGCCGGCGCGCCACCGCTCTCGCCGATGGGGATCGGCATGTGCGGGCCGGTGCTGATCGGCCACGGTTCGGCCGAGCAGAAGGCCCACTTCCTGCCGCGCATGCTGTCGGGCGAGCACCTCTGGTGCCAGGGCTATTCCGAGCCCGGCTCCGGCTCGGACCTCGCCTCCCTGCGGATGAGCGCGGTCGAGGACGGCGGCGACTTCGTCTGCAGCGGTCACAAGCTGTGGACCACCCACGCCAACATCGCCAACTGGATCTTCTGCCTGGTCCGCACCTCGCAGGAGGCCATTCCCCAACGCGGCATCACCTTCCTGTTGATCGACATGGCCACGCCCGGGATCAGCGTCAGCCCGATCCTGATGCTGTCGGGCGAGCACATCCAGAACGACGTGTTCTTCAGCGAGGTCCGCGTCCCGAAAGCCAACGTCGTCGGCAAGGTTGGTGAAGGCTGGACGGTGGCCAAATACCTGATGGAGTTCGAGCGCGGCGGCGGGGTCAGCACCCCCGGCCTCAAGGCGCGGCTTGGCCGGATCCGCGCCATGGCGGCGGCCGAGGGTCTGTCGCACGACCCCAGCTTCATGGCCCGCCTAAGCGCCCTGGCCATCGAGATCGACGCCCTGGAGGCCGTCGAATTGCAGATCCTCTCGAACCTCAGCCAAGGCGACGCCCCCGGCGCAAAATCCTCGATGATGAAGACCGTCGGGACCGAGCTCAGCCAACGGCTCACCGAACTTGGCCTGGAAGCCGCCGGCGTCTACGGCGCGGCGTACCAGCCTCACGCCACCCAGCCCGGTGGGCCAACGCCCAACCATCTCCCGCCCGCCGACCAAGGCCATGTCGGCCCCGAGCACAGCCTGACCGTCGCCGCCAAGTACCTGAACGACCGCGCCGGCTCGATCTACGCCGGGACCAACGAGATCCAACGCAACATCATCGCCAAGGCGGTGCTGGGGCTCTAAGGGCGGCGAGCCCAACCACAGCTGTCATCCCGGAAGCCGGGTAGCGGCTGTCCGGGATGACAGTTGAGATGACGGCCTGCGGCCTAGACTGCCGCCTCCGGCTTCAACGTCTCGCGCAATTGCCGCTTCAGGAACTTGCCGCTGGCGTTGCGCGGGATGGCCTCGTCGAGGAACCAGACGTAGCGGGGAATCTTGTGCTTGGCGCTGATCCCCGCGAGGTGCTCGCGCAGGGCTTGCGGCGATAGGGTCTCGCCAGGGCGCAGCACGACGGCGGCTCCGACCTCCTCGCCCAGACGCGGGTCAGGAACGCCGAACACGCAAGCCTCGGCCACAGACGGATGGCGGAAGATATTGGCCTCCACCTCGGCGCAATAGACGTTCTCGCCGCCGCGCAGGACCATGTCCTTCTTGCGGTCGACGATGAAGATGAAGCCGTCCTCGTCGATCCGCGCCACGTCGCCGGTGTGCAGCCAGCCGTCGGTGATCGACTCCGCCGTCGCCTCGGGCCGGTTGATATAGCCCTTGATGACCGGCGCGCCCTTGACCCACAGCTCGCCGATCTCGCCGACCGGGACAGTGTTCCCATCGTCGTCGACGCATTTGACCTCGAAGGACGGCATGGCCGGCCCGCAGCTGGCCGGCTTGTCGACGAAGAAGTCGGCGGAAACCGAGGTGATGATCCCGCAGGTTTCGGTCATGCCGTAGCCCGTATTCGGCCGGGCGGTCTTCACCTGCGCGTCGATCTTGCCGACCAGGTCCGGCTGGAGCTGCGCGCCGCCGCCGCCCAGGCTGACCAGGCTCGAGGTGTCGGCGCTGGCGAAGTCGGGATGGGTGATGAGTTCGCGCGCCATGGTCGGAACGCCGCTCATGGCGGTGATCTTTTCGTTGGCGATCAGGCGCAGGGCCTCGCCCGCGTCCCAGCGGTACATCAGGACCAGCTTGCCGCCGCCGGCGGTGATCGCATAGGCGGCGCAGTTGTTGGCCGTGACGTGGAACAGCGGGGTGACGACGAGGCCGGCGGGAACCGGCAGCGGCGCATTGGGATCGGGGGCGACGCCGGTCGCGCGAGCCGTGGCCAGGGCCTGCACCTGGCCCGAGAAGCCCATGTTCATCAGATTGGCGACGCAGCCGCGATGGGTGAGTTGGGCCCCTTTCGGGAAACCCGTCGTGCCGGAGGTGTAGAAGATGCAGGCGTCGGCGTCAGGATCGACGCTGACCTTCGGCATCTCGCCCCCGTGCGCGATCACATCGCTGAACGGAATGGTCCCGGCCGGCGTGGGATCGACCCGCACCGCGACCAACGCAATCCCCTTGGCGGCGTCGGGACGCTCCAGGATGCGCTCCAGCCGCTCGGCGTCGGCGAAGATCACCTTCGGCTCGGAATCCTTGATCGCGTATTCCATCTCGTCGGCGACCCACCAGGCGTTCATGCCGACCACCGCGATGCCGGTGGAGACGCAGGCCCAGTAGATCAGCATCCATTCGGGATAGTTGCGCATGGCGACGGCGACCCGATCGCCGGACTTCACGCCCTGGGCGGCCAGCCAGGCGGCGATGGCGTTCACCTTGGCGTGGGCCTGGGTGTAGGTCAGCCGGTCGTTCTCATAGACCAGATAGTCGCGGTCGCCGTACTGGGCGGTCCCCAGCCAGATCTCTCGCACCGACGGCGGCGCATGGCGGAACATCCGCAGCGGCTGGCCGCGCACCTCGACCTCGGCGATCTCGAAGGGCGATCCCGGCGCGATCAGTTCCGACCAAGCCTGCTTGAGTTCCTTGTAGTGCATCGCCGCCCCCTTTTGTTTCGGCCGGCGGCGTCAAGGCCGCCGACCCGTGCGCCGCCTCATGGAGGGCGCTTTGAATATCACGATATCTGGCCTGACCCGGCGGCAGCCCAGCTAATCAGACTTGCCGGAGAGGTTCACATGGACGGACGCTCTGGGCCACAAATCAAGAGAAAACAGGAGAGAAACGCCGTGGCGATCGACTTCGAAATTCCAGAAGAGGCCAAGGCCGTCCGCGCGCTGGCGCGCCAGTGGGTGCAGGACGAGTGCATCCCGGCCGAGAAGGAACTGCACGCCGGCCGCGACTACAAGGAGCTGCTCGGCGAGCTGCGGACCAAGGCCCGCGCCCGCGGTCTGTGGTTGCCCTTCATCCCCAAGGAGTACGGCGGCATGGGCCTGGGCCCGCTCGCCAACGCCCTGGTGCAGATGGAGCTGGGTCAGAGCCATCTCGGCGCGCTGTCGATGAACAGCCAAGGCCCCGACGACGCCACCATGCTGACGCTGTTGGCCCACGGGACCGAATTCCAGAAGGAAAAGTACCTCAAGCCGCTGCTCGCCGGCGAGAAGCGGGTTTGCTACTCGATGACCGAGAAGGCCGCGGGCGCCGACGCCACCGGCATGCGCACCACGGCGGTCAAGGACGGCAACGAGAACTACGTGCTGAACGGCGAGAAGTGGTTTTCGTCAGCCGCCAGCGCCGCCGACCTCGCCGTGGTGATGGCACGGACCGACCCGGACGCCCCGCGCCACCAACAATTCTCGACCTTCATCGTCGAGCTGCCGAACCCCGGCTACAACATCAAGCGCGACATCAAGACGATGGCCGTCGAAGGCCCGCTCAGCCACATCATGGGCGGCGGCCACTCCGAGATCGAGATCAAGGACCTGGTGGTTCCGGCTGAGAACCTGCTGGGCGGCGAGGGCCAGGGCTTCAATATGGGCCAGCACCGGCTCGCCTACGGCCGCCTGCGCCACGGCATGCACAATGTCGCCATGGCCCAGCGGGCGCTGGATATGGCTGCGGCCCACGTCACCCAGCGCGAGACCTTCGGCAAGCCGCTGCACGAGCGCCAGGGCGTCCAGTTCATGTTGGCCGAGTGCGCCAGCGAACTCTACATGGCCCGCTTGATGCTGCTGCACATCGCCTACAAGGCCGAGAAGGGCATGGACCTGCGTCAGGAGAACTCCATCGCCAAGGTCTTCCTGGCCCACATGGTCCACAAGGTGGTCGACACCGCGATCCAGCTGCACGGCGCGCTTGGCTACAGCCAGGATACGCCGCTGGCCAGCTGGTACACCCACATCCGCTCGCAACGGCTGGTCGACGGGCCCGACGAGGTGCACCGCTGGACGGTCGGCCGCAACGTGATCAAGGCCTATCAGCAGCACGGCACCACCGCGTCGGCGGCGGGCGGTGATCTGATTTAGAGGGCGCAAGAGCCCCCTCAGTCGGCTTCGCCGCCAGCTCCCCCTGAGGGGGAGCGCCTAGGCGGATCAGATCCCCCTTCTCTGGGGGGAGGTGGATCAGCGCGAAGCGTCGAGACGGAGGGGGCCTTCAGCGTCTAGGAATGGCGTCTCACATCCCTGAGGCTCCACCATGACCGCCCCCATCCGTATCGTCGGCCTGTCCGGCAGCCTGCGCAGCGGCTCCTACAACGCCCAACTGCTACGCGCCGCGGTCGCCCTCGCGCCGGACGGCGTCACGATCACCCCCGGCACGATCCGCGGTATCCCGCTCTATGACGGCGACGTCGAAGCCGCCGAAGGCATTCCGCCACTGGTCGCCGCGCTGAAGGACGACATCGCCGCCGCCGATGGCCTGCTGCTGGTGAGCCCGGAGTACAACAACTCGATCCCCGGGGTGTTCAAGAACGCCATCGACTGGCTGACCCGGCCGGCGGACGACATCGCCCGCGTGTTTGGCGCCAAGCCGATCGGCCTGATCGGCGCCTCGCCCGGCGGATTCGGCACCATTCTCAGCCAGAACGCCTGGCTGCCGGTGCTGCGCACACTGGGAACCGAGCCCTATTTCGGCGGCCGCCTGATGGTGTCACGGGCCCACAAGGCGTTTGGCGAGAACGACACCTTCGCCGATCCCGCCATGGAAGCGATGTTGAAGGGCTACCTCGAAGGCTTCGCGCAGTTCGTGTGGGCCAAGACGGGGCGCTAGGCGCCCGCCTTCGCCTCGTCCCATCGCTTTGCTTCCGTGACCAACGCGTCAATGTCAGCGGCGCAGATCATCGGTTGCAAGGCGGCGAACTTGGCTTCCGGCCAGTCGTAAATCTTAAGTTCCAGCAGGCGCTCGACCGTGCGCGCCTCAAAGCGCGAGCGCACCGGCGTGGCGGGATTGCCGGCGACGATCATGTAGGGCGCGACATCCTTGGTGACGATGGCGCCAGACGCGACGATAGCGCCCTCGCCGATCGTCACGCCGGGCATCAGCATGGCCCGCATCCCGATCCAGGCCCCGTCCGCGATCACCGTGTCGCCCTTGCCCTGATAGGCCTCCAGTATGACCTCCTCGAAGGGGTAGAGGCTGAACCAGTCGGTGCGGTGGGTGTGGTTGCCGCCCATGAGGATCACAGCCTCGGCGCCGATGCAGACATAGTCTCCGATATGGAGCTGATCGATCGGCCACTGCGGCGTCCAGGCCTCGCGGCTGTAGGCGTCGCCGTAGTGATAGCGGACTACGCTGTCTTCGAACCCACCCGTCCAGGCGTCGCTATAGTAGCTGTGCGTGCCGCGGAGATGGATGTTCGGATTGGTGACGCCAAGGTGCAGATACTCGACGCGGGACCAGTGCTTACTCATAGAAATCAAACCCTTTTGTACCTGGGAGGGCTTAGGGGCTGAGCAGCGGTCGGGCAACCACCGGGCCTGCGTTCAGCAGGGCCGTGGAACGCCGGGCTTTCCGAAGTCGCATTCCAGCGCCCGCCGATCCCAGCCGCCGGCGTCGGCCGCCGCCGCATAGGTGCTGCGCAGGAATTCGAGCAAGGTTGCGTCCGGATCTGCCGCCGAGCGCACCGCTTCATAGGGCAGGATAAACTCGCCCAGTCCCTCGTGGAACAGCGCCGCCGCCGGCGCCAGAGGCGCGGTCCGAAAGCCCTTTGGCTCGGGATAGGCGTACGAATAGAAGGCCGGATAGTCGATCAGCCCGCCCCCCGGCCAGAAGCCGGCGCTGGACACCTCATGCGAATAGGCCTCGCGCGCCACCGTGTCGGGCAGGTGTGGAACGCCGCCAGGATGGGGCGGCGCGGGCCGGCCGGAAAACCGCGTCACCGCCAGGTCGAAGCTGCCCCAGAAGAAATGCACCGGGCTCGACTTGCCCAGGAAGCCGGTGCGGAACACCTGAAACACCCTGTCGATCTGGATCAGCGCCCGCCACAGCCGCGAGGCGGCGTCCGGATCATATCGCCGCGGCCTGTCATCGGCGGCGAAGGGCGTCGCGTCCGCGATCTCGTTCGGCGCGCCGTTGATCTGGGTGGGGACGCCGGCATGGGCCAGCATCGCATCGAGCGCGCGATAGAAGCTGGCCACCGTCTCGCCGGCCAGGGGCAGCACGCCGCCGTAGCCGTTGCTGGCCCGGACCCGCAGCAGATGGTCGATGAAGTCGAACTCCATGTCGAAGATCGACGCCCCGTTGGGGATCGACGACGTCGTCAGGCCGCGCGGGCTGACATAGAGCGCCACCTGCCAGCCGTGGTTTAGCCAAGGCGCACAGGCGGTGCGCGCCTTGCCGACGATCTGGCTCCACAGGTGCAGCGCCTCGAAAGTCTCGCGGTCCTTGCTGAAGTCGATTTCAGGCCAGGGATTGGAGACTTTCGAGGTCATCGGCTTGTTCCTCAGACCAGGTCGTCGAACTCGTCGACCAGGCGTTCCAGTTGCGACACCCCCGCGGCCCAGAAGGCCTTCTCGCGGGGATTCAGTCCGAAAGGCTTCAACGCCTCGACATAGGTTCTGGTGCCGCCGGCGGCGAGCAGGTCCTCGTACAGCGGCGCGAAGGCGGCCGGATCCTCGCGGCGCTTCGCCATCAGGCCGCGCACCAGCAGGTCGCCGAAGGCGTAGGCGTAGACGTAGAACGGCGCGTGCACGAAGTGGCTGACATAGGCCCAGTAGTGCTCATAGCCGGGGTTCAGCTTCACCGCCGGGCCAAGGCTCTCGGCCATCACATCCAGCCAGACGGCGCTGATGTCCTCAGGCGCCAGTTCGCCCTCCTGGCGCATGGCGTGGAACTGGGTCTCGAAGCGGTGGAAGGCGATCTGGCGGACGACGGTGTTGAGACCGTCCTCGATCTTGCCCGCCAGCAGGCCCATGCGCTCCTGCTTGGAGGCCCCGGCCAGCAGCCGTTCGAACACCAGGCCCTCGCCGAAGATCGAGGCGGTTTCGGCGAGCGTCAGCGGGGTGTCGGCGAGCAAGGTGCCGAGCGGGCTGCACAGGGTCTGGTGGACGGCGTGGCCAAGTTCGTGCGCCAGGGTCAGCACGTCCCGGCGCTCGCCCATGTAGTTCATGAACACATAGGGGTGCCGGTTGGCCGTCACCGGGTGCGAGTAGGCGCCCGACTGCTTGCCAGCGCGCGGGCGCGCATCGATCCAGGGCTCGTTGAAGAAGGTCCGGGCGGTGTCGGCGAACTTCGGCGCCAGGTCGGAGAAGCTCTCCAGCACCATGCCCTTGGCCTCGTCCCAGCCGTAGGTGCGCGGTTGGGCGGTGTCGAGCGGGGCGTTGCGGTCCCAATAGTCCAGGGTCTTGCGGCCCATGACCTTGGCCTTCAGCGCGTAGTAGCGATGGCTGACCGACGGATAGGCCTCGACCACGGCGGCTTCCAGCGCCTCGACCGCGTCGGCGTCGACTTCATTGGCCAGGTGACGCGAGGCGGCCGGATCGGGATATTTCCGCCAGCGATCCTCCACCTGCTTTTCGAAGGCCAGGGTGTTCATCGACAGGGCCAGGGTCGGAGTGCGCTCTTCCAGCGCCTTGGCCAGGCCCTGCGCCGCCTGCTTGCGGCGGGTCGCGTCAGGGTCGGAAAGCCGGTTCAAGGCTTCCGGCAGGGTTAGGTTCTCGCGGCCGACCTTGGCGGTCAGGCGCGCCAGGGTCTCGTCGTAGAGGCGGGTCCAGTTGGCCACCGCCGGGCCGCGATCGATCAGGATACGCTCCAGATCGGCCGACAGTTCATGCGGGCGCGAGAGCCGCACGCGGCGCATCCAAGGCCGCCAGCGGGCGGCGGGCGGATGGGCCTTGAAGGCCATCTCGATCTCGTTGTCCTCGAGTTGGTTCAGCTCGAGCGTGAAGTACAGGCTCTCAGCGGCGATCTGCGAGGAGCGCGCCCGCAGGTCGCCCTCGAACTTGGCCCAGGCCGCGTCGTCGCGCGCGGTCGAGGCGGCCAGCGACGCATAGGCGCCGACACCCCAAAGGCCGTTGGTCGCGGTCTCATAGAGATTGATGCCGTGATCGAGCAGTTCCCCCAGGTGCAGCGGATCGCCGCGCAGCGAGGTGAAGCGCCCCTTCATCTTGACCAGTTCGTCGTTGGCGGCCTTCGCGGCGGCCAGATCGATCTCGATCTTGGGGTCGTCGCGACCGGCATAGAGGTCGGCGAGGTTCCACTCAGGAATGGTGTCGAGGTTCACGGGTGCGTTCATGCGGGGACAAATAGACCTTCGCCGCGGCTGCTCCTAGGGGTGAGGTGCTGCGCCCACCACCTCGTCATCCCCCGGATCAACCTTCGGCTGACCGGAGGATGACGAGCGAATTTTAACTACCGCTTCGCCGCGGCCCCTCCCTTGGCCGCGGGAACCACCGGGGCCGCCGCGCCGCGGGCCTCGCTGAGCACGTATGCGCGCAGGTCCTCGGCGCCCTTGGCGTCGATGAAGCGGCTGAAGCTGGCCATGCCGCGTTCGGCCAACGCGCCGTCGATCACCACCGACTTCCAGCTCTCGGCCGAGAGCAGCATCTGCGACTGGCGCAGATTGGGCAGGAAGGCCCCGCCGGCGTTCGGGCCATGGCAGACCTGGCAGTTCTGATGGAACAGCGCGAAGCCGCGCTTCGCATCGCCGGTTGACGTGACGCCGGTCAGGTCCAGCGCGGCCTGCTCAGGCCGCACATATGGCGGGGCCTTGGCCGTGCCGCCCAGCTTGAACACCATCAGCCGGCCGGGAAGCCTCGGACGCTCAGGCAGCAGGGCCGGGGCCGAGAGCGCCCCTGCGCCGCCATAACCCACCATCAGGGCCACGTACTGCTCGCCGTCGATCTCATAGGTGGACGGGGCGGCGATGACGCCGTTGTCGGTCTTGTAGCTCCACAGCTTGGTCCCGTCGGCGGCGTTGTAGGCCGAGAACTGGCCCTCGGCCGCGCCCTGGAAGATCAGGCCGCCACCAGTCGACATCACCCCGGCGTTCCAGAAGTACGGGTGCTTGATCGTGAAGCGCGCCTTCTGGGCGACGGGATCCCAGGCGATCAGCTCGCCCTTCACCATCGCCTTGATGGCCGCCATCTGCGCCGCGTCGGTCGGCAGGGCGTTGGCGAGGAAGTCGGTGCCGACGTTCCAGGCGCCCGGCCGGAAGGTGTAGCCCTTGTCGGGGGTGTAGGCGAACGGCACCACCTGGGCCGGAATGTAGACCAACCCCTCCTTCGGATTGAAGGCCATCGGGTGCCAGTTATGCGCCCCGAAGGGAGCCGGGACCTGCAGCGAGGGCGCGTTCTCATAGCGCACGCCCGGGTTCTCGATGGGACGTCCGGTGGCCGGATCGACGCCCGAGGCCCAGGTGATCGGCACATAGGGCTTGGCCGAGATCAGCTGGCCGTTCGCGCGGTCCAGCACGTAGAAGAAGCCGTTCTTCGGCGCCTGCATCAGCACCTTGCGCGGCTGGCCGTTGATGGTCAGGTCGGCCAGGATGATGTGCTGGGTGGCGGTGTAGTCCCAGCTTTCGCCGGGCGTCGTCTGGTAGTGCCAGACGTACTCCCCGGTGTCCGGCTTCAGCGCCAGGACCGAGGACAGGAAGAGGTTGTCGCCCTTGCCGTCCGAGCGCTTCACATGGTTCCAGGGCGTGCCGTTGCCGACGCCCGCATAGAGGATGTCGAGCTCCGGGTCATAGGCCATCGAGTCCCAGACCGTGCCGCCGCCGCCGGTGGCCTTCCAGCCCTCGCCGAACCAGGTGGCCGCGCCCTTCTCCTTCATGATCTTGTCGGAGGCGGCGTTGTCCGGCTGACCGTTCGGATTGGGCGTGGTGTAGAAGCGCCAGACCAGCTTGCCGGTGGCCGAGTCGTAGGCCGACAGATAGCCGCGCACGCCATACTCGCCCCCGCCGTTGCCGATCAGCACCTTGTCCTTCACCACGCGCGGCGCGCCGGTGATGGTGTAGGGCCGGCCGGTGTCGGTGGTCTGGACCGACCAGGCTTCCTTGCCGGTGCCGGCGTCGAGCGCGACCAGGCGGCCGTCGAGCACGCCGACATAGACCTTGCCCTTCCAGACCGCGACGCCGCGATTGACCACGTCGCAGCAGGCGTCGAAGCCCTTCTTGCCCTCGACCTTGGGATCGTAGGACCACTTCAGCGCGCCGGTCTTGGCGTCGAAGGCATAGACCTTCGACCAGGCCGTGGTGGTGTAGAGCACCCCGTCGACCACGACCGGCGTCGCCTCCTGGCCGCGGTCGGTGTCGAACTCGTACATCCAGGCCAGGCCGAGCTGGCCGACATTGGTGGTGTTGATCTTGTCGAGCGGGCTGTGGCGCTGCTCGTCATAGGTCCGCGCGACGGTCAGCCACTCGCCGTTGCCGCTTGCCGCGGCGATCCGCGCGCCATCGACATTGCCGGGCCCCTTGTCTCCGCCGCCCTGGCCGCAAGCAGCGAGCAACGCAGTCGCGGCGAGCATCGCCGCCCACTTCAAGGTCTTCATCGAGCGCCTCCCAGCAGCCGTTCATCGCGGCCTTTGGGGGAACTATGCGCCGAACTTTAAACTCGGCAAGCGTGCCGCCGGGTCAGGCTCTTTTGCGATCCAATCCCCAGGCGATCGCGGCCATCGCCAGATAGACCGCAAGGGCGCTGGCTCCCAGCCGGGAGGCCTCGCCGCCGGACGGCGTCAGCATCGCGATGACCTGGACGGCGACCAGAATGGTCATGAACGTCAGCACCGGCCACAGCGACTGCCCGGCCCTCCCCCGTGTCCAGGCCCAGGCCGCCGCGCCCAGCCCAAGCAGCCCGATCTCCACCGCCTGTTCCGGGACCGGATAGTTCCACAGTCCAAGCCCGACCTTGGCGCCGCCGAACCACAGCTCCAGGTCCGGCCGATGGACGAGCAGGTCCAGCAGCCAGTGCGAGAAGACCGTCAGGCCAAGGGCGATCGCCGCGCCCCAGGGCAGACGGAAGGCTCGCGCCACCGCCACCCCGGCCAAGGCCCACAGCACCACCGCGGGCAAGCTGTGCGTGTAGGGCATGTGATAGAGGTCGAGCGCGCTGCCCGGCAGATCCGGATCGATCCGCGCCTTTTCCACGCCGGCCATCAGCAACACGCCCCAACCGATGTCGATCGCCTGGGCCGCGACGACATAGCCCCACAGCGGTGCGCGAGGTTCGATCGCCTTGGCGGCGAGGGCGGCGGCGTAGTGACCGACGAACATGGCGTGTTCCTGGTTTTGATCGGCCACCAAGGTCCAGCTTGCCGCGCTGTTGCGCAACCGATGGTTTGTGAACCCCAGCTATTCGCGGATGCAGAGCCTCAGGCCAGGAACTCCAGGATGGCGGCGACGAACTCCTTGGACGCCACGACGGTGCGGTGATCGCCAGGGGCGAGCGCGGCCTTCGCGCCGGGGATGGGGGCGGCGAGCCGCTCGGGGCGCGCGGCCAGCGGATCGTTGTCGCCCGCCAGCACCAGGGTCGGCGCCTTGATCTCCTCCAGTGGAATGCGGCTGGCGTGCACGACGGCCGCCTGGGCGGCCAGGGCGCGGCGGTCGGCGCCGGTGGCGTCGGCCAGCAGTCGGAAGCCCAGAGCTGCGGGCGCAATGGTGGAGAGGTCGTCGGTCAGCAGGGCCGCGACGATGTCGCGATTGTCGACTACCCGCGTATCGACCCCGCCCTGGGCCAGGATGCCGTCGCCGACCCCGCCGATCACCAGGCGGCGCAGACGCGGCTCGCGCGTCGCGCAGATCAGCGAGACGATCGCCCCCATCGAATAGCCGACCAGGTCGACCTGCGGGACGCCCAGCTGGTCGATCAGCTCCGAGAGATCCTTGGCCATCCGGTCTTCGCCGTAGAAGGCCGAGTCGTGCGGCTTGTCGGACTCGCCATGCCCGCGCGCATCGATTCCGACCACGCGCCGGCCCGCGGCGGTCAGCGCCGCGACAACGCCCGGCGCCGCCCAGTTGATCTTGGCGCCGACGGCGAAGCCGTGGTGCAGCACCACCGGCACGCCGGGATGTTCGGCGCCCCACTCATGCCAAACGACGCCAACGCCGTCCGAGGTCTCAAAACGCTGGGCCAAAACGCCTCTCCCAATCTAGCCGAGTTCAAATACGCGCAGCCGCACACGGTCCGCCGCACGCTCGCCGGTGGCGACCGCAAGCCGGGCGTTGAGGTGCGACAAGCCTGACGCAGCGGTGCGAAGCCGCACAGCGGTCCGAAAATAGTAGCTGGCCGGGTCCACGATCTCGCCGCGCGCCAGGGCCTCCAGCACCGCCGGCGGACCATGGCGCACGCCGTCGGAGCGCACCTCCACCGTGCCCTGGCCGTCGATCTCCAGCACATAGTGGGCGGCGATATCCATGCGGCCGTCCGGCCAAAGCGTCTGCCAATCGCCGCCGCCGGCCAGGACCTTGCCGGTCAGCCCTCCGCCGACCGCCCCGCCGATGATGGGAATGAACCGCCGACCATGCGGTGCGGCGTCGATCTGGACCGGCGGTCCAACCAGCACTTCCAGCGTCATCAGCGGGGTGAGCGTGGGCGTCATCGCGAAACCTCCGGGGCGCGCAGGCCGGTCAGCACCTTGTAGCGGGCCGCCATGGCTTCCAATTCGCCGGGCGCGAATACATCTTCGACGCGGTCGAAGCCGCCGGGCGCGCGCTCCTGCGCCAGTTGCATGCACTGCTCCGGGCCATTGCCGCGATTGGCCAGGACGATGGCGGCGGTCGCCGACAGCCGCACCTGCTCGTAGGCCGCCAAGCCCGCGCTGGCGTCGTCGGTGGCCGCCAAGGCCTGAGCCAGGGCGCGAGCGTCGAGGATCGCCTGGCTCGCGCCGTTCGAGCCGATCGGATACATCGGATGGGCGGCGTCGCCGAGCAGCGTGACCCGGCCGTGGCTCCATCGCGGCAACGGATCGCGATCGACCATCGGGTATTCGTAGACCGCATCGGCGCCTTCGATCAGACCCGGAACGTCCAGCCAGTCGAACCGCCAGTCTTCGAACCTCGGCAGGAAATCGTCCAGCGCGCCGCGCCGGTTCCAGTCCTCGCGCCTCAAGTTCTGCGCGACCCTCAACTCGGCGATCCAGTTGATCTGCTGAAGGCCGTCAGGGCCCGGCGCGCCGATCGGATAGGCGACGAACTTCTGATCCTGATGACCGGCCATGATCATGCTGGCGCCGGTCAGGAAGGGCGGCGCCAAGGTCGTGGCCCGCCATAGGATCCGCCCGGAATAGGTTGGCGGTCCCTCGCCCGGATAAAAGGCGGCGCGGGTGAAGGAATGAATGCCGTCCGCGGCGAGAAGGATTTCGGCGGACGGCCGGAAGGTCTCGCCCTCGGCGCTCACGAACCGCCCGGTCACTTGGCGCTCGTCCTGGCTGATGCCGGCCAGCCGCCGATTGCAGACCACGCGCTCTGGGCCGAGCCGCGCGATAGCGGCTTCCAGCAGGACCGATTGCAGCACGCCGCGCGGCAACGAGATCTGCGGTGCGGCATGACCGGCCAAGACGCCCCTTGGTTCGCCCCAGATCCGCTGGCCCAGCCGATTGAAATAGACCAGTTCACGTGTCGCCAGGCCGCGCGCGACGAGGTCGTCCAGCAAGCCAAGCTCGGCCAACACCTCGGCGGCATGCGGCAGCAGATTGATGCCTACGCCCAGCGGGAGGATCTCCCGAGCGGCCTCGAAGACTCTCACCTCGTGACCGGCCGCATGCAGGGCCAAGGCGGAGGCCAGGCCACCGATCCCGGCGCCGGCGACGATCACGCGCATGTCCATCGTCCTCCCGAACGCCATTTGTTATGCACCATAACAATATGGTTTTGGACTTCAACGCTCCGTTGCGATCAGCCTAGTGACCGCGAGACGATGCGATGGTGAGGGCGCGATGAGCCAGGATGAGAAACGGCGGTTCGATCCGCACCGACCAGGCGTCGAATATGGCGTCCTGGACGAACTGGTGGGCTACGGCCTTCGCCGCGCGCAGATCCGTATGACCGAAGCCTTTGATGCACGGCTAGGCGAGCTGGGCGTCACGACCCAACGCTTCTCAGCCCTGGTCCTTATCGCGTCGAACCCGGGTCTGAAGCAGACTGAACTGGCGAGCGTCATGGGCATCGCCCGCTCTGGCGCGCTGGCCATCGTCGAGGCGCTGAGCGTGCAAGGCCTGATTGAGCGGCGGCCTGCCCCTGGCGATGCGCGGGCGCAGGCCCTGTTCCTTTCGCCGCTCGGAGAGGTGAAGCTGCCGCAGATTATAGCCCTGGTCCGCGAACATGATCGCGAATTGGTTCGAGGCTTCTCCACGGCCGAGGTTGAGACCCTAAAGTCTTTGCTGGCGCGGATTCAGACCTGATCAACGGGTGGATGGTTTACCGAACGTAACCATCCCCGTTAACCCCCGACTCAGGACTCCGAAACCCCGCCTTTACCCCGCGCCTGTATCAATCCGGGTCAAGAAGAGCCTCGTTCGACCAGTCCATCGGCGAAACGAGCGTCCGTTCCAGGTGTGTGGGTGTTTCAAATGACCAAGACGGTCCTCGTCGTCGATGACGACCCGACGCAGCGCAGATTGATCCAGGCCGTCCTGGAACGCGAAGGCTTCGCCGTGGTCCACGCCGAGAGCGGCGAGACGGCCATCACGCGCCTGCAATCGGGTTCACCGGTCGACGTCGTCCTGCTCGATCTGGTCATGCCCGGCATGAGCGGCCAGGAGACCCTGGCCGAGATGCGCGCCCGTAATTTCGCCCAACCTGTGATCGTGCTGACCGCCACCGGCGGCATCGACACCGTCGTCCAAGCCATGCAGGCCGGGGCCAGCGATTTCTTCATCAAGCCGGCCAGCCCGGAACGCATCCTCGTCTCCATCCGCAACGCCCTGTCGATGGGCGCGCTGAAGGGCGAGGTCGACCGGCTGAAGAAGCACGCCACCGGCCGCGCCAGCTTCGCCGACATGGTCGGCGACTCCCCGGCCATGACCATGGTCAAGCGCATGGGCGAGCGTGCGGCGAAGTCGTCGATCCCGATCCTCATCACCGGCGAAAGCGGCGTCGGCAAGGAAGTCATCGCCCGCGCCGTGCACGGGTCTTCGGATCGCGCCGGCAAGCCGTTCATCGCGGTGAACTGCGGCGCCCTGCCCGAGAACCTGGTGGAATCCATCCTGTTCGGTCACGAAAAGGGCAGCTTCACCGGCGCCACCGACAAGCACCTGGGCAAGTTCCAGGAAGCCAACGGCGGCACCCTGTTCCTGGACGAGGTCGGCGAGCTGCCGCTCGACATGCAGGTCAAGCTGCTGCGCGCCCTGCAGGAAAGCGAGATCGACCCGGTCGGCTCCAAGCGCTCGATCAAGGTCGACGTCCGCATCGTCTCGGCCACCAACCGCGACCCGGCCCAGGCCGTGAAGGACGGGCTGTTCCGCGAAGACCTGTTCTATCGCCTGAACGTCTTCCCGATCGAGGCGCCGTCGCTGCGCACCCGGCGCGAGGATATCCCGGCCCTGGTCGACCACTTCATCCGCCGCTTTAATGTCGAAGAGGGCAAGAGCGTTGTCGCGGCCTCCGCCGAGACCCTGGCGTTCCTGACCGCCTACGACTGGCCGGGCAACGTCCGCCAGCTGGAGAACGCGGTCTATCGCGCCATCGTGCTGGCCGACGCGCCCTATCTGCAGCCGTTCGATTTCCCGGCGATCTCGGGCGTCGCGGCGCCGCCGCCGGAAGCGTTCGAGGCCGTCTCCAGCCAACGCCCGGTGACGCTGCCGACCGCCGAGGAACTGGTCGCTGAAATGCAGGCGGACGCTCCGGTCCGCATCCTCGACCACCGCGGCCATCTGCGGACCCTGGAAGAGATCGAGCGCGACCTGATCGCCCTGGCCATCGAGATCTATGCCGGCCACATGAGCGAAGTCGCCCGCCGGCTCGGCATCGGCCGCTCGACCCTCTATCGCAAGGTCCGCGAACAAGGGCTGGAAGAGAACGTCAAGGGCGCGTCCGAGGCCGAATCCGGCGCGACGGCTGCGGCTTAGCCGCTCTTCTCCTCTCCCCTTGGGGGAGAGGGACTCAGTCTTCTGAATAGGGCTTGGCCCGGCGTTTGAAGGGCCGCCTTTGCAGCTCCTTCTTCTCGCCCTTGGCCTTGGCGGCGATCTCCTTGAGCTTCACCGCCTGAAGCGCCGACAGCGCCTCGCCGGCCGCGCCCTTCTCAGGATCCCCGAAGGCGCGGCCGTAGGTCTTCACGCGTTCCTCGACCGAGCCGAGGAATTCCCCCTCCCAATCCGAAAGCTTCACATCGGCACGGTCCGCCTGACGGCGGACACGCTTCAATGCGTTCAGCGCGGCCCGCTTGGCCTGCTCCTTCCGGTCGGGTGGGGCTCGCTTCAAATCTCTCCCATCGCCGACAGGTACAGATCGAGGATGGCTTCTTCCTCCAGGCGCTTGGCGCGGTCCTGTTTGCGGATGCGGACCACCTTGCGCAGGATCTTGACGTCGAAGCCGTTGCCCTTGGCTTCGGCGAAGACTTCCTTGATCTGCTCGGCGATCTCCGACTTCTCCTGCTCGAGGCGCTCGATACGTTCAATGATGCTCTTGAGCTGGCCCTGGGCGGCTTGGTTCAGGATATCGCCGTGGGCGGAGTCGTCGGACATGGGATCAAGGTCTCACAGGTCTGGGGTGGCGGAAAGGCGCGCGAACCTAGCGGCGGGAGGCGGGCCTGTCATCCGCCCGCTGAACCTTAGCCGCAGCCTATTCGTTGAGACGGATCGACGCGGAGTTCCCCATGTCCCAATCCAAGCACCGTCCGACCCAGAGCGAAGCCGAGGCCGCCGTCCGCACCCTGATTGAATGGGCGGGCGACGATCCTGATCGCGAGGGATTGCTGGACACGCCGATGCGGGTGGCGAAGGCCTACAAAGAGCTGTTTTCCGGCTACGAGACCGACCCTCGCGAATATCTTGAGCGGACCTTCGACGAGGTCGGCGGCTATGACGAGCTGGTCGTCCTGCGCGACATCCGGGTGGTGAGCTTTTGCGAGCACCACATGCTGCCGTTCCTGGGCAAAGCCCATGTCGGCTACCTGCCGTCGAATCGCGTGGTCGGCATTTCCAAACTGGCCCGCGTGGTCCACGGCTTCGCCCGCCGGCTGCAGATCCAGGAAAAGCTCACCGCCGAGATCGCCGGCGCCATCCACGACATTCTCCAACCCAAGGGCGTCGGGGTGGTGATCGTGTCGGAGCACAGCTGCATGACCATGCGCGGGGTGAACACGCCCGGCTCGCGCCTGACCACCAGCCACCTGCTAGGCGAGGTCCGCGACGATCCCCGCACCCGCCAGGAGTTCCTGGAATTCGTCAGGAACGGCTGATCCGGCGGCGGACATAGGGCGGCGCGGGCGGCGCCCCGCCCTCAAGAGCCGGCGCCAGCACGGTGATGATGGTCTCGACCAGACGCTCGACGCCCTGCGGCAGGCGCGTCTCAGCAGCGGTCCAGTAGCGCCAGGTCGCGGCGTCCAGATAGTAGGCGTAGATCGCCAGGTCGAAGAGCGCCTCGTCCGGCCAGGCCGATCCGAACCTCTTCAGTTGCGCGACCACGCCCTCGGCCATCTGCTCGGCGTGCAACGGCTCGACCTCCGCCAGCCTCGGGAATTGCTCGAAGGCCGCGCTCATCGACAGGCCGTAGCCGACCGCCTCTTCCTCGGCCTTCACCAAGGCGATCCACTTGCGGAAGAACGCCCGCCAGTCGCGCTCACCGTCATCCATCGCGTCCGAGGCCACTTGCCGGATATGGGTCAGGCGCGCCTCGTAGAGGGCCAGGATGATGGCCTCCTTGTTGGGGAAGTACTGGTAGATCGAGCCCACCGAGACGCCGGATTCCGCAGCGATGGCTGGGGTCGTCACCGCCGCCGGCCCGTCCCGGTTCAGGATCGCCTGGGTGGCGTCCAGCACCCGCTGGATGCGGGCCTTGGCCCGCGCCTGGGTGGGCAGTTTTCGAGGGGTGAGGATCGTGCTCATCACCCCTCTCCTATCACGGAGTCGGCGGCTGCTGGGCCGGCATGGCGCGCACCTGCTCGCTCAAAGCCTCGAAGAGCGCGAAGGTCTCCTCCGACATCTGCGCGTCCCACGCCCCCGTCCAGTTGCTGGTTTTCACCACCACCAGGTCCAGGGCCGGATTGACCATCAGAAACTGGCCGTAGATCCCTTCGCCGGTGAAGGCCCGGTCGACGCCCGGTATCAGCCACCACTGATAGCCGTAGCCGAGCGGCCCTTCGCTGAGCTTGCCATAGCCGACCTGCGGCCGCTGCGGCTGGGTGGCCTGGGCGATCCAGCCCTTGGGCAGCACCTGGCGGCCATCGACCGCGCCGTCGTGGGCTGCGAGATGGCCAAAGCGGGCATAGTCACGCAGCCGGACCAGCAGGCCGCCGGCGGCGATCTCCCGGCCGGCGTCACCGGGCTGGTCCAGGATCCAGCGGGCCTCGCCCTCGGCGCCCATCGGCTTCCAGAGCTTCTCCGACATGTAGTCCGCCGCCCGCTGGCCGGTGACCTTGGCGAGTAGCGCGCCGAGGATCTCGGTGTCGGCGCTGGCGTAGTTGAACTTCTCGCCCGGCTTGCGGGCGCTCTTGAACTTTCGGGAGTAGTCGTAGAGGCCGCCCTTGTTCTGGTCGAACAGGGCGATGAAGCCGCCGATGCCGGACTTGGCGTCGGTGTATTCCTCGTTGAACGAGGTGCCGGACGACATCTCCAGCACGTCGCGGATGGTCGCGGTCTCGTAGGCGCCGCCCTTCAGCTCGGGCAGATAATCGATCATCTTGTCGTCGAGGCTGCGGATCTTGCCCTCGGCCAGGGCGATGCCGATCAGGCTCGAGACGAACGATTTGCCCACCGAGAACGAGATGAAGCGGCTGTCGGGCGCTGAGCCCTGATAGTAGCGCTCGTAGAGGATCTGATCGCCGCGCATGATCAGCAGCCCGGTCGTCCGGGTGTTCGCCGCGAACGCCTCCAGGTCGTGCGTCTTGCCCTTGAAGTCATAGGACGCCGCGAACGGTGCAGCCGGGGATTTCAACGCCAACGGCTTGTCGCCCGGCGCGATGCGGCGCGAGGGGAACAGCTCTTCCATATTGTGGAACGCCGCGGCCGAATGCTGCGGATCGCCCCAAGTTCCGCGCACGCCGACGCCGCCTTCGGCCCACGCCTGGCCGCCAGAGATCGCCCCCAGCGCCACCGCGCCGGCCATCAAGATATTCCGCATCGACTTCCCTCGCCTCGGGCCGCGTGTGGTCGCGGCCGCTTGTTGATATGAATGTGACTTATCATTCATATTTTAGGCAAGCTCAATTTGTGTGGTGCGGGGGCTAGAGCAGCCCGCGTGCTTCCAAGGCCGGTCGCACCGCGGCGGGATCGGTGAAGTGGTGGACGTCGAACCCGAAGGCCTCGGCCGCGCGCACATTCCATTCGGAGTCGTCGAAGAAGAGCACCTCGGAGGGCGCCAGGCCAAAGCGCTCGCAGGCCAGGGCGTAGAAAGCAGGATCAGGCTTGATCACGCCTTCATGCGCAGAGACTACATAGTCCTGGAACCGCTGGAAGGCCGGGCTCATGGCGATCGTCCCGGCGAACGTCTCGTGGGACATGTTGGTGACGCCGTATTGGGGTACGCCAGCGGCGTGCAGCGCCTCGATAGCGGCCTCGGTCTCCGGGATCGGACCGGAGAACATCTCCCACCACCGGGTTTCCCAGGCGTGGATGGCGTCGGCGTATTCCGGAAACTGCGGCAGCAACCGCGCACGGTTGTCGGCGAACGTCACGCCCAGATCGTGCGCGACGTGCCATTCCATGTTGCAGACATGGGAAAGGAACCGGTCGACTTCGGCCGGTTCCTTAAAGAACTTGTCGTAGAGCGTGCGCGGATTCCAGCGCACGACCACATTGCCGATGTCCCACAAGACGGCTTTGACAGCCGCCTCAGGCATCTCAGCCTTGCTTGGCTTTGAAGCGGGGATCGGTCTTGTTGATGACGTACACCACGCCCTTGCGACGCACGAGCTTGCAGTCGCGGTGGCGAGTCTTGAGCGACTTGAGCGAGCTTCTGACCTTCATGGACCTAATTCTCGGGCGCCGGGCTTTCGCCCAGGGGGTTATTACAGAGCGGGCGCGTATACGGGGCTGAGGCTTTTGAGTCAACGCCTGGAGCTATCGCAACCGATAGCGGCCTTGTGATTGGGGCCGCCGCAACGCCTCGCTAGGTTGCCTTATGGACCGTCGTATCTTTCTTGTCTTGCTTCTCGCCGGCTGCGCAGGCCCCGCGCCGCCTAAACCCGATGCGCCGAGCCAAGTCCCGCCGCCAGGGCCTCCGCCGACGCCTGAGCCTTTGGCCACGCCAGCCCCCTCCGGCGACGCTGGTTTTGACGCCTGGCGCGCCCAGTTCCGGGCCAAGGCGATAGGCGCGGGCCTACCTGCCGTCCTGATCGACCGCGAACTAGCAGGCGTGACGCCCAATCCGCGGGTCATCACCCTCGATTCGGCCCAGCCGGAATTCTCCAAGCCAATCGGCGACTACATAAAGGGCACGGTCAGCGACGAGCGCATCGCGCGGGGCCGCCGCTACCGGACCGAACTGCCGTTCTGGCCGGCGGTGGAACAGAAGTATGGCGTGCCGCGCGACATCCTGATCGCGGTCTGGGCCATGGAGAGTGCGTTCGGCGCGGTCCAGGGCGACTTCGACGTGGTGCGATGCATGGCCAGCCTCGCCTATCACGGCCGCCGCCGAAACTTCGCCGAGGGCGAACTGATCGCCGCCCTGAAGATCATCAGCTCGGGCGAGGCCTCGCGGAGCCAGCTGAAGGGCTCGTGGGCCGGCGCCATGGGCCAGACCCAGTTCCTGCCCTCCAACTACCTCACGACCGCCGTGGACGGCGACGGAGACGGCAAGCGCGACATCTGGGGCTCCAGCCACGACGCCCTCGCCTCGGCCGCCAACCTGCTGGCCAAGGGCGGGTGGGTGCGGGGCCAGAGCTGGGCCCGCGAGGTCACTCTCCCCGCCGATTTCGACTACAGCCTGACAGAGGGCCCACGCGAGACGCCCGACTGGTGGGCCCAACTCGGCGTGAAGCCTGCCGACGGCGGCGGATGGTCGCCCGCCGACCAAGGCGCCAAGGCCCAGCTCGTGGCCCCGGCCGGCGCCAGCGGGCCGATCTTCCTGCTGCTGCCGAACCACTTCGCGATCCGCACCTATAACAATTCGACGTCCTACGCCCTTGGCATCGGCCTGCTGGCCGACCGGTTCGCCGGCGGCGGCCCGCTGGTCAAGCCCTGGCCGTATGAGACGCCCTTGGCGATCGGCGACCGCATAGCCGCCCAGACCGCCCTGCTGCGGCTGGGCTTCAATCCGGGCGAGCCGGACGGCGTAGTCGGCGTCAACACCCGCACGGCTCTGCGCAATTGGCAGAAGGCTCGCGGCCTCACGGCCGACGGCTATCTCTCGATGGAGATGGTGCGACGCCTGAACGTCGAAGCCGGCGCGTTGTAAAACACTCTTCTCCTCTCCCCGTCGGGGAGAGGTCGGGTGAGGGGCCTTGGCCCCACAGGCCTCGCTAGTATCACGTCAGTAGAGCGCCGCTTTGCGCCGCCCCCTCACCTAGCGCCTCCCGAGGGAGAGGAACTACAGCCCGCCCTCGTCGCTCTTCTCCAACGTCGCCAGGGCGGCGTCGGCGCGGGTGGCCGGCAGCGGGTCGGCGTTGCGCAGCTGGGCGTTGCGGAAGGCGTAGAAGAGCATGGCGACCATCAGTAGCCCGCACAGCACGAAGGGCGCGGGCGCGACGCGCTCATAGAGCCAGACGAAGAACGGGGCGAGCACCACGTTGACGCCGTTCACCGCCGCGATGGCGCCGGCCACGCGAGCCTGCTCGTGCATGTCCACCGCCAGGGACGCGCCGGCCGTGAAGCCCGGGCGCGCCAGGCCAAAGCCCAGGCTGGAGATGGCAAAGCCCGCCACCACGGCCGCGTAGGTCGGCTGCAGGGCGACGATGACATTGCCGACCGCCGCCACGCCCACGCCCCAGCGCAGCAGTTGGCGCGGGGTCATCTCGAACATGCGGATGATGCCCCACTGGGCCAGCAGGCCGGCCATGGCGCCGAACATCATCGCGATGGCGATGTAGCCCTGCGCCTTCATCGGATCGAGGCCAAGCTTGTCGATGATCAGGAAGCCAAGGGTCTGAGCCTGGGCGGTCTGGCAAACCGCGACGATGAAGCCGTAGATCAGGAACGGCTGGATGCGCGGATCGCGCCACATCGGCTTTTCCTTGGTCGCATCGCCGCCCTTGGCGTCTTTGGCGACCTCGGCGCGAACCGGGGCGACCGGCATATGCTGGCTTTCCGGCAGCATCTTCCAGACCACGAACAGCATCAGCCCGGCCATCGCTGCGAAGCCAAGCATCGGGCCAGCCAGCCCAACGAACGGCAGGACGAACAGGGGCGCCAGGAACGGTCCGACGACGGTCCCCAGGCCGAAGGCGCCGGCCAGGCTCGACATCGACTGGGTGCGCTGCTCCGGCGGGGTGTGCTCGGCCACATAGGCCTGGGTCGCCGGGTTCGACGCCGAACCGAACAAGCCGAAGAGCGCCCGCGCGAACAGGAAACAGACGAAGATGACCATCGGCGCGGCCAGGTGATGCAGGCCGGCCATCACCACCAGGGCGCAGGCGATCATCGAGAACATGAAGCCGGAGAGGCCGATCAGCATCAGCGGCTTGCGCCCGTGGCGATCGGAAGCCCGCGCCCACCAGGGCGAGGAGAACGCCCACAACAGGGCCGAAAGCGAGAAGATCGCCGCCACCATCGGATCGGGAATACCGATCGACCGCCCGATCGCCGGCAGCACCGAGATCATCCCAGTATTGCCCATGGCGGTTACCAGGGAGACGCCGAAGATAATGGCGAAGGTCTTCTTGGGCAGGCCTTCCGGCGCTGTGGCGGATTTGGGCATGGCCTCGCTGTTAGTCCGCGCCGACCCCTTGTGCAAACACGGAAAACGCACACGCGGAATTAAGCATTAATCGCCGATAGTCGGGTCTGGACGTCGCGGGGACAGCCTTTTCAAATGTTTCAGATTATCGGCATCGTGCTGCTCTTCGCGCTGGTGTTTGGCAGTTATTTGATCTCCGGCGGCAACCTGGGCGTGATCCTTCACGCCTTGCCACATGAGATGATGGCCATCGGCGGCGCCGGTGTCGCGGCCTTCCTGATCGGCAACTCGGTGCCGGTGATCAAGGGTACGCTGTCGGGCTTCGGCAAGGTGTTCGCCGGTCCGAAATGGAAGCCTTCGGACTATCGCGACCTGCTGTCGCTGCTGTTCCTACTGACCAAGACGATGAAATCCAAGGGCGTGATCGCCCTGGAGAGCCACATCGAAAACCCCAAGGAGAGCACGATCTTCTCGCGCTTCCCGCGGGTGATGAAGGACCACTTCGCCATCGACTTCATCTGCGACACCCTGCGGATGATGACCATGAACCTCGAAGACCCACATCAGGTCGAGGACGCCATGGAAACCCAGCTGGAGAAGCACCACCACGAAGTGCTGGCCCCCGCCCACGCCCTGCAGAACCTCGCCGACGCCCTGCCCGCCCTGGGCATCGTCGCCGCCGTGCTCGGGGTCATCAAGACCATGGGTTCGATCACCGAGCCGCCGGAAGTCCTGGGCGGCATGATCGGCTCGGCCCTGGTCGGCACCTTCCTGGGCGTGTTCCTGGCCTATGGCCTGGTCGGCCCGATGGCCACGCGCCTGAAGGACGTGGTCGAGGAGGAAGGCTCCTTCTACAAGATCATCCAGTCGGTGCTGGTCGCCCACCTGCACGGCAACGCTGCCCAGATCTCGGTCGAAATCGGCCGCGGCAGCGTGCCCTCGGGCGCGCAGCCGAGCTTCCTGGAACTGGAAGAAGCCCTCTCGGCCATTCCCGCAGAGGCTTAGGCGCACCGCCTAGCGACGGTGAGGCCCCCGCAGGCGGGGGCGAGCAACTGCTCAGAAGATATCTCTCCCTCGGGAGAGGTCAGGTGAGGGGCGACGCGAAGCGTCGAATTCCCGCTACAGCGGCCGCAGACGGTTCACGTGGCCCATCTTGCGGCCGGGCTTGGCGTCGCGCTTGCCATAGAGGTGCACACGGGTTTCCGGCTCGCCGGCCAGCTTGGCCCAGGCGTCGGCTTCCTTGCCCAGCAGGTTCAGCATCTCGACCTGCGAATGGGCGTGGGTGGGTCCCAGCGGCCAGCCCGCCACCGCGCGGATGTGCTGCTCGAACTGGTCGACCTCACAGCCGTCCATCGTCCAGTGGCCGGTGTTGTGGACGCGCGGCGCGATCTCGTTGACCAACAGACGTCCGTCGGCGAGCTCGAACAGCTCAATGCCGATGACCCCGACATAGTCGAGGCCGCTGAGGATCTTGGCGGCGATCCGTTCAGCCTGGTCGGCGGTCTCGCTGGTGACCTTGGCAGGGGCGTAGGTGCGGCGAAGCACGCCCTTCTCGTGATGGTTCTCAGCCAAGGGATAGACCGCGATCTCGCCGCCGCGGCCACGCGCGGCGATCACCGACAGTTCGCGCACGAAGTTGGCGGGCGCCTCCAGGATCACCGGCCTGGCGCCGACAGCCTCGAAGGCGGCGGCGGCGTCGGCGGCGTGCTCGACCCAGCGCTGACCCTTGCCGTCATAGCCCTCGCGCCGGGTCTTCATCAGCACCGGCGCGCCCATCGCGGCCATGGCGTCCTGCGCGGCCTGCGCGGTATCGGCGGCCGCGAAGGCCACGGTGGCGACGCCGGCCTCATTGAGGAAGGTCTTCTCCTCGACCCGGTCCTGGGCGATCGCCAAGGCGCGCGCGCCCGGTGCGACGGCCACGCCCAGCGAGGTCAGATGCTCGACCGACGAGGCCGGGACGTTCTCGAATTCGAAGGTGACCACCGAGGCGAGCTTGGACAGCGCCTTCAGGGCCACGGGATCATCATAGGCGCCGACCACGGTGTGGGCCGCCACGCGAGTGGCCGGGGCGCCGGGCTCGGGCTCGAGGATGGCCACGTCGAAGCCCAGCCGGCCGGCGGCGAGCGCCAACATGCGGCCAAGCTGCCCGCCGCCGAGAATCCCGATCGTGGAGCCGGGGGGCAGAGGCAGTTTAGACATAGGGGTCTCTCAGTCCTCGACGGTTTCGGCGACGCTCTCGGTGTGACGGGCGCGGAACTGCGCCAGACGTTCGGCCAGCGCCTCATCTGAGAGCGCCAGGATTTGGGCGGCTAGAAGGCCGGCGTTCTTCGCGCCCGCCTCGCCAATCGCCAGGGTCGCGACAGGAATGCCGCCCGGCATCTGGACGATGGAGAGCAGGCTGTCCATGCCCTTCAGGGCCCTTGACTCCACCGGCACGCCCAGCACGGGCAACTCGGTGAGCGAAGCGGTCATGCCCGGCAGGTGCGCGGCGCCGCCGGCGCCGGCGATGATCACCTTGAAGCCAGCGGCTTTCGCACCCTTGGCGAAGGCGTACATCCGGTCAGGGGTCCGGTGGGCCGAGACGACCTTGGCCTCGTAGGCCACGCCGAGCGCGTCCAAACTCTCCGCCGCAGCCTTCATGGTGGGCCAGTCGGAACGACTGCCCATGATGATAGCGACCGGCGCTTTAGTTGCGCTCATTCCGACATGCCCCTTCCTCGGAAAGGCGGGGAGTATAGGCGCCGGTCTTGCGCCCGCAACTAAGGACGTTCAGGATTCTGATCTGACTTGGAAATCTTTGATTCCCATCGGAAGAAGGCCGCATGAAGATCACCGGCGCCCGCTCCGAATCCTTCTCCGCCATCCGCAAGCGCAGCCCCGTCCAGGCCGGGAGCCAGGCGACGTCCAGCGCCGCCGCGCCGGCTGATCAGATCGCCTTCCTGGGGCTCGGCGAAGCCGATCTGACGCCGGCCGTTCAGGCTGCGATGAAAGCCCTGCTGACCGAGATCGGCGAGTTGCGCGGCGAGGTGTCGCGACTGAAGGCCCGCCTGGTCGAGGTCGAGAGCCTGGCCGACCGCGATGCGCTGACTCCGCTGCTCAACCGCCGCGCCTTCGTGCGCGAGCTGTCGCGAGCCAGCACCTACGCCCGGCGCTACGACGCCCCGGCCAGCCTGGTCTATTTCGACGTCGACGGCTTCAAGGGCGTCAACGACCGCTACGGCCACGCCGCGGGCGACGCCTGCCTCCACGCCGTGTCCGAGCGCCTGACCTCCAATGTCCGCGAGAGCGACATCGTCGCCCGTATGGGCGGCGACGAATTCGCGGTGCTTCTGGTCCAGGCCGATCAGGCCACGGCCGAGGCGAAGGCGGCCGGCCTGGCGCGGGCGGTCGAGGATGCGCCGGTGCAGTTCGGTGATTGGAGCGCTCCGCTGAGCGTCTCCTACGGGGTCCGCGAGCTCTCGCCCGAGCTCGACCCAGAAGCCCTGATCGCCGACGCTGACGCGGCCATGTTCACCCACAAGCGCCAGCGGCGCGGCCTCGAACCGCGCTGACGTGATCGCTAGGCGATGATGTCGGGCGTCTGCTGATCTTTCAGGCGCTCGATCTCGTCCTTCAGGATGAGCTTCTTACGTTTCAGGCGCGCGATCACCATCATGTCCGGGACCGGAGCCACGGCGATGGCCTGGACCGCGACGTCCAGGTCCGAATGCTCCTGCATCAGGAGACGCAGCCGCGGGCCGAGCACGGCCTCCGGATCATCCCTCTCGTCGTCGTTCATACGCGTACCGCCCTGCAGCCTTGGAGGAAGGCTTAAACTCAAGAAGTGAAGCTCGGCCGCCCGCACCGGCTCGCCTGCGATAATGCCACGCCCGGGGCTACGGTCTAGCTCAGTGCGCTCGCCAGGCGAGCCAGGGCCTCATCGGGCGGCGGAACGCCCCAGGCGCGCGAGGCGGCCCGCAGCGCGGCCAGGGCCGGGATCCCGCCACGGCGGCGCTCGGTCAAGGCCTCGAAGGTTTCCATGAGCACCCGTTCGGCGCGCAGCTCCACCGACTTCACGTCCTCGCGCAGCCCCTCGCGGGCGCCGTCGTCGACGGCGGGGAAGGCCGACTTCAAGGTCCGGCGAACCTCGCGGACCGGCTTCAACACCCGGCTGTCCCAGACCTTGCCGGCGTTGGCGGCCTGGGCCAGCACCGCGGCGTCCGCGCCCTCGGCCCACACAGCCCAGAGCAGGAACGAGGTGTTCAAGTCATGATCGTCCTGGAGGGCCAGGCACGCTTCGGGCACGCCGGGCCGCGCATAGGCCTCGAGCGTCCAATCCCATAGCGACATGTCAAGCGTCCCCCGTCAGCGGACCCACGTCCTCGCCCCACCGCTTCACCGGCCGCCAGGAGAGGCCGAACAGATCCAGGGCGCGGCCGACCGATTGGTCGACCATGTCTTCCAGCGTCGATGGCTTGGCGTAGAAGGCCGGCAGCGGCGGGGCGATGATCGCGCCCATTTCCGCCAGGCGCACCATGGTCCGCAAGTGGCCGAGATGCAGCGGCGTCTCGCGCACCATCAGCACCAGCGGCCGGCGCTCCTTGAGCGTCACGTCGGCGGCGCGGGTAAGCAAGGATGATGTCACGCCGGTGGCGATCTCGCTCATGGTCCGCACCGAGCAAGGCGCGATGATCATGCCCAGCGTCGGGAACGATCCAGACGCCACCGAGGCGCCGATATCGCCGACCTTGTGGATCACATCGGCGCGAGCTTGCGCCTGCGCGACCGACAATGAGGTCTCCTGGGCCAGGGTCAGGGCCGCCGCCTTGGAGAAGATCAAATGGCTCTCGACAGCCAAGTCGCGGCAGGCGTCCAACACCCTCAGGCCATAGGTTACGCCGCTCGCGCCCGACACGCCGACCACCAGGCGCGGCCGCTCAGGTTTGGTCATGCCCTTGGGTCTCCACCGCAGGTTTCAAGGCCCCGACAACCTAGGCCGGACTGCAAACATATGTGATCTGACAGGCCAGACCAGCGGGTGTTCACTCTTGGTGTTTGGTTCAACAAGGAGATGACACGTCATGGCCGTTGAAGCCCGTATCCGTGAACTTGGATCGCGCCATCAGAAACTCGAAAACGCGATCCAGGAGGAGACGAAGAGGCCGGCCTCAGACGCCATCAAGTTGAGGGAGATGAAGCTTCAAAAGCTCAAGCTCAAGGAAGAGATCGAGGCCCTCGGCGCGCGAGCGCATTAGGACCTAGGCTCTTCCTTGTCCGTGGGGTGGGCCGGACGTCAGGCGACCCTGATAGACCGTCTCCCTGGTCCCCGGGGGCGGTCGCCAGGGCCGCCTGAGCGTTCCGTCTAGGGAAGAGCGCCGCCCTTCCCTAGACTAGACATTCCTAGTCTTCGTCGCCGTCCTCGTCGTCGTAGTGCGGCTGATCAGCCTCATGGACGTCGGCCTGGATCGACGGCGCGCCGGTTTCGGACGCCGGCTCCAAGGTCGGTCCATCGACGATGCCGCGCTTGGCGTCGTCCTTGGCCTTCTTCTCGGCGGCCTTCTTCACAACCGCATCCAATTCCATCTGGGTCGAGAGGCCCAGCGTCACCGGGTCGACCGGCTTGATGTTGGCCGAGTTCCAGTGGCCGCGATTCCGGACTTGATCGATGGTTGCCTTGGTGGTGCCCAGCAGGCGGGCGATCTGGCTGTCGGCCACCTCGGGGTGGTTGCGGATGAACCACGCAATGGCGTCCGGACGGTCCTGGCGGCGCGACACCGGGGTGTAGCGCGGGGCCTTCTTCACCGGCTTCAGCAATTCTGCATGGCGGCTCTTCTGGGCGACCATGCGGTACTTCGGATTGCCCTGCGCCTTGTCCAGTTCCTCACGGGAAAGCTGGCCATTGGCGATCGGGTCGGCGCCGCGAATGTCGCGCGCCACTTCGCCGTCGGCGATGCCTTTCACTTCCAGCGGGTGCAGGCCGCAGAAGTCCGCGACCTGGTCGAAGGTCAGCGAGGTGTTGTCGACCAACCAGACGGCGGTCGCCTTCGGCATCAGGATGTCGGTCATGACGGTCTTCCCCAAAATGACGGCGCCCGGCCTTTCGGCCGGGCGGTGCAATGAAGCAACCTGTCATATAGGCGGGTTCAGCGCCCAAGAAAACGACAATCCTCGGGGCGCTCGGCGGCAAAGTCCGTCAGAACGATGTTCGCGCGAGACAATTACCACGGACGTGCCAAAGTCATTCCAACAATGACCCCTTGGGAGGGCTCCAGGAATGAAAGGCGCGATCCTTCCGATCGTCGCCGCGGCCATGCTCACGGCGTGCGCGACAACACCAACCACCACAGCCGCGGTCGGGACCCAGTCCTCTGACTACAGCAACTTGTCGTGTAGCCAGCTGGCCTCCGAACTGACCCTCACCCACCGCGCCTATGTCTCGGCCAGCAAACGGGAGCGACAACCGCGCGAGGGCCAGACGGCGCAAGCCTTCCTGTTCCCCGCCTCGCTTGGAGCTCCGCCGCCGGCCGCCAGCGCCCGGCTGCTCGCCCGGCTCGACGACCTGAAACGCGCCTCGCGCGCCAAGCGCTGCTCCAGCATCTCCAAGACCGCTACAGCATAGCTTGGTTCATCGAACTTAGATTGCCATGAAGCGCGGGCGCCCATAGCAACATGTTCATGGCGCGCATCGAACTCCCCCGTATCGGCACCCCTGACACCATCATCGGCGGGCGCTCAGCCCGCGACGGCTACCAGCGAGGCTGGGGACTGATGCACGCGGACCTCGCGCATCAGGTCGCGGCCGACAAACTCTATCAGGCCGCCGCCGAGGCCAGTGGCGGCTGGTCGGTCATGGTCGAGGCCAAGCGGATGAACCTGTTCCTCATCCTGACCATGTTCGCCGACCGCCTCGACGGCCACGATGTGATCGAGTTCGGATCGTTCCGAGGCGGCAACGCCCTGTTCATGGCCTATCTGATGAAGGCCCTCTATCCGAAGGCCAAGGTCTACGCCTGCGACACCTATGCCGGCATGCCGACGACGGACGCCGCCCGGGACCTGCACGGGGCGGGCGACTTCTCCGAAGCCTCCTACGAGGCGCTGGCCAAGCGGCGCGACAAGCTGAAGCTGAAGAACCTGGAGATCGTGAAGGGACTGTTCCAGGACACCTTCCCGGTCATCGCCAAGAAGAAGCCCCGCTTCGCCCTCGCCCACATCGACTGCGACATCTACTCCGGCGTGAAGTACGCGCAGGACGAGGTCTGGCCGTTCATGGCGAAGGGCGGCTACGTCGTCTACGACGACGCCGACGCCCCCTCCTGCATCGGCGCCACCGAAGCCGTCGAGCAACTGGTCATGGAGCGCCGCCTGCACTCCGAACAGGTCTGGCCACACTGGGTGTTCCGGGCCGGGCTGTAGGAATCCCCCTCAGTCAGCTTCGCTGCCAGCTCCCCCAGCGGGGGAGGTTGATCGTCGCGAAGCGCCGAGACTGAGGGGGACGCCGTCTCTACGCGTCCAGCGGCCGGCGCCCGACGATCCGCAGGCCGTAGCCGCCTGAACCCGGCAGGACCGTGGCGCTGTTGGACAGCAGCTCCATGTCGCGCACGCCGAGATCCAGCAGGATCTGAGCGCCGACGCCGTAGTCGCGCAGCACGTTGGCCCCATGGTCCGCGCCCGGCTCGGCGCCGTAGCGCTCCGACAGCCAGGCCGGATTGGAGTCGCGGATAAACACCGCCACGCCGGCGCCGTCATAGTCGGCGATGGCCTGCAACGCCTTGGGCACATAGTCCCGGCGGCTTTCCTTGTGGCCCAGCATATCGGCGGCGAAGTCGACGCGGTGCATGCGCACCAGGGTCGGCTTGTCGGCGTCGATCTTGCCCTTGGTCAGGACGACATGCTCGGTCTTGTCGAGGATATTGCGATAGATGACCATCCGGAAGCGGCCGCCATAGGCGCTGTCGAACGGCGTCTCCAGCACCCGCTCGACCTGGCGTTCGGTGCGGCGGCGATAGGCGATCAGGTCGGCGATCGTGCCGATCTTCAAGCCGTGCAGCTGGGCGAACGAGATCAGGTCCGGCAGGCGGGCCATCGACCCGTCGTCCTTCATGATCTCGCAGATCACGCCGGCCGGGTTCAGGCCGGCCATGCGGCTGATATCGACGGCGGCCTCGGTGTGGCCGGCGCGGACCAGCACGCCGCCGTCCTTGGCGACCAGCGGGAAGACGTGGCCGGGCGAGACGATCTCGTCGGCGCCTTTGGTCGGGTCGACGGCGACGGCGATGGTGTGGGCGCGGTCATGGGCCGAGATGCCGGTCGTCACGCCTTCGCGCGCCTCGACCGAGACCGTGAAGGCCGTGCCGTGGCCGGACTGGTTGTCGATCGCCATCGGCGGCAAGCGCAGGGCGCGCGCGCGTTCAGCGGTGATCGACAAGCAGATCAGGCCGCGCGCGTGCTTGGCCATGAAGTTGATCTGATCGGGGGTGGCGAACTGGGCCGGGATGATGACATCGCCCTCGTTCTCGCGATCCTCGGCGTCGACCAGGATGTAGGGCCGCCCATTGCGGGCGTCCTCGATGATGTCCTCGATCGGCGAGATCGCCGATTCATGCGGCGCATCGCCGTTGGCGGGGGACGCGTGGTGGGGGGCGGTCATGTACGGGCCTTCATCTTGGCGAAGTCCAGGACCTGCTCGCCAACGGTGGTAAGTTGCCAGGCGTCCTTGGCCTCGTTGCAGGCGCCGGTGGCGTCGAACAGGGGGGACGTCGAGTTGAGGGCTGCGCCGAACGGAGTCGGCCAGCCGCGCAGCGCATGTATGATCGAGCGCAGCGTTGTCAAAGTAGTGCCGGCGGCCTGCCAGCCGTCGGCGGTGATGATGCAGCCGACCGCGCGGTCGGTCAGATAGGGCCGCTCGTCGGTGCGCAGCACCTCAAGCGTGTCCAGCGCGTTCTTGATCACCCCGGAGATCGAGCCGTGATAGCCGGGACTGGCGACGATCACCCCGTCCGCCTGGCGCACGGTGTCGGCCAGCAGCCTCTGCTCGTCGGTCTGGTCGGCGTTGGCCGGATTGAAGATCGGCAGATGCGACAGGAAGTCCCCGCCCAGCAGGCGGGTCTCCCCGCCCCCGGCTTCGACGGCCCGCAAGGCGCATTGCAACGCGCACTCGCTGGACGACCCTGGACGGGTGGTGCCGCCGATGCCGACGATCAGCGGCTTACGCACAGTCATGCCTCACCCTCGAACACCTTCTTCAGCTCCGTCTTCACGATCTTGCCGTTGGCGTTCCGCGGCAGGGTTTCGGGCCAGAAGACGACCTTCACCGGAACCTTGAACGCCGCCAGCCGCTCGCGAACGAAGGCCTTCAGCTCCGCCTCGTCGGCCGTTCCGCCCGGTTTCAGGTGAACCACAGCGGCCGGTTCCTCGCCCAGCGTCTTGTGCGGGATGCCGACCAGGGCGGCGTCCATCACATCGGGGTGGTCGTACAGCACATTCTCCACCTCGACGCAGTAGATGTTTTCACCGCCGCGGATCAGCATGTCCTTGGCCCGATCGACGATGAACAGGAAGCCCTCGTCGTCCAGGCGCGCCAGATCGCCGGTGCGCAGCCAGCCGTTGACGAAGGTTTCGGCCGTGGCTTCCGGCTTGTTCCAATAGCCCTTCACGACCTGCGGACCCTTGACCCACAGCTCGCCGACGACATTGGCCGCCAGCACGGTCTTGCCGTCGGCCGGATCGCGGATCTCCATCTCGCCGACCGGCGCGGCTGGGCCGGCGCTGTCGGGACGGTTCTCGTAGTCCTTGCCCAGGTGCGAGGTAAAGGTGGCGGTGGTCTCGGTCATCCCCCAGCCGTTGCCGGGCTGGGAGGCGGGGAACACCTCGACGATCTTGCGCACCAGTTCCGGCGCCGAGGGGGCGCCGCCATAGGCCACGGACATCAGGCTGGAGAGGTCGTACTTCTCGCGGGCCGGATGCTCGATCAGCTGCCAGGCGATGGTCGGCACGCCGCCGGTGGAGTTGACCTTCTCGCGCTCGATCAGCGCCATCGCCGGCTCGGTGTCCCAGCGGCGCATCAGCACGATCTTGCCGCCGGAGTTCATGGCCGGCGACAGGTTGGCGCTGAGCCCCGTGGCGTGGAACATCGGCACCACCAGCAGGTTCACCCGCTGCGGCAGCTTGTGCGGATCGGATTCCGGCAGCGGCTGGCCGGCGCGCAGGAAGTTCCGCGTCGCCGAAATGCCGCTGGCCATGATGTTCGAGGTCATGTTGCGGTGGGTGCCGAGCGCGCCCTTCGGCTTGCCCGTCGTGCCCGAGGTATAGAGGATGGTCGCGTCATCCTCCGGCTCCAGCGGCACGTCGGGCAGCGGCTGGTCGGCCAGCAGGCCCCAGTCGTTGACCTTGCCGATCACGTCTTCCAGGCGGCGCACCTTGGGATCGGTCGGATCGGCGGCCAGGCGCGGGACATAGACCCTTTCCAGGCTTGGCAAGGCGTCGAACGAGGCGGTGATCCGCTCCAGCCGCTCGTCGTCGACAATGGCGATCTTGGTCCCGGAATCGGCCAGGCCATATTCCAGCTCCGGTCCCGTCCACCACGCGTTCAGCGGCGTGACGATCGCCCCGGCCAGGATCCCGGCCCAGAACGCCACCGGCCATTCGGGGATGTTGCGCATGATGACGGCGACGCGGTCGCCCTTCTTCACGCCGTCGGCCTGGAGCTGGCGGGCCAGGGTAATGGTCGCGCGGGCGAAGGTCTCGAAGGTGGCGCGGTCGTCCTCGTAGACCAGGAACTCCCGGTCTTGGAACGTGCGGCCGTTCAGGAAGATGTCGCGCAGGGTGGCCGGCGCATTCTTCCAGGTGCGGGTGTTCACGCCCCGGATCACCTTCTCCTCGATCTCAAAGCGTTGGCCCGGCGCAGTGAGCTGCGCATGGGCCTGGGCCAGCGACATCACCGGCCAGGTGAGAGCTGCGGGGGGAGGCGTCTGGGTCTGCACGTCGGTCACGCAATGTCCTCGAGAATGAAACGGCTAAAAATGCAGAGAAGGAGCATCCAAAAACGGAGCCCCGCACACTAGCGTCAGGCCTCCCGCCCGGTACACCCTTGGTTTCGGATTGGCCGCGACATCGCGAACTTCGCTTGGCGTGCGCGTCAAAAAAATTTCGGACCGATGTCGAATCCGGACGCCGCCGAACGACCAGTCGTATTCATGGCGGGTTGGAGGAACACTCGCCAAGACAGCTCAGACCGAAAGGAAAGAAGCCATGGCCTATGTGCAGGGGTTCGTCGCTGCAGTCCCCGCCGCGAACAAGGAAGCCTATCGCAAACATGCCGCCGGTGCGGCGGCGTTGTTTAGAGAGTTCGGCGTCATCAGGATGGTCGAGGCCTGGGGCGACGACGTCCCCGACGGCCAGGTCACCGATTTCAAGGGCGCGGTGAAGGCCCAGCCCGGCGAGGTCATCGTGTTCGCCTGGCATGAATATCCCGACAAGGCGGCGGCCGAAGCCGCCCACCAGAAGATGATCAGCGACCCGCGCATGGAGGAAATGGGCGGCGACATGCCGTTCGACGGCGGGCGCATGATCTATGGCGGCTTCATCCCGATCATCGAGGCCGGAGCCGCAGGATCAGCCGGCTATATCGACGGCTCCCTGCTCGCCGTTCCGGAGGCCAACAAGGACGCCTACCGCGACCTGACCACCCTTCAGGCGGCGGTCCTGATCGAGCATGGCGCGACCCGCGTCGTCGACGGCTGGGGCGACGATGTCCCGGACGGCAAGGTCACCGACTTCAAGGGCGTGGTGAAGGCGACCAGCGACGAGACCGTCGTGTTCAGCTGGATCGAATGGCCGTCGAAGGCGGTCCGCGACGAGGCTTGGCAGAAGGTGTTCGCCGACCCACGCATGCATTCGCCCGACACGCCGTACGACACCAAGCGTTGGGTCCACGGCGGTTTCGCCCCCATCCTCGACGCCTGAGACAAGGAGCCTTCATGCGCTACGCCTGCATCATCTACTACGACCCGCAGACGCTTTTCGGCGGCAGTCCCGAGGCCAACAATGTCCTGGCCGAGTGCTCGACCCACGACGAGGTTCTCAAGGCCAGCGGCCACTTCGTCGCCGGCGAGGCCCTGACCATGCCCGATGAGGCCATGACCGTGCGGATGCGGGGCGGAAAGATGTCGGCCGTCGACGGGCCGTTCATGGAGACCAAGGAGATGCTGGGCGGCTTCATCATCATTGAGGCTCGCGACCTCAACGAAGCCGTTCAGGTCGCCGCCGGGATCCCGCAGGCCCGGATCGGCACGATCGAGGTTCGGCCCATCGTGGACTTCAGCCAACCGCCGCCGGAACTCTAGGCCGGTCTAACTCCAAGTTGCTCCGAGGCGCGCCCTGATGCAGGACGCGCCTCGGGGCGAACCGTTACTAGGCGTCGGTCTTGGTGCGAGCCTTGTAGGCGTCCTTCAGCTCACCGAGCTCCTTGGCGTACTTTTCTTCCGAAGCCTCCCGCAGGCGCGGGATGTGGTAGCTGGGGAAGAGGTCGTTGTCGGGCCGGTAGTCCTTCAGCACCTGCTTGGCGACCGTGACCTTGTGGACCTCGGTCGGACCATCGGCGATGCCCATCACCAGCGAGCTGGTGACCATGTGCATGAACGGCATCTCGTTGGAGACGCCGAGCGCGCCGTGCAGGTGGGCGGCCTTGGTGGCGATGTCGTTGTAGACCTTGGGCATGGCGACCTTGATGGCCGCGATGTCCTTGCGCACCAGGTTGTAGTCCTTGTGCTTGTCGATCAGCCAGGCGGTGCGCAGCACCAGCAGGCGGAACTGCTCGAGCGCGATCCAGGAGTCGGCGATCTGCTCCTGCACCATCTGCAGGTCGGCCAGCTTGCCATCGCGCGTGGTGCGCGACACCGCGCGGCGGCACATCAGGTCCAGGGCGTGCTTGCAGGCGCCGACCGTGCGCATGGCGTGGTGAACCCGGCCGCCGCCCAGGCGCACCTGCGCGATGACGAAGGCCGCGCCGCGCTCGCCCAACAGGGCGTCATAGGGGACGCGCACGTTGGTGTAGCGGACATAGCCCTCGGTGCCGTTGCCGATCTCGCCGCTGCCGACGCCGACATTGCGGACGATCTCGACGCCGGGGGTGTCGGTGGGCACCAGGAAGATCGAGGTCCGGCGGTACTGGTCCTTGGCGTCCGGATCGGTCACCGCGTACAGCACCAGCACCTTGGAATAACGGGCGTTGGTCGAGAACCACTTCTCGCCGTTGATCACCCACTCGTTGCCATCCAGAACCGCGCGGGTCTTGAAGGTCAGCGGGTCGGAGCCGCCGGTCGGTTCCGACATCGAGAACGCCGAGCGAATGTCGCCGTTCAGCAGGGGCCAGAGATACTGCTCCTTCTGCTTGTCGGTGCCGTAGTGGGCGATGATCTCGGCGTTGCCGGTGTCAGGCGCCTGGCAACCGAACACGGTCGGCGCCAGACCGTTGCGGCCCAGCTTCTCGTTCATCAGGCCGAGCTTGAGCTGGCCAAAGCCTTGGCCGCCGAGTTCCGGGCCGAGGTGGCAGGCCCACAGGCCCTGGTCCTTCACCTTCTGCTGAAGCGGCTTGATGAACTTCTCGCGGCCCAGCGGGCCATGCACCGCCATGCCGAGGTGCGAGAGGGGCTCGACCTCCTCGCGCATGAAGTCCTCGATCCAGTCGAGCTTCTTCTGGAATTCTGGGTCCGTTTCGAAATCCCAAGCCATCTAGCGTCTCCCATATGCCCGCCTCGCGCAGGCAATTTTCAAAAAAGCGGTATGGCGGATCGCGCCGCCGTGGAAAAATATGGCGTCCGGACAGCCCCTTAGGGCGCCGGACTCGTCGCCATTATCAAACGCTTGTTTGCGTGACGCAACGGCGCCCAAGCGCTGCGGCGCTATTTTTCTACGGCTCGCCCTACTGGGCGGGCGCCCTGGCCGGCTGAGTGCGCGCCGCCTCATCGAGCGCCTCGCTCTCCTCGGCCAGCATGGGCGGGCCAAGGCCGGTGTCGGGCGCCGACCCATGCGGAAGGCCCTTCATCAGGCGCGCCTTGCGCCAGCCGCCCCAGCGATAATAGCTCGCCGCCAAGACCAGGGAGATGATCGAACCCAGCGGGAAGCTCCACCAGATGGCGTCTTGACCCAGATAGGGCTCCAGGAACTGGGCGAACGGAATCCGCACGAACCACATCGAGATCAGCAAGCCGATCAGCGGCGGCCACACCGCCCCCGTCGCGCGGATGATGCCGTTCAGCACAAAGGCCATGCCGAAGGGAATGAAGCCCCACAGCACATAGGCGTTGATGTGCATGGCGATCGGGGTCGAGGGGCTCGAAGCCGGCAGGAACAGCAACAGCACCCAGGGCTCGACCAGATAGATCAGCAGCACCGGGATGCCCGTCATGACCGCGGCGATCATCACGCCCTGCTTCGCGATCTCGCTCACGCGGTCCATCTTGCCGGCGCCGACGTTCTGCGCGGCCATTGAGGACACCGCCGCGCCGAGCGCCATGGCCGGCATCTGGATGTAGGTCCAGAGCTGGATGGCCGCTCCGTAGCCGGCCGCCGTCTCCGAGCCGTAGGCGTTGACGAAGCGGATCATCACCACCGCCGCGCCGGAGATGACCAGCATCTGCAGCGCCATCGGGAAGCCCTTCACGACCAGTGTCTTGAGGATCTCCAGCTGCGGAATCAGCATCCGCCACTCGTGGCGCTTCAGGATCAGCACGCTGTCGGTGCGATAGAGATAGACGATCATCGCCGCCAGGGTGACCGTCTGGCTGATCAGGGTGGCGGCCGCCGAGCCCGCGATCCCCAAGGTCGGGAACGGCCCCACCCCGATGATCAGCAGCGGGTTCAGGATCACATCCATGCCGACCGCGAACACCGAAAACCAGAACGGGGTCTTGGAGTCCCCGGCCCCGCGCTGCGCCATCATGACGAACGAGAAGAAGTACATGAACGGCATGGCCAGGAAGATCACCCGCAGATAGGTGATCGCGTCCCGCGTCGCGTCGGGCGGTGTCTGCATGAGCTTCAGCACCGCCGGGGTCAGCAGGTAGCCTGCGACCCCGACCGCCAGCGACAGGAACAGGAAGAAGGTCGTGGCTGAGCCGACGACCCGCTTGACCATGGCCAGGTCCTTGCCGCCCACCGACTGCGAGATCAGCAGGTTCGCCGCCATGCTGATGCCGAACACCGCGCCCAGCATCAGGAAGAAGATGTTGTTGGCGTTGACCGTGGCGGTCAGGGCCGCCTCGCCCAGCACATGGCTGACCCAGATGGCGTTCGCCGATCCGTTCAGCGACTGCAGGATGTTGGAGCCGAGCACCGGCATCGCGAAAACGATGAGGGTCTTGGCGATCGGACCGACGGTCAGGTCCTGCATCCCCGCCCGGGGGCCGCCTCCGCCAGGCGGTCCGCTCATACGGCCGACAACGGCCTCTTTTGGCGTCGAACTCACAATCGCTCCCCAAGGCGCGATGAATGCGCGCCGTCCTACACCCGGCGCCGCCCTTGAATACGGGCGAAGCTCTTACTTGGCACGATCGCCAGGGGAGTAGGCGACGCAGACTCTAGGCGCGGCGCCCAAGGCTGTCATCCAGGAAGCCGCTAGGCGTTCGCGAGCCGGCTGCGGACCCGGCCGTACACCAGGTAGACCACCACGCCGATCGCGTTCCAGATCAGGAAGTTGACGATGGTCGAGACCGGCAAGGTCGAGAACAGGTAGAGGCAGCCGGCCACCGCCATCGGTCCGACCAGCCACCACAGCGGGGCGCGGAACGGGCGCGGCAAGTCGGGCGAACGGCGGCGCAGCACCATCATGGCGACGGCCGTGGCGATGAAGGCCAGCAAGGTTCCCGCATTGGCCAGGGCCGCGATCTCGCCCAGCGGCAGCAGGCCCGCGATCACCGATGCGACCACCCCGGTCAGGATGATCACCGGGGCCGGCACGCCGCGCGCGCCGACCGCCGCCAACCGGCGCGGCAGCAGACCGTCACGCGCCATGGCGAAGAAGATCCGGCTCTGGCCGAACATGAAGACCATGATCACCGTCGGCAGAGCCACGACCGCCGCGCCCGCGACGACAGCAGCGATTTGCGGATGGCCGAGGCCGCGCAGGATGAAGGCCAGCGGCTCGGGGCTGGCCGAGAACACCTCGAACGGCGAAGCGCCCAGGGCTGCGGCCGCGACGATCATGTAGATGGCGGTGCAGGCGATCATCGATCCGATGATGCCGATGGTCAGATCGCGCCCCGGGTCCTTGGCCTCCTCCGCCGCCGTCGAGATCGCGTCGAACCCGTAGAAGGCGAAGAAGATGATGCCCGCCGCCGCGGCCACCCCGCGCTTGACGCCGTCCGGCCAGATCTGCGCCCCGAACCCGAACGGCGCAAAGGGGTGGAAGTGCTCGGGATTGAAGCTCGGCAGGGTAAGCGCCACGAAGGCGCTGAGCGCGACCAGCTTCACCAGCACCAGGATGAAATTGACAGTCGCGCTTTCGCGCGTGCCGACCAGCAGCAGGCAAGTGACCGCCAGGGTGATGAACACCGCCGGCAAGTTGACGATCCCGCCCGCGTGCGGGCCGGCCAGCAGTTGCGCCGGGATGTTCCAGCCCGCCTGTTGCATCAGGCCGCCCGCATAGCCGGACCAGCCGACCGCGACCGTGGAGCAGACGACGGTGTATTCGAGGATCAGGCTCCAGCCGACCACCCACGCGATCAGCTCGCCCATGCCGACATAGGAGTAGGCGTAAGCGCTGCCGGCCTGCGGCATCAGGGTGGACATCTCGGCGTAGCAAAGCGCGGCGAACGCGCAGACCGCCCCGGCCAAGGCGAACGACAGGATGACGCCGGGACCGGCCAGGCCCGCCGCCACTCCGGTCAGGGTATAGATGCCGGTGCCGATGATGGCGCCGACGCCCAGCGCCATCAGGTGGGGCCACCCCAAGGTGCGGATCAGGCTGTGTTCGCCATGGCTCGGAGGCGGCTCGACCGACTTGCGGCGCGTCACGAAGCTCATCGAATTCCCCCGGCAATGCAGATCGGCGCCGCCCCTCATGGAACACGGTGATTCTTCGCGAGCCGAGCCAGGACGTTAGCTGAAATTGCCCTTGGCGCCAGAACCCCGGGGCGCCAGCTTGGCCGTTCCATTGCACAGGTGAACTGATCATGCGGCTCGCGCCTCTCGCCATCATCCTCGGCCTGGCCGCTACCCCCGCGTTCGCCGACGACGCCGCATTGAACAAGTTGGTCGCCGACTATGAGGCCTACAGCCTGGCGCAGGACCCGCTGCTGGCCAGCAGCCAGGGGGACCGCGCCGCCCTGTCGCGCCTGCCCGACCCCAGCCTCGCCGCCGATGTCGCCCGGTCGAAACGGCTGAAGGAGCTTCAGAAGCAACTCGCCGCGATCAAGCCGAGCGAGTTGTCGGCCGAGGCGGAGCTGAACCGCGAATTCCTGGATTGGACCCTGGAGCGCCAGATCCAGCGCCTGGCCTTCGACGAAGCCCGGATGCCGTTCAGTTCCGACGACGGCTTTGACTGGACCATCAGCTACCTCGCCTCGTCCACGCCCATGCGGACCCTGGCCGATGGGCGGGCCTGGATCGACCGCCTGAACGCCGTCCCGGACTATTATCGCGCCGAGATCGTCAACGCCCGTCGAGGCGTCAAGACCGGGTTCACCCAGCCCCGGAGCACCAGCGAGCAGGTGCTGGCCCGCGCCAAGGCCCAGGCGGCCGCGCCCCTGGCGGGCGACCCGATGCTGGCGCCGCTCGACCAACTGCCGAGCTCCATCCCGCAGGCCGATCGCGACGCCTTGCGTGCAGAGGCCCTAGCCATCGTGCGGGACAAGATCCGTCCGGTCCAAGCCGAGTTCGCGACATTCCTGGCGACCGAGTACCTGCCGGCCAGCCGCAAGCAACTCGGCGCGCGAAGCCTGCCGGGCGGCGAGCGTTACTATCCCTGGCTCATCGAAAACCACACGACCACCAAGCTGACGCCCGACCAGATCCACCAGAACGGCCTGAACGAGGTCGCGCGGATCCGTCGGGAAATGGACGGCGTGATCGCCGAGACCGGCTTCAAGGGCGACTTCGCCGCCTTCCAGACCTTCCTGCGCACCGATCCCCAGTTCTACGCAACATCACGACAGGATCTGCTGGAGAAGGCCTCGGAGATCGCCAAGCGGATCGACGACCAACTTCCTGCCTGGTTCGCCACCCTGCCGCGCCTGACCTACGGCGTGCGCCCCGTGCCGGCCGATGTAGAGGCGGACTACACGACCGGCCGCTACTTCTCCGGCAACCCAAAGCTGGGGCTCGCCGGCGGCTACATGGTCAACACCTACAAGCTCGACCAGCGCGGGCTTTACGAGTTGCCGGCCCTGACCCTGCACGAAGCCGTACCGGGCCACCACCTGCAGATCGCGCTGAGCCAGGAGGCGGAAGGCGTGCCGATGTTCCGGCGCGAGGCCGACGTCAGCGCCTTCATCGAGGGCTGGGGCCTCTACGCCGAGAAATTGGGCGGCGAGATGGGCATCTATCGCAACCCCTACGAACGGTTTGGCCGGCTGTCCTACGAGATGTGGCGGGCCTGCCGGCTGGTCGCCGACACCGGCATCCACTGGAAGGGCTGGACCCTGAACCAAGCCCGCGCCTGCTTCACCGACAACACCGCCCTGTCGCCCCTGAACATCGAGGTCGAGCTGGCGCGCTATGTTTCCTGGCCCGGCCAGGCCCTGGCCTACAAGACCGGCGAGATGAAGATCATCGCCCTGCGCGAAAAGGCGCGCACCGAACTGGGCGACAAGTTCGACATCCGCCGCTTCCACGACGCCATGCTGCTGCACGGCCCGATGCCGCTCGACCTGCTGGAGCGCCGCATCGACACCTGGATCGCGGCGGAGAAGGCGGGCTAGCCCCGCGCTCGCGCGAGAAACCGATGCTCCCCCACTGGGGGAGCTGTCAGCCGGATGGCTGACTGAGGGGGACATTAACTTCTGCCGCATGCCCCCTCCGTCGCGCTGCGCGCGCCACCTCCCCCAACGGGGGAGGATCAAGAGCATCTAATCCGGCCACAGCTCCTGGACGTCGCCTTTGCGGTTCAGAACCCGAACCGCGCGCTTGACCACCGTCAGCAGCCGCTCCTTGCGGGCCTGCTCGTCGAAGGTCATGGCGCCGCGCGCCAAGCCCTCCAGCAGGAACCGGCCGAGATCGCGGCTGGTCTGGAACCGGGGATCGCCACCGGCCTGGGCCAGGGCGAGGAAGCGGTCGCCGACCTGGTTGTGGTCGAAGGCGCTCTGCGCGTTGGCCAGGCGGGTCCGCAGCATGGCGTCAGTGCGGGCGGCGGCCTCAAGCTCGGCGAAGGCGATGAACGGGATTTCGTGCAGCAAGGCCCAGTAGGCGTCGATCGCCTGCTCGGCGGCGTCAACGCCCGGCGCGACCGGGCCAGACGCGGCGGCCTCGAACAAGCACGCGCGTTCGACCTCGATATGGGTCACCGCCGCCTCGACCAGCTCTTCACGGCTGGCGAAGTGATAGAGCATGGCGCCGCGCGTCAGATTCGCGGCGTCCGCGATCATGGCGTTGGTGGCGGCGTGATAGCCGACCTCGGCGAACAACCGCATGGCGGCGTCGAGAATTCGCGCACGGGTACGCCGAGATTTCGGCGTCTCCTTCGCAGGATAGGTTCGGGCGTCCATTGGACCTTGTTTTCGGGAGACCTGGGGAGGGTCGGCCTTCCCAAACCCTTAATTCAAAAGGTGGGGCGACAAAAGGGCCACGTGCGCTTTCATGAGAATGACATGCAATCAGCCTAACCGATGAGCAGTTCTCCGCAGCCGAGGGGGCACGGAATGACTGATCTGACCATTCGCAAATACCGGACCGTGTTTATTTCCGACGTGCACCTGGGCACGAAGGGCTGCCAGGCCGAACTATTGCTGGATTTCATCCGGCATATTGAGTGCGATACGCTCTACCTCGTGGGCGACATCGTCGACGGCTGGAAGCTGCGTTCAGGCTGGTACTGGCCGCAGGCCCACAACGACGTGGTGCAGAAAATCCTCCGCATGGCCCGTAAGGGCGTGCGGGTGGTTTACGTACCGGGCAATCATGACGACCGGATCCGAGAGTTCATCGGCATCCACTTCGGCGGCGTCGTCGTGGCCCGCGACGCCATCCACGAGACCGCCGACGGCCGCCGCTTCCTGGTCCTGCACGGCGACGAATTCGACGGGGTCGTCCAGCACGCCAAGTGGCTGGCCTTCGTCGGCGACTACGCCTACCGGACGCTGATCGCCGCCAACACACTGTTCAACCGCGCCAGACGGCGGCTGGGCTTCGGCTATTGGAGCCTCTCGGCCTTCCTCAAGACACGCGTGAAAAACGCGCTTCAGTTCGTCGAGAACTTCGAGGCCGCCGTCGCCGAGGAGGCGCGCCGGCGCGGCGTCGACGGGGTGATCTGCGGCCACATCCACAAGGCCGAGATGCGCGACATCGACGGCATCGCCTACATCAACGACGGCGATTGGGTGGAGAGCTGCTCGGCCCTGGTCGAGCACGAGGACGGCCGCCTGGAGATTCTGGAATGGGCCAAGCTTCGTTCATGGTCGGCGATCGATCGCACCATCGGCGCGCTCGAACCTTTGCCGGAGCTGACGCTGGAACCGATTTTGGAGCCGCTGCGCCACCCTGCCGCGGCTTGATCTAAGGGATAGGCCTCATTGACAGTCGCGCTGCTTTGGTGACAGCGTGACTGTCATGATACCGCCGACACGCTACACCTCGAGCCTGCGGGATCGCCAGAAGCAGGCGACCCAGGACCAGATCATGCATGCGGTGGCCCGCAAGCTGGAATCCGGACCGCTGGAGGATCTCAGCTTTGCCGAGATCGCCGCCGAGGCCGAGGTCGGCGAGCGGACGGTCTATCGCCATTTCCCCACTAAGGAAGCGTTACTCGGGGCCTTCTGGGCCTGGCTGCAGGCTCAGGCCCTCAGCCCCGCCCGCCCTTCGACCCGCATCCGCGACGCCATCACCGCGCCGCATGAGAACGGCCACCGGCCAATGCGCATCCTGTTGGTCACCGACGCGTGGGAGCCGCAGGTGAACGGCGTGGTCCGCACCCTGACCCGCGTGGTCGGCGAACTGAAGGAACTTGGCCACTCGGTCGAGGTGATCAGCCCCGACCAGTTCAAGACCTTCCCGCTGCCGACCTATCCCGAAATCAAGGTGGCGCTGGCGGCGCACGAGCCGGTGCAGGAACGCTTCAAGGCCTTTGAGCCCGAGGCCATCCATATCGCCACCGAGGGGCCGCTTGGTCTGGCGGCGCGGCGCATCTGCGTAGAATGGAAGCTGCCGTTCACGACCAGCTACCACACCCGCTTCCCGGAATATGTCTCGGCCCGCCTGCCTTTGCCGCTGGCCGCCGGCTACGCCTACATGAAGTGGTTCCACAAGCCGTCGGGCCGCATGATGGTCACCACCCCGACCATGCGGACCGAGCTCGAACACCACGGCTTTGGCAACATCTCGGTCTGGTCGCGCGGCGTCGACACCGTGATGTTCCACCCCAAGCGCGACGATGAGCCCGATATCTTCGAGGGTCTGGCGCGGCCGATCTTCCTGTCCGTCGGCCGGGTCGCGGTCGAAAAGAACATCGAGGCGTTCCTCGGGCTCGACCTTCCCGGCACCAAGGTGGTGGTCGGCGACGGCCCCCAGCGCGAAGAGCTGATGGAGCGTTACCCCGCCGCCGTGTTCACCGGCGCGAAATTCGGCGACGAACTGGCCGCGCACTTCTCCTGCGCCGACGTCTTTGTGTTCCCCTCGCTCACCGACACCTTCGGCTTGGTGATCCTGGAAGCGATGGCGGCTGGCATCCCCGTGGCCGCCTATCCCGCCCCCGGCCCCATCGACATCCTGCCGGGATCGGGCGCCGGCGTGCTGGCCCATAGCGCGACCGAAGGTTTGCGCGAGGCTTGCCTGGAATGCCTCAAGCTCGATCGCAAGGTCGTGCGCGCCTTCGCCGAAGGCTTCTCCTGGCGCGCCTGCGCCGAGGACTTCGTGCGCAATCTGCAGCCCTATCCGGAACCGGAAAAGACCCGCTTCTGGCGCAAGCTGCGACGCTTGGCGCGGGTGCGGCGGCGCAGGCCCGAGGCGGCCTGACGAACGACGCCTCGGCGTCTCGACTAGGCGGAGGACTACCATGCCCGCGACCGCTCAACGCGTGGAATTTCCCGGCCACTCGGGAGCCATCCTGGCCGCGCGCCTGGACCTGCCCAACGGACCGGTGCGGGCCTTCGCCCTGTTCGCTCACTGCTTCACCTGCTCAAAGGACCTGATGGCGGCCCGGCGCATCGCCGCCGACCTGGCCAAGCAGGGCGTAGCGGTGCTGCGCTTCGACTTCACCGGCCTCGGATCGAGCGAAGGCGAGTTCGCCTCGACCAACTTCACGTCCAACACCCAGGACCTGATCGCCGCCGCCGACTATCTGCGCGAACACTATGAGGCGCCCTCGGTGCTGATCGGCCACTCGCTGGGCGGGGCCGCGGTGTTGGCGGTCGCCAAGGACATCGCCGAGGTGCGCGCGGTGGTCACCATCGGCGCGCCGGCCGACGTCAGTCACGTGCTGCATCACCTCGGCTCCAGTCTTCAGGAGATCGAAGAAAAGGGCGAGGCCCAGGTCGTGCTCGGCCTGAAGACCTTCACGATCAAACGTCAGTTCATCGAAGACGTCCGCCGCCGATCTTTGCGCGAGGCGATCTCGGCGATGAAGAAGCCCCTGCTGATCCTGCATTCTCCGTTGGATCAGGTGGTGGGCGTCGACAACGCCACGCGGATCTTCCTGGCCGCCAAACACCCCAAGAGCTTCGTCTCGCTCGACCGGGCCGATCACTTCCTGACCGATCCGAAGGACGCCGCTTTCGCCGCCGAGGTGATCGGCGGATGGCTGCCGCGCTACCTGGCGCTGGATGCGCCGCAGGGCGATGAGCCGATGGAGCACGTCCGGGTCATGGAGACCGGCGTCGGGCGGTTCCAGAACGCGGTGCAGGCAGGGCGCCATCGCCTGTTCGCCGACGAGCCCGAGAGCGTCGGCGGTTCCGACACCGGGCCCTCCCCTTACGACTTCCTGTCGATCGCGCTCGGCGCCTGCACCTCGATGACCCTGCGCCTCTATGCCGAACGCAAGCAGCTTGATCTCGGCCGCATCCAGGTCGACGTCTCGCACGAGAAGCTGCACGTCCGCGACGGCGTCGCCGGCGGCGAGAACGGCAAGATCGACTGCTTCAATCGGGTCATCTCGGTCGATGCGGAGATGACCGAGGAGATGCGCGCCAAGGTCGTCGAGATCGCTGGAAAATGCCCGGTGCATCGCACCCTGGAGGCGCGCTCGGCGGTCGAGACCACGGTCCGGTCGCGGGACGAAGGCTAGGCTGAAACGGAAAACGCCGCGGACCATATGGCCCGCGGCGCGTCTCTCTCCAGAGGTCGTGTCGCCTAGAGCGTTCTAAGACGCCGGGCGAGCCATCGGCGTCAGAGCCTTGGCGATCGCCTGCTGGCCGGCGTGCTGGCTGGCCGGCAGCGGGATCAGGCCGCGGCTCTGCAGATAGCCGCCCTTGCCCGTCGCCGCATCGGAGACGAACTCGTTGAGGTATTCCTGCAGGCCCTGGGTCACCCCGATATTGGCCTTCTTCACATAGATGAAGAGGCTGCGCGCCAGCGGATAGGAACCGTCGGCGATGGTGTTGGCCGAAGGCTTCACGCCGTTGACCGAGGCGCCTTTGATCTTGTCCATGTTCTCTTCGAGATAGGACCAGCCGAACACGCCGAGCGAACCGGGCGTCTTGGTCAGGGTGCCGACGATGGCGTTGTCGTTCTCGCCCGCATCGATCCAGCCGTCCTTGCGCAGCGGATCGACGATCTGCTTGAACTTGGCTTCGTTGTTGGACCGCAGTTCCTCGGCGGTCGGATACTTCCGGGCGCCGGCTTCGATGCCCAGTTCCACGAAGGCGTCGCGGGTGCCCGAGGTGGGCGGCGGGCCATAGACGTTGATGCGGTTGCCGGGCAGGCCGGTGCCGATCTCGTCCCAGGTCTTGTAGGGGTTGGGGACGAACTTGCCCTGGCGCAGCACGTTGGCGGCCAGGCCGAGATAGAGGTGCTCGGTCTTGAAGTTGTAGTCCGGGCCGTCCTTGTCGGTGGCGACCACGATGCCGTCGAAGCCGATCTTGATCGCGACGATGTCCTTCACGCCCTTGGCGGCGCAGGCGTCGAATTCCGACTTCTTCATCGGACGCGAGGCGTTGGCGATGTCGGGGAACGCATCGCCCACGCCGCCGCAGAACAGCTTGATGCCGCCGCCGGTGCCCAGGCTTTCAACCTTTGGGGCCTTCTTGCCGGTCTTCTTGGCGAAGTTCTCGGCCACGCGGGTGGCGAACGGGAAGACGGTCGATGAGCCGGCGGCCCAGACGTAGTCACGAGCGGCATAGGCCGGAGCGGCCGCCGTCAGGGTGGTCGCCGCAGCCGCGGCGCAGAGCAGAAGCTTTTTCATGTGATGTCTCCTGTCGGCCCCGCGCGAAGCGGGGCCGCTTTGTTCCTAGAAGTCGAGCTGGGCGCGCATCTGGAAGACGTTGACGTCCACGTCGCGGCCGACCACCGGGTTGTCGTTCTTGCCCATGGTGTAGTTGGCTTGGAACCGGACATAGGCCGTCGGGTAGTAGTTCACGCCGAGCGTCCAGGCGGTGTATTCGCCAGCGTCCTGCGAGAGCGTCCGCGAGGCCGGGGTGGAGGCCGTCGAATAGGCGTCGGTCAGGTCGGCCCAGTCGTAGCGGACGGCCAGTTCGACGCCGCCGAAACCACCGGCGGTGACCGGGTTCAGGATCTTCGGACGACCAAACTCACCCTTGGTCGCGTCGTAATTCCGCATCTCGCCCGTGGGCCAGAAGCTGGCGAAGACGTAGCCGACTTGCAGGTCCGGATCGCTGCCGGCCGAGGCGCCGGTGTTCAGGCGATCGACCTTGATGTTGGCGTACTCGCCTTGCAGCGAGAACTGGTTGTGAACCACCGCGCCTTCGACGGCGAAGGTGGTGTCCTTGTCGCCGATGGCGCCGGAATTGATGTAGCGCGAGCCGAAGTTCGTGTTCGGACGGCTCTGGTAGTTGAAGGCGGTTTCGTCGCCGTGGTCGCGCCAGCGCGCCGAGGCCGCGAGGTGGACCTTGGTCGTGTCGGTCAGGACCGGCGCGAACGAACCGCGACCGGTGAAGCCGAGACGCTCTTCGCCCGCCGTGACGTCGGCGCTGTTGATCGAGTCGCCCTGCACTGCGCCGGTGACGGTCCAGTTCATGCCGTTCATCTTGGCGACGGCGCTGACCAGGTAGCTGTCGACGCCGAAGTCGCCGTACGGACCGCGGTCCATGAAGGTGGTGAAGCGGGTGGAGGTCAGGTTTTCAAGGCCGGCGGCCTTGATGTTACCGAACATGATCGAGGTGTTGTCGTTCGGCTTCACTTCGATGACGACGTCATCCCACGAAGGCGTGCCGCCGTTCACCCAACCGCCTTCGATCTTGTAGGCGAGGTAGTTGTTCAGCTTGCCTTCGACGCCCAGGAACACCTGGCGGCCCCGGAAGGCGCGGAAGTTCTGGTCGGCGCCGGTTTCGCGGTCGACATCTTCGAACACCGCGTCCAGCAGCACCCGGCCGCGAACCTTGAATTGAACATCGTCGTTGGTCCACTGCGGCGCGCCCTTCCAGGCGACCGTCGTGTCTTGAGCTTGCGCGGCGCTTGCGGCGAGCACGAAAACGCTCAGCGCCGCCCCGGCGCAGAGCGAGGTTCTGATCTTCATTATTAGGATCCTTGTAGAGCTATCCCCTTGGCCCTCTCAGGCTAGGGGCGGCTTAACGAGGTCCCGTGACGCTTCAGCCAATCTTTCACGACAGCACGCCGTCCGTTTCGTGACGCGCCGGATTCAGATTTGTGACTGATAGTCTGCATGCGGATGAAAATTGAATTTCACCCTCGGCCAGGATGCCTCACCCGCTCGTCACGGCCGGCCGATCGCGCCGGCCGTCCATAGACTCGGCGGCCCGGGACTCGCTTAGAGCGGGCCACATGCACGGATCCCCGGGACTGAAGCCCGGGGACGGATTTGGGGAGTGCGGCGACCATCGTCCACGATGGTCGCCGTGAAAACCGCTCGCTCTACAGCAGCCGCGAACGCATCGCTTGCGACAGGAAGTCGATGAGCGAGACAGCGACCACGATCACCACCGCGATGGCCGAGACCTGCGCGTAGTTGAAACCGTTGAGGGCGTCGAACAGCAGCTGACCGATGCCGCCGGCGCCGATCAGGCCCAGCACCGTCGCCGAGCGGGCGTTGGATTCGAACCGGTACAGCGCATAGGAGGTCCACAGCGGCGCGACCTGCGGGATGACGCCCCAGACCACCTCCTGCAGATGGGTGGCGCCGGTGGCGCGCACGCCCTCCACCGGGCCCTTGTCGATCGCCTCGACGGCCTCGGAGAACAGCTTAGCGAGCACGCCGCCGGTGTTGAGCGCCAGCGCCATGACGCCGGCGAACGGGCCCAGGCCCACGGCGACAATGAACAGCGTGCCGATGACCAGGTCCGGCACCGAGCGCAGCAGGTTCATCAGCATCCGCATCGGCTGCTGAATCCAGGGCGGGGAAATATTGCGGGCGCAGGCCAGGCCGAACGGGATCGCCAGGATCACCGCCAGCCCCGTGCCCCACAGCGCGATCTGCACGGTGAGCCACATCTGCGCGACATAGAGCCGCCAGTGCGTGAAGTCCGGGTTGAGGAACTCCTTGCCAAACGAGCGCATGTTCTCGGAGTTGGCGAACAGCAGCGGCAGGCGATTGATCTCGACCGGGCCGAAGCTGATGATGAGCAGGGCGATCACCGCCCCCCAGACCAGCAGGTCGGGCGCGCGCTGGGCCAGCGTCTGCGACGGGGCGGGCGGCACGGCCGCCAGCGAGGCTTCCTTGGAGAGCATCAGGCGTCCGGGTTCATGGCGCGGCGCTGAGCGGCCTGGGCGCGGATGTCGTCAAATGCCTTTTGGGCGGCGGCGATCTTGGTCGCGTCACCAGCGCGCTTGGCGTCGGCCAGGACTTCGGCGGCCTCCATCTCGCGGACCGGGTCGAGGTAGCTGTCGTCGGCGGCCTTGAAGCCGCCATAGGCCAGACCCTTGAGCACTTCGCGTTGCTCGGCGGCGCGCGGCGTGTCGCCGACGCCGTAGGTCAGGAAGAACTGGCGGATCTTCTCGCGCACGGCCGGATCGAGATCCTTGCGGGCGACGATCGAGGATTCAGGCAACGGCGGCGAGCGCCAGATGACTTCGATCTTCTCGGCGATCTGCGGGTTCTCGCGGCCGGCGAAAACCAGGCCGACCGTATTGTTGGTCGCGATGTCCAGCACGCCGTTGGCCACGGAGAAGACGTTGGCCTGGTGGCTGGCCGACCGCACGGCCTTGAAGCACTTGGCGGGCTCGATGTCCTTGGGCGTGAACAGGTAGGCCATCGGGGCCAGGGTGCCTGAGGTCGACTTCGCATCGCCCAGACCGAACGAATAGCGCTTGCCGCATTTCAGGACGTCATCGAGCGTGATGCCGCTGCCCTTGCGGACGATCAGCACGGACTCGTAGGAAGCCACGCCGCCCGAATCGACCACGCGGCCCAGCACCTGGCCTTCGGCGCGCCGCGTCGCTTCCAGCGCCGGCAGGGCGGAGAACCAGCCCACCTGCACCTGGTTGAAGCGCATCGCCTCGATCAGCGACGTATAGTTGGTCGCGAAATAGGGCTTCACCTTCACGCCGGTATATTCCGACATGTCGTCCAGCAGCGGCTGCCAGAGCGGCGCCATCGATTGCTGGCTTTCGGCCGACAGGATCGAGAAGGTGATTTCCTTCGGCGCGCCGGCGGCCTTTTGCTCAGGCTCGCCGCTGCAGGCGCCAAGCGCCATGGCCGCGACGACGCCAAAGGCGGTCAGCAGGTGTCGACGGATCATTTAGGGGCTCCTTCCCAGAATACGTCTTCGAATTCCGGGCCGTAGATGTCGATAAGCTGTTTGCGGTCCAGGCCGTCGGCCGAGCCGTCGTAGACGACCTGGCCGGCCTTCAAGGCCACGACCCGGTCGCAATAGCGAAGGGCGTAGTCGACCTGGTGCAAGGTGACCACGACCGTCAGGCCGTCGTCCTTGTTCAGGTCGCGCAGGATTTCCATGACCCGGCGCGCCGAGACCGGGTCGAGCGAGGCGACGGGTTCGTCGGCCAGGATGATCTTCGCGCGCTGCACCAGCGCCCGGGCGATCGCCCCGCGCTGCTGCTGGCCGCCCGACAGGGTGTTCGCGCGCTGGGCGGCGTAGTCGGCCACCCCAACGCGGGCCAGCGCCGCCATGACCGCGGTCTTCGTCTCCGCCGGCCAAAGCCCGAACAGACCGCGCGCCTTGTTGATGCGGCCGAGCGAGCCGAGCGCGACGTTGGAGAACAGGCTCAGGCGGCCGACCAAGTTGAACTGCTGGAAGATGAACCCGATGCGGATGCGCGCATCGCGCACCTTGCCGCTGATCTTGCCGTCGGACTGCACGATCCCGCCAAACGCCTCGATGCGGCCGACGCCGCTGTCGATGGTCTGCAGGCCGCTGATCGAACGCAACAGCGTCGACTTGCCCGAGCCGGACGGCCCGATCAGGGCGATCATCTCGCCCTTGCTCACATTCAATGAAACGGAATCGAGGGCGCGCCGAGAACCGAAGCTCTTCGAGGCGTTCCGCACGGACAGAACGGCGGCGTCAGACATAGATGGCGAGGCTTCCTCGGATCAACGCGCGCACGGGCGGGAACAACAGTAACCGTCCCCCCTTGCCACGGCTTCATGACATGTCGCGCGGCGTACGGTCTAGCGTGCGATAACGCAAGTCGCCGCGACAAGTCGTCGAATGTCCTACGAAAGTCAGCGGGAAGCGGCGCCGATCAGGTCTGAAACCTCGTCCCAGACAAAGATTAGGTTGTCCGAACGCCAAAGTGGACCGGGGTCGATGTACTTGCCCGCGCCCCGCCCGCCGAGCGATTCATAGAAGGCGATCGCCGGTTCATTGCCCACGACAACGCCCAGGGCGGCGCCCCGGTAGCCCCATGAGGCGATCTGTTCAGCCAGCGCCGACATCAGGCGTCGCCCCAGTCCTAGGCGCTGGAAGGCGGGATCGAGATAGAGCGAGCAGATCTCGCCCCGCGCGCCAAATCCCGGCTGAGACGGCGCGGCGGCCATACCGACACCGGCCAGCCGTCCGTCCAGTTCCGCCACGATGACAGCCCGTTGCGCCGACGGCTCTGTCAGCGTTGCGGTCCAGCGCCGCACCCGCAGCGCCTCGTCCATCGCCTCGAACGCCTCGCGCGGCGCCAGATCGCGATAGGCCTGCCGCCAGGACGCAAGATGCAGGCGAGCGATAGCCGGGGCGTCGGCCAGGATTGCGGGCCGCAAGTGCATGTCAGTCATCGGCCCTGTCCAAATGCGCCTCGACCAGGGGGGCGATTTCCGCCGCCCGCTGGTGGACAAGGTCATGGTCCCCTCCCGGAAGGACGTGCAATCGCGCGTTGGGCAGCAGGTCGCGCAAGCGTTCGCCCACCGCCACCGGACTGATCGGGTCTGCGTCGCCCCAAAGCAGCAGCACCGGACAGGCGACCTCCGGCAGTTGAGCGGACAGATCGACCCGCACGTCGCTGAGCCACCGCGCGGCGTTCGGATGGTTGAGGTGATAGGTCGCCTGCCAATCGGCAGCGCCCAGCGACTGCATGTCCAGTCCGGCGCTGGTCACCGACAGCACCAGCCGCCGCACCTGTGCCGGGTGGCGCAGGGCGGTCAGCATCGCAATCAGCCCGCCCATCGACTGGGCCAGCAGGTCTACCGGGCCATCGCTCATCTGCGCCTCGACCAGGCCGATCAGGTCCTCCAGGCCGTTCACGCCCGGGTCCGCCGGCTGATGGCCCAGGCCCGGCCAGCCCAGATAGACCTTGCCCCAGGCTCCCGGCAGGCGCTCGCCCAACGGGCGCCAGAAGTTCGGATCGGCCCCGGCTCCGGGCAGGAAGAGGCATTTTGGCGTGGTGGTCATGACGATGTCCTGGGTCGAGGGCGCAGACGAAAAAGCCCGCCGATGAGGGCGGGCTGGCGGTCGAACGGTTTGCGGGGCGGCTTGAGCCCGAGGGCTCCGAAGGTCAGCCGATCTCCACGCACGCCGCGGCGAACGCCAGGCGGCGTCGGCGTCGGGCGGGCAAGGCGCGCTGGAGAACCATGTGATCCAGGATCGGCGGCTCGGCTCGATAGGTCAAGCTTGCTGTGCGACGAAGCTGTGCCGGGTCCGCCACAGCGCCAGCTTCTCCAGCACGTCGCTGATCAACTGCTGCTGGCTGTGGTCGGTGACGTCATAGGCGCCTCGCGCTCCGGCCTCATCGGTCGACGCCCTCAGGCGCCACTCGAAGGCGCGGCGCGCCTCTGGCGCCTCCAATAGCGAGAAGGCGGGCAAGGGTCGCGAGACCGCCCGCAGCCGATAGACGAAGTCCGCGCCCGCGCCCTTGGCGCAGAGCGCCACGCCGTCGGCCTCCTGCTCGATGCTGGCGACGACACCTTCCTCGGCCAGGGCGTCGCGTACGGCGGCCAGGGCCGGCGCGCCGACGCGCACGATCTGCGCCTCGATATCGCGGCGGCGGGACGGCGCCAGGATACGCTTGAGCCTGACCCGCAGAGGCGCGTCGGGAACAGCCGTGACCCCGAGCAAGTCGGCTCGCATGCCGCGATAAAGTCCCCAGGCCAGCAGGATCATGATGATCGCGAACGGCAGGGCCGCCACAAGGGTGGCGGCCTGGAGCGCGCTGAGCCCGCCGGCCAGCATCAACAGCGCCGCCGCCAGACCCTGGAAGACGCACCAATAAACCCGCTGCCAGGTTGGCGTATCCTCGGCCCCGCCCGCGGCGATGGTGTCGATGACCAGCGAGCCGGAGTCCGCCGAGGTGACGAAGAACACCACGATCAGGGCGACCGCCAACGACGAGGTGATGGCGGTTCCGGGCAGGTACTCGAAGAACTTGAAGAGGGCGGTCGACAGATTGGTCTGCACCGCCTCGGAGATCGCCCCGGCCGCCGGCCCCATATCCAAGTACATCGCCATGTTGCCGAAGACCGTCATCCAGAGGAACGAGAAGGCGGTCGGCACCAGCAGCACGCCGATCACGAACTCCCGCACTGTCCGGCCGCGCGAAATCCGCGCGATGAACATGCCCACGAACGGCGACCACGCGATCCACCAGGCCCAGTAGAAGAGGGTCCAGTGGGCCATCCAGTCCCTGGGCTCGTAGGCGTAGAGATTGAAGGTGCGAATGAAGAAGTGGTCGAGATAGAGCCCGAAGTTCTGCACCAGCGCCTTCAGCAGGAAGCCGGTCGGACCGGCGAAGAGCACGAAGCCCATCAGCAGCACCGCCAGGATCAGGTTCAGCTCCGACAGCCGGCGCACGCCGCGGTCCAGGCCGGTCAGGACCGAGATCATCGCCAGCCCCATCACCCCGCTGATCAGCAGGATCTGGCTGAGCCGCGTGCTCGGCACGCCAAACAGGTATTCCAGGCCGGTGCTGATCTGCGCCACGCCAAGGCCCAGCGACGTGGCGATGCCAAACAGCGTCCCGCAGATCGCGAAGATGTCGACCGCATCGCCGATGCCGCCGTTGATCTTGTCGCCGAGCAGCGGCTGCAGCCCCGAGCGCAGTGTCAGCGGCAAGCCCTTGCGATGGGAGAAATAGGCCAGGCTCAAGCCCACCACCGCATAGATCGCCCAGGCGTGGACGCCCCAGTGGGTGAAGGTGATGACCATCGCCTCTCGCGCGGCGTTGATGGTCCCAGGTTCAGCGTCAGGCGGCGCAATGTAGTGCTGAACCGGCTCGGCCACCGCGAAGTACATCAGGCCGATGCCCATGCCGGCCGCGAACAGCATCGCTAGCCAGGAAACATAGGGAAAGTCGGGCTCGACGTCGTCGGGACCCAGCTTGATGTTTCCGGTCGGCCCGATGGCCAGGAGCAGCACAAAGGCCAGGAAGCCCGCCACAGCCGCGACGTAGAACCAGCCGAACGACTCGATCACCCAGCCTTGCGCGGCCTTGAACACATAGTCCGAGGTCCCGGGCGCGAAGGTCGCCAGCGCTAGCAGCGCCGCGATGATGGCGCTGGCGCCCCAGAAAACTCGAGGATTCATCTTACGCTCAAGCATAGGCTTCAAGCGTTCCGGCGGGTGTGCGGTTCCTGACACGCCCGCAGGACCCTAAAAAAGTCGCCCCGCCACATTTGACCGCGACCACCGCCTGACAGCGCCGCCCACGTTCCCTAGTACACAAGGGGAAACCGCCCCCTCGCCGGGGCGCGTAAACCGGCCATAAACCGTGTCACATTTCCCCCCACGCAACCCCTGACGGGCTCAGGGTTTGGTGATGTTTTTACAAACCCCTTTACATCCCAGTCCATCGACCCTATTTCGCAGCGCTCCGGCGGACCCGATGTCCTCAAAAGCGCTGCTAACGCCGGCTAGGTTCAACTGCCAATGGGGGTTACGTGAATTGCACACGTACCATAAGCCCCTGGACCTGGTCCGTCAGCGGCCTCCGGAACGTCCTGTCGCAATAGCGCGACCGGACGCGGTGGCCACGGCGGCGCGCTGGTTCCAGGAAAATTTCAAGGGCGACGTCTTCTACGCGGTGAAGGCCAATCCTTCGCCATGGGTCATTGAGGCTTTGGCCGCCAATGGCGTGACGTCCTTCGATGTGGCCTCGGTCCCCGAGATCGAGCTTGTCGCGCAGTTCGCGCCGGGTTCCCGCATGGCCTTCATGCACCCGGTCAAGAGCCGCGCGGCGATCGCGGCCGCCTATTTCGATCATGGGGTTCGCACCTTCGCGCTGGATACGCACGAAGAGCTGGCCAAGATCCTGGCCGCCACCGGCGACGCCAAGGACCTGAACCTGATCGTCCGCCTCGGCGTCGAGGCGGAGGGCGCGACCTATTCGCTGTCGGGCAAGTTCGGCGTCGATCAACACCAGGCCCCCGGCCTGCTGCTGGCCGCGCGTCGTGCGACCCAGGACCTGATGGGCGTTTCCTTCCACGTGGGCAGCCAGTGCATGCGTCCGACCGCCTATCAGGCGGCGATGACCCAGGCCTCGCGCGCCCTGGTCCGCGCCGGCGTCTTCGCCGACGTGGTGGATGTGGGCGGCGGCTTCCCCTCGGTCTATCCGGGCATGATCCCGCCGGACCTCGCCGACTACATGGACTCCATCGACCGCGGCTTCGCCGAGATGATGGTTCACGAGACGACCGAGCTGTGGTGCGAACCCGGCCGGGCTCTGGTGGCCGAAGGCTCGTCGATCCTCACCAAGGTCGAGCTGCGCAAGAACGACGCCCTGTACCTGAACGATGGTTCGTACGGCTCGCTGTTCGACGCGGCCCACACCAAATGGCCCTTTCCGGTCAAGTTGCTCCGCAACGAAGACGGCGAGGCTCACGAGGTCGAGGGTCCGCTGAAGCCCTATCGCTTCTGGGGTCCGACCTGCGATTCCATCGACCACATGCCGGGTCCGTTCTGGCTGCCGGAAGATGTGCGCGAAGGCGACTACATCGAGATCGGCATGCTCGGCGCCTATGGCGTTGCGATGAACACCCGCTTCAACGGCTTCGGCGACGCCGAGACCGTCGAGGTGAGCGACGCCCCGATGGCCTCGATGTTCGGCCTGGCCCAGCGTTCGATTCCCCTGCCCCGGCAGGAGAACCAGAATGTCGTGAAGCTGTCGCGTGCGCGCGGGAAGAAGCGTCGGCGGAAATAAGCCGGCTGCTTGATAGTTATAGGCGCGGCCGGTCGCTCCGTCCCGGTCGCGCCTCTTCCATTTGGACGGGCGCTCAAACTCCAAGGGATCTTGAAGAATGAACGCTGACGTTCAAAAAACGAACCGCAAGGCCGAACTGCTGGCCAACACCGTCGAACACGTGGCGATCGATCAGTACGACGCCCGTCCGGTGATCGACGCCATGCGCAAGATGAGCTTCACCAGCCGCGACACCGCGCGCGCCGCCGACATCTGGTCGATGTCGCTGGAAGACAAGGATTGCTCGACCTGGCTGACCCTCGCGGGCTCGACCAGCGCCGGCGGCTGCATGCACATCTACCGCGACATGGTGAAGTACGGGATGATCGACACGATCGTCGCGACCGGCGCCTCGATCGTCGACATGGACTTCTTCGAAGCCCTTGGCTTCAAGCACTATCAAGCCCAGTCGAACGTCGACGACCGCGACCTGCGCGATCTCTACATCGACCGCATCTACGACACCTATATCGACGAGGAAGAACTCCAGAACTGCGACGGCACGATCTACGAGATCTGCAACCTGCTGGAGCCCCGCCCCTATTCGTCGCGCGAGTTCATCTACGAGATGGGCAAGTGGCTGGCGGCCGGCAACGCCAAGAAGCCGGATTCGCTGATCGAGACCGCCTATCACGAGGGCGTGCCGATCTTCTGCCCGGCCTTCGTCGACTCGTCGGCCGGCTTCGGCCTCGTGAAGCACCAGGTCGAGAAGATGAAGGAGGGCAAGCCCTACCTGACCATCGACTCGGTCGCCGACTTCCGCGAACTGACCGACATCAAGCTGGCGGCCGGCACCACCGGCCTGTTCATGGTCGGCGGCGGCGTGCCGAAGAACTTCGCCCAGGACACCGTGGTCTGCGCCGAAATCCTCGGCCACGAAGCCGAGATGCATAAGTACGCGGTCCAGATCACCGTGGCCGACGTGCGCGACGGCGCCTGCTCGTCCTCGACGCTCAAGGAAGCCTGCTCCTGGGGCAAGGTCGATGTGACCTGGGAACAGATGGTCTTCGCCGAAGCCACCACCGTGGTTCCGCTGATCGCCTCGGACGCCTGGCATCGCGGCTCCTGGAAGAATCGCACCAAGCCCCGTTGGGCCAAGCTCTTCGACAAGAAGGCTTAGGAAAATTCAGACGGCCGGGGTTCGCCCCGGCCGTTTTCGTTTCCGGGGTTGGAAGCGCGCCGCCACCCACGCATGATCGCGCCAAACAGGTGGGAAGCAGCATGAACCGCATACTGATCAGTTTGGCTCTGGGCGGCGCGATCGCTGCAGGCGGCGTCGCAATCGCCAAGGAACCGGCCCCGCCGGCGGCGGCCTCCACCACTGGCTATCTCGGCGCAGCCGGCCCCGACACCTACAAGATCCTGCCGCCGGCCCCGGTCGCCGGGACCATCCGCTTCCAGGCCGACCGCTCGACCTTCCTGGCGACGCGCTCGTCCAAGGACACCCCGCGCTGGGCGCTGGCCATCGCTGACGCCAACGAGGCGGCCATCGTCAAGGACATGAGCTGCGCGATTGGCATGGAGCTGACGCCCGACAAGGCGCCGAAGCTGACCAAGGTCCTGATGACCATGCGCTTCGACGTGCGCCGCGCGGTCAATACGCCCAAGGACATCTACAAGCGCCAGCGCCCGTATCTGATCGACGAGGGTCCCATCTGCGTCGAGAAGACCGACGGCCTGGCCGCCAGCCCCGACTATCCGTCAGGCCACACCACCTGGGGATGGAGCGTCGGGCTGGTCCTGGCCGAACTGATTCCCGACCGCTCCACCGAGATTCTGACCCGCGCCCGCTCGTTCGGCGAAAGCCGGCTGTTCTGCGGCGTACACAATATGAGCGCGGTGGAATCGGGACGCACCAACGGCTCGGCCGTGGTCGCCGGGCTGCACGGCTCGGCGCAGTTCCGGGCCGACATGGACGCCGCCCGCCAGGAGCTCGCAGCCCTGCGCAAGACCGCCAAGGCGCCCGACCCGGCCGCCTGCGCGGCCGAGGCCGAACTGATCGCCAAATCGCCCTACAACTGAGGCGGCGCGATCAGGGCCGCCTGGCCGTGACGATCCAGGTGGCCGAGGCCATCATCACCCCTTGCGGGGTCACGTACTGCGCGAGGGCCTCGCGAATGGCGCCGACCACGCCGTCCTTCAGCTCAGGGTTCTCGCGCAGCACCGCGCCCAGCGGCCCGACCCGCAGGGACATGGCGACCGTCTCGTCGAGGTCGTTGCCGCCGATCATCTGATCGTGCGGCGCGATGTCGATGTCCACCAGGCCGGCCGCCGCCAGTATGCCCCGCAAGCGCTCGGGGTCGGCGAAGGCGAAGGGACCTGGCGCGGTGGGGTCGGCGGGCGGCGGCATCGGCGGCAGCAGAGCCAAGGCCGCCTGCATCGGCGCGCCCATCCACGGATTTTCAGCCAGCGGCCGCCAGCAGACGAAGGCCAGGCGCCCGTCCGGCCGCAGGGCCGCGGCGATGTTGCTGAAGGCCACGGTCGGGTCGTCGAAGAACATCACCCCGAACCGCGAGAAGGCGAGGTCGAAGCCGCCGGGCGGAAAGGCCTGGGTCTGGGCGTCGGCGGCCAGGAAGCTGACATTCGCCATGCCGGCCTCGCCGCCGCGACGGCGCGCGACTTCCAGCATCGGCTCGGAAATATCGACGCCCAGCACCTGCCCGGTCGGCCCCACCCGCTGCGCCAGCTCCAGACTGGTCTGGCCGCACCCACAGCCGATATCCAGCACTCGCTCGCCAGCCTTCGGCGCGCCGGCCTCCATCGCCCGTTGCCCCAGCGGCTCGATCTGACGGTCCAGGCGATCTTGCAGCGCGGCCCAGGTCGCCCCGGCGCTGTTGTTCCAATAGGCGATCTGGTCGGCGTTGGCGCCGCTGTCGACAGTCATGTTCGCCGTTCCTCTCCACTGGTCAGATGCCAGCGTACCACTCATAGCCGCGGTCTTCCCAGAACCCGCCCTTGCCGCCGCCAAGGTGGGCGAAGTCGGCCACCGCCTCGATCCGCATCACATACTTGGCGTGCTTGTAGCCAAGCTGCCGCTCGACCCGCAGCCGGGCCGGCGCGCCGTGCTTCACCGCCAACGGCTCGCCGTTCATGTCGTAGGCGAGGATCGACTGCGGGTGATAGGCGTCGATCAGGTCGATGCTCTCATAGTAGCGGGCCAGCCCCTCCGGCGCGTTTGGATCCAGGGTGTCGGCGCAGTGGAAGACGATGTAGCGCGCCTCGTCCTTCAAGCCGGCCTTGTCCAGCAACGGCCCCAACCGCGCGCCGCTCCACTTGCCGATCGCCGACCATCCCTCGACGCAGTCATGCCGGGTGATCTGGGTGCGGGCCGGTTCAGCGCGCAGCTCCGCCAGGCTCAGCGACAGCGGCCGCTCGACGAGCCCATCGACCACCAACCGCCAATCGGCGAAGCCTCGGTCAACGAGCGCCCGGTATTCCGGATCCCCCGGCGCCGTCGAACCGTTGGCGCGGAAGTCTGGCGAGATCTGGCTCTCGGGAAACTCCGCGGCCAGGGCCGTGCGATTGGTGACCAGCCGCTGAGCGCGACGTGTCAGGCCTTCGGCGCTCGCCAGGGTCTTCTGCACGCCGGGATTCATGGTCAGCTTATCGCAGGCCGACAACATGGCGCCCCCGGCGGCGGCGGCCAGGCCCGAGAGCCAGCGACGGCGGGTGGCGGGCATCAGCCTTCTCCCTGGCGAATGGCGAAACGGCCGGTGATCATCGAGCGCAGGCTATTGAGCGGGCTGGAGACCAGCACCATCAGCACATGCACCGCCACGAACAGCACGATCAGGCTGGCCGACAGAAAGTGGAAGGTCCGCGCCGACTGCCGCCCGCCAAACAGTTCGGGCAGCCAAGGCCAGGCCGCGTTCATGCCCGGCGACATCGACAGGCCGGTCAGCACCATCATCGGCAGGAGCCCAAAGATCACCGCCAGATAGGTCAGCTTCTGCAGAGCGTTGTAGCGCCGCGCGGCCTCGCCCTTCGGAAACCGCAGCCGCGCATGATCAGCGACCTCGGCCAGCAGATGACGGGGCCTAAGCTGATCGCGGTCCGGCGCCAGGTCGCGGCGCACATGACCATTGGCGATATTGGCGCTCAAATAGACCAGCCCGTTCAGGGCGAAGACCCAGGCGAAGAAGAAGTGCCAGCGTCGCCCGTCGGCCAGGCTGCGATAGGTCGGCAGGGTGGTCCAGGCGGGAAAGCCGCGCACCTGCCCCTCCGAGACGCCCAGCACGCCGGTGGTCTCGAACATCGCCGGGCCGATCTTGGTGATCCCCACCGGTTGCCCGTCACGCTCCATGGCGACCATCGCGACCGAGGGGCGTGCGAAGGTCGAGGTGTCGCCCCAATAGAGCGCGGGATGGGCGTTGAAGATCTGCAGGCCGCTGGTCAGCAGCACCAACAGCGCCAGGACGTTGATCCAGTGCGTCAGCCGCGTGACCAGGCTGTGCCGATAGACGAGCACGCTGGCGGAGGGGACTGAGGGCATCGCGGTTCCTTACAGGCGGCCCAGCTTGCCACGTAGCAGGTACGGCGGCCACCCGCCGGCGGATGCGGCGGGGCTTACCGGTGGCGTCTCCAGCGCCCGCCCCCTAAGGTCCCGGCTCAAATTTTCGGGGGAGTATCGAAGTGGCTGACGAGAACGTCGAAATCTGGAGCGGCGGCGTCAACACCTGGGAATGCGACGAGATGGGCCACATGAACGTCAGGTTCTGGGTGGCCAAGGCTCAAGAAGGGCTGGCGGGCCTCGCCGCCCAGCTTGGCATGCCGCGCGCCTTCGCCGCCGACGGCGAGGCCACCGTGATCGTCCGCGAACAGCACATCCGCTTCCTGCGCGAGGCCAAGGCCGGCGCCGCCCTCTACATGACCGGCGGCGTCATCGAGATCGGCGAGAGCGACGCGCGCCTGCTGCTCGTCATCCGCCACCCGACCGGCGAGCCGGCCGCCACCTTCCAGCTTCTGGTCGAGCACGCCACGACCCGCGACATGCGTCCCTTCCCCTGGCCCGTCCGCATTCGCGAGAAGGCGCAGGCCCTGCGCACGGAAGTTCCCGCCTTCGCCGCCGCCCGCAGCGTCGATCTTTCCCCCGTGATCCCGACCGCCAGTCTGGCCCGCGCCGACGAACTTGGGCTGACTCGGATCGGCCTTGGCGTCATCGGGCCGGCCGAGTGCGACGTGTTCAGTCGGATGAGACCCGAGATCTTCATCGGCCGCGTCTCCGACGGGGTCGGCCGTCTGTTCGGTGAGACCAGGCCTGGCCCCGAGGCCGCCGACAACGAGCCCGCCCCGCGGATCGGCGGCGCCGTGCTCGAATATCGCGTCCTCCACCTGGCTTGGCCCGAGGCCGGAGACCGCGTCGAACTTCGGTCCGGCTTCGCCGGCTGCGACGCCCGCACGCGCCGCGTAATGCACTGGATGGTGGACCCGGAAACCGGCGCCCCCTGGGCCAGCGCCGAGGCCGTCGTCATCTCGTTCGACCTCGACAAGCGCAAGGTCGTGGACATCAGCCCCGAGGCCCAGGCCGCCTTCATGGCCAAGTGCGCGCCGGGGCTGGCGCTATAGTCCCTCTCCCTCGGGAGAGGCCAGGTGAGGGGGCGGCGCGTTAGCGGCGCTCAACTGAAAACCGATCACCGAACCGGCGAGGCCCAACACCCTCACCCGACCTCTCCCCGGCGGGGGAGAGGAGAAGTGATCCCTCTCCCTCGGGAGAGGTTAGGTGAGGGGGCGGCGCGCAGCGACGCTCAACCACCATCGCCACGAAGGCGCTGGTCCAAGCCCCTACCCAGCCGCCTTGCGCAGCTCGGCCCGCACCAGGTCAGGGCGCTCCATCGGCAGGAAGTGGCTGGTCCCCGGGACCACCTGCGCCTCAAGGCGGCCGGCGACGACAAGCGCGTCAAAACGCGGATCCTCGCGGCAGGTCGAGCCGACCTCGGCCTTCAGGATGCGAATCGGGACCTGGGCCCGCTCGAACGCGCCCCAGGTGTCATGGGCGTGGGAACTGAAGTTCGACGCCTCCCACTCCGGCGCGCAGGACAATTCGACTTCACCGTCCGGCCGCTCGCGGAAACCGTCGGCGACATAGTCGGCCAGCATTTCCGCAGGCCAGGTCTTGAACGCCCCGCGCCCGGTGTAGGCGGCGATCACCGCCGCCCGGTCCGGGAAGATCGCCCGCCGCCGCCGCGCGCCCTGCACGAGGGGTGAATTGGCGAACGACTCCGGATCCACGCCGCCGTCCGAGGGCGAGGGCACGACCACCGGATCGAACAGCAGCAAGCTGCGCACCCGCTCGGGCGCCTCGGCCTGGGCGAGGACGCAGGCGGTGCCCCCCATCGAATGGCCCGACAGCACCACATCTCGAATATCGAGGGTCGCCATGAGCGCCAGGAGGTCGTCGCGCAGACCGTCCCAGGACGTCCGCCCGAGCGTTTCGGCCGGCAAGGTCGAGCGACCGTGGCCGCGCTGATCCACCGCCAGGATGCGAAACTCCTCGGCCAGCGGCGCGAGAATTGTGCGGTAGGTGCGGGCGTTGAAGCCGTTCGCATGGACGAAGACGATGTCGATCGGTCGCGCGGCGTCGCCGAACTCCAGCCCGGCGATGGCGCCACCGCGGCCTTCGAGCTCGATCATCCGCTCCCGAGGGGCATTCGTTAACGTCGAGTCCATGCACAATCCTCCGTCGACCCGCCCAAATTCGTGGCGCAGAACCTCGAAATCACATTCACCCACAGTTAGCCAAGCCCCACCAAGGCCTTGGTTTTTCAGGCCCGGCGGGCCCGAGCCCGAAAAGTGATCACGAGGGCGTGAATTAAAGCCTTGCCCTGGGACCAAACCGAGGCATATTCCAGACCTGCGCACGCGACGTTGGTCATCAGGGCCGCCTTCGTATGTTGCTACCAACTCCGTTTCCAGGGGACCTAGAAACATGACCACCGAAATCCTCCGCAAGCTGCTCGTCGCCGGCGCCGCCGTCGCCGCCCTCTCCGTCGCCGCCTGCGGCAAGCCGGCTGAAAAGGCCGACGCCGCCGCCGCCGAAGCCACCACCGAAGCTTCGACCGCCGCTGCCGCCGCCGACACCGCGACCGACGCTGCGGCCACCGCCGCTGACGCCGCCGCCGACGCCTCGAAGGCCGCTGGCGACGCCGCTGCCGCCGCTCCGGCCGCCGCTGCCGACGCTGCTGCCGCCGCCGCTGCTCCGGCCGCTCCGGCCGACGCCGCCGCTGCTCCGGCCGCGAAGTAAGTCTTTCGAACGCATTCTTGCGTTCGGTAGCGAAGGGCCGTCCCTCGGGGCGGCCCTTTTCGTTTGCGCGCTATAACGCCTAGATGAGCGCCGAATCCCCCCTCACCTGGACGCCCGACGGGCAGCCCCGCTCCCGCCTCTACGGCGACGTCTATTTCTCGGCCGAGGATGGACTGGCCGAAACCCGCGCGGTCTTCCTTGAGGGCTGTGGTCTGCCGGAGGCCTGGGAAGGCCGCTCACGCTTCTGCGTCGGCGAGCTCGGCTTCGGCACCGGCCTCAATATCCTGGCCCTGCTCGATCTCTGGCGGCGAAACGGCCCGCCGGGCGCGCACCTCCACATCTTCAGCATCGAGGCCCACCCGATCACCGCCGACGAGGCTGGCCGGGCGCTGGCGCACTGGCCCGAACTCAAGGATCTCGCCGACCTGCTCGCCGCGCGATGGCCAGGTCAGGCCCGAGGCTTCCACCGGGTCGACTTCCCCGAGGCGCGCGCCACCCTCGACCCGGCCGTGATGGACGTCGAAAGCGCATTGAAAGCCTGGAGCGGCGAGGCCGACGCCTGGTTCCTCGATGGCTTCTCGCCGGCGCTCAATCCCGACATGTGGCGCGAAGAAATCATGACCCTGGTCGCCGCGCGCTCCGCGCCCGGCGCGCGAGCCGCCACCTTCACCGTGGCCGGCGCCGTGCGGCGCGGCCTGGCCGCCGCGGGCTTCGAGGTCGAGAAGAAGCCCGGCTTCGGCCGCAAGCGTCAGCGGCTGGAGGCCCGGTTGGCGGGCGATCGGCCGCAGTTTGGACCAGCGCCGCGCGTCGCAGTGATCGGCGCTGGAATCGCCGGAGCCTCGGCCGCACGCGCCTTGCGCGCCCTGGGCTGCGAGCCCGCGGTTCTCGACGCCGAGGGCGCTGGAGCCGGCGCCTCCGGAAACCCAGCCGCACTGGTCACGCCGCGCCTTGACGCCGGCCTTGGCCCGGTGGCCCAACTCGCCGCCCAGGCCTTCGCCCGCGCGGTCGACCTGTACCAAGCCAGCCCCGATGCGATCATCGCGCGCGGCGTGCTGCAACTGACGGCGTCGGACAAGGATGAGGCCCGCTTCACCAAGATCGCCGCCGCCGACATCTTCGAGCCTGGCGCTCTCGCACTGCTGGATTGGGGCCAAGCGAGCGCCAGGCTGGGCGAAGCCGTCCCGGCCGCCCTCGACCTTGCCCAGGCCCTGGTCATCGAACCTCAGGCGATCCTGTCTGAGTGGGCCGGACCGCTCCGCAAAGCCAAGGTCGCCGCCATCAACCGTGAGGACGGCACCTGGTCGCTGCGAGACGCCGCTGGCGAGCTGATCATGACCGCCGACGCCGTGATCCTGGCCGCTGGTTACGCCAGCGCCGCGCTCTGGCCGGCCCTCGATCTCGGCGCCGTTCGCGGTCAGGCCAGTTGGACCAAGGCCCCCCCGCCGGACCAAGCGGCGGCCTGGGGCGGCTATGCAGTTCCCACCCGCGACGGGGTGCTATTTGGCGCCACCCATGACCGCGACGACGCCGGGACCGACGTGCGGGACGCAGATCACCTGCGCAATCGCGCGACCCTGGCGGCCGCCCTGCCGGGCCTGGCGGAGAGGCTGAAAGACGCGCCGCTCGAGGGCCGCGCCTCGGTTCGCGCCACCACCGCCGACCGCCTGCCGACGGCCGGCGCCGCCGAGAACGCGCCCGGTCTCTATTTCCTGACCGGCTTTGGCTCTCGCGGCTTCTCTCTGGCGCCCCTGCTGGCCGAGCACGTCGCGGCCCTGGTGCTGGGCGCGCCCTCGCCATTGCCCGGCACGTGCGCCGAGCTCGTGCAGCCGGCGCGATTCCGCTTGCGAGCCGAGCGTCGCGGCCGCACCTTCACCTTGGACGAGCAACAAGAGCCAAAACTCGCCAAGGGAGTTGACTGATGACAACAGCTTCAGTTTGGGCCGCGGCGACCGCCGCCCTGCTTCTGGTCGGCGCATGCGCCAGTAACGACCCCGACGCTCCGCGGGCCTCCAACGCCAGCCGCCAGTGCTTCTTCGCCAACAGCGCCCGCAGCTTCACCGTCGTCGACACTCAAACCGTCCATGTTCGGGTCGGCGCACAGGATATCTACCGGCTCGATCTGGTTGGGACCTGCCCGGACATCAACTGGAACCATCAGATCGCGCTTGTCTCGCGCGGCAGCTCGTCGATCTGCACTGGAACCGGCGCCACCGTGGTCACCCGTGGCCCGACCGGGCAACAGCGATGCCCGGTGCGCATGGTGACCAAACTGACGACTGAGGAAGTGGAGGCCCTACGCCCTCGCGACCGCCCCTGAGCGGCGAACAGATTGGGCGCCGTCCGCAGGACGACGCCCCTTTACCTGACCGTCCGGAGTGCCATCTGGCGCCCCGAACGAACGGGCCTTGCGACCTAGAAACGCTTCCTTAGCGACATCGAATAGACCCGGCCCAGCGGGTTCCCGCTGCTGGGATCGTAGTTGTACTGAGTGCCGATCGCGAACGGCGGGTCCTCGTCGAAGATGTTCTGGACCGTCAGGGTCGCCGTCGTCTCCCAAGGCAGCTGGACCCGATAGGTCAGGTCATGCTGCCAGTACTCCGGGATCTTGATCGAGGTCTTCAGAGCCGCCGCCAACGCGATGGAGTTGGTCTCCACCTGCGTGGTGGAGGACACGTGCCGCACCTGCCAGCGCAGGTTATGGATGCCGCTGGACCAGTTCATGAAGGCGTTGGCGCGCAGCCGGTTGTAGCCCGTGAACAGCGAGGCCCGGTAGGTGCCCGCCCGCTCCTGGGTGCCGGCCGCGTTCGAGGGGAAGCCTTCGATCAGATAGGGCTCCTCGTCGTACTTCAGCAGGTAGGTGCCGTCGAAGCCGGCGGTCAGGTCGCCGCCCCACAGTTCGGTCACGTCGAAATTGGCCTGGAAGTCGACGCCCGAGGTCTTCACCCGCCCGCCGTTTATGTACTGGGTGCGGTAGGACAGGATGTTGGCCCGGCCGCAGGGCCCCGAGAACACGAACCGCCCCTGGACGGCCGCATAGGCCGCTTGGCCGCAATTGCCGGTCGCTGAGCCGCCAGGGAACATGACGTTCAGCAGATCGGCCGTGGCTTCCGAGGTCAGCGCGTCCTCAAAATCGAAGTTCCAGTAGTCAACGGTCCCACGGAACCGTGGGAAGTCGATCGCCGCCCCGACGTTGTAGGTGAGCGCCGTTTCCGGTTCGAGATCCGGATTCCCGTAGAGGTCGTTGGCCCGATAGGTGCCGTTGGCGTTGGTCAGCCCACGGGTGAAGTTGGTGGTGGTGATGGTCGCGGCGGGCGCACGATAGGTGGTGCCGACCGAGCTGCGCAGCGCCAGCCAATCCAGGGCCTGCCAGCGGATCGACGCCTTCGGATTGAAGGTTTCCCCCTGGCTTTCATAATACTCGTAGCGGCCGGCGACGGTCAGTTGAAGGTCGTCGGTGATCGGGAACAGCATTTCGCCGAACACCGAGCTGATCTTCCGGTTCACGTCATAGGGACGCAGGTTGGCGTTGAACAGGAACGGCCCGTTCGACGTCGTTGGGCAGAACGGCGAACCGTCTCCAAACGGCGGAGAATCGACGCACGGCGTGGCGTTGGCGTCGTAGAAGACGTCCGGGTCCTGGATGGTCCGGTCGTAGCGGAACTGCCCGCCGGCCGCCCAGGCGATGGTCCCACCGGCCAGTTCCCAGGGAAGCTCGCCGTTGAAGACGGCGTCAGCGACGAACAGCTCCGAGGAGATCTCGTTGCGCTGCTTCTCGTCCATCCAGGCGACGACGGCTCCGCGGTTGGCGGCGGCGTCGTTGAAGCCGGGAATGGCGCTGCTGGCTACGTGGAAAGGGTTGGGTCCGACCTGGGCCAGGCTCTCGTCGAAGGCGTTGGTGAAGGGGTTGAAGTAGAAGCAGCCCATCGCCGCATTGCCGGCGTTGGCGGTGAAGTTCGCCGTCTCGGCCGCGGTGCACTGATCGGGCGCCCCATCCCGGCTAGCGAAGCCGCGCAGGGCGAGCTGCAGTCGGTTAACCGACAGGTCTTCGAGGTTATAGTTGTAGTCCTGCTTCTGATAGGTCAGGGCCACATCGAAGCCGATGCCGTTGTCGAACTTGCCCTTGAAGCCGCCCGACACCCGCGCGGTGTCCACCTTGTAGGTGTAGTGGGCGTGCTGATCCTCCGAGTACGGATTGCCGCCGAAGCCGATCGGCCGCCAGATGCTCTGGCTGGCCGCCACGCCGTTGGCCAAGGCGCTGGTCAGGCCGGCCTTGGCGGTCGCCAGACCGGCCGCGCAGGACGCGGCGTCCACGCCGTAGGGCAGAACCGCGCCGCTGCAGTTGGCGCCGTTCACCTGGCTGATCAGGGCCAGAAGACCAGGGTTGGTGTTGGGAATATAGAACCGCGATTGCTCGCCGGTGCCCGTGGCCGGAATGGGCGAGACCCCTCCCCCTGCCGAAGCGCCCGACGCCAATTGCGGAGCCGGGAACTGATTTGGCCCGGTCACCGCCCAGCTCTGCATCGGCGTTTCGTGCATGGCGTACAGCACTTCGATGTTGGCGGTGATGTTGTCCGTCACATCGAAGTTGAACTTGCCGTAGGATTGGTAGTGATGCTCGTCCTCAACCAGGTTGTCGAAGGTCGTATACTGGAAGTTGCAGACGTTGCTGTCGGGGACCACCACCCGCGCGCCGATCAACGTGGTCAGACTGTAGGGCGCGCCGCCATTGGCCGCGCAGCCGATGTCCGGCAACGTCCCGGTGAAGCTCGCTGACGTAAAGCCCGTATTGGGGGAGCCGACCGGCGCCGTCGTCGCATAGTTGTAGCCGCCGGGATTGCCCGTAGCGGCCCAGCCGCCGAGCGGGTTTTCCAAGAAGCCCTGGGGCCCGGTCCGGATCGCCCAATCGCGCTCGAAGATGGGCAGCTCCGAACGCCGCCGATAACCCAGGGTGACCAATGCGTCGGCGCGTTCCCACTTATGGCCCCAGGCGAGCGAAGCCTCATAGTCGCCGTTCGAGCCTTCGATGGCCTGATACTGGCCGGTCAG